>Ga0335069_10002049_pt1 | contig 31499 bp, 27 predicted proteins | sample Lox_Sample_11_FD_206714 | JGI IMG/M metagenome (GOLD analysis project Ga0335069, IMG submission 206714) | Soil microbial communities from Loxahatchee National Wildlife Refuge, Florida, United States - Lox_Sample_1.1 | ecosystem: Environmental > Terrestrial > Soil > Wetlands | place: USA...
GACCCCGGTCGTGTTCGAGAACAGGGCAGAGAGATAGGCCACGTTCATGCGGAGCGCGGCGGCCACATCGGCCAGGTGCATTGGCCGCGAATAGTGCCGGTGCACGTACGCCAGCATTTGGTCCACGACTTGCCGGCTGTGCGACTGCCCCGGGGCCGGCGTGGGCGCCAGCTCAGCCGCCTGGCCATTCAGAAGTTCGAGGCCGAGACTCGCGCGCCGGGTCCAGGACGCCTCCGCCGCCTCGAGGTAATGCGAGGGCATGGTCTTGGCTCCACAATTGCCGGAGGAGCACTCGACCTGCCAGAGCCGGGCTTCGCCCTTCGGGTGCCGGCGCTCGGCCTGCACGCGGCGCGGGGTTGACCCGCAAAACGGGCATGCCAATAGGTCGCGGCGATGGACGGCGGCGTTGCCGTCCGGCTCGGCGGTTTGCATCGAGTCCATAGTCACGGGCCGGCTGGCAGCCCGCTCTCGCCAGGCCGGCGGACGAATAGGTTTATTGCGCGGCAGGACTCCGGAATAGTCCAAGCGGGCCTGCTGTTGCGCAGGCAGGATAAACCGGGCCGGCAGAATGTCAAGGCCCGGGATTCCTCATCGGCGCGCTCCGACCATCCGCTTGACACGCCCGGTGCCTTGCGGGAGGTTCCGCCATGCGGGAAGAAATGTTCACTGAATTGCCGGCTGCCCCGGCGCGAGGCTATGGCCGGTAACGAGATCGAACTCCTGCTGGTCGAGGATGACCCTAACGACGTCGAGCTCACACTGCTGGCCCTGCGCCGGCATCACCTGGCGAACCAGATCCATGTCGCGCGCGACGGCGAGGAAGCGCTCGACTTTCTCTTTTGCCGGGGAGCGTATGCGAACCGCACGCCAGACGGCCTGCCCAAGGTGGTGCTGCTTGACCTCAAGCTGCCGAAGGTCAACGGCCTCGAGGTGCTCAAAATCATGAAGGAAGACCCGCGCACGCGTCCGGTGCCCGTCGTGGTGATGACCTCGTCCCGTGAGCAGCGCGACATGGTCGAGGGTTACCGGCTCGGGGTTAACAGCTACATCCAGAAGCCGATAGACTTCGGCCAGTTCCAGACCACGATCAAAGACCTGGGCTATTACTGGCTGGTGGTGAACCAGAGCCCGGTTTTGTGAAGCCACAGGGTTTAAGCAAGCGCGGAGTGCTGCATGAATGCCTGCACCGTCGCCCGGGCCATTGAGTCGGCGCTGAATCGCTCAAAGACAGCCCGCCGGCCCGCCTCTCCCAGTGCCTGCGCTCGCGCCGGCTCGGCCAGCAGCGGCTCGATCGCCTCTGCCAGGGCGCGCGGGTCCCCCGGCGCGCACAGCACGCCGCCGCCGGTCGCCTCGAGCAGTTCCGGGAAAGCAGACGCGCGAGGCTGCACGACCGGCACGCCCGCCGCCAGGGCCTCGATCACATACAGCCCGAAGGCCTCGCTGTAACGGGCAGGCACGGAGAATACGCTCAGCGAGCGCAACAGCCGAAGCTTGCCCGCGCGATCCACATTGGGATGGAACTCCGCCTCGCCCCCCAGCCCGCTCGCCGCCAGCTTCTCCCGCTGGGCCTGGACAAATGGCGCGTCCGCGGGGCCGCAACTGCCGCCCACGCGCAGCTTCAGTTCACCGACCCGCCCGCGCTGTCGCAAATGCACATAAGCGTCCACCAAGGTGTCCAAGCCCTTCTCCGGGCACATCCGCGCAAAGTAACCCAGGACTGGCACGCGCAAGCCGCCGCCCTGCTTCTCCGACCCTCGCACCTCGGACTTCGCCCCTCGGACTTCGGCCTTCGGGTTCCCCCGCTCGTTCCCATACCCTTCCAAGCTGATGCCATTCGGCACCACCCGGAGCCTCTCCAAGGCAATCCCCAACCGCCCCTGCATCAGGTTGCTGAAATAGCGGCTTGGGGCGATGAACAGGTCCACCTCCTTGGCGCGCTCGGCCAGCGTCCGCCAGCACGCCTCGCGCTCTGCCGCGGGCAAAGCGTCCAGGAAGCTATCTTCTCCCTGCAGGGCGCAGGCGACCGGGGCCCGCAGCTCGGCTTTAAGCCGGCGGGCCAACCCGATCAACAGCGCGTTGGACAGCGAGATCATGTCGGGCGGGGCCTGCGTCCTGGCCCACGCAATGAGTTGTTCCAACTCCCTCGCCTGGTTGCCCGCTTCGCCTCGCAGCATGGAAAGCGTCAGCTCGCCCACCTCCGCCGCCTGGGTTTTGGCCGCCCGGCCCGCCGCCCATCTCAGCAGCCGCGGCGAAGCCAGCACGCGATGCAGCCATCCCGGCCCGGCGCGGAACAGGGCAGACTTCTGCTCGAGATAGACGTTGAGCCCGCCAAAGAACACGGAACTGCCCGCGCTCTGGTCCGGCTCGTCCAGGGTCAGCGGCAGGTAGAGCGGCACCATCGTGACCTCATGCCCGAGACCGCGCAGGGCGCCGACCAGCGCATTATCGCGCAGGCACCCGCCGCAGTACATCGCGCCCGCCCCGGGGGTTAGTTGCAGGATTCGCACAGCAGACAATCCGATCTCCAGCGGCATCTGCCGCGCTGACTCGCACAGGTGGCCCGCGGACAGGTCATGCTGACAAGCTATCCGACCTCGTGCGCAATAACAACGCAAACGCCCGGCGCCCGGCGCGGGTGAATGAAGCCGGCCCGGGGCAGGGCCGGCAGTGTGCCGGTTTTGAATGTGGAGCAACTTGCTGGCGGCTTCGTGGCCACCAGCCCCGCCCTGCCCGGGCTCGTGGTGCAAGGCCGCACGCGGGCCGAAACGATGGGGCTGGCACAAGGCAGCGCATGGCATCTATCATACCCCAGTGCCGGCGCCGGTGAATGCTGCAGTTCTCCGGCCATATCGACTTTGGCACTGGCCCTGATTGGCACGGAGGTGGGGATTGACAGGCCCCTGAGAGGGTGTTAGTTCACGCATGAGCATGAATATTGTCGAGCGCGCCGCGAGCGGTGTGCCTTACCTCAAAAAGGAGTTGGCGCGCCGGATCTCGATTCGCACGGGCCGCGTGCTCACGGCACCGACGACGTATTATGTGATCTTCAGCGGCAAGTGCAATCTGGCGTGCCCGTTTTGCACGATCCACACGGCGAGGGAGCCCATCCTTTCCGAAGAGGTCATGCTGCGGATCGTCCGCGAAGCTCAGGAGCTTTCGGGAAAAGGATTCAACATTTCGTTGAGCGGCGGCGAGCCGACGATTTACCCCCCGCTATACGAGGCTCTGGCTCTCTCGCAGAAGCTGGGAGTGAATTTTGGCTTCACCACTAACGCCCTGGCCCTCACCCCGGCCAACGTGCAGAAAGTGCTCGGCTACGACCCGTTCAACATCAACATTTCGTTGGAGTCGGTAGACCCGCAGGTCAATGAATCCTTGCGGCCCTTTCGTGAGGGAACGCGCCGGACGCTGGAGGCGGTGGAAACGGTGCTGAAGGAGAAGGAAAGGACGGGAGCCCGGGTCAGCGTCATGATAAAACCGACTATCATGGAGCAGAACTACCGCGGCCTGCCCGATTTGGTGCGGCACTTTGGGAAACATTCCAAGGCGCAGGTCAATTTCCAGCCCTATGCGGGCCCCAGGGGCCAGCCTTTTTGGGTCCGGGACCTGCAGGACTTGCGCCGCATCTTCGATGAATTGCTCGACTTGCAACGTCAGGGCTATTCGGTGATCGGCAATGAGGCGGTATTTGATGGCTTCCACCGGTATTTTTCAAACCCGCCCGACACCGGCATCCTGCAGTATCTCAACCTTAATGGCCACAAGCGCAACTGTGACCTCGGGCTGCGAAGCATGTTCGTCTGGCCCAACGGCGACGTGCATTTCTGTGATTTCCTCCATCAGGCCATTGGGAACGTGCATCGGAACAGCCTGTCTGAGATTTACTATGGGCAGATGGCCGACCAACAACGCCAGCACATGGTGCGCTGCAACATTGATTGCCAGCAGACCTGCAAACGCCCTGTTCCATTGCTGACCAAGGCGAAGACCTTTCTAAAGATGCGCTAGCGCTCCAGAAGCGGGCGGCAGGTTGGCGGTGACAAAACCTCAGGCGGGCAACGGTCTGGGGTGTAATTGCGGGGGTGCGTTCCAGGTTGAAGTGCGGGGGATGGCTGGGTACGGTGTCCCGGTTTATGACGCAGGCAGCGACGGTAGATGGCGCCCAACCTCTTGCTTCCGGTGTGGGGCGGCCGATGTTCCTGCTTCCGGCGGTTCAGATCTGGATCTGGGTTTCGGCCCTGGCGACGCTCGCAGGATGGTCGCTGTCTGCCGTGGGAGCGCTGAACCGGGTTGGCTACCTTGCCTATGGCGCGTTGGTCATGGGGGTGTTCCTGGTGGGCCGCAAGGCATTTGGGTGGCAGGTGCCGGTTGGCTGGTTCAACTGGAGAAGGCTGCGGCGGCGGTTCGGGCGTTGGCTGCCGGCCAGTTTTGGGGCGCTGACGCTCCTGGTTTTCCTGGGGGGAGCGCTCTATGCGCCGTCCAATCATGCTGGGTTCACGTACCGCACGCCGCGCGTTTTGCATTGGCTGATGGAGGGGCACTGGCACTGGATCCATACGGCGAATTACCGCATGAACAACCGGGCGTGCGGCTTCGAATGGATGACGGCGCCGCTGTTGCTGTTCACAAAGTCGGATCGCGCCCTGTTCCTGCTCAACTTCGTGGCCTTCCTGCTCATGCCAGGGCTGATTTTCAGCATGTTTACCCGGTTGGGGGTGCGGCCGAGGGTGGCGTGGTATTGGATGTGGCTGCTGCCCACCGGCTACAACTTTCTGCTCCAGGCCGGCAGCACGGCCAATGACACTTTCCCTGCGGTCTATGCACTGGCGGCGATGGATTTCGGGTTGAGGGCCTGGGCGTCGCGGCGGGCGTCGGACTTGTGGCTATGCCTGCTGGCAGCAGCGCTGCTTACCGGGGCCAAGGCGAGCAATCTGCCGCTGCTGTTGCCGGTGGGAATTCTGGTTGTGCCGCTACTGCCACTGCTGCGGCGAAGGCTGGCGGCGACGAGCCTGGTCCTCCTGCTGGCCGGCGCTGTTTCCTTCCTGCCCACCGCGGCCCTCAACGTGCGCTACTGCGGGAACTGGTCGGGCTTGGTGCTTGAACACGCGGGGATGGATATGAAGAATCCGTTCGTGGGGATTTGGGGCAACGCGCTGCTGTTGCTCTCGAATAACTTTGTGCCCACGTTCTTCCCCCTGGCTGGGTGGTGGAATCGGTCGGCGCTGTCCATCATGCCTCAGGCACTGAGGGGCCCGATGGTGGCGAATTTCGAGTCGGGATTCCATACGCTCGGCGAAATGCCAACCGAGGACTGGATCGGGCTGGGCTTTGGCCTGAGCGTGCTGCTGGGCGTCAGCCTGCTGGCATCTGGTCTTCGTCGCAGCCCGCCGGCAAGCAAAGGCTGCACCGGCAGCCGATGGCTTCCCCGCGGCGTGCGCTGGTGCGTATTAGTGGCGCTGTGGTTATCGCTGTTGGCCTATAGCATGAAGTCCGGGATGGTCACCCCGGCGCGCCTGATCTCTCCCTACTACCCGCTCTTGCTGCCCGTCTTGCTGCTGGGGGCGGCACAGGCCGAAATCGTCCGGCGCAAGTGGTGGCGGGTCATGGTTTGGGGGGTGCTGGTATTAGCGCTGGCCGTGGTGGTGATGGTTCCCGGTCGCCCTTTGTGGCCGGCGCAGACCGTGCTGTCGAAGGTCCTGGCGCGGAAGCCCGGCCAGCCGATGGTTGCGCGGGCGCTTGAGGTCTATAGGGTCTATGGCAATCGCTGGGATTCGCTGGCCAATATCCGGGCGCTGTTCCCCAGAGGTTTGACCGTGGTGGGATTCATGGGGCACGGCGATGACATTGACATTTCACTGTGGCGGCCGTTCTTTGAACGGCGGGTGGAGAATATTCTGCTGGAGGACACCCCGCAGCAGATTCGGCAGCGCCACATTCAATATGCGGTGGTGAGCGGAGGGAATCTGGTGTCGAGCGGCACCTCGCTGGCGGCATGGCTGGAGCGGACGGGAGCGGAATTGGTGGCGACGAGGACCAACACGCAGACGGTGGCCCTTGGCCCGCAGCCCTGGTATCTGGTGACGTGGAGTGAGCCCGTGGCTCAGCCCGGAGGGATGGCTTGCCCCGCCGGGCGCTCAGTAGTACGTTCAGCGCACAAAAGCAGTTACCTGTCAATTCCTCATCGCCGGGTTCCCACTGCTGCGCCCGTGAGCTTGGAGATCCCAGAGAACTTCGTCCAGCGGTTGAAAGCCGAGCGTCCTCAGGCTGAGGCCCAGTTGCAGTGAAACGGGTTCAGTTCTTCACATCCGCACCTCCGGTCTTGACGGTGTCGGTCCTCACACTTGACGCTGCTGGCAGGTAATTGACAGGCTAGAGGTCCGGAATTAGCCTCGGTTTGTATGAGCGTGGATCAAATCGCAGTCGAGGCATTGTGCCTGCCCGAAAAAGAGCGCGCCAGCCTCCCCTCACGTCTGCTCCGGTCCCTGCCGCCGGTTGCCTGTGATGACGATGAGGGCGTGGCGGAGGCGCTGCGCCGTGACGCGGAGTTGGACGCCGATCCCACTCAGGCGATGAGCTTGCGAGACCTGGATTCGCACATAGAGCAACGCCGCAAATCATGAGGCGCGTCCTGCATCGGCGTGTCCGTTCCGATGTGGATGATATCATGGTGCCTGCGAGCGCGAGGCGTGGTGAAGTGAAATCATGTCCGGTCAGAACTACGGAGCCTGAAAGTCCATGCCCACCCAGAAACCGCGCCTGAGCTTCTGTCAGCTATGGAACATGAGCTTCGGCTTCTTCGGCATCCAGTTCGGCTGGGGGCTGCAGATGGCGAACATGAGCGCCATCTACCAGTTCCTCGGAGCGAAGGAATCCGAATTGCCGGCGCTCTGGCTGGCGGCGCCACTGACCGGGTTGCTGGTTCAGCCCATCATCGGCTATGCCAGTGACCGCACGTGGGGCGCGCTGGGACGGCGGCGGCCCTACTTTCTGACAGGCGCCATCCTGGCCAGCCTGGCTCTGCTGGCGATGCCCAACTCAGGCAAGCTGTGGATGGCCGCCGGGCTGCTCTGGGTCCTGGACGCCAGCGTCAACATCACGATGGAGCCCTTTCGCGCGTTTGTGGGAGACTTGCTGCCCGCCGAGCAGCGCAAAAGCGGTTTCGCGATGCAGAGCCTGCTCATTGGCCTGGGCGCCGTGCTCTCCTCCGCCTTGCCCTACCTGCTCACCAACGGCTTCGGGGTAAGCGGGGAAGCGACGCTCCGCAGCCCCATCCCGCCGGCGGTGAAGCTGGCCTTCTATATCGGTTCCGGGGTCTTCTTCGCCTCGGTGCTCTACACCATCCTCACCACCCGGGAGTATGCGCCGGAAGACCTGCAGGCGTTCCAGAGGCTGAAAGCCGAGTCCGCGGGCGTGGGCCGTGCCTTGCGCGAGATCTTTGGGGGTATTGCCTCGATGCCGCGTGCCATGCGGCAGCTTGCGGTCGTGCAGTTCTTCACGTGGTTCGCGCTGTTCTGCATGTGGCTCTACTTCGTGCCGGCGGTAGCGACCGGCGTCTTCCACGGCCAACCGCTGGGCGTGCACGAGGATGCCCTCAAGGCACAGTTGAAGACCGAAGCCGGCCAGACCGCCGTGGCCGAAGCCGCGTTGGTTGCCAGCGCCTACCAAAGCATGAAAGAGCAGATGGCCGCACCGGGATCAAAACCGGTCCAGCGGCGCTCGCTCTCGGACGCCTTGCTGCACATGCTCGGGTTGAAGCCGGCCCCGCCGGAAGCCGGCGAACGCCTGCCCCCGGGCATCCTGGAGGGGCTCATCGCCAACCATCCGCCCGCGCGAGGCCCCGTCGCCCGGGAGGAGGCGGAGAGCCCGCTGGTGCAGACCTTTGCCGCCGCGTTCCTGAAGCATCACGTGTCGGCGGCCAACCCGCGCAACGCGGAGGACGCCGCCGCGGACATCCGCGAAGCGATCTCCGCCGCGCGCAATTACCAGGAAGGCGCGGCTTGGGGGGGCGTCTGCTTTTCCGCCTACAACGGCACGGCCTTTGTCTTCGCCTTTATCCTGCTGGCGCTGGTGAAGGTCTTCTCCGCCAGGGCCATCCATCGGGTGTGTCTCGTGTGGGGCGGCCTCGGGCTTCTGCTGTCCGTCGTGTGGCGCGACCCACACTGGCTCATCGGCTCGATGGTGCTCGTGGGCGTGGCTTGGGCCAGCATCCTGTCCATGCCCTACGCCATGCTGGCCAATGCCATCCCAGCCCAGAAAATGGGGTTCTACATGGGGGTGTTCAACTTCTTCATCGTCATACCGCAAATACTGGCCTCGCTGGGGCTCGGACTGCTGATGAAGCTCGTGCTGGGCGATCACCCCATGAACGCCGTGCTGCTCGGCGGCGCCTCGATGGTGCTGGCGGGACTGTGTGTCGGGCTGGTTTCCCGGGATGTGGACAAAGCCGGCGCAGGCACCGGTCCACACCCATCGCCGGCCTGATCTCTGGCATCTCGAAGACTCGTCATGAAAAAGGTGCGTGTGCTGTTGGCCGACGACCATACGGTCGTGCGGGACGGGCTGCGGCTGCTCGTCAACGGGCAGAAGGACATGCGGGTGGTGGGCGAAGCCGGCGATGGGCAGGAAGCGATCAAGAAGGCGCGCGAGCTGCGGCCCGACGTGGTGGTGATGGACCTCTCCATGCCCAAGGTGAACGGGCTCCAGGCGACCGAGCGGCTCCGGACCGAGCATCCTGACCTCAAGGTGGTGGCGCTGACCGTGCACGAGGACGCCAGCTACTTGCTGCAACTGTGCAAGGCCGGCGCGGCGGGCTACGTGCTTAAGCGTTCGGCAGGCGATGACCTGATCAAGGCCATCCGCCGCGTGGCCCAGGGAGAGAACTACTTCGATGCGACCCTGGCCACGCGCGCCCTCGCGGCGCGCCCCGCCGACAGGCCGGGCAAGGAGGGCTTCCGCCCCGCCGAACTGAGCGAGCGGGAGCGGGAAATCCTCACACTACTGGCCTGGGGCTACAGCAACAAGGAGATCGCCAACCACCTCCAGTTGAGCGTGAAGACTGTGGAGACCTACCGCTTGCGCGTGGGCGAGAAACTGGGCCTGCGCAGCCGCACGGAAATGGTCCAATACGCCCTGCGGCAGGGCTGGCTCAACGAGAGCCATCCCGTCCTGCGGCCTTCCAGGTAGGCGGCCCCGCCCCGCACTTTCTTCCAGCAGCCCCGGAGGCGCACGCGACCGCGTCAGGGAAGCCGATACGGCTCTAATTTGCTTCAGCTGGCAAACTGAGGTAAGGTGTTTGAAACGAGTTTTCCAATCGCGCATTAACGCAAATGCATCGGCACTCTATACTCACGCCGCGGGCGAGGCTGGCGCCGGCGGCCAGGCCAAGGCAGGACAACGGCGGCGCCTTGAAGGTGGTCATCGCGTACGAAGACCCGCTGATGCACCATTGGGCGATGGAGCTATGGGACCGCGTAGGCGGCCTGGTCGGCAGCGCCGGCATCAGCCGCAGTGCCTGGAGAATCCGCGACCTGGCACATCCCGACGTGCTGGCCCAAGCCGTAACCGAAGCAGGCCAGGCGCATGTGCTCATTCTGTCGCTGCGGGACGCAAGAGTGATGCCGCCGGCTTTGTGCCAGTGGATCGCCGGCTGGGCTCCCAATCGCATCAGCGCCGGGGGGGCCCTCGTCGCCATCATTGGCCTGCCGCCTCATCCAAACGGTTTTTGCGGCCGCGCCTACAACTACCTGGAGACTGTCGCCGGGCAGGCCGGCCTGGATTTCCTGCCGCACGAGCGCAAGCTGCCGGAAAGTCCGGGGCCGGGGCCGATTCCCCCTGTGATTCTGCCTTCTGCCGGGCAGGCGCAGAGCTTCGTGTCGCGCGCCTGAGAGGGGGCGAGTCGCCCGACTCACGCCCCCGGCTGAGCGCCAAAGAATGCTTCTCGTGCGCGGCGCCCCAGCGCCTGCCAGATCTTGATGACCTCGTAGGTGATTACGGTAGTGAAGCTGACCGCCAGCCACAGGCAGACCGCCTCGAGCGGCAGCCCGTGCCACGCGCCGATGGCAATCCCCATCATGGCGGCAGGCCGGTAGCCCCACCAACCGTATGGCACGGCCAGGGTCGCCTCCCAAAGCAGGCTGATGAGCAGGATCAGGAAGAACGTGAAGCCAAACGCCCGCCAGTTGATGAAGGACTGGGCTGTGCGGAAAAACCCCGCCGCCGGAATGATGGCCGCCGCGGTGAGATAGGTGAAATACCAGGGGAAACCCTCCGGCGTGGGAGAAAGCGCCTTCTTGTAAATGGCCGCCCCGGCCAGCAGCACGGCCCCGAGGATGACGGACTGCGGATGAAACTCCGCGATGCGGCGCAGGTCCTTGGCCCGGCTGTGGTAATCGGGAATGTTGTAGGCTCGCAGCCAGTACTCGTCCGCCCACAAATAGCTCATCAGCACCAGCATGAAGCCTGTGAGGTAGAATACGAACTCCTCGATCGGAATCGGCCCGCCCACCCCCGGGACCCCGACGCCCAGCGTGGCCGAGCGATTGGGGAACGTGAAGAAGGCGTTGCCGAACAGGAGGTCGAGCACAAAACCGGCCGGCGCCAGTACGGCAATCGTGCGCCAGAAGGCCTTCCGCGCCAATTCCAGGTCCGACCGCCGGGCAAACCAACCGCACAGGGCCGCCAGCGGGATGATGAACAGCAGCAGGCTCCAGGTATAACCGTAGGGCGTTGGGTTGGCGGAATCCAACTGCAGCGTGCCCGGGTGCCGCACGGTCCTTAACGCCAGCCAGGCTGGAAGGATCAAGAGCCCGGCGATGACGAATACGACTCGAAACGCTTCCCTCGGCTGCCGTGGCGGGCGGGCACCGCACGGCGCAGAGCTATCGGGTGTCATGCGTATAACATAGGCCAATCCTTGCTCACCTCGCCATCCTGCAATGGCATAAGCCGAGCAGTTGGTTGGGAGGGCGCCTGCGGTTCATGACCTGGCGGAAGATATTGCGCAGGGGGTGACAAAGCTTTTGAATGCAGCGCAATGATCGCGAAACGTGTTATCCCTTGCCTGGATGTCCATGCCGGCCAGGTCACGCGCGGCGTCCAGTTCGGCGTGGCCGAGAAGGGCGGGCTGCGCAACGTAGGCGATCCCGTCGAGTTGGCGCTGCGCTACAACGAGCAAGGGGCCGATGAGATGGTGTTCTTCGACATCACCGCCACCGCCCACGGCCGGGCTACGATGGTGGACGTCGTCGAGCGCGCGGCGGACCAGTGCTTCATGCCGCTGACGGTCGGCGGCGGCCTGCGCTCGGTCGAGGACATGTACACCATGCTGCGCGCCGGCGCGGACAAGATTAGCATCAATTCCTCGGCCCTGGCCACCCCCGACCTCATCCGGGCCGGGGCCGAGAAGTTCGGCAGTCAGTGCATTGTCGTCTCCATTGACGCCAAGCGAGCCGGGCCGGACCGGTGGGAGGTCTTCTCGCACGGGGGCCGCCGGCCCACCGGGCTGGACGCCGTCGAGTGGGCCAAGCGGGCCGTGTCCCTGGGCGCGGGCGAAATCGTGCTTAACAGCATAGACGCGGACGGCACCAAGGCAGGCTTCGACCTGGTCATCACGCGCCGCATCAGTGAGGCGGTGGGTGTGCCCGTAGTCGCGAGCGGCGGGGCGGGCAAGCTCGAACACATGGCCGAAGTGCTCCTGGAAGGCAAAGCCGACGCCGTGCTGGCCGCCAGCATCTTCCACTTTGGCGAATATACGGTGGGAGACGTGAAGCGGTTTCTGGCCGGCAAAGGGATTGTGGTCAGGCTGACTTAAGACCGCGCTGGCATAGGTCGAAGTAATACAGCGCGACCAGCACCAGCGAATGGCGCACGCGCCCGCCCGCCACGAGGCCCGGCACGTCGGCCGCCGGCACCAGGCGGGTGACCAAATCCTCACCGTGATCGAACTGCACGGGATGAAGGCACCGGCAGTTCTCCACCATGACGGTGAAACACACGTTGCTCATGATGGCGGGGTTGGGATAGACCTGTCCAATGATCCGCGCGTTCTCGCCGGCATAACCCGTCTCCTCGCGCAGCTCCCGTAGCGCCGCCTCCACGGGCGTGGCATCCGTCGGGTCCATCATCCCGCCGGGTATCTCCAGCTCCACCGTGCCCGAACCGTGGCGGTATTGCTCGATCATGACGAGGTGCCGCTCGGGTGTGAGGGCGATGACGTTGACCCAGTTGACGCAATCAATGACGTAGACATCATGCGTGTGCTGGGTCCGGGGCGACACCACGGAGTCCGCCCGGATGCTGAAAATGCGGAAGTCGCCGGCCGGCTTGGAGCCGAGCTTCTTCCAGGGCTTAAGTTCGCGGCTCACCCGGAGGTGCCTTTCTCCTGGGCCGCCCAGCCCTGCCGCATCAGCTTAAGCAGGTGGGTCAAAGCATCCTCGTAGCTGCGGTGCTTGTGCTCAGCCAACTGCCGCGCCCGCTTGTCCAGTTGGGCGGCCATTTCCGTGACCCTGTTCGGCGGGCAGCCCAGGGCGGACAGGACCGCGGCCAATTCCTCGAGGTCCATAGCACCTGCTCGCGGGCTCGCTGCTGCCGTCCCGCGGCTCGACATCATCCAGCGGCCTCGGCAGCCACGATCTGGATGCTTTCAACGCCTATGCGTTTGATCGGGCGGTCCTGCGGACGCGTGGCGGTGGTCGCGATGCGTTCGAGCACGTCATCGCCCCGGATCAATTTGCCGAAGGCCGTGTATTGCTTGTCAAGGAAGTGCGAATTGCCGTGGCAGATAAAGAACTGGCTCCCGGCTGAGTCGGGGTCCTGCGAGCGGGCCATCGAAAGCACGCCCCGGTCATGGTGCCGGTCGTTGAACTCAGCCTTGACGCGGTGGCCCGGGCCGCCCGTGCCCCAGTTGCGCTCCTGCGCCGGGTCTTTCGTGAGCGGGTCACCGCCCTGGATCATGAAGTCCTTGATCACCCGGTGGAAGCACGTGCCGTCGTAAAAGCCCTTCCGTGCCAGCGCCTTGAAGTTCTCGACCGTCTTCGGGGCGACATCCGGCCAGAACTCCACGGCCATTTCGCCTTCAGTGGTTTTGATGACAGCAATCTCGTTATCCATAAAACAGCATTCGCAGGACTGCACCCATTTGTCACGCGCAGAGTGGCTCATCTGCCGCGCGCCTCCAGCATATCACCCATCGAGCGAAAAGTCTTCCTTTCCGCTCCGGGCCGTTTATCTATAGGCGCATGATGTCGAAGAATACACTTTTGCAGACTCTGGTTGGGGCAGCCTTGATTTGTGGCAGCGCGGCCTGCCTGGCGGCTCCGGCGGATCAGAAACCCAAGCTGCCCGACGGCCTATACGCCGAGATGGATACATCCAAAGGCAAGATCGTGCTGTCCTTGGAATTCGAGAAGGCGCCGCTGACCGTGGCGAACTTCGTCGGCCTGGCCGAGGGGACCAAGAACTACTCCAAAGACGGCAGCCCGCCCAAGCCTCAGGGCAAGCCCTTCTATGACGGGCTCAAGTTCCACCGGGTCATCCCCAACTTCATGATCCAGGGCGGTGACCCGCTGGGAAACGGCACCGGCGGCCCGGGCTACAAGTTCCGCAACGAAGTTGATCCTTCTCTGAAGCACGACCACGCCGGCGTCCTGGCGATGGCGAACGCGGGGCCGGACACCAACGGCAGCCAGTTCTACATCACCCACAAGGACACGCCCTGGCTGGACGGGGGATACTCCGTCTTCGGCCATGTCGTCGAGGGACAGGACGTGGTGGATAAGATCGCCGTCGGCGACACCATCAAGAGCGTCAAGATCATCCGCGTAGGGGACAAAGCCAAGGCGTTCAAGGGCGACGAGGCCACGTTCCAGAAATACGCCAATAAGTCGTAAGGGCTTTAGCGCCGCCTTCTCCGGAGCGCCGCCGTCAGCCGCTTCAAGGCAGAAGGCTTTTAACGCAAAGACGCAAAGACGCGAAGGCGCAAAGGTTTGGGACGTCTGAGTCCATGAACTCGGACGTAACCGTTTGGTTGGCGTCATCGGGGGCCGAGAAGGGGGTCTTCGCCGCTTTGCGTCTTTGCCCCTTTGCGCCATTGCGTTGAAGTCCGGCTGCGTGATTAAGCCTGCAGCCCTTCGCCCCGTAGCATTGACCAGGGCGCGCGGCCTGGGATATTCTCCGGCCCGCAGCCCACGCGCCGCGCGTCTCGATGCGCCAGGGTACGGGGCTGAAGATCAACTATGACGAAAGAACCGGGCGGCAAGCCCACCACGAGCAACAAGGCCGTTCTGGCCTGGGTCGAGGAAACGGCTCGGCTGTGCAAGCCCGATCGGGTCTATTGGTGTGACGGCTCGAAGGCCGAGCGCAAGGCCCTCACGGCCGAGGCGGTCGAGAAGGGCGTGCTCCTCAAGCTCAACCAGAAGAAGCTGCCCGGCTGCTACTACCACCGCTCGAGCCCCAACGACGTCGCGCGGGTCGAACAGTCCACCTTCATCTGCACCGAAAGCCAGGAAGAAGCCGGCCCCACCAACAACTGGATGGCCCCCAGGGAGATGTATCCCAAGCTCCGGGGCTACGTCAACGGCTCCATGCGCGGGCGCACCATGTACGTCGTGCCTTACCTCATGGGCCCGCCCGGCTCGCCACTGGCCAAGGTCGGCCTCGAGATCACCGACTCGATCTACGTGGCCCTGAGCATGGGCACCATGACGCGCATGGGCGGCGTGGCCTTCGAGCAACTCGGCAACGACGACGACTTCAACCGCGGGCTGCACTGCATGTTGGACGTCAACCCCGAGCGCCGCTATATCGCGCATTTCCCCAAGGACAACGCCATCATCTCCGTGGGCTCGAATTACGGCGGCAACGTGCTGCTCGGCAAGAAATGCCTGGCCCTGCGCATCGGCTCCTACCTGGGCCGGCAGGAAGGGTGGTTCGCCGAACACATGCTGATCCTGGGCGTGGAGTCGCCCACCGGCGAAAAGACCTACGTCGTGGCCGCCTTCCCCAGCGCCTGCGGCAAGACCAACTTCGCCATGATGATGCCCCCGGCCCAGCTCAAGGGCTGGAAGATCTGGACCATCGGCGATGACATCTCCTGGATGCGCCCCGGACCCGACGGACGCCTCTACGCCATCAACCCCGAGGCGGGCTATTTCGGCGTCGTCCCCGGCACCAATTCAAAGTCCAACCCCGCCGCGGTCGAGGTCATTTCACGCGATACCATCTTCACCAACGTCGCCCTCACGCCCGACCTGGACGTCTGGTGGGAAGGCAAAGACGGCCCGCCGCCCAAAGAATGCCTGGACTGGCGAGGCAGCCCGTGGACGCCCGCCTCCGGGGAAAAGGCGGCGCACCCCAACAGCCGCTTCACCGCCCCGATGACCAACAACCCGCTGCTCGCCCCCGAGGTGAACGATCCCGGCGGCGTCCCCATCCGCGCCATCATCTTCGGCGGGCGGCGCAGCGATACCACACCCCTGATTTACCAGGCCTTCAACTGGGTGCACGGCGTCTATATCGGCGCCACCATGGGGTCCGAGATGACCGCGGCAGCCGTAGGCGGCGCCGGGCAGGTGCGACGTGACCCGATGGCCATGCTGCCCTTCTGCGGCTACCACATGGGCGACTACTTCCGCCATTGGATCAACATGCACAAGCTGATCAAGCACCCGCCGCGCATCTTCCACGTCAATTGGTTCCGCAAGAACGGCGAGGGAAACTTCCTCTGGCCCGGCTTCGGCGAAAACATGCGCATCCTCAAGTGGATCGTGGACCGCTGCCACGCCCGCACCGACGCGGACGAAACGGCCCTGGGCTGGGTGCCGGGGCCGGAAAGCCTCGAACTGGACGGCTTGGCCAACTTCTCCCCCGAGCACCTCGAGCAGGCGCAGGCCATCCACGAGGACGAATGGCGCCGCGAAATCCTCATGCAGGATGAGCTATTCATGAAGCTCCATGCCCGCCTGCCCAAGGAACTGATCTTCCAGCGCGAACTCCTGCTGGCCCGGCTCTAGCACCGGTACTCCCCACAGGTAGGGACGCCTCGCCGAGGCGTCCGTGTTGTATCGGCAATCGCCCCCACGGTGACGCACCCCTGATGTGGCGACGGCGGACGCCTCGGCGAGGCGTCCCTACCGGTTACAGGCTACGAGATTTCGTAAGTCCCCCCGTCATATCCGGCCCTGCAAAGCGCCATTCGTCCCTACCTTCGCCACGTCCCCTCCAGTACATCACCGGTACCTCACCGTAGAACCTCTGCAAACTTTGCAGAGGTTCTACGGTGAGGTACCGGTGTGCATAGGGATAGACTCTGGAGGGGCTGTGCCGGGACCCCGGCTCCGGCAGGGCCGGGCAGGACCTGGCTTTGCGTCTCCGCATCTTTGCGTTTTTGGGTTAAACAGGTCGTTCGCCTGTGCAGGGCCTTGCACTGCCCCGCGGGCCCGCGGTTTTTGTCGTCGCCCGGTCCGGTCAGCCCCGGTAACATAGGCGTATTCGATGAAACGACCACTCCTGCCGGTGGCGTTGTTGTACGTGGGCGGGGTCCTTGTCTCGGACTGGGTGCCGCTTTCTCCGTGGGTGTTGCTGGGAGCGTCGCTGGGGTTGTCGGCGCTGGCGCTGGTGTCGGCCAGGGGGCGGGAGGCGCTTCTGTATGCCGCGGCGGTGGGGGCGGGCTGGACAAACTGCACTCTCCACACGGCCATCCTCTCGCCTTACGACCTGCGGCGCGTGCTGGGCGAGGAGCCGGAGATCGTGACGGTGCGCGGCATCCTGCGTGAGGCGCCGGTCGAGCGCGTCTTCGAGGTCAACGCGCAGGAATCCTGGCGCACCCTTGCGCGCGTGGACGTGACCGCGCTGCGGCGCCAGCGGCAGGACTGGCAGCGCGCCGCGGGGCGGCTGGCCGTCAGCACTCGGGGTCTGCTCTCGACCAATATCTTCGCCGGGCAGACCGTGGAGATTACCGGCGTCGCGGCCCTGCCGAAGATTGCCGTGGCCGAGGGTCTGTTCGACTATCGGGCTTACCTGCGGGAGCAGGGCACTTACTATCATTTGGAGGCGGCCTCGGAAGCCGACTGGCAGGTCGTCGCTTCGCCCCGCGGGCCGCCCGTTTCTGACCGCTTCCGCGCCTGGGCCCGGCGCGCCCTGGCCATCGGGCTGCCAGCGGAGGACGAGTCGCTGCGGCTGGAGTGGGCGCTCACGCTCGGGTGGAAGACCGCGTTGACGGAGGAGGTTGCAGAGCCGTTCGTGCAGGCGGCTACGTATCATATCTTCGCCGTGGATGGGCTGCGTATGGCTATCCTGTTCGGCATCTTCTTCGGCCTGCTCCGGGTCTTGTCGGTGCCGCGGGCGATTTGCGGCTTGCTGCTCCTGCCGGCGATTTGGGGCTACACCATGCTGACGGGCTGGCCAGCCTCGGCGATTCGCGCCTCGGTGATGCTGACAGTGATCATCATTGGCTGGGTATTGAAGCGGCCTAGCGACTTGCTCAACTCGCTGCTTGCCGCGGCGCTGATCATCCTGCTCTGGGAGCCGCGGCAGCTCTACCAGGCGGGCTTTCAGCTCTCCTTCTGTGTCGTGCTCTGCATGATCCTGATCCTGCCCGTTCTGCGGGGGTTTGGCGCGCGGCTGTTCGAGCCGGACCCGCTGCTGCCGGCCGACTTGCAGCCGCGCTGGCGATCGGTGCTGCGTCTGCCGGCGGGCTTCGCTGGAGGCCTGTTTCTGACCTCGCTCGCGGCCTGGCTCGGGTCTGTGCCGTTGGTCGCGTACTACTTCAACATCGTCACGCTGATCAGCACGCCGGCAAACATCGTGGCGGTGCCCCTGTGCGCGCTGGTGCTGATCTGCGACTTCAGCAGCCTGCTGCTGGCAGGCTGGTTCCCGGGCGGGGCGGCGCTCTTCAACCACGCCGGCTGGTTCTGGATGGAATGCATCCGGGTGTCGAGCCATTGGTTCGCCAACTGGCCCCGGGCGTTTTTCTACGTGCCTGCGCCGGGCCTGTTCACGACCGCGCTGTATTACGCGGTGCTGCTCACGGCGATGAGCGGCTGGCTCTTCGCGCCGAAGCTGCGCGCGTGCAAGACTGCGGCGCTGGCCGCCGCCGTTGGGCTCTGGGGCTGGCACTGCCTGCAGGAATGCTCGATCACGCGGCTCACGGTCCTGCCCGCCAATGGTGGCATGGCCGTGCTCTTCGATGCGCCCGGGGTCCGGAACGATTTGCTGGTGGATTGCGGCGCGACCAACTCCGTGCAGGCGCTCATGAAGCCGTTCCTTCGGGCGCAAGGGGTCAACCGCCTGCCGGCGCTGGTGCTCACCCACGGGGACGCGCACCATGTCGGCGGGGCCGAACTGCTCACGAACCTCTTCGCCACCGAGAAGGTCTGCGCCAGCCCGGTGCGCGCCCGCTCGCCTGTGTACCGGCGCATTCTCAGCGACCTCGGGGCTACTCCCGCGCGGCTGCGAACTGTCAGCCGCGGCGATCCACTGGGTGCGTGGACGGTCCTGCACCCGGAGCCGACGGACCATTTCGCTCAGGCCGATGACAACGCCGTGGTGCTGTCCGGAAGAATTCGCGGCACGCCGGTTCTGCTGCTCTCGGACCTGGGCCGGCCAGGACAGGACGCCTTGCTGGAGCGGCACCCCGGGCTGCGCGCCGATATCGTTGTGACGGGCCTCCCCAGCCGCGGCGAGCCAGTTTGCGATGCTTTCCTGGACGCTGTGCGCCCGCGCGTGGTCGTTGTGGCCGACTCGGAATTCCCAGCGTATGAGCGCGCCAGCCCCAAGCTACAGACGCGACTGGCGCAGCGGAAGCTCCCGGTCATCTACACGCGCGAGGAGGGAGCGACCACTATCGAATGGCGTGGGAACGCGTGGGAATTGCGGACCCGAAGCGGCAAGCGGATCGGAGGCGGCCCTGGGGCATCACCTACATTTGGCCTGGAGGTTCTCCAGCACGGCGCACCCGCAACCGGGCCTGGCGGGTCGAGAATAGCCGATAGCCAATAGCCGATTCAGCCAAGCAGAGCGGCGCGCTGCAGGGTAGGGACGCCTCGCCGAGGCGTCCCTACCAGGGGGAACTATTTCGCGAACGCCGATCAGCTCCGGCTGATCACGAAGATGGCCAGGTCGGCATTGAGGTTGGGGTCGTCAAAGACCTCGGTCCGGGCCTCGGTGTCGAGGGCGATGCGGCGATGCACGCGGATCTGCTTCTGGCGGCAGAAGTCCTCGAAGTCGGCCAGCGTGAAGAAGCGGACGTTCGGCGTGTTGAACCACTCGTAGCGCAGGACGCCGCCGGATTTGGGGGCGCGGCCTTCCTCTGCCAGCATCCGCCGCAGCCGATGGTAGCCGAAGTTCGGAATGCTGACGATGCACGTCTTGCCCACGCGCAGCATCTCATTGAGCAAGCCTTCGACGTCATAGACCGCCTGCAAGGTTTGCGAGAGCACCACGCAGTCAAACTCCTGGTCGGCGAACGCTCCCAACCCTTTGTTCAGGTCGGCCTGCACCACGTCCAGGCCCCGGCTGACGCAGGTGAGGATTTTCTTTTCGTCCAGCTCCACGCCCATGAGATGCCGATGGTCTTGCTGTTTGAGCCTGGCCAGCAAGGCGCCGGAACCGCAGCCCAGATCGAGCACGCTCGCGTCCGGGGGCGGCAGCTCGACGATGCGATCGTAGTCGAGCCGGTGCTGGTGAAAGATGCTGGTCGGGCCGTCGCCCGCCCCGTCTTCCTCGGCGGTCCGGACAGCCGGGTCGCCCATGAGGTTGTTGAGGAAGGCGCGGATCATCTCGCCATAGACGGGGAAGTCGTCCGGCAGGAGAAAGGCATCGTGGCCGCAGGCGCTTTGGACGTTGCAGTAGCTGACGGGGATGCGGCTGGCGATGAGAGCGTTGACGATCTGGCGGGATTGCTCGGGCGGAAAGAGCCAGTCGCTGCTGAAGCTGATCACCAGCCAGCGGCAGGGCACGCGGCGGAAGGTGGCCGCCAGCTCGGCGGCCGTGCTGCCGAGATCGAACAGGTCCATCGCCATGGAAAGCGTGAGATAGGTGTTGGCGTCAAAGCGCTCGACGAACCGATCTCCCTGGTGGCCCAGGTAGGAGCCGACGGAGAAGATCTTCTCGAAATCGGTGGCCACATTGCGCGGGCGCAGGCGGTCGGCGTCGAACTTCTTGGTCATCGCCTCCCGCGAGAGGTAGGTGATGTGGCCGATCATCCGCGCGATGGCGAGGCCGACCTCGGGCGTGCGCTTCTCGCTGTAATACTGGCCGCTGTGGTAATAGGGGTCGCGGCGGATGGCGTTGCGGCCGACTACATCGAAGGCCAGCGCCTGGCTCGTGAGCCGCGCGGACGTGGCTACCGGAACGACGGCCTGCACCCGCTCAGGAAAGCGCGTAGCCCAGGTCAGCGCTTGTTGGCCGCCCAGCGAGCCGCCCACGACGGCCAGCAGTTGCTGGATGCCGAGATGATCCAGCAGGCGGCGCTGCACCTCGACCATGTCGCCCACCGTGACGGTGGGGAACTCCCGGCCGTAGGGTTTGCCCGTTGCGGGGTTGATGCTGCCGGGGCCGGTGGTCCCGCGGCAGCCGCCGAGCAGGTTGGGGCAGATGACGAAGAAGCGGGTCGTGTCCACCGGCTTGCCCGCGCCGACCATGATGTCCCACCAGCCGGGGTCGTCCTGCTCGTCGTGCCGGGCGACGTGGGAATCGCCGCTGATGGCATGGCAGACGAGTATGGCATTGGTGCGGGCGGCATTGAGCTGGCCGTAGGTTTCGTAAGCCACGGTGACGCCGGCGAGATGGCCGCCCAGCTCAAGGTCAAGCGGCTTATCCAGCGTGACGGATTGGGCATAGCGCAGCGGCCGGGCGTGCCGGATGCTGTCGCTGCTTTCCAAAAGACTCTGGCTCACGCCGGGTATCTTGCGCTAGCGCAGGGGCTTTGGCAATCGGGGGCCGTGCTCGGCTACTTCTGCGACGCCTTCAGCGCCTGGTCTATGTCGGCTTTGATGTCGGCGACGTCCTCAATGCCGATTGAGAGGCGCACGTAGTCGGCCGTTACGCCCGTCGCCGCCTGCTCGGCCGCGCTCAGTTGCTGGTGCGTGGTCGAGGCGGGATGGATCACCAGGCTCTTGGCGTCGCCGATGTTCGCCAGGTGCGAGAGCAGCTTGACCGAGTTGATGAATTTTCTGCCGGCTTCGAGGCCGCCCTTGATGCCGAACCCGACCATGCCCCCGAAGCCCTTCTTCAAATACCTGGCTGCGAGCTTGTGGTTCGGATCATCCGGCAGGCCGGGGTAGGTGACCCAGGTGACGAGCGGATGCTTCTTGAGGAAGCGGGCGACTTCGAGGGCGTTCTCGGAATGCTGGCGCTGGCGCAGCGGGAGCGTTTCCAGCCCTTGCAGGAACAGGAACGCGTTGAACGGGCTGAGCGCGGCGCCGATGTCCCGCAGCAGTTGGACGCGCACTTTGATGACGAAGGCTACGTTGCCCAGGCCGGGGAAGTTGCCGAAGGTGTCCCAGAACTTCAGCCCGTGATAGCTGGGGTCCGGCTCCGTAAACTCGGGGAACTTGCCGTTGTCCCACTTGAACTTGCCTGAGTCCACGATGAAGCCGCCGATGGACGTGCCGTGCCCGCCCACGTATTTGGTCGCCGAGCCGACAACAATGTCCGTGCCGTGCTCGATGGGCCGCACGAGGCCGATGCCGATGGTGTTGTCCACCACCAGCGGCACGCCAGCATCGTGGGCGATCTTGGAGAGCGCGTCGAAGTCGGGCACGTCGAGCTTGGGGTTGCCGATGGTCTCGGCGAAGAGGGCGCGGGTCCTGGGGGTGATCGCCTTGTGGAACGCATCGGGGCTTCGCGAATCCACGAACTTCACCGTGCGCCCCAGCTTCGGGAACGTGTAGTGGAAAAGCTGGTAAGTGCCGCCGTAGAGGTTGTTGGCGGAAACGATCTCGTCCCCCACCTGGGTGATGGCCAGCATGGCCAGCGTGGTGGCCGCCTGCCCTGAGGACACGGCCAGCGCGCCGGTGCCGCCCTCCAGGGCGGCCAGGCGCTGCTCGAACACGTCCGTGGTCGGATTCATGATCCGGGTGTAGATGTTGCCGAACTCCTTCAGGGCAAACAGGTTGGCGGCGTGCTCGGTGCTTTTGAAGACGAAGGAGGTCGTCTGGTAGATGGGGACGGCGCGGGCGCCGGTGGTGGGGTCGGGCGCCTGGCCGGCGTGCAAGGCCAGGGTGCTGAGGTTGTCTGTCGCTTTACTCATAGGCTTATCGCGTAAAATGGGACGTTGTGTGGATTACGCAAGGCTGGAATCTGCGCTGGTTTGTGCGTTCCTGGTTGTAGTGGGCCGCGCGGGTCGCTAGCGTGTCCGGGTTTATGGCGCAGGCAGTTACGGTGGATGTCCCCCGGTCTGATGTTCTAAGAGTGGGAAGGCCCATGTCCCTGCTTCCGGCCGTAAAGCTCTGGATTTGGGTTTCCGTGCTCGCCAGCCTGGCAGGGTGGTCGCTGTCCGCCCTGGGAGCATTGACCCGGCTGGGCTACGTGGTATTTGGGTTTGCGGCTGCCGCTGTGTTTTTGGCCGGCCGGAAGGCGTTTGGGTGGGAGGCGCCTGTCGGCTGGTTCAACTGGCGGAGGCTGCAGCGGCGGTTCCGGCGGTGGCTGCCGGCAAGCTTTGCACTGTTGAGCTTGCTGGTGTTCCTGGGCGGAGCGCTGTATCCGCCGTCCAACCACGCCGGGTTTACGTACCGGACACCCCGCGTGCTGCATTGGCTGATGGCCGGGCATTGGCATTGGATCCATACGCCGGATTACCGTATGAACGACCGGGCGTGCGGCTTCGAATGGCTGACGGCGCCGCTGATACTTTTCACGAAGACCGACCGCGCGCTATTCCTCATTAATTTTCTCTCCTTCCTGCTCCTGCCCGGGCTGACGTTCAGCGTCTTCACGCGGCTCGGGGTGCGGCCCCGGGCGGCCTGGTATTGGATGTGGCTGCTGCCGACCGGCTACAGTTTCCTGCTCCAGGCGGGCAGCACGGCCAACGACACGTTCCCCACAGTGTATGCGCTGGCGGCGGTGGACTTTGGGCTGCGCGCCTGGGGTAGGGACGCCTCGCCGAGGCGTCCGCCGTCGGCATCACACGGACGCCTCGGCGAGGCGTCCCTACCGTCGCGGCGGGCATCGGACCTGTGGCTTTCGATTCTGGCCGCCGGGCTGCTGACCGGGGCCAAGGCGAGTAACCTGACGCTGCTGTTGCCGTGGGCGATTGTGGTGGCGCCGTCGCTGCCGGTGCTGCTGCGCAGGCCGCTGGCGACCGCGGGGGTCGTGCTGCTGGCCGGCGCAGTCTCGTTCCTGCCGAGCGCGGCACTCAATGTGCGCTACTGCGGGGACTGGTCGGGTCTCTCGCTGGAAAAGCAGGGCATGGACATGAAGAACCCGCTGGTGGGGGTCTGGGGCAATGCGCTGCTGCTGCTGAAGAACTTTGTGCCGCCCTTCTTCCCACTGGCCGGGAAGTGGAACGCGTCGGCGCTAACGGTGTTGCCCCGGGCCGTGGTTGAGCCGATGAAGGCGAACTTCGAGCCGGGCTTCCATCGGTGGGATTCATTGGCGCAGCTCCGGGCGACGCTGCCCAAAGAGCTGAGGGTGGTGGGCTTTCTCGGGCACGGAGACGATGTGGATATCTCCCTGTGGCGGCCTTTCTTCTCGCGGCGGGTCGAGCACATCCTCCTGCAGGACACCCCGGAGCAGATCCGGCAGCGGCATATCGAATACATCGTGGTGAGCGGCGGTTACCTCGCGGGAAGCGGCATGCAGTTGGCGGAATGGCTCCAGCGCACGGGCGCCGAGGTGCTGGGCAAGGCCACCGTCACCCAAACCGTCACCCGGGGGCCACAGCCTTGGTACGTAGTGCGGCTGCGGTAGTCTTTGGGAGGGCGAGCGTCCTCGCGAGCCCTGATTAGCCGGGTTTCAGGAGAAGTTTGGGCTCGCGAGGACGCTCGCCCTCCCTTGATGCATAGTTTGGAACGGGGCTGAATTAGGTTGAGCAACCCGGGCCGGTAGGTTATTGAATAGGCTCGAATTTATAAGCTCGAACGCGCGCATGGAAACCCAATCCGGCAACGGCATCCTGGAGGACTTTCGCATTGAATTCCTGGATTGCTGGCAGCGGATGCCCAACAAGGGTTTCTTCCTGGTGCTGTTGGCGGCGTGGCTCACGCTGTTCCAGTTTCTGGGCAATTCGACCCTGGGCTACATCAACACGCCCTCGCTGCTGGAGTGGATGAACGCGGCCTATCAGTTCAACCACGACCCAGGCGCCAACGACGACAGTTACGGGCGTTGGATACCCTTCATCGTGCTAGGGCTGTTCTGGTGGAAGCGAAAGCAGTTGGTCGCGCAGCCTTTGCGGACCTGGTGGCCCGGGTTGCTGCTGCTGGTCGGGGCGCTCGTGCTCCACCTGCTCGGTTACATGGCCCAGCAGCCGAAGCTTTCCATTTTTGCCATGTTTGCCGGGGTCTATGGGCTGATGGGGCTGGCCTGGGGGCGCGCGTGGCTGCGCGAGAGCTTCTTGCCCTACGCGCTCTTGGTGTTTTGCATTCCGCTGGGGTGGGCCGGGGTGTCGCTGACGTTCCCGTTGCGCATGATCGTCATGCGAGCGGTGGAGTTCATCTGCAACAACATCCTGGCCATTGATGTGATGAGAGAAGGCACCAGGCTCATAGACCCTTCGGGCCGATACGGCTACGAGGTCGCCGCCGCGTGCAGCGGGATGCGCAGCCTCATTGCCACCGCGGCCGTGGCGGTCATTTACGCGATGGTATCCTTCCGAAGCTGGTGGAGGCGCGTCGTTTTGATCGCGTCGGCCTTGCCGCTCGCGGTCTTGGGAAACGTGGTGCGCATGTTGGCCATCGTCATCGCCGCGGAAATCTGGGGACAGGAGGCGGGCAAGGCAGTGGATGACGGCGGGCCGGGCGGCGTGTTCGCGCTGCTGCCCTACATTCCCGCTTTTGCAGGGCTGCTCCTGCTCGGACGATGGATCGAAGAGAAGCGGCCCGGGAAGGCGGCGCCCTCCGAGACGAACAAGGCGGAGTCGCGTGGGGCGACGGCTGAAGCCCCTCCTGCCGCGCCGGCTGACGCGCCGGCCGCCCACACAACGTAACGCCGGAGGACGATTTGCTTGTCCGCCGCCGTCTCCAGCAGCCTCAGCGAACAGCCTTCTAACCGGCAGGCGCCGGCCGGAGCCCCCGAGACCTCTGCTCCGCGGGAAGCTGCCGCGCTGCACGTGTGGGTGGTTATTGGGGCGGCGCTGCTGGTGTGCCTCGTGGCCATCAGCGCGCGGAGCTTATGGATTGATGAGGCGGCCACGGCGGTTCAGGCCACGCAGCCGACGCTCAAGGCCTGGTGGCAGTTGCTGGTGCAGGAGAAGACGGCCCACCTGCAGATGCCGCGTTACATGCTTTACATCTGGGCGCACGCGAAGGTTTGCGGCTCGGGCGAGTGGGCCTTGCGCCTGGCGAGCCTGCCGTGGTTTGTGGCGGGCGCCGTGGCGTTCGTGCTCGGGTTCCCGGCCGGCGATCGCCGCCGCGTCATCGCCGCGTGTGTGGTGCTGGCCCGCGCAGCCCTACGCGATGGAACTGGGCGACTATGTGCGCGTGCACGGCTACCGCGAGGCGGGCAGGCTGCCGGCCTTCGTCATCTGGGAACGGGGCAGGCCATAAGGCCGACGCTCTGGCCTGACGCATTGATATGAACAAGCAGAAGTGGATCATGCTGATCGTGACGCTGGCCCTGATCGGCAGCGCGGCGGGGCTGCTCAAGCGGCTGCAGTCCACGCAACGGCTGGGCCGCCCGGCAGTGAAGACCCGTCCCATCGCCGGCAGCCCGCGGCTGCTGGTGGATTTGCCGGCCGACGTGCCCGGCTACACGAGCGAGTTGGTCGAGCCGGACAAGCTGACCCTGCAGACGCTGCCGCAGGACACCAGCTTCGGCAACCGCCGCTACACGGCGCCAGATGGGTTTTGGACCGCAGTCGGCGTGGTGCTCATGGGACGGGATCGCACCAGCATCCATAGAACCGAGTTCTGCATGGAGGGAGCGGGCTGGCGGATTGACCGGACGGCATCCGCGCCGGTCACTATCCACATTGACCGGCCCTGCCCTTATGACCTGCCGGCGATGAAGTACATCATGTCCAGGGAAGTGGATATCAACGGACAGAAGACTCCCGTGCGCGGGGTATACGTGGCTTGGTTCGCGGCCGACAACGATGAGCTGACGTGCAACCACTGGCAGCGGATGTGGTGGCTGGCGCGCGACCTGGTGGAGACGGGAGTGTTGCAGCGCTGGGCCCTGGTGACCTACACCAGCGTCTGCGCGCCCGGGCAGGAGGAGGCCACCTTCGAGCGCCTGAAGAAGTTCATCGCGGCAACCGTGCCCGACTTCCAACTGGTGCCGCGGGCGAAAGGGACAGCTCTTTCGGCGTTGCCCTGAGGGCCCGGGGCAAGTCATGGATAAAAAGCCGCACCGCGCTTCACAGCCCCCCACCTCGGTCGTGACCGGCGCCGCCGGGTTCCTGGGCTCGCATTTGACAGACCTCCTGCTGGCCCGCGGGCACAAGGTCATCGGCATTGATAACTTTGTGACGGGCTCGGTGGACAACATCTCCCACCTGGGCGGGAACCCGCAGTTCAAGTTCATCCAGCAGGATGTCACTGAGTTCATCTTCCTGGACGTGCCGGTGGACTACGTTTGGCATTTCGCCTCACCCGCCAGCCCGATTGACTACCTGGAGCTGCCGATTCAGACGCTCAAGGTGGGCTCGCTCGGCACGCACAAGGCCCTGGGCCTCGCCAAGAACAAAGGGGCGCGTTTCCTGCTGGCTTCGACTTCCGAGGTCTATGGCGACCCGCTGGTGCACCCGCAGACCGAGGAGTATTGGGGCAACGTGAACCCCATCGGCCCGCGCGGCTGCTATGACGAGGCTAAGCGATTCGCCGAAGCCCTGACCATGGCCTACCACCAGGAGCATGGCGTGGACACCCGCATCGTCCGCATCTTCAACACGTATGGCCCGCGGATGCGCTTGCACGATGGCCGTGTGGTGCCCGCGTTCATCAGCCAGGCGCTCAAGGGCCGCCCGGTAACCATCTTCGGCAAGGGCGCCCAGACGCGCAGCTTCTGCTACGTATCCGATCTGATCGAGGGCATCTTCCGGCTGATGCTGAGCGATTACAATCTGCCAGTGAACATCGGCAACCCGGTGGAGATGACGGTGCTCCAGTTCGCCAAGGAGATCATCCGCGCGACAGGCTCCCGCAGCCGGCTCGCCTTCAAACCCCTGCCGCAGGACGACCCCAGACAGCGCCGACCCGATATCACGAAGGCGCGGCGGCTGCTCAAGTGGGAGCCGCGTGTCGCCCTCGCCGACGGCCTGGTCAAGACCATCGAATACTTCCGGGGGAAGGTCTAAGGGCCTGGGCGCACCTGTCTCTCAGGCCCGCTGCGCAGCCCGACTGCTGCCTAATGGTGGCCGCCGTGAAAGCCGCCATGGAAGCCGCCGCCGTGGAAGCCGCCCCCATAATGCCCGTGGTAACCGCCCCAATGGTAGCCGCCATAGCCGCCCCAATAACCGCCGATCCCGATGCCCAGCGACAGCCCGGGATAGCCCCAGTAGTAGGGCACGGAGTCGTAGTATCCGGGCACGGCGTAGGTGTAAGACGGGACGGAATAGATGGGTGCCGTAGCCCCATAAGCCGGCGCCGGCTGCATCATATCGGGAGGGGGCTGGTTGGTATCGTATTGCGGAGCGGGCACCGGGGCTGCCGGAGGCGCCTGGGCGACCTGGGGCGCGGGCTGAGCATTGCGCTGGGCCGTGAGCATGGCGTTGATCACCTGGTCGGACACTCCTTGCTGCCTCAGGTAGAGGATGTCCGACGAGCTTAGGTTGTACTGCGCACCGGAGCTGTTGACGTAAGCGATGATCGTATCGGTGCCGACGTTAGCCTGGCTCAGCTTCAGCACCTCCTGCGCCGCCGGCGATAACTGTGGAGCTGGGGCCGTGACGACCGGCGCCGGGGCCTGGGTCTGCGCCTGCAGCGCCGGGGTGATGGCGACGCCGAGCAAAGCGAACGCGAGGACTGCCGCTGTTTGGTAAACTCTCCTGTTTTTCATAACTAAATTCTCTACAGGTAACCTCAGGCCATTTTCCGGCCCGGTCAAGCGCAGTACGGCTCGGGGCCAGGCGGACGCCTCGGCGAGACATCCCTACCCTGCAGCCCAAGCGCCGCGTGAATGCTTTGGGCTAATGTCCTCCAGCCACCGTGTAGCCGGCCCGACGCAGGTCCTCTGCCAGGTCCAGCTCCATCCGGGCCGCCGCCTCGAACGGCATGGGGTTGAGGTGCTCGTAGAGTTCAGGCAGCAGCCGCAGGCCGTAGCGCCTGACGACCGAAGCCGCCTTGACGCCCGCCTTGTGGTTGGCAAAGCGCACCTCCGGCGCAAGGCCCGTCATCCCTACGTATACGCAGGCCTTGCTCGGGTCGCGCTCCGGATTGGCGGCCCGGACAGCGCGCAGCCTGGCCGCCGCCGGGTCGAGCAGGACCACGTAAACACTGTGATGGTGGAGGGAGGCGGCCTGCGCGCGGGCCTTCTGCAGGGTGCGGCGCTTCAAGCGAAAGCTAACAGCCGCTGGTTTGCGAATCCGCGGCGCCAGTCCTCCTTCCCCGCTTGCGCTTCGAACGAAGGATGGCGGGAGCGGCGGGGCTCGAACCCGTAACCTCTGCCGTGACAGGGCAGCGCTCTAACCAATTGAGCTACGCCCCCGCTAGGGGCACGAGAACGTATAGGAAGCCGCCTGCCCGGGTCAAGCTGAACAAAGAAAATGTTCGAGCAGCAGACGCCAAGGAGGTGGGGGTGGGGAACCCCGCTGAAGAAACGTGCTGCCACTCGAACTACGTCAAAATATGCCACCGCGCGCCCACCTGTCAACAGAGTTTTTCACCCAAAATGAGGGCGCCTGGACACCGCCCCCTGCACCCGGAGTTCCCGCAAATGCGGCACTCCAGAACGCAGCGCGCCCGTCCTGCCTTGTCATCACGCATCGCTTTCACTACACCTGCGGCGTGCCAGCCAAAGTCATTGCCGTCGCAAACCAGAAAGGCGGGGTGGGCAAGACCACCACAGCGGTCAACCTGGCGGCGTGCGTCGCCGCGCTGGGCCGCCGCGTGCTGCTGTTTGACCTCGACCCGCAGGCCAACGCGACGAGCGGCGTCGGCATCGAGAAGGTGGAAGGGGCCAGCGCCTACCAGCCGTTGCTGGGGCAAGGCAGCCTCACGGAGAAAATCCAGAAGACTGCCTACGAAGGGCTGGAGGTCATCCCGAGCGAAGTGGATTTGTGCGGCGCGGACATCGAGCTGCCGCGCGCCGAGAATCACCTCCAGCGCGTCAGCGCCGCGCTGGGCCCCGTGCTGGCAACCGACCGCTTCGATCTCGTGCTGGTGGATTGTCCGCCCTCGCTCGGCATTCTCACGCTCAACGCCTTCGCCGCGGCCGACGGGGTCCTGGTCCCCCTGCAATGCGAGTACTACGCGCTGGAAGGCATCTCGATGCTCAACAAGGTCATGGCGCAATTGCACGACAAGGGAATAAACCCGCGGCTCGAACTGACCGGCGTCGTCATGACCATGTTTGACAGCCGGACCAATCTCTCACAGCAGGTCGTGGGCGAGGTGCGGCAGCACTTCAAGGAGCGGGTGTTCGACACGATGATCCCGCGCACTACGCGCCTGGCCGAGGCGCCCAGCTTCGGCAAGCCGATCATCCACTACGATCGGCACAGCACGGGCGCGGCGGCGTATGAGCTGCTGGCGCAGGAGTTCCTTGCGCGGCTGGACCGGGGCGCGGCAGCCGAGGCGCCGTCCGCCAGCGAGGCATAGCCGCGGTTGCCCGGAGCGGGGAACGGCGAGCGGCCCGAGGCGATCAATAGACGTCGCGCAAGTACCGCTTCTCGGTCTTCATGAGCGTGACGTTTACATATTCGGCGGCTGCCTCCGGCGACAGGCCGCCTTCCTGGCGGGCAATATCAATCAGGGTCTGGTGCACGTCCTTGGCCATGTGCCGGGCATCGCCGCACACATAGAAATAGGCGCCGCCTTGCAGCCAGGCCCACAGGTCCCTGGCCTGCTCCAGCATCCGGTGCTGCACGTAAACCTTTTGCGCCTGGTCGCGGGAGAACGCCAGGTCCACGCGGTGCAGCTTGCCCCGGCGCCGGTGCTCCTCCCATTCATCGCGGTAAAGAAAGTCCGTTGCGCGGTGCTGTTCCCCGAAGAACAGCCAGTTCCGGCCCGTCGCGCCGTCCAATGCCCGCTGTTCGAGGAAGGCGCGGAACGGCGCGATCCCCACGCCCGGCCCGCACATGATGATGTCCGTCGAAGGGTCCTGCGGCAGCCGGAACGTGCGCGACTCCTGCACATACACCGGGATGTTCTTCACGAACAAGTCCGAGTGGTCGGCGAAGAAGCCTGAGGCCAGGCCTTTCTTCGCCCGCCCGTGCGTCTCATAGCGGACCACGGTGATGCACAGGTGCACTTCGCCCGGGTGTGCCTGCAGCGAGGAGGCGATCGAGTACAGCCGGGGGACCACCGGCGAGAGCTGCGAGAGGAAGATGGTCGGCGACTCGAACCGCGCCTCGCTGAACTCCTTGAGGATATCCACGTAGTCCCGGGAGTTGACGTATTCGCATAGCTCGTCGCTGTTATCCACCAGTTCCATCAGCCGATTGCGCTGCTCGCCCTGCGGCACCCGCTCGGACAAACCGGCCATGATCTTCCGGTTGGCGCGGTTGACGGTGTAATCGCGCAGCAGGGCTTCGCGGAAAGTCGTGGCCTGGCCTTTGGGGTCCTGCACCGGCGCATCCGGGTCGAAGCCCAGCAACTCGATCAGCTCGTCCACCAGTTCAGGCGGGTTGCGGCCAAAGGCGCCCAGCGAATCCCCCGGGATGTAGCTTAAGCCGCTGCCTTCGAGGCTCAGCACGAAGTGCCGGGTGTCCTTCGGCGAGCCTGCCCCGGTCAGGCGGTCGTGCCCGATCAGCTCGGCCAGGAAGGGATGCTTGCGCGAATAGGGCTCTGGGGCAGGCGAAGCCCCTCCGGCAGTCGGCGCCGCCGGCACGGTCCTCTTTGCTTCAGTTGCGGTTATCACTGGCCTAATTCATCGCCCGGAAGGAGGGGAAAATCAACCGCCCCCAAGCTCGGGGGGGCGTATTTGGACACCACCACCGACGGTCCCCTCACCCCGGCCCTCTCCCCATCCGATGGGGAGAGGGAGGAATGCCGACAGCGGTTGGACAATCCCCCTCTCCCCATCGGATGGGGAGAGGGCTGGGGTGAGGGGTGGAGCCGGCGGCGCTATCCAGATGCACCCGGCCCGGGGCGCCCCGCCCACGACCGATTGCCCCTGCTCGCGGCGTGGCTTAAACTGGTCGTTTGATGGAACCGAATTCGACCCGGCGCCCGGTGCGCGTAGGA
>Ga0335069_10002050_pt1 | contig 31496 bp, 31 predicted proteins | sample Lox_Sample_11_FD_206714 | JGI IMG/M metagenome (GOLD analysis project Ga0335069, IMG submission 206714) | Soil microbial communities from Loxahatchee National Wildlife Refuge, Florida, United States - Lox_Sample_1.1 | ecosystem: Environmental > Terrestrial > Soil > Wetlands | place: USA...
ATATTGTACCCCCATACTGGCCCCATGCGAATGGGACCAGTATGAAGGTGAGTATTACATCACTATGCGTACCCCGACATAAAATTGACGCCCACGCAACGGTCCCCAGATGTGCGAAGTGCCGTAACTCCCCTGACTGTCCCAAAACTTTGGATCGTCTCCGGCCGAGCCTGCCTGGGTATAGTTAAAGAGATTGTCGGCTCCCGCGTAGAGATCCAAACCGGGATTGAGCTTCCAGCTTGCCTTGATATTCACCACGAAAAACCCTGGAGCCTGGGTAAGTTTGGGGTCGCTCAGAACACCGTCTTGCAGGACGTTGAATTGGTCCCCGTAACCATACTGGGTCAGGTCGCGTGGTGCAATCCATGTTATATCTCCGTAAAGCGAAGCCGGTCCTGAATTCACTTCGACACGTCCGTTGAGTTCGGTTTCGTACGCCGCTACTAATTCGACCGCTTTATATTGATCGGGAATCGCCTGATGTTGCGCGCCTACTCCCAGCTTGAGCCATTCCCACGGCAGGTATGAGACCTCGGCATCCAAATCGAGAAAGGTTAGCTTGGTGGGATCGTTGCGCAAAACCGGACGGGGTAACGTCGGGTCGGTGTCGATGTACTCAAGATTCGAAACTTGAGTGGCATAAGCTCCGACCGTGAAGTTCCACTGCTGTCGGTCAAGGGAAAGCGAACCTCCCACTCCCACGGCTTTCTCCAGCTTGTCGACGGCTATGTCAAACCCGTTATCCAAAAGGCCGTGATCCATCTCAAAGAAAGTGAGCGGTGCGCGCCATCCCAGACCCGCAGACAGACGTCCCGTCAGACCTTCAATAAATTCCCAGCGCAAGCTCGCCCGGGGCGCTGCTATGAAATTATGAATTTCCGAGTTCGGTTTGTCGACCCAATTTACATCGATATCATCCATGCGCAGCGCCACAGACAGGTCGCGCTCATGTCCGAAATTCCACACGTCTTGAACGTAACCCCCGCCGTAAATTGTGTTATACGAGTCGGGGATAATTCCAAGTTGTTGGTAGTAGTAGATAGATTGCGAGGCCATCCTCTCGCTGTTTCCGTCCACGCCCAATGTCAGGGTGTGGCCTCCCGCCGTTCCCTGCCAACGCAAATCTCCCACGACGGTGCGGTCCATATTGTAATAGTCAGCCCCGCCTTCGTACTCGGAGATTTGCGATTGGTTGGCCAGGCCGGCGCGTAACTGCCATAGGCCCGATCCCGGCGAATCCCAGGTCAGTGATCCCGCAACCTCATCCCGACCTGTCTGGACCCACTCAATTATATCAACAGGATTTCCTATGAAGGCGTTCTTCACATTCCCTCCTACAAAGAGGGGAATAGAATCCGCTGGTCCAACCGCAGCACCCATGTGATTAGGGGTAATGGCCGCGCCGAAAACCTCGGAACTGCTATGCACCCAACGCAGGTTCCATGACCAGTCTTCGCCCATGATGCCGTTAAGTCTGAGTAAGGCGCTTTCGTCTTTCAGAGATGGGGATTCGCAAACCCCATTGCCGTTGGCGTCCCATGCTCCCTGTTGGAAGTGATGAGCAGCCACAAGAATGCCGAGGTTGCCACTGTCGAGTACGGTGGTCGCTGAAAACGAAAGATGGTCCCAGTCATTATTGCCTACGGCCGCGTCAGCAGTGAGGGCTGTATGAGTGGGATCCTGATATCGAACGTTTGCGGCACCGCCCATGGCGCCGGGTGCAAGAAGAGAAGCTCCTGGGCCACGCGAGAGTTCAATGGTGGCCACTCCTGCAGTAGTCAGAGCATCGACACCATAGAAACTCGTAACAGGAGTGTAAATAGGAAGGCCATCGACAAGCATCGTGGTGTGGTTCGCACCGAGTCCGTTTATTTGAATCTGTTTGAAACCGCATGAACTACATCCGGTCAGCACGCAAACGCCGGGTTCCGAGGTGACGGCCTGAGTAAAATCATCGGCGTTCTTTTGAAATATCGCTTCCGGTGTAATTACGCTGGTCGGCTGAATCATCTTCGATAAAGCGCCGAAGCGATCCACATTGCGCTTCTTGCCGATGACGAGGATATTGGTATTTACCCGGGACAGAGAGTCTGCTCTTGCTGATGCCAGCGAATCCGGCAATTGATCATTTTTCTGTCCAAATGCCCGTGGGCTTGCCGCTGCCAGGACAAAGCAGCAGAGTGTGATAAGAAAAGACTGTTTCATTCTTTCTCCTTAAAGGGCAGGTAGTAGTTCTAATGGCAATAGCCACATATGTTGCAGGCAAGATCAATTGCATGACCAAGAGGCCAATGCAGGATGAGAGAGATCTCACGCTACATTGATATGTGCGTGATCAGATTTTGCTGGAAAGTCGTACTGAGAAGATCTGGTTAGCGAGGCGGAGCGCGGGATTGGAGCGAAGCGGGCGTTTTGGCAAGAGGAATTGTAGGAGGCAGAACCGGGTTGATGACAAGGAACACACGAACGATCGGAAGTGCAAACGGCACGCTGAACAGCAGGGGCTGGTGAGCGATCGTACAGACGATGCAGTCTTCGTGTTGCTTGTGATCTTCGTGGTAATGGTTGGGAACAATAACCAGGAGCAGGATGGTTACGTATACAGCCATCCCGAGCTTTAAGATGTTTGCAGTTCGTGTGTTCATTTCTGCTCGCTTCGTACAGTTCTTCGATCAGCAATCAGCGCAAGTGTAACGAAGAAACTCTGCGAATGAATCCTCGGCGCGCGGGGCAAAAAGGAAGTCGGCCCCGTTTGCGAGAGGAGAGACAAAACGCCGGCAACTGTCTGAAATTACAACGTCAGGAGAGGAACGCGGGAGGCGGGGAGCGGGCAGATTCGTTGTTCAGAAATGCAACCAGAGGAATAGTAACTGAAACAGCTGTAAGACTGTGTTGAAAGTCAGGGGGGGGCAGGACAAAGGGCGCAGTGCAGAAATGGCCCGAGGCATAGAGACAGGCAAAGCAGATGTCACTGTGATAGCTGTGCAGAGCGCTTCCCTGGCCCGTGATTCCAGCGAAACCGTGACTTGTTGCGGATTGAACACAAAACTCGTGGTGATGCGTAAACTCCTCGGTAGAAAGGAGAGGCACGTAAACCAGCAGCACCAACAGCGCAATTCTATGTCGAAACTCTTTGCTCAATGCCTATCAGAGTATTTGTAATAAAGGAGCAAAAATGCCCCTGTCTTTGATCCGAAGTCCTTTTCTGAAACAGATCTTCTCAGGAGCCTTCGTAATGATGCACCTGCACGTGAGTACACGGCTCCACCCTCGGCACGCCGCCAGGGAAAAAAGGAAAAAACCTGGGTTGTTAAAGGACGGGATGCAGCGGGTATCAGAATTCTGACGCCAAAGATCGGTTCAAGTTCAGGCAATCCTCACGGGACAAAATACGCAGAGAAACCGACATAATCAAGGATTTGCGCTGGCAGAGGTCGGAGAGAATTACGCGAATAGTGTCCGTTTCATGTTCCTTGCTGTTCATATCCCGTTCAGCATTTCAGTCGGGATGTTGCACAGTGATGAGCACAAGAGCCCTCTGATAACGTTCACCTCTGGATTCGCTGACGCCACATTCACGACCTGATAGCTTACCGTAGCGAGCGCGGCTATCCGCATTCTTTGGTCTATGTATGCACGGAGACCTTGAGCACCACATTTCGCTGTTCCTTCCAGCTTGCTCCGGTGGTGTAGGCGCCTTTGAGCAAGTGAGAACGATCGAGAAGGTTCGTGATATATGCGGAAGGCTCGACCGTTGCTTCACCCGATGAGTAGAACGCGTGTCCTGCGCCGGGATTGATTATCGTTGACGGAGCAGTGTGCGCAGGGGTATTGAAATCAAACAGTCCCGTTTTATACACCGGGACATTTCCCGGGTACCCGTGTGAAAGTCCAGAGCCGTGGATCGCTTCAAGGTTCATGAACCAATCCGTCGGTTGATAGTTTATCGCGAGGGCGACACAGAGCCTCTGATCATGATCGAGATCAGTTGCTGCTCCATCACTGCTCGGTGGCAAGAAACCGCCAGCGAGAGCGCCAGACCCGATGACATGTATGACGGACGAGTTTATGTAACCTGAGAGGGGTATTGAAGGCACGCTGCACGACAGGGCGAGTTCGAGTCCATTCGTGTTAACAACCGCGATGGGTGCCACGATTTGCACGCCCAGGAACGGGACCCGATGAGCCTCAATCTCACCTCCTGGAGGGAACGATCCATCGCCCCATGGGTCCTTCGACGTAAAGGGGCGCTATCTGTACAGCTAGCTCTCCTGGGTCAATGGATGTGGGTGCGAGACAGACAAACGAAAGCCCTGCTTCCATCCCAGATCTTCCGCATTGAGGTTGAAGTCCTTCAGTCGTTCGCTCGATGAGTCGTTGATGACTTTCCTCCATCCTTTCTGTGATAGACCGTAACTATCCAATGTGCTTCCGCATACTTCTTCAACCACTTCATCGCAACCTTCAGGTTCTCTTCGTTCCAGTTATGGAACTCATGCTCGCAAGGCTCGTTGCGCTTGATCTTTACTGCCGTCGTTGTCCAGCTCATATGAGGCTCCGATGTTTGACTGCGATCACGAACAGATTCTCTGTAACAAGCGTTTCGCACGCAATGTTTGCATCAGGATCCTGACTGAGGGAAGCACCAAGGAGCCATCGGAAACTCTGTCCGCCGCTTCGTCCGGGTGTCCTTCGGAGACCGATTCAGGAGCAAACAGATACTCACCTTTCATGACCCTTCTTTCCTCTTCGTGATCGGGTTCAGTTCATACGCGCCGTTTGAGAGAGATCCGTCAAGACATATGCGTCTGGTACCTCAAAGAATGCAAATAGCTTCCGGATGGAGGCATTCTTGATCGCTTCACGATCCACCCTCTGTGCCCTGAGAAGGAACTCATCGAGCGGTATGGTTTTGCCCCCCTTGAAACCAAGTTCCGCACACCTGCGGGCAACCATGAGCCTTCGCCAGTCACTGAGCGCGTCCATTCGATACCAGAGACTGCGCAGTCCTTTGACAAACGAATCGATCTTTTGCTGCTCTTCGGTGTCTTTACCGCTGAGCGAGATGGAGTTCATAATTGAGTGCCTTCCGATCGGGATCAGGGCTACGCCGAGTGTTCGGTTCAGATCCCGGATGACTTCGTGGCACTGGGCACAGAAGAACTCGGACCACCTGGAACCGCTCCGGATTGCCTCGAGTCCGCAAGCACGGCAGAGCTCGACGTAAGTGGCATAGTCTTTCCGCGGGGCAAGTGTGACGGCTTGGTGTGCCCTGCGCGAACGGCATGAGCAGAGCTGCTGGTACAGTACCCCTTCAACTGACACCGAGCCACAAACCTCAAAGCACTTAGTGCATATCGCGAGCCTCGACGTATCGTCCAGGTAAGGACTCATATTTCCTCCAGCGATTGTGGTGACTTGCGTGTAGGCGCTGGCAGGCAGAATAGACCAAAAATAAAAAACCCCCGCTTCAGGCGAGGGTTTGTTGTTATCGGTTCGCCTTTAGCTCCTTGTTTAACGTCGCGGCAAGTAGCGCCTAACTCACGACGATGTTGCTCTGAACGCAACATACAACCGGCTTCCTAAAAAGTCAATAGCGCATGACGTCTGTCACCATTGGCCGTCGGGCACGATTTCCTCGTCAGGATGAAGTCCTTTGACGGTGGTAGCAGGAATGTCAACAGGTGCGTCATCCTGCTGGGACAGAAATCCCAGTTTCTTGTCCAAATCCCCCGTACTTTTGACTCCCGTGAGAATACCTGATTCTTCAATAGTGGCCTTCTCCTGGTCATAGAGATCGAACCAGGGGAGTCCGTACCGTGTGTATTCTCGCGCGGTGACGGGTGTTGGGGGCGGCTCTGATCCCGTGATCTCGCGGTACATCATGCTATTGACGATGTGGACATAGACTCGGCCGAACGTGTGCACGTCCCAGGTGTCGATACCGTATGAATCCGGGTATATCTTTTGCTCCATCTTCCCGCCTGCGGCGAGGCCCATCTCGACTCCCGGACCTGCCTGTGAGCAGCAGCAGATGTAATCAGACCCTCTGCGTCCCCATCGCGGTTCCTCTTCGGGAAATTTCCCTGGTTTCGGATCATAGACGATGATTTGCATTCCTCCCGCTTCCTCCCGCCCCGTGATCTGGCCTTCCACCGTGTAACCCATGCCAAGCGGCATGGCAACAAACTGCCTGATCAAGCCCTTCCCGGCGTTAATACCATCCAGCCACGGCTGCTCGGGGACGACAATGTAGTCCTGTTTGTCTTTTGAAAGCGATTGATTCCAGGCATGCCCGGAGAGTGCATTGATCATTCCGACCCCGATCTTGACGGCGTTGGGCCTCCAATCAGCTCCCTGAAATGCCATCCAGAGCGCTTCCCTTTGATACATGGGGATGAACACGCCCCCGTGTCTTCTCCAGGATTCGGGCACCCGGTCTGCGTAATCAGCGACCCTGTGAATGGGAAACCGGCCGAGCCCCGGGGGAAGGGGGTAGGTTCTTCCGTCTTCCGGAAGCCGCAGTGTGCGCTGGAAGGAAACGGAAAAGTGTCTTCCTATTCTGATCGCATCGTCTGTCGTCCTGGTCCGAAGCATGTTCCCCTCCTAATTTGGGTGCGTGAGTACGGCCTGTGTATTCTTATACACGCCCACGGGCCGAATTTGGCATCCCAATAAGACGGGGACTACGGGAGGTAGGACTCAACCAGCTTGAGCTGCTCGGGGGTGAATCGGGCAAGTATATCTCTCGAGGCAAAACTGAAATCGGGCTGTTGTTGCGCAGGCATCATGGGGACCGGCCTCTCGATCCGTACTTCCGATACGAACAAATCAGATTCAAGTCTGGCCGATATTCCTTTGGCCTTCCTTTGAATCTTCCTGAAAAGGTCCCATCCCTTGGCCGGGGTCAGGCCTGTTCGTCGTGCCGCTTCCGATATAGCCCTCGGGCCCGATTGATCCAGCACATCCTGCAGGTGCTTCAGAAATGTATTCTCTTGCGGTGAGAGGTTTTTCTTGATTTCTGAGACAGCGGCGCGGATCTCGCGAACTGACTCTGCGAGTTCCAGAGCATCTATGAACGGCTCCGGATCCGCCGGGCCATCAACGTCAGCGTATTCCTCTGTCCTCTTCCTGTCACGCCAGTAGTTCTTCATGAGATTGGAAAGGATCGTATGACAGAAAGCCGGAAATTCCCCTTTCGCGGGATCAAAACTGGCCAGGGCGCGTTCAACGGCATCCCCGGCGAGGTCCTGGGCGTCGGCAAAGAGAATGCCCCTCGATGTGGCAGATCGGACCAGTGAGTCATAGAATGAACGGAATTTCGAGAAAGGGGCGTCATTCATCAACGGCTCTCTTGTCTACTACGTGGTACACACAAAGGGCTGAGATTTGGCGAAAAAGACTCGTGGGAATATCGCTTCGACGTTTCGCAATGTCAACAGGACCAGGTCAGCTTAGATACAGATAGGCACCTGATTGATAGGTATTTCAAACGGCTTCGTGAACTGGATTTGAAACAATGTCCAATTCAAATCATGTTCACAATAAGGAGGGATCGCCACGATTTCGTAAACCGCAGGTCGTGGGTTCAAATCCCACATTCAGCATACCTTTTCGTTTACCTCATTCGGCTGTCTCCGCAATTCGCGGAAGCGGTCTTTTATTTTCTGCAGAACTCTCGTCGTTGTTGAGTTTCTGTGAATGGATTGCGGTCTACAGGGCCGCAGTTCACCCCAAACCGTGAGCATCAACGGATCAGATGACAATGAGCCAAATCCGCGAGGGTCGGGCTCTTGTGCTTCTGGTGGCGATCAATCTGCCTGTCAACATTCGATGACGTTGGGGCTGTAGGTGATCAGGAGGCAATGCAGGTAAGCCGGACCTTGAGATCAGAATCGCCTATTGCGGTTCAAGTGGAAAGGTGCTACGTTTCGGCGTTCCCGCGACAAAGTTCCCCGGTGGTACCTCACACACTTCACCCACCATCACCTAAAGGAGCACTAAATGAAAAGACTCATACCGTTCCTCATCCTGGGTGCGGCCTTTCTGACGGCCCAAATCCGGCCCGTTGCGCTCGCTCAGGATACGACAAAAACGGCTACAATGAAGTCCAAGGTGAAGAAGCTCAAAGAAAAGGCGCTGAAGGAAAAGACTTCGGCGAAGGAGGAGTTGAAGAGCAAAGAGGCCAAAGGAACAGCACTCAAAGAGAAGATGAAGGGGACGGCCGCCAAGATGAAGGAAGCCGGAACCTCGACGGCAGCGGGAGCAATGGAGTCTGCCACAAAGGAGGGAACCGCGGCAAAAGAGAAAGCCACCTCAACTGCGGGTGCGATGAAAGACAAGGCAATGGGGATGAAAGACGAGGCAGTGGGGAAGACGGCTGACGGCAAAACAGTGTTTGCCGGCTCGCGTGGCGGACACTATTACCTGAACGACAAGGGGGAAAAGACATACGTCAAGGACTTCGTTGGTGCGAAGATCGTCGGCAAGACGAAAGACGGTCAGGCGATATACGAAGGTCCGAAGGGCGGGCACTACTACTACAACAGCAAGGGGAACAAAACGTACGTCACCAAAGACACAAAGTAGGGGGATGCCATGAAACTCATCCACTGGATATGGGCCGCAGTAACTGGCTTTGTTGTTGGCCTTATTGCCCGCGCGGTGCTCCCGGGTGCAGATCACATGGGTATCATCGGGACCACGATCGTAGGGATCCTTGGTTCCCTTGTCGGCGGGTGGATAGGCGGCCTGATCAAGAAGCCTGCGGAAGGCTCGAAGTTTCACCCGGCCGGGTTTCTCATGTCGTTGGTTGGCGCAATCGTTCTGCTGCTCATCTGGCGAATGATCGGATAAGAGGTAAGTGTCCAGGGGGGGGTGTGCTACTGGCCATCGTCGGCGCTGTCAAGAAAGCAATGGCGAAGTAATTGCCTGCGTCGACGCTCTCCGCATAGCCGAGGCGGTATAGACTCGTGTGGTGACGTAAGAAAATGCCCCTGTGTCCTGGGGCATTTGTTTACCATGAGTTCATCCTTCTGGCGGGGCGGCGGGTAGCCACGGATGTTTGACCGCTCTTCCGCGGGCAATTGTGAAACGAGAGAATCCTTTGTCTCTTACAATCGTTACGCTTTCCGACCGACCTGATCTCCTCACCGTGGTTGCCACATGGATTTACGAGCAATGGTGGAGTCATCTCCCGGCCTACAGTGCAAAGACTCTTGCGCATTTGCGCGGTCCAAGGGTTTTGAAACTGTGTACCTGTGGACTACTGATCAAAGACAATGGTACGAACGGCTCGGCTGGGAGCTCTTGGAACAATTTCAGAAGAAGGGCGCTCTGGTGAGCTTTCTCAAGTTTGATAAAGCGGCTCATAAGTAACTTGCGTCCGAGGCGCGCAATCCCCGATCCCAACCGGGGCGAGGCGGTGAAGTCCGAAACTGAAGGAACCGCGGGTGAGTCGATACGTCAGGCAGAGAAAAGAAACGGTCCATCGTCGGATCTCATGATGGGAGCTGTCTGCCAGGCCTGGGATAGCAGACTTGACCGGTCTCAACCCTATTGACTGACAGGAGGGCACGTGCGCGACTCAGAAGGTCTGGCTACTCGGAACCCTGTGTGGACTATTGCTCCGGCTGCTGTCATTGCCGGCTTCTCGCTGTTTCTTGGAGCCTGTCACTCCCCCGTGGCTTACGATACCCTCCTCCGGGGTGGCACGATATACGACGGGTCTGGCGGCATGCCGTTCGTCGCCGACGTGGCCATCACGGGAGATTCAATCGTCGCGATTGGGCCCTCCCTTCCCGGTCGAGCGCGGCGAGAGATCGTCGTCCGGGGCCTGGCTGTCGCACCTGGTTTTATCAACATGCTCAGTTGGGCCAATGAATCGCTCATCGAGGACGGCAGAAGTCAGAGCGACATCCGACAGGGCGTGACACTCGAAGTCATGGGAGAGGGCGAATCAATGGGCCCCCTCACCGACACGATGAAGGTTGTAATGCGATCGTTGCAGGGGGACATCACCTACCCGATCACCTGGACCACCCTCGGCGGATATCTAGATTCCTTGGCGGCCAAAGGCATCAGCACGAATGTCGCCTCCTTCGTCGGGGCCGCCACGGTGCGCGAATGCGTCCTCGGCTGGGACAATCGCCCGCCCACGCCGCGCGAACTGGGTCGCATGGAGACACTCGTGCGCCAGGCGATGGAAGAAGGGGCGCTCGGTGTGGCCTCCTCCCTCATGTACTCCCCCGGGGTCTACGCCCGAACGGACGAGCTCACGACGCTTGCCAGGGCTGCCGCGCCCTTTGGGGGCATGTATATCTCGCACATCAGGAACGAGAGCAGTCAACTGCTTGAATCGGTCGATGAACTCCTGCGTATTGCATTCGGGGCTGGCGTGCGTGCTGAGATCTACCATCTCAAAGCTGCGGGTGTGTCAAACTATGCGAAGATGGACCGGGTAATCGCCAAAATCGACAGTGCGCGAGCTGCCGGACAAGAGATCACGGCAAACGTCTATCCCTACATAGCTTCTGCGACTGGACTTGACGCCACAATGCCTCCGTGGGTGCAAGAAGGCGGCTACGCGGCATGGGCGGCACGTCTGCGAAACCCCGACATCCGTGCGCGGGTCAAACGAGAGATGGATACCCCCACGGACGATTGGGACAATGCCTACCTGACCCCGGGGTCGCCAAAGGGCATCCTCCTGGTTGCATTCAAGGCTGACTCGCTAAAGCAATATACTGGCAAGACGCTGGCCGACGTAGCCGCGCTGAGGCACACCTCGCCCGAGGAAGCCGCGATGGATCTTGTCATCCGTGATGGCACGCGGGTGGGGGCAGTTTTCTTTGAGATGTCTGAAGACAACCTCGTGAAGGAGCTAGCCCTGCCGTGGGTCAGCATCGGGTCTGATGAGGGGTCCTATGCACCCGAGGGAGTCTTCCTGAAATCGCAACCGCATCCGCGGGCGTACGGCACCTTCGCACGCGTTCTAGGCAAGTATTCACGTGTGGAAAGGGTGCTACCGCTCGAGGAAGCGATCCGTCGCATGACGCTGCTACCGGCGACGAATTTGCGCATCGCACGACGGGGGAGACTCTCCCCTGGCAACTATGCCGACATCGTTGTTTTCGATCCTGGTACGATTGCCGACCACGCGACGTTCGATAAACCGCATCAATACGCAACAGGTATGCTGCACGTCTTCGTCAACGGGGCGCAAGTGCTTGCCGACGGCCAGCACACGGGAGCCACGCCTGGTCGGGTCGTTCGGGGTCCAGGGTGGCGGTCCGGCCGCTGATCGTTGCCGGTACTTTACGGACTAAGAAGGTGACGCTCGTCAGAAACAGCAAAGCAGTGCGCAGGTGACCAGCCCCCCCGGGACAATTGCCGCGGGTGGAGGGGATCATGACCATTTCATGACAGGGTGCACACACGAATGGGCTTTGTATGCCCAGTGGGCTCAAATCCCACCTTCAGCTCCCAAAATGACTCGACTTAGCTTTGTCTGCTAAGTCGATGTCATTTTGAGGATCCCGCCTTCTTCTGGCGGGATCCATACCTTTTCCATTTCCTCATCTCCGCCTGGTTCGCCCCGCTACAGTTCTCGCTGAGGAGTTACGCGCTCACTTCAGGGAGAACCCTATTCTTCGCTGAATGTCCTGAAACCTGGGATCGCCCCGCATCGCAGCCAGGCGCGGCTCCCGGTTGAGATACACAAGCCATCCGGATCTCTCCACCAGAGCCTTCTCGAGCCATTCAAAGCCCCTATCCGTGTCACCCAGTCCGAAATGAACAAGCGCTATCTCATATGATGCAACGTATTTTGTTCTTGCCACGGTTTCCAATTGACGCAGGATTGTTTTCGCCCTGTTCCTGTCCCCGTTGATCCCGTAAGCATGGCCAAGCGCCCCCGTCATGACGGTGTGTCCGCTGGAAAGTTCGACGGCCTTACTCAACGCGTCGATCGCTTCGGTCATATTGGACATCTGTTCGCAGGCCCACCCGAGAAAGAAGTACGACCAGTGCCATCCCGGCTCGGTACGCACAGATCGCTTCGCCTGCTCGAAGGCTTCATCGAATTGTCCCGCAAGCTGAAAATGCCAGGCCAGATGCACATTCATGAGCATGTCGAGCGGATCAAGTTCCAGCGCCCGCCTGCTCTCGCGAAGAGATTCCTCGGTCCTGCCCATTGCCGTAAGAAAATGAGAATACCAGTGGTGGACCGCGCTGTAGTCGGGGCTGAGCTGGATTGCCCTTCGGAACTCACGTTCAGCTGATTCCCAGTCCCTGTTGTAGTGGAAAAGGCAGTACGCCCTGGACGTGTGCGCTTCGCCCAGGTGGTCGTCGATCGACAGCGCCTTTTCGGCAAGTGTCATCGCAAGTGGCATGACCACCGTGGGCGGCTCCGATCCGTTTTCCCAGGAACCCAGAGTGTTATAGCAATCCGCCAGACCTATCAGCGCCGGCGGGTACCCGGGATCAAGTTCAATTGCCTGTTTGAAGTACTGGATGGCATTGTGAATCCCGGTTGGCCGTCTCGCCCAGTAGTATCTGCCTTTCATGCAGAGCTGGAATGCGTCGAAATTCGCCGGCCGTGCCCTGAGAATCACGCGGGATTGTTCCCGTGCCAACTCAACGTGGAGCGATTCAGCAATCGTCCGGGTAATGTCATTCTGGACGTCAACAATGTCCTTGATATCGAGATCGTACGTCGAAGTCCAGATTTGAAAGCCGCTCTTGGCGTTTACCAGCCGAACCGTAATTCGCACCGTTGGGCCGGACCTCCTGAAGCTCCCTTCCACAACGTGCTGGACGTTCAGGCGGGAGGCGATCTCGCGGATGTCATGCTCCCGGCGAAACGCAAAGGAGGAAGTGCGGGCAGGCACAAATAACGATGGGATCTGCCCGAGGGCGTGGATCAGGTCTTCACTGATTCCTTCAGCGAAATACTCGTCCTCCGTTCCCGGGCTCAGGCATGCGAACGGAAGTACCGCAATGGAGGTGAGTTTCTTGTTCGATTCATCCGTACGGGGGAAAGCCGGGGCCCCGCGAACTCGGGCAAGGTCCAGTACCTGGTCCAGGTCTTCGATAGAATGGGGGCGCGCGTCGGCAGATTTAGAGAGCATACGCCCGATCAATTCTTCCAGCCCTTCAGGGACTTCCTGCCGGAGGGTTGAGACCGGGGGAGGTTGATCGTTCAGAATCGCATAGACAAGGCCCGCCTCATTCTCCCCCACGAAGGGAAGGCGTCCCGTCAATAATTCGAAAAGCACGATCCCCAGGGAATAGATGTCGGTCCGCTTGTCGATGGGACCCCCCTGGATCTGTTCCGGCGACATATACGCGAGCGTTCCCACCGTTCCGCGTTCCGGGTGGAATGGGGATTTCCCCTGCAGGATGGCCAGTCCGAAATCGGTGATCTTCACCGTCCCGTCGCCCGTCAGCATTATGTTGTCGGTCTTGATATCCCGGTGCACGATCCCGTGGTTGTGTGCGTAGAGCAGGCCCGATGCAATCTGGCCGGCGTAGTCGAGAATCTTCTGAATCGAGAGCAGGCGACCCGATTTCAGGTGTCGATGCACCTCCGACTTGAGCGTTCCGCCCGGGAAGTATTCAAGAACCAGGAAGAGATCTGAGCCCTGCGATCCGACGTCAAACAGCGTGGCAATAGAGGGGTGGTTGAGCGCAGAAATTGCACGCGCTTCGTGTTCAAATCTCGCGCGGAGTTCGTTCGAATTGAGCCTTGAGGGGGAGAGGATTTTTACCGCTACGGTGCGATCGAGACGGAGGTCGACGGCTTTGTAGACTTCTCCACTGGCCCCTTCACCAAGTCTCTCGAGCACCTCGTAGTGGAGAACTCTCTGTCCAACCATAGGCCGGCGGGGGCTCCTTCGAATCGGCAAATGTACTCGAATCAAAACAACAAGTCAACACCTCCAGCTATGGCTTGTTTCTGACTCCTGAGTTCGCCAAATTTCGCAGTTCTCTCAAGGACTCATACCCGCCAGGTTGCCATGAGCGATGATATCAACAGGTTACACGAACGCCTGGAAGAGATGGACGAGCTCTTCCAGCTCGCGCTCTCACTGGGAGACACTTCGAACATCGAAGAGGTGCTCGGGTCAATCGTTGAGACGTGCGTTCGCATGTGCCGGGCGGACCATGCAGCGATCCTTCTTTTCAGCCCCTTCTCCAGAGGAGCACTCCAGACGCTTGTGCGGAGTGCAGATCCCTCCGACGGGGGCATCGACCACGGTCTGAATCTGCTCATTGCCGGATGGATTGAGCACCATGGCAGGCCGCTCCTCACGGCGGACCTCATGGGTGACCTCAATCTGAAGCCCGGCTCTGACCGCTGGGGCAAGCTGGGCGCGGCTGTCGCCGTCCCCTTGGTGTCAGCGGGCAAAACGATCGGGATTTTGAATCTTGTGAATCACAGCGGGGGTCGTGAATTTGGCAAGGATGCGCTCCGGCTTGCCGAGAAGATTGCCTCCCTGGCCGCAAGGTTCGTTGTGCATGCGAGGCTTCACGAGACGCTCTTTCAAGACAATATCCGCCTGAAGACGGCATTGCATCAGAAGGCGGGAGCCAGGGAGATCCTGGGGAACAGCACCGGCATTCAGGAACTGCGCAAAAAGATCTCCGCGGTTGCTGCCTCCTCCGCCACCGTGCTCCTCATCGGAGAAACCGGCACCGGCAAGGAGCTTGTCGCACGAGGCATTCATTTCGAAAGCGCGCGATGTGAGAAACCGTTCATAGCCGTCAACTGCTCCGCCATCCCTGCAGCTTTGTTTGAATCCGAGCTTTTCGGACACGAACGCGGCGCATTCACCGGGGCGACTGCGATTCAAAAAGGGAAGTTTGAGCTGGCCCACGAGGGGACGCTCTTTCTCGATGAGATCGCAGAGATGCCTCTTGATCTCCAACCCAAACTTCTCCGCGTCCTGGAAGAGCGAAGTTTCTCCCGTGTGGGGGCCTCAATTGAAATTGACGCCGATGTGCGGATCATCGCTGCATGCAGCAGGGACCTGAATGCCGCGGTCCAGCAGGGCGCGTTCCGCGAGGACCTCTACCACCGTTTGAGCGTCGTGCCGCTTTCAATTCCCCCTCTGCGACAGCGAACGGAGGACATACCTCTCCTTGCCTCCAGCTTCCTGCAGGAGTTCTCCCGTGGTGCCAGCACGTTTGAACCGCAAGCGCTTGAGGCCATGCAGAAGCTCCCATGGAGCGGGAACGTGCGCGAGCTTCGAAATGCTGTTGAACGAATCTGCATCTTCCTGCCGCCGGGCCGGATTTCTGCATCGGATCTTATCCAGCAGGGCATTGGCGCGGAGAGCCATTCCGCACCTCGGCTCGATGCGGCATTACAAACGTTCCTTGCGACTGTCGAACCGGGAAAGGATGTTCTCGAACTGCTCGAACAGCACGTCGTGCAGATAGCATACCGCCAGGCAAAAGGAAATGTCTCCCGGGCCGCAAAGACGCTGGGGATAGACAGGAATGCCTTGCAGAGAAGGCTAGACAAGCCACATCCTGAGTGATGTGTACGCTCCCGTCGCTGCCTCCGTTCGCCTGAGATCACCTGCTCCAGAGTCTTCTCACTTCCCCCTTGGTGGCCTTCACGTTCTCCGCTCTTCCACCTCTGAGTCTCCCCTCGTGGTTTCCTCTGCTGTTCAGTTCTGAGCTGTTCATTGCTCAGGATCAAGCACATCGCTCATTCCGGCGGGCCTGAGCCACATTGATTTGACGAATTGTACGTGGCATGAGGATTGCCCTTTCAAATCACCGATAGCTCCCGCAGGTCTCCAGCTCTGGTTCAGGTCTGGCGAAGATCTCGACACGCTCAAAGTGTCCCCCTGAGAGTTTCGGACGCTCCCTCGCGAACAGACGAATTCGAACCATAGACAAATGTCAGGTTCAAATTCACTCTCCCCTCACTCCCCTCAGGAGGCGTCATGAAATGCATTTCGGTCACCGGCAGGGCCGGCAGGCAGAATCGGTGGTATGCGCCATTCAGTATATTCGCCGGCGCATTGCTCACCCTTCTCGTTCCGGTCTGCGCCGCAGCGCAGACCGGGTGGACCAGTCACAACACCCCTGTGCTCACCACAGGGCCGGGCTGGGAGTCGTCCTGGGTGGCCTTCGTCTCGGTCATCTATGAGAATTCCCAGTATGTCATGTGGTACAGCGGGGCAAACAACACTAATGGCCAGAACGCCAGCTCCGGGCGAGCCACCTCGTCCGACGGCCAGGTCTGGACGAAGGACACGCTCAATCCGGTGATGCAGCACGGTTCTTCCGCATGGGACTCCAAGGCAGCGTGGGTCCCCAAGGTGCTGAAGATCGGCAACTCGTACACGATGTGGTTTACAGGTTCCAATTCTTCCGATCTCTGGCAAATTGGCCGGGCCACCTCCACCGACGGCAGGATATGGGTGCGGGACTCCACAAACCCCGTTCTCCGGGTCGGCACAGCGGGCCAGTGGGATGGCGCTCTTGTGCACACCGGGAGCGTGCTATTCGACGGATCCACCTACCGGATGTGGTACACCGGGCTGTCCACGTGGTATCAGGGCGGCATCGCCGCTATTGGCCTGGCAACGTCCCCGGACGGTATCCACTGGGTCAAAGATACGGTCGACAATCCGGTCCTTCGGGCCGGGTCCTCTTCCGCCTGGGATAAGGATGGCGTCGGAGAGTGTTCGGTCGTCTACGATAGTGTCAAGCACCGCTACCACATGTTTTACGAAGGCAACGAGCTGGACTACTTCACACCACAAGGAACCTCTGGAATCGGCCATGCTACTTCCTCTGACGGAATCCACTGGATCAAAGACACGCTCAACAATCCGGTTCTCCGAAACAGCCAGGCGGGGACATGGACTACCATAGCTCAAGCCCCTTTTGTGCTTCTCGTAAACTCCACTTTTCACATGTGGTACTCGGGGGATGGATCGGCAGCATCCGGCATGGGGTATGCCACATCTCCCCTGACTGGTATCGCAGTGCAGAACGACGCACCCTCTCCCCGGAACTTTCAGCTGCTGCAGAACTATCCCAATCCGTTTAACCCCACCACGACGATCCGGTATGCCGTGCCTCAACGTAGCTTTGTAACATTGACAGTCTTCAACGTGCTCGGCCAGCAGGTGGCCACGCTGGTCAATGGCGAGGTCGAGGCGGGTTACCACGAGATGCAGTTCGACGCGTCAGGATTGGCATCGGGGACATTCTTCTATCGATTGCGGGCCGGCTCATATGTGGATACCAAGAGCCTCCTGCTCATCCGGTGAGTATCTCTGTCACGAAGGATCGACCTGGTTCAGTCCAGTGAGAATTCACACAATCAAGGAGGTCAATATGAAACGGTTTCTCTTGTTGTTGGCGGTGGCGTTGGTCATATTCGTCGGCGGTGTCAGAGCCGATGCCGTGAGCGACTGGAATAGCATCGCGAATACTGTGTTCCTCAATGCGGCGCGTCCGGGAGGCGCGGCGATTATCGACATGACGTACGTCCATATTGCCATCTACGATGCGGTGAATGCGATTGACGGCCGCTTCAGGCCGTTTGCCGTCAGGCCGTCCTGCGCAGTCCACCGTGCATCCAGAGAATCGGCAGCCGCCGCAGCGGCCCATGCCGTGCTGCTGTCCTTCTATCCATCGCAGCAGCACTTCATTGACTCCGTGTACACTGCCTTCCTCGGCACTCTCCCCGATAACGAGGCCAGAGCGAAAGGGATCACGGTCGGAGAGGAGGTCGCGCAGAAGTTTCTGGCGCTTCGTTCCGGCGACGGGAGGAACGCTCCGGTGACATATACCTTTCTCCCGCCCGGCCCCGGTGTGTATGAATTGACACCGGGCGCGCCGCCCCCGCCCGCGACACCACAGACACCCTGGATTGCGCAGCTCAGGCCCTTCGCAATGAATTCACCATCGCAGTTTCGCGCCCCCGGGCCGCCCCCGCTCACCAGCAAGAAATACGCCCGGGATTTCAACGAAACAAAGCAGTACGGTGTACATGACAATTCCGCGCGATCCCCTGAGCAGACGGAGATCGGTCTCTTCTATGCTGAAAACCCGGGGAACCAACTCAGCAGGAATATCCGGCTCATTTCGACTGCACATGGATTCACGCTTGCTGAAAATGCCCGGTTCTTCGCCCAGCTCTACGTGACCATCGGCGATGCCGTGATTGCGGGCTGGGATTCGAAGTTTCACTACAACTTCTGGCGCCCCGTGACAGCGATCAGGCATGCGGACATCGACGCCAACCCTGAAACCCAGCCCGATACGACGTGGCTGCCGCTTGTTGTGACGCCGGGCCATCCCGAGTATCCGGCCGCGCACGGCTGCGTGACGGGAGGACTCGCGTATGCACTCGAGGAATTCTTCGGGACGTCTCATCTTGCAGTTACACTCACCAGCACGTCGGTGACCGGGGTTCCACTGGCGCAACACTCATTCAGCAACACTCACGACATCGTCACGGAGGTCATTAACGCGCGTGTATACGGCGGCATGCACTACCGGACGTCGGGGGAGGACGGAGCTGCAATCGGCCGCGAGGTGGCGGAGTGGGTCTCGCGACATCACTTCAAGCGTTTTGAAGACCGCGAGAGGAGAAACGAACGAGATGAGGAAAGCGCCGCGTCATCGGGAACTCAACTCGGTACGCCTTCTGCGTCTTCCGGCATCAGCGAAGGCGTTCCGGCCTCATTCAGCCTGGGGCAGAATTACCCCAACCCCTTCAACCCGACGACGACTATCCGCTATGGTTTGCCGTTGAGGGCGAATGTCAGCCTGATCGTATACAACGCCCTGGGCCAGCAAGTGGCGGTCCTTCAGGACGGGGAACAGGATGCAGGCTCCTACGCAGTTCGCTTTGATGGGAGCAAGCTCTCCTCGGGTGTATACATCTACCGCCTTCACGCCGGCGCGTTTGTGGAGTCGAAGAAATTCGCCCTGGTTCGGTAAGCCTGCGCGGTGGGCGGAGAACCCACTGAGGATTCGCAGCAGATGGATAGTGCGATTGAGAGACCGTGAACTGGAGATCCCCCGCCGGCCTTGCCGGCGGGGGATATTCCACGGAAACCAGTGAGTAGAAAGCCCGAGAAAGATCCTGTCCGCCTAGGTGTCTGTCTGAGTAATCGTTGTTCGTAGTAGAACCAACTGGCTCATCATGTTGTATATTTGTGGGAACGATCGATCGTGTCCCACATTCTGGATGAACGATGGGCAAAACGTACCGGCCGTATGAACCGGATCAGCTGTTCCTGATGCCACCGTCGCTGGTGGAATGGCTGCCAAAGGATCATCTGGTGTTCTTTGTCAGAGACGTCCTGGACAAGATCGATCTGCGCCCGATTACCGACATCTACGAGCAGGAGGACCGGGGCTTCCCTCCGTATCATCCGAAGGCGATGACCGGGATCCTGCTCTACGGCTACTGCACCGGGGTCACCTCGTCACGGAAACTGGCTCAGCATTGCCAGGAAGATGTCGCCTTCCGGGTGCTCGCGGCCAATAATGCTCCGGACTTCCGGACGATCAGTGACTTCCGCAAACGCCACCTGGATGCCTTGCGGCACCTCTTTGTCGAGATCCTCACCCTCTGCCAGAAGGCCGGCCTGGTGAAATTCGGGCACGTCTCGCTGGACGGGACGAAGGTGAAGGCCAATGCCTCCAAACACAAGGCGATGAGCTACGGCCGCATGAAGCAGGATATCAGCCGCCTGGAACTGGAAATCGCCCGACTGCTCAAGGAAGCCGACAAAACCGACCAGCGCGAAGACAAGAAGTACGGCGCTGACAAACGGGGCGATGAGCTGCCCGATGAACTTGCCATCCGGGAAACCCGGCTGGCAAAGATCACGGAGGCCAAGCGGGCCCTGGAGGAGGAAGCCCGGCGTAAGAAAGACGAGGATGATCCACCTACCTCCCCGCCCATGGCCAAAATCACCCCGGCAAAGAACGGCAAGGGTAAATCAACACCGCCCGACACTGCCCAGCGCAATTTTACCGATCCGGACTCCCGGATCATGCCGTACCAGAAAACCTTCATCCAGGGCTATAATGCCCAGGTGGCCGTCGACAGCGCTCATCAGATCATTGTGGCGACTGACGTAAGCAACTACCCCAAGGACGACACGCAGTTGAAATACATGATCAGGCAGCTCCCCAAGAAGCCGAAGGTCCTCACGCTCGATGCCGGGTACGCCACAGAGAAGAACATCAAGTTCCTCACAAGAAAGAGGATCGACAGCTACATTGCCTGCGGCAGAGAAAAGCACGGCCCGGACGCTGACAAACCTCCACGGGGCCGGATCCCGGAGGGTCTCACGCCCCTGGAGCTCATGAAGCGCAAGGTGCGAACGCTCAAAGGCCGCAGGCTCTACGCCAGACGCAAGGCAATCGTGGAGCCCGTGATCGGGCAGATCAAGCATGCGACCGGCATCCGACAGTTCAGGCTCCGCGGGCATCCCAAGGTGAGAGCCGAGTGGTTCCTGGTCAGTGCAGGCCACAATCTCAAGAAGTTGTTCAGAGCAATCCTCGAGAAGCCAAAGAGAAGAAAGCTCGCCTTCGCCTACTGACAGAGAAACACCAGTAGTCAAAGAGCGGGTCCGGTCTTCCTCACACCGGGGAGGCAACCGGACTCCAACAAATTGAAGCTACGAATTACCCGGACACACACCTAGAGGGTGGCTGTCGCTGTGCCGAGTGGTGTTTCTTTGCATCGCTTGACATCAGACCAGCCGCACCCTTTACCAGGTATCTCGGTCACTCTGCTGACGGTCTGCTAATGATGGTGTCACGAGCAGGCTCAGAATCGGGCAAATCAGTTCTGAATTTGCAGGTTGTTGTGGCGATCGCACACTCGTAACCCCGGGTCGTGGGTTCAAATCCCACTTTCAGCTCCCAAAATGACTCGACTTAGCTCTGTCTGCTAAGTCGATGTCATTTTGAGGATCCCGCCTTTGTTCAATGACTGGACAATTTTCTCCCTGCTCAATCGTCCTAGAGGGCAAAGGATTGCCAATTTTGTCCCTGGCATAGCGCTCCAGAAGATGAGTGAAGTCGTTACAGATGGTGTCATTTGGGGCATTGATCATTCCGAGGTCATGTTCAAGCAGGCGTCGAAGAGGAATAGAAAGGCTCTGTTGGAGGGGAGGGTGAAACTCGTACTGGGTCCTGTATCAAGTGTTTCTTCTCTCGTGGGACAGGTAGACGAAGTCCTTGATGTCAACTCATTCCAATTCTGGACATCTCCGGTGGATGATCTGAAGAAGCTCAGGACACAGCTGGCACCGGGTGGAATGATAGCGCTTATGCATCAGCCAAGAAAACCGGGCTCAACAGAGGATGAGGCAGACGGGACTGGCAGGAGATTCGCAGACTACCTGAAGAGAGCGGGATTCCGGGACATTTCAATAGAAAAACGGGTCATGAAACCCGTTTCTACGGTGTGTGTCCTGGCCAGGTGTTGAACGCTCTCAATCACCTCTCCCACGTACCGTTCTTGTCGACCCATCGTATGCAAGACCAATACCACTTTGCTGTCAACAAGACCGAGGCACAAAAGACGATCGTCCAGAAGAAAGACTGGCTGTAGAGACCGAGCGAGAGGAGTATGATGGAGATACCGATGCCTGACCAGAATTGCAGCAGGGCTCCTTTTCTGCTATGAATGCCGAAAAGGCCAATCTTCACGTATCTTGGGAATCCGTCGGTGTTCTTCAAAGCTCCTGCCTCCGGTTGAAATGCAGCGAAAAACAAATTGTGAGTGTGAACTTCTTCATTGCCTGGCCGCAGCGGGAGGGAACTCCACCGTCGATCCGTTGCTCTGCACGATGTCTTTGATGCGCTGCTCTGCGCTCGTTCGGGCCTCTTCGAGCATTCCGGAGGACTCTGCCTGCGTTCTTGCCGTAGACTGGAGGTGTTCCACTCCCGCCTCCCGGTCAGCGCTGGAGATCCTGTTCCACCAGCCGCTTTCATCTGCAGCGATCCTGAAAGAATCCATGGTGATAGAGAGGATCTTCGGAGCAGGAAGCGACGCCTTGACGCGGAGAGGACTCTTCTCGATTTCGATCGTGAACGGCTCCTTGAGGTCGAAACCGGCTTTGGCGGTGAACGTTCCTATCAGGTGGATCGTCTTGGTGCTCCCCAGCCAGGTGTGCAACCAGGTGTAGTCGACAATCAGCTGGCGTGACACCGTGGCGACTTCCATGATCGGTGCATTCTGCTCGATCACGATTGTTTGATCGATCTTCACGCGCGGGGTGAAGTTGAAAAACTCCTGGATGCCCTGCGCCGTTGCGCGGGCGAGCTCGGTGGGTGCCTTGATAAATACCGCATAGAACGACCAGGCTCCCGCGATCAGCAGAGTGCCGGCGACTACGGAGGCGACGATGAGACCCTTTGTTCGCATGGAGCTATTTCACTCCTTCATCCCCATTGGTTTCCTCAAGGCGTTGAGATCGAGTATCTTATCGTGGGAAACAGTATTTTCAAACATGGGAGACGTACACGGAGGTGTATGTCCCAACGGCACGAGGAGCCAATAGTACGTACGTAAATTACACCAGTGGATGGCGAGAGTCAATTTTCGCGAGTACTGCGGTCGCGAGGGAGTGTATTTCCTCACAACGGTCCGGCCCCTCCCGTGACACTGAACGGGGGAGGGGATTCAAACAAATAGGAGATCCCCATGTCTGCCCCAAATCACGACCGGGACATGCGGCACTTCAATGAGTGGTCGGCCACATACGAGCGCTCGAGTATCCAGAGGTACTTCGAGCGCGTTCACGAAGCGATGCTCAATGTCCTTCCTGCTGCGTTTTCCCCCCGGCACATCCTCGATGTTGGCTGCGGCACCGGACGACTCATCCGGCGAGCCCAGGCACGGTGGCCCGGGCTCAGTGCGAGCGGCGTCGACGCCGCCGAGGGAATGGTGACTCAAGCACGGGAGCTCACCCCCGGAGCCACCTTCCATGTCGCCTCCGCCGAAGCGTTGCCCTTCCCGGCTGCCTCGGTGGACTTCGTGGTCAGCTCGCTTTCCCTTCACCATTGGACAGATCCTCGGAAGGGCCTGGAGGAGGCCGTTCGGGTCCTCCAGCCGGGGGGGTGGCTCTGCCTGGCGGACATCGCCCTTCCTGAATGGCTCGCGTGGCTGCCAGGTTCCAGGGCTCAGAGCCGAGAGGGTCTGCGCCGGCTTCTGACGATCGCCGGCATCCCGCCTCTCGAGCAGCGATCGATGCTCGCGTACGTCGTAGTAATTTTCGGAGGCAAGAAGGAGGGCTGACGATGAATGGATGTTCCCCTCCATACGGATTCCAATCTCGAATTGCTGTGGGATTACCCGCCGTTCCAGGACTTGATAAAGCCGAAGGGCTGAACTCTTCCGCAGTTCCAATGGGACCAGCTACCACACCCCCTTGAGAAGGTGAGTGAAAGCAGTCGAATACGCTTGGACGCTGAGAATCCTTAATTGAGATGGAGAACGATGAAATCAGCCACGGTGACGCCTGCCCGCAGGCCCGGAATCTGCTACGCTCGGACCGTTGATGGCCAGGAATTGCCGGTCATCGACGTGACGAATCCTGCTTTTTTCCTGACTCCGCCGAGCGATATTGAAATTGCCACGGTCATCAAGAAACAAGATGCCGAGCAGCAACAGTTCAACCGCATGCCGGCATTGCTGCGCAAGCCCGCGCTCTGGTTGATGTCCCGGCGATCCATTCTCATGCGGGGCGTGATGGGCGCGCACGGTACCTTTCTGAGCGGCATGAACACCTATCTCATGAAGTTGGGCCCGGAAAACCTTGGTCCGGGCTTCAGCGAACTTGACCGAACCCTGGCCTCTTCCGTCCCCGCCATTTCGCTACGCCTGCGACTGCAGGAGATCGTGCGGCTGCTGGCTGAGTCACTGGCGCCCGTTCTGGCGGCGCACCCGCACCGGAATTTCCAACTGATCAACATTGCCGGTGGGCCGAGCCTTGACAGTATCAACCTGCTCATCCGTTTGCATCACGATCACCCCCGGCTTCTTCCTGGCCGGCGCATCCGGATCCATGTGCTGGATGTGGAAAGCGCCGGGCCTGTCTTCGGAGGGCGTGCATTGTCAGCCATGCAGGCGCCCGGGGAGCCGCTGGAAGGACTAGATATCACCCTGGAATACACTCCATATCAATGGGCTGAACCCCAGCGCCTGCAATCATATCTGGAAAGCCTCGAATTGCAGAAAGCGATCGTGGCCGTATCTTCGGAGGGCGGGCTCTTCGACTACGGCACGGATTCTCTGATCAGCGGACATCTCAAGATCCTTCACGCCATCGTGTCGGAGCATATGGTGGTGGCTGTCACGACCACCCCGACCGAGGGACCGGGCTGCGCATTCAATCAAACGAGCGGCGCCAGGACAATCTCCCGGACACACGAAGCATTCGCCGATTTGGCTGCGAAGTCGGGCTGGGTAGTTACCGGATTTGCGAGGGTCCTGATGAACGATGTGTCGGTGTTGAACAGAACAAGCTGAATCCGGCGCAAAAGTGTAAGTCTCAGACGATACAACTGTCGGAGGGAAGAGAGATGCACACAATCCTGGGTGCAGGAGGCGCGATCGGCAGCCTCCTCCGGAATGAACTGCGCGACAGGGGAGAACCGATTCGGTTGGTCGGTCGAAACGTGAGCCCTGCCGGCGCAACTGAAGCTGTCCGTGCAGACCTTTCGAGGCTGCAGGAAACCGTGGAGGCTGTTGCGGGATCCGCGGTTGTCTATCTCGTCGTCGGGCTCAAGTACGAGTTGAGGGTCTGGCGGGAACTCTGGCCGCGCGTCATGAGCAATGCGATAGAAGCCTGCAAACGGGCCAATGCAAAGCTGGTCTTCTTTGACAATGTGTACATGTATGGGAAAGTCAGAGGTCCCATGACTGAAGGAACTCCCTTCAACCCGTGCAGCAAGAAGGGGGAGATCCGGGCGAAGATTGCTACGATGCTCCTGGATGAGGTCAAGGCCGGGAAACTCACGGCCCTCATTGCACGCGCTGCGGATTTCTATGGTCCCAATGCAGGCACCGGGGTTGCCAATGTGCTTGTCTTTGAAAGATTCGCGAAGAATGCGAAAGCCTCCGTGCTTGTCGATGATTCGATGAGACACTCATACACATTCACCCCCGATGCGGCAAAAAGTCTGGTGCTGTTGTCAGGCGATGACAAGTCGTGGAACCAGACGTGGCATGTGCCGACAGCGTGGCCTCCCCCCACCGGGAGGGAATTCATTGAAATGGTGGCGAGAGAATTTGGTGTTCGGCCAACGCATGGCATTCTGAGGACGTGGATGCTCAGGGTTGCCGGCATGTTTGACGCGACAATCCGGGAAATCCCGGAAATGGTATACCAAAATGAATCTGAGTATCTGTTCGATTCGTCAAAGTTCACTACGGCCTTCACATTCGAGCCGACTCCCTATGCAGAGGGAATACGACAGACGGTGGCGTCCTACGGTGTGCAACGACGAGGGGAGCATATGCGGGGAAGGAAGCTGTGACCGAGGCTGAGCATTGCTTCTCCAGGAATCTGATGGGTTTGCACGAATGCCGGATTACATGACTGTAGGGATTGGGTTTGCCTTTGCGGCGGCGGTTCAACCGGGGCCATTGCTGGCGTATGCGATCTCGCAGTCGCTGACGAACGGCTGGAAACGCACATTGCCGATTGCCTTCGCCCCTGTTCTGAGCGACATACCAGTCGTCTCGTTGGTTCTTGTCATATTGAGCAGTGTCCCTGTCGGGCTTCAGCACGTACTCCAGAGTGCCGGCGGTCTTTTCCTCCTTTACCTGGCTTGGGATGCATTGAAATCGTGGCGGCGGAGTGAGAAATCCCCCGCAGCGGCCCAGCCGCGAGTCCTGACGGTGTGGAAGGCAGTCACCGTCAATTTGTTGAATCCGAACCCGTATCTGGGATGGAGCCTTGTCATGGGTCCCCTGTTTCTCACGGCCTGGCGACGAAGTCCAGGTTCAGGAGTTGTCCTGCTGTGTGCCTTCTATGGAACTATGGTTGTCACGCTCATGGGAATCATACTTACCTTCGGCGTAGCGAGGAACATGGCACCACGGGTGAGCAGGTCCTTGATAGGAATCTCGGCTGTGGCCCTCGCTGTATTCGGCGGTATTCAACTGTGGCTCGGTGTCGGAGCATTGTTGAAGGGCTGACCGCGAGATGAAACGAATAGTATTGTTTACGTCCAGCTTCCTCCTGGTCGCAGGGTGCCATTACACTATGAACTACGTAATCAGCGATAAACGCGCACGCGTTCACGACTACATTACGAGGGAGCTCGAGTCCAACCAATTTCCGGGAATTGAATATCTCGTTCTCAATGCAGATTCAATCCTCTTCAGCTTCAGCGGAGGATATGCAGATATAGCCGCGGGCCGGCCTGTTCGAGAGACCACGACAATGATGATTTACTCGATGTCCAAGACCGTGACTGCAGCCGCAGTTCTTCAACTTGTTGAGCAAGGGAAAGTCTCTCTCGATGATCCGCTTATCATGTACGTTCCCGACATTCCGTACGGGAAATCGGTTACGGTCCGTCATCTTCTGTCACAAACTTCAGGGATCCCCAATCCCATTCCGTTAAGGTGGGTCCATCTGGTAGAAGAGCATTCTCAATTTGACGAACAGGCGGCCCTCCAGAGGATCGTCAAAGCGAACCCGGGACTCGACTTCGCGCCAGGGGAGAAGTATGCGTACTCAAATATCTCCTATTGGCTGTTAGGCGACGTGGTTGCCAATGCGTCCGGAAGCACCTTTGTAGACTATGTGCGGCAGAATATCTTCCGCAGACTCGACATTCCTGCGAATGAGATCGATTTTGTCATTCCTTCACCGCAGGATCACGCGAAGGGGTACTTGCCAAAGTGGTCATTCCTCAATCTCTTCAAGTCCTTTGTTATTGATGCCAGGTTTATCGGTGACTATGAGGATGGATGGCTTCGCATTCACGATCACTACCTGAACGGCCCATCGTTTGGCGGGATAGTGGCGTCCGCCCGTGCCATTGGTGTCTTTCTGCAAGATCAGCTGCGGCCTGGTTCAAGACTCTTCAACACCGATACCAAGAGGTTATTCTTTGAGCAGCAGAGAAACAACGATGGTCAGCCTATCGAAATGACCCTTGGCTGGCACATTGGATCTGACAGCGGTAGACAGTATTTCTTCAAGGAGGGGGGAGGAGGCGGCTTCCACTCCGAAATGAGAATCTACCCGGTCCGGAAAATCGCATCGGTCGTAATTGCCAACAGCACTTCGTTTGACGCAAAGGGCTTTTTGAATACCGTTGATAGGGAATTCCTGCAAGAATGAGGCGTTGGCGGCGAATAACCCGAGCTTCAGCTGCTCTTTGCCCGTAGGTTCCTTCTGCGAACGGCCCCGGCTGTTGACAATGTATACATTATGTCATACATTGGCCCATGGGCGTCATTTGGGACCCCGGCCCGTTCAAGACAAATGATCTTCGTTGTCTGGTACCACGGATCTACCCATGTAGTGCCCTTCGTGATTGACAAGAACGACAACATCATCCTCAAGACGGCCTTCCCGAGCCGGAAATTTCACAAATTGTATGGTAGCACCAATGAGAGCAAAACTTGACAAGTCCGAAGGCGCAATTGAGCGGTCTGCTGCTTCTTTCCGGCCAATGACCGGGAAGAGGCTGAAGAAAGTCGAATCGATCCTCGCCCGGACACGGAAGAACCGCAATATCAATATCCGAATTTCCGAAGAGATCCTGGGAGAATTGAAGCGCCGCTCTGACCGCGAAGGCCTCCCCTATCAGACTCTGATATCGAGCATTCTCCACAAGTATGTCACTGACCGACTTGTCGATCAGGAACTCATTGCCAAGTCGGTTGAGTTGTTGCGATCCGCCAGATAGGGCATCCGGCTGCAGCACTGGTGAACGAGAGCCAGGATGCAGGCTATCACGACGTTCGATTTGACGGGAGCGGGCTTGCGAGCGGAATGTACTTCCTTCGGATGATGACAGGGACGTTTGTTCAGACGAAGAAACTTCTGGTCTTGCACTAGTCCCGGTCAGCTATCGCGCTGGCGCCCCGGACCGGAGCAGCGGGTCAGTCGCGCCTTAGGCAGGCGGATGAAAATGCAGCGCGCTGCCTGATCCCCTGCCAGGCCTCGCAGTGTTGTTCTGACCCACGACGTACAGCCATGACCCCCCGAGAGAGAATCCTTACAATCCTGGCGGGCAACCAACCCGATCAGGTCCCCTGGTTTGGAGATCTTGATTACTGGGCTTCGGCGTTGATTGCACGCCAGGAGAAGCCGGAGGGATTCAAGGAATCCGCGGACTACATACAATGGCATCGGGAGCTGGGCGTGGGATTCTATCTCCAGGGGTTCTTTCCGTTTAAGACCGTGTTGGATCTCGAGGAACAAATCTGGCATGAGGGAAACCGACGCTACCGAAAGCTCGTCACCCCCAGGGGGACCCTGCGAGAGTGTTGGGAGTATCTTCCGAGATCATATGCCGAAGCCCCGGTTGAACATCTTGTGAAATCGGAGAAGGATCTTGCCGCGCTCCGGTACGCCTATGAACACACCTCCTGGGAGGCGGACTACGACTACGCCTGGCGCCGGCGGGAACAGATCGGGGAAGAAGGCATACTCCTGTGCTATCTCCCCAAGAGTCCCTTCATGCAGCTCGTGGCGCTGGAAGCCGGCATTGCGGCGGTCACATTCACAGAGTTGGATGCTCCAGAGGAGTTTGCGGAAACGCTGGCAGTCATGAAGAATGCGTTCGACAGGGCGGCGCGCATTTCCATCGAGAGCCCGGCTGAAGCGTTGATGATCCCGGAAAACCTATCGGCCGAAATGATCGGCACGCGCTATTTCGAAACGTACATGCGGGCCTATCAGGAAGAGTGGATTCGCGAGATCGCGAATGCCGGGAAGTATTCTTTCATCCACATGGATGGAACGCTGAGGGGGCTGCTGAAGAAGGAGGCATCAACCGGTGTCACCGTCATCGAGGCGATGACTCCCGAGCCTGTCGGCGACCTGGCTGTAGGTGTGTGGGGAGAGACGGCCGGCAATTCCAGGACCATCCTGTGGGGCGGCATTCCGGGGTCGTTCTTCACCCCCCACGTGTCCGATGAAGAGTATGTTCGCCATGTTCGGGAGGTGCTGCAGGTGATGCGGCGCGAACCCCGCTACGTGCTCGGCGTTGCGGACCAGGTGCCGCCGGATGCTCGTGAGGAAAGGGTAAGAGGAGTGAAAGATCTGGTGGACAGGTACGGGCAATACGGAATGTGACCGGACCCCCCGCGGCAAGTTCGAACCAGGACTCGCAGTAGCGTCCGGGACTGCGGAGAGCTGTTCGAGGAAGAATTTGCGTGCCGCCGACATCCAACATAGCCCGCATCTGGGGTGTGTATTGTCGTCGCATGTCCTTCTCTTCCAATTGTGGCGGTAGGGTTCAGAATCGATTCCTCTGCGATGAACACGACACGCTTGACATATTTGTGCAATCGCTTATCTTTGGACCTGTCAAGCATCCACACGTGCACGAACCTGCGATCCAGATGCGTTCTCTGGAGGTTCGTGCCTGTTAGAGAGGGATGCTGCAGCTGAGCTGATCAAGAACGAGGAGACTCCATGACCAATCCGCTTGCTGTTCTTCTTCTTGCTGCCACCATTATGGCCGCGCAATCCACTTTTGCGGTTCCTCAGGACAAGAACAACAAACCGTTGACGACCCAAACGACGGGGCAGAACAAGCTCAAAAACAAGAAGAACAGGGGCGATGAGAATAACAAAAAAGGAACCCGGAATGGCGGAACCTCAAATGGTTCCAATTCGAAAGCCCATGCACGCAGGGTTCCAGTCAGAAGGACAAGCAGGTGAATCTGGGTACGAAACCCAGCGGAAGAAAATCGGAGAGTGTAAGGACTGGAAAACAGCGAGGCGAAGCATCGCAGCGTGCAACAGAGACGGATGAATCCCCACGTAGACCTAGAAGCCTGATTCCCCGATTGAGCCCTACCTAGGAATCCAGCCCGCGCTCACTTTCTCTTGAAGCGAAAGTCCAGGAACTCAAGGCTGACGATCCTGCCGGATTCATCCGTGTCAAATCGGAACATGGGATGTCTTCCGGGATCAGAGGCAAAGCAGAACTGGTTCACACCTGCAGGCTGGATGGCCGCGCAAAACTGCGGCTTCTCTATCAATGAGAAATACAGCGTATCGTTTTTGACAAAGACGTCGGCATGAGCGTAGCTCCCGGGAAGTACGTATCGGCCAGCGTACGCGTGAAGATCCGGCTTCCGGGGATCCAATACTGGCTCACTCTTTTCCCTGTCCAGGATTGGGACGAACTGATCGATGAGGATTCTCGTCAGATCTTTGTCCGGACCGAGATTGCCCTGCGGGTAATTGCAGTTCGTCATGACAATGACGCCGAGTTTCAGATCGCGCAATACCTCCACTTTGGCGGAAAAGCCCCAATGTCCGCCCGCATGCGCAATGATCGGATGGCCTTCATACTCATACGTGGCCCATCCTATACCATACGTATCGCGGGATTGAGGACTGCGCAGCGTCTGCGGCGTACGCATCAACCGCAGTCCGTCGCCACTGAGGATGTGAGCATCACCGCTCATCCCATCTCGAAACTGAAGAGAAACGAAGCGAGCGATATCCTCTGGTGTCGAGAAGAGGCCGCCCGAGTATTTGAGAATTGATAGGTCCCAGTCGGGAGCAAGATGACGTTGGAAATCGGGCTCCAGGTAGACATAGCCTACCGCAAATCGAGTCTGTTGTTCATCATTGAGTCTGAAATCCGAGTCCTTCATGTCGAGGGGATCAAGTATGTTTGCTTTGATGTATTCCTCAAAGGGTTCATGCGCGACGCCCTCGAGTGCAATTCCGAGAAGTTGATAACCGAAATTCGAATAGTGAGGGTATGTTCCGGGCGTGTATTCTATCTCCACCCTGTCCAGTGTCGACACCAGGTCGTTCTTTGTCACACCCCAAACGATGTTCTCCTTCCCTTTCGAAACGACCCATTCGAAATTCGACAGGTAATGCCAGAATCCCTGGGCTGCATCCACGTGCAATCCTGATGTGTGTGTTGCCAGCTGACGCAATGTCGTCGGGCCACTATTTGCCGGGTATACCGGTCTATACGAAGGAATATACGTGATCAGGGGATCGTCCAGGTGTACAAGCCCCCGTTCAGCGAGCTGCATGAGCATCGTTGCGGCAAAGAGCTTCGTCATTGAACCAACCCGATAGATCGTCTTCGTTGTCGCAGCTATCTTCCTGTCGACGTCGGCATAGCCAAATGCCCGGGAAAACAGTATCTTCTGATCAAGGACAACGGCAATAGAGAGACTCGGCCAGCCGCGCTGGTGCATCAGCGATGTGCAGGTGTCCGGCAATGCGGCAAGTAAGGAATCGAGAGAGGTTTGAGCGGCCGCT
>Ga0335069_10002051_pt1 | contig 31495 bp, 29 predicted proteins | sample Lox_Sample_11_FD_206714 | JGI IMG/M metagenome (GOLD analysis project Ga0335069, IMG submission 206714) | Soil microbial communities from Loxahatchee National Wildlife Refuge, Florida, United States - Lox_Sample_1.1 | ecosystem: Environmental > Terrestrial > Soil > Wetlands | place: USA...
CGCCGTCAAGTTCATCGCTGGTCCCCATGCTGGTGCCTGAGACTCACTTTGTGAATGCGGTCACCTGGGGCGGTGCGGTCTTCCAATTCGCGAACATCACGGGCCCGGCGCTGGGCGGGCTGCTCTTCACGTTTCCGCTCGGGCGGTTTGTGCCAGGTTCGCGCCTTGAAGGCGCCGGTATTGTGTACCTGTTCACACTGTGGTCGGTACTCTGGTATCTCCTCATGGTTTCTAGGATGCAGATCCGGCCAGGGCGGGCCGAGCATCGGGCAACCTCACTGAAGGTGATGCTGGCGGGCCTGGACTACGTGAGGCGGTCGCCGCTGCTGCTGGGATCATTTTCGCTGGATCTATTCGTGGTGTTTCTGGGCGGAGCCACGGCGTTAATGCCGATCTTTGCGCACGAGATTCTGCACCAGGGCCCGCGCGGCCTGGGCATGCTGCGCGCTGCGCCGGCAATTGGCTCGCTGGCGATGGGACTCGTCATGGCGCGGTTTCCTTTACGGGGGCGCGCCGGGCTATGGTTGTTTGTCTGCGTGTCGATCTTCGGGGTGGCCACGGTCGTCTTCGGGTTGTCGCGGGTGATGTGGCTGTCGCTAGGATCGCTGGCGGTGGCAGGCGCGGCAGACACCATCAGCGTGATTGTGCGCAGCTCGTTATTGCAGTTGGGTACGCCGCCGGAGATGCGTGGGCGGGCCAGCGCGGTGAATTCGCTGTTTGTGGGAGCGTCGAACGAACTGGGTGAGTTTGAGAGCGGGCTGACCGCGCAATGGTGGGGCGCGGTGCGGGCGACAGTGATTGGTGGGTTGGGATCGCTGGCGGTCGCGGCACTGTGGGCCGGGATGTTTCCCAAGCTGCGGAGGGCGGATGAGCTGACATCCGCGGCGCTGCGCATGCAGGACCCCGAGGAGCAGGAGCTCCTGACTGGGCTGTGAACGGCGAGGCGGTCAGCTCTCGTGTTCGCCGAGGGCGAGACGAAGCTGGTGGGATTCGTTCCAGGCGATGCGCAAGCCCCCGGAGACGAGGCCGCGGCCCATCAATTGCACCATGGCGATGATGACGGTCATGAAGCGTGGCGCAGAACCGTCGGGCCAAAGCTGGCTTAGCGGCCGAGGTATGCCGTTGCGGTCGGGGTGATAGACGCGCTCGTCCCAGGTACGGGAACCGAGGGGAAATTCCGGATAGTGGCGAATGGCATCGATCGTCGATTGCAGAATGCGATGCTTCCAGGGCTCGGCGTACTGAGGCATAAAGAGCACGTGGCTCTTTTTCTGCCTGCGAACCTCGTGCACGAACTCGGTGAAGGAAGTGGCGTTGGTGAGATTGATATTGGCGTTGGGCTCGACGCCGTGGCGATCGCCGCCTGAGATGAGCAGCATGTTCCACTTTTCGGCCAACCGGCGCACCGCGCGGTTCTCGTCCCAGCCACGCAAACCGTTCAGCTCAAGAGCGTGAACATAGGCGCCGTTCTTCTGCAGGAATTCATTGACGAGAAACTGGTGCTTCTCTTTTCCGACGAGATAGAGATCCCACATCGGGTGATTAAAAACCACGAGGACGTTGGGCTCGCGATGAAGCGCGGCGAGAATCTCGGTAAGGCGGGAATCGCTGGGATGGACGGTGAAGTCTGCGAGCTCGGCCATCCATTCGGCTGCGCGGGCGCTGGGAAGGTTGTGCACACCGAGGTGGAAGGACTGCATGCTGCCGTAAGGAGCGCTCCACTCGACTGAAACCGGAATTTGCCGCGCGCTGGGAATGGTGCGCAGCAGCATGGGAGCCGTGATGGAGTCGTGGTCCGTAAGGGAGACCATGGCCTGCAGATTCTGCTTTTCGATCTGCCGGGTCTCCAGGTCGAAGGCCAGCTTGGGAGTCATAGGCGGCGTCCAGTAGCTCGCCGCATAGTCGACGCGGAAGCCATGATTCTGCTCAGCCCTGCTCTCCATACGAGAAATCAGGGGACGCATGACAGGAAACTGGTTGCCGAAGTTGGCCAGAAAGTCGAGGGTTTCGCGAGATTGATTGGTATGGCCGTGCAGCGAAACACCGGTTCGGAAGCCGCGGGGGGCATCCTGGTCGCGCCATAAATACGAGATGGTGGAACTAGGCATGTGCGCTCCTTGTCGATCTCCGAGCCTCAACAGATTTCCACAGCCAGTATCCATGTCACGCCATAAACAACGGGTTAAGGCCATGCAAATTGCACTTCAATTGATGCAGTAATGGAATCAAAGGAGTTACGAAAAACAGGCCTCAAATCGGGAGTTTCCGGCTATTTTTGAAGGACTTAAGTGCGTATCCCGATGCCGAATGTCTGATGAACGAGTGGAAGGAGCACAGCCTCAGCCAAGGTATGGGGATTGGCCGAGAATTCACCACTGTCATACAAATTTAACATACGCGGAACCTGGGGACCTACTCGGGCACGTGACGGAAGATTCGAAAGTTTGCCGTTTGTCGAGCCGGCCCGCCCGGCGCTACTTTCTGGTTTTCGCGAGTTCGGGACCAAGGAAATCGTCCAGATTCCAGTTTCCCATGGTTTCCTGGTCGCTGGCCCGCATGGTGGAAGGTCCTGCCGTGCCCGCTTCGGGTGAAAGATAGTTCTTCGTAAGGCCATCGCGCAAAAGCTCGAAGGCCTGCTCGGGGGAATCGGCGTACTGAAAGAGATCGAGGTCTTTGGGCGAGATGGCTCCAGTATCGACCAGAACCTCGAGGTCAAAGACCTTCTTCCAATATTCCGGTCCATAGATCACGACGGTGATCTTCTTATTCACCTTCTGAGTCTGTGCGAGGGTGAGGATCTCGAACATTTCATCGAGCGTGCCGAAGCCGCCGGGAAAGACGACCAGGGCTTTGGCCAGATAAGCGAACCAGAGCTTGCGCATGAAGAAGTAGTGGAACTCGAAGTTGAGCGCAGGCGTGATGTAGGGGTTCGGGCGCTGCTCGAAGGGCAGCAGAATATTCATGCCGATCGTTTTGCCGCCGGCTTCGTAAGCGCCGCGGTTGGCCGCTTCCATAATCCCCGGACCGCCGCCGGAAGTGACCACGAAGCGAGACTTGTGCGAAGGGATGGTCATGGCCCACTTGGTAAGGAACTGGGCAAGACGGCGCGCGTCTTCGTAGTAGCGCGCCATCTGGACGGCGGCCACAGCGCGCCTGCGCTGCAACTCGGTTGCCAGGCCGGCGGCAATCTCAGGAGGCTTGGCCGGCTGCTCTTCGCTGGGAGCCAACTTGGTCGAGCCGGTATTTTCCAGAAGCTCGAGGTCGTGATCAGCTTCTTCGCGGCCGCGGAATCGAGCTGAGCCGAAGAAGACGACGGTGTCCTGGATCTGCTCGCGGCGGAACCGCGCCAGCGGCTCCAGATACTCCGAGATGATGCGGATCGGCCGTCCCTCGGCGCTGTTGAGGAAGGCGATGTTCTCGTAGGCCAGCGGCGCGCTTTCGAGCGGCGGCGGAGTTCCGTTGCCGGGGATGACGGCACGAGGCGGGATTGCTGCCGATTCGGCAGACGGCTTCGGCCTCTCGGTTTTCGCACCGCTTGCAGCGCTGCTTATTTGCTGACTGTCTTGCATGGTTTAACCGTCCCGATGCCGGACAGCGTCTTGAAACGCGATCCAGAGGTTCAAAAGGCCCAGCCCGGAAACGATGCCGCGGACGGCGCCATGGGCGGCAAAAGCGGCCAGGGCGGGAAAACTCAGAAGGATTGGATTCTGGTCCCAGAAGGTGTGCGACCAGGGTGCATAGCAGACGGCCAGGCCGATATACATGCGCAGCATGACGCGAAGAAACAGTTCGATGCGCTCAAGCCACCTGGGCACGTCATGAGGGTGGGGTCCGGATGCTTGGAGAGGGGACGCGGAATCTGAAGCTGCAGCCTGGGTCGACCCAGAAGGAGTAAGCGGGCTCACGGTGACGGTGGACGAAAGTGATTCCGGCTGCTGGTGCATTCTTTTGCTTCGATTCGCAGTTCCCCGATGTCCATGCAGTGCAATCGGTTATCGCTCATCGCCTTTCTCCGGGGAGCCGCGCCCGCCGGGCAAAGGACACCGTATTGTCACGGTATCACAGAAGAGGTTGGCAGCCTCCCTCACGCCGGCTCGAGTGGCCTGGAGCTGGAGACGCTGGTGGATTCGGAGTATTTTGTTGGTGTGGTCCGGAACGGCGAGGAGATGGCTATGAAACTCGACGTCGCGATTATGGTTGCAATCCTGTTCGGCGGAACAGCTTTGGCCGGCCAAACTGTCGTGCCACCGCCAGAGGCGGCGAGTACGATCACCGGCTTTACGGTCGAGAACGGCCATGTGAAACCATTCGCAGTGTCAGTGCCCGCCTTTGCCTGCCCGGTAGTTGTGCACGCAGGGCACCTTGCTGATGGCAGCATGGTCAAGACCGACGGCGTGCATCCCAGGGGCACCGGACAGTGGCTGTCGCTCTCTCTGACGAACTCGAACCAGAAGGAAATTCAGAGTGCAACGCTATCCGTACGCGGTGTGATTCCCAAGGGGCATGTGACCGATGCCGGCGACTCGAAAGGCGCTGCACTCGGCGATGCAGTGGGCACATTCCATCTCAGGTTTGTGCCGGGGCCGAACGAAACGTCTGTAGCAAACCTTTGGGCGCCCGGAATGAGCGCGGTGGAGCGCATTGACCTGCTGGCGGTGATTTACAGCGACGGCTCGACGTGGAGAGTAGCAGCAGGACGAAGCTGCCATGTCGCGCCCGACCCGTTCATGCTGATCACGAGCCGATGAGCCCGGTGAAAGTGAATTGCTCTGCCCTGCGCTGCCCGCAAACACGAGGGACCGAGAGGACCTGAAGCGATCAGAAACGAAAGTACGCGCCGACAACCGGCTCGGCGGTGTGCGTAAACGCGTTCGTCGATGTGTAGAGCTTGGTGACGTCCGGCGCCTTGTAGAGATTGCCGCGATATTGCAGGCGCAAACCGATATGCGGGATCAGGCCCCAGTCGAGGCCGGCGCCATAGACATAAACGGCCTTGTTGTCGCTCGTGGTGTTGCTCTGACCGCCGGCGGGCAGGTTGAGCAAGGCTCCGATACCGAGTACGCCGAAGGGCCTGACCCTGCCGATGTGCACCGAAGGCGTCCAGTCTCCGGTGATTTCGTGGGCGTTCGCGGATACAGGAGCGGTGGATGGGTTAGGACAGGGCCCCTGTACCGGGCACGCGTACCCGCTGCTCGCGTAGACCTGATTGGCCCTGTTGTATGCATAGGTCGCTTCCCAGCCGAAAAGAGGATTCGAGATGTGGCGCAGCTCGAACAGCCCTCCGGCAGAGTTCGACGGGCTCTCCTCGACGCCGTTGCCGCTGGTTGCCCCGCTGAATGCGCCGTAAACACTGAGCGCGATGCTGGTCTGGGCGGGGACGCGATTGACGTTAACTGCCGCGAAAGAAAGTGCAAAAGCCCATAGAACGAAAATCTTGCTGATTTGCATATTGGCCGCCTGCAGGGAGATTGGACTGAGCGCCCTGGGACGCATCTTTCTCCTTCCCATTTGGACGCAGGACAGGGTCGGAGGGGTGATCGAGAGAAAGATAGGAGGCACCCAAAGTACCTGGGGGCACTCAAGGGACCGCAGGCAGAGCGGCAAGAGCCATCGCGATCTCTTCGGCCGGATATTCGTAGTTTTCGAGCTTGCCGGCCTGGTAATCGATATAAGACTGCATGTCGAAATGGCCGTGGCCACTGAGGTTGAATAGGATGGTGCGCGGCCTGCCTTCGGCCTTGGCTTCGAGCGCCTGGCGGATGGTTTCAGCGATGGCGTGATTGGACTCCGGCGCGGGAATGATGCCCTCGGCGCGCGCAAATTGAATACCGGCAGCAAATGCGTCCAGCTGCTGGACGGTGACGGCGTCGGCGAGCCCCAAATCAATGACGTGCGACACGAGCGGAGCCATGCCGTGATAGCGCAGCCCGCCGGCGTGAATGCCGGGAGGCACAAAGGTGCTGCCCAGCGTGTGCATCCTGACGAGCGGCGTAAGGTGGCCGGTATCGCCGAAGTCGTAAGCAAAACGACCCTTGGTAAGACTGGGACAGGCTGCCGGTTCGACAGCTACGATGCGGGCATTTCCCTTGCCCTTTAGCTTGCGGCCGAGGAAAGGCATGACCAGGCCGGCGAAGTTCGATCCGCCGCCTGTGCACCCGATAATGACGTCGGGCTCGTCGCCGGCCATGGCCAGTTGCTCGATGGCTTCCTGGCCAATGACGGTCTGATGCAGCAGAACGTGATTCAGCACGCTGCCCAGTGCGTACTTGGTCTCAGGATCTTTGGCGGCGACCTCCACAGCTTCGGAGATCGCGATGCCAAGCGAGCCGCTGGAGTGGGGATGTTCAGCGAGGATGGCTCGGCCCGCATCAGTTTCCCTACTGGGACTGGCAGTGACTGAGGCGCCGAAGGCTTCCATGAGAGCGCGCCGGTAGGGCTTTTGATCATAGCTGACGCGCACCATGAAGACCTTGCATTCGAGACCGAGGAATGCGCATGCCATGGAGAGCGCAGAACCCCACTGCCCGGCGCCGGTTTCAGTGGAGAGATGGGTGATGCCTTCCTGCTTGTTGTAGTAAGCCTGAGGGACGGCGGTGTTGAGCTTGTGCGAGCCGGCGGGGCTGACGCCTTCGTATTTGTAGTAGATATGCGCCGGGGTGTCGAGTGCCTTTTCAAGCCTGCGGGCGCGAATGAGCGGCGTGGGACGCCACTGAGCGTAGATCTGCCGCACCTCTTCGGGAATCTCGATCTGCGGGTCGGAGCTGACCTCCTGCATGATGAGCGCCATGGGAAAGAGCGGCGCCAGATCGGCGGGACCGATGGGCTGCAGTGTGCCGGGATGAAAAACCGGCGCGAGAGGCTTCGGTAGCGCGGGGAGGATGTTGTACCAGGCCTGCGGAATTCGGCTTTGCGGCAGATTGTATTGGATGGTTTCCATGCGCAACATTGTATCGGGAGGAGGGCGCATGAGCATTTCAGCTTCCAGCCCTCAGCTTTCAGCTATCAGCAGCTTCGCCTTTGGCAGACAAACTCAAGGGATTCCCGCAAGTCAGGCACTGAAGGCTGACAGCTCACAGCTGAAGCTGCATCCCTAGCGCTGGCTGGCTTCGCCAGAAGCGACACGACGATTGAATTCTGCAGAGCGATTGCGCGGGATGCTGAGCGACTTCCACCGGTTGCCGGCGAAATGCTTTGCCAGAAGCACGATCTGGCCGACGTGGAAGGAGTAGTGGCTCATTTGGCGATTGATCGCCTGCATCACAGAGTGCGCTTCGCCGCGAATGGTGACGGTGCGGCTGAGGTCGGCGTCGGTGAGCGGTTCCACCGCGGAGAAGACGCAGGCCCACCCGCGTTCCCATTCGACAAGGAGCGCGGCGCGATCGGAGGCGGGATCGATGAACTCGCCGTCGCGATTGCGATCAGGTTTTTCGCCGTCGGCAGTCAGGAAATCTGTCCAGCGAGAGCGCATGTTTCCGGCCATATGCTTGACGATGATGGCGATGGAATTGGCTTCGGGATCGAGAATCGCGAAGAGCTGATCGTCAGCGACCTGTTCGATGGCGCCTTCGCCAAGCCGCTTGGTCTGGCGGAAGATGGCCAGAGCGTCCTGGATGTACGAGGTGGTGAATTCGAGAGCCATGGGGAAATCTCAATTTGAATTCAGGGATTCGGTTCCGAGCGGCGGTTGAGCTCACTCTTTAGAGTGTTTGGCGCGGAGATAGCGAGCAGCCTCGACCAGGGCTGGTGTAATAAAGATTCCAATACCCGGCTGAAGTGCGCCTATACCGCCGCCCGCCGCAGTAGGAGTATGGAAGAAGCTCGGCACGACCAGCAAGAGGGCGCAAACCCATAGGGGAATTGAAGTCCAGCGGTTGTGCAGGAGCGCGACGAAGTAACAGGGCAGAAAGATGAGGCCGAAGGCGTAATGAGTCAGGAGTCCTGCCAGCGAATGATTTTGGGAATCGTAGGCCGCGGCGATCGCCGTCACAGCGGTGATATAGCCTGCGCCAAACCCCGAAAAAACAAAGAAAGGCATCGCCAGGTCCGATTGCCTTAGGTTGCGAGCGCCTTTCTTCTCGCCGGGTTGTTCTTTTTGCTCAACTTGGGTCATGAGGGAAGCTCTCACGAAAAGTGTGGGTTCGAAACCGGTGGAGCTGCGAAATCACTGCTCAAGGTTCATCGTTGTAGAGGTGGACCTCGATCTTGCCGCCTTCAACCTGGCGCGCTCGAAACATGCCGGGAGTGTTGAAGCTCCAGCCAAGCTGGCCGTCGGGCGCGATGACGATCACGCCACCATCTCCATGAATGGGGGCCAGCCTCTTTTGAATCACCTCGTCGGCGGCCTGCTGCAGGAGCATTCCTTTGTACTGGACAAGAGCACAGATTTCGCGGGCCACCGTGTAGCGGATGAAGTACTCGCCGACGCCTGTGCCGGAGACGGCGCAGGACTGATTGGAAGCGTAGGTCCCAGCGCCGATGATCGGCGAGTCTCCGACGCGGCCGGGCATCTTGCCCTGCAACCCGCCGGTGGAGGTGCCGGCAGCGACGTTACCCTGGCGGTCGAGCGCAACTACGCCGACGGTGCCGTAGGTGCGGGTGCCTTCTGCTTCTTGCAACTGCGCAGTGGGCACGACTTCGCCCGGAGGAGGCGCACCGGCGGGACGCGGCGGCACTGGCCTGCCCTCTTTCTCCAGTTGCTTGACCAGCGACTGCCAGCGGCTCTCCGTAAAGAAGTAACTCGGCTCGACCTGGTCCATGCCGGCCTGGAGTGAGTAAGCGTCGGCTCCCGGGCCGACGAGCAGGACATAGGGACTCTTCTCCATGACGGAGCGCGCCAGAGTGATGGGATAGCGGGTATGGGTTACGTCGGCGACAGCGCCGGCGCGCATGGTTGCGCCGTCCATGATGGCGGCGTCGAGTTCGGTTTTTCCCGCTGCAGTGAAGACCGCTCCGCGCGCGGCATTAAACAGCGGATTGTCTTCAAGAACACGGATGGCGGTCTCGACGGCGTCAAGCGAGGATCCACCGCTGTCGAGGACCTTGGCGCCGGCCTCGACGACCTGGGCGAGTGCGGCGCGATAATTCGCATCTCCATCGGCGCCAAGCTTGGCTCGGTCGATCTCGCCTGCGCCGCCGTGAACCACGATGGCCCAGTGACGAGAGGTCTTTGACTGGGTGGTTTGCGCTGTCGCCCCGATCACTCCGGCCCATGCGACTGCCGCCCAAATGAACGCCCCGATTCTCGTGCGCACACTCGCGTCCTCCCGATGCACTCAATGGTAGCGCGCAGCGACGCGACCTGATTGTGTTTTTTCTTCTCGATGGTCACTCTCGGTTAGTATCGCAATCAATGGCGCGGAACAATAGCATTCTTCGCTTCCTTTTCCTGCTTTTGGCTACCGCCGCAACTGCGGCCGCCAGGCCGCATCCGATACCGGTGAAGGTGGTGGTCGTGGCTATGTTCGAGGTCGGCGCCGATACGGGCGACCAGCCGGGTGAGTTGCAGTATTGGGTGGAACGCGATCATCTGGATCGAGCGTTCGACATGCCTGCCGCGTATCACGCGGTTCGCATGAACGATGAGGGAGAGATGGCGATCCTGACCGGCCAGGGGACGGCGCACGCGGCGGCCACGGTGATGGCGGTGGGCCTGGATCCGCGATTTGATTTTAGCCACGCATATTGGGTGGTCGCGGGCATAGCGGGAGGATCGCCGGACCGGATCTCGCTGGGATCGGCGGCGTGGGCACGATGGGTTGTGGACGGCGACCTGGGATACGAGATCGACGCAAGGGAGATTCCGTCAGACTGGCCGACCGGGATGTTGCCGCTACGGAAAAAGACGCCGTTTGAAGCGCCTGCGGAGGCGCTGGACGGGCAAGTGTTCGCACTGAACCCGGGCCTGGCGCAGTGGGCATTTAATCTGACCCGCGCAACCCCGCTCGAGGACTCAGACAAGTTGAGAGAGATCCGCAGCCACTTTGATGGAGAAGCAGCCCAAAGGACGCCGTTTGTGACCATGGGAGACGAGATTTCGTCGTCGACCTACTGGCACGGCAAGTTGATGGACGCGTGGGCCTCGGAGTGGGTGCGGTACTTCACCGGCGGCAAGGGCGTGCTGATGACCACAGCAATGGAGGACACGGGGACGTTGCGATCGCTCACCGATCTGGCGCGGGCCGGCCGTGTGGACCTGAACCGCGTAATGGTGCTGAGGACGGTGAGCAACTACGATCGGCAGCCACAGGGGCTCACCGCTGCTGAAAGCCTGGCGAAGCAGAGAGTGGGCGCATATGCTGCGTATCTGCCGTCGCTCGAAGCCGCCTACCGCGTGGGCCACGCCGTAGTCGCAGAGCTGATCGGCCACTGGGCTAAGTGCGAAATGACGATTCCGGTTTCGAATCCGTGAGAACGTCATGGTCTGTGACCTTCAGGCGGGCTGCGCAGAGCTCCCCGCGGAGACGGAGTTCATCCATTCGCGCGGCCCTGCAAAGCGGCAGGATTCTGAGGCGATAGCGGCGGCCTCGGCCAGCGCCTCGACGAAGCCGCGCCCGATGGACGCGAAGTAGCAGTAAGCACCATGAAAGACGTCGCCGGCGCCCATGGTGTCGACTACGTCAACCGCAGGCACGCGGAGGGTTCCCGAGGTGGCGCCGGAAGAAAACTGGATGGGATCGGCGCCGTCGGTAATGGCGATGCTGGTGACGCCCGAGGTTTTGAGAAATTCGATGACGTCAGTGCGCGACTTGCAGCCGGGCGGGAGGAAATCTGCAGAACAGATGGCGGTGTGCACGCTCTTCAGAAGCTCAGCGGCGCCCTCTTTCCAGCTGCCTCCATCGAAGACGACAAGGACCTGATTGGCGGTTGCAGCCTGGGCCCAGGCTCGGCAAGCCTCCATGTAGTGCCCGTCGACCATAACAACACGCGCCTGGCGGCAGAGGTTCTGGTCGACCTCGGCGGAAGGCGTCGGAACGCGGCTAGCGTTGGCTGAGACTACATTGCGTTGACCTTTAAGATCGACAGCGACAGAGGAGATGACCGGAACTTCATCGAATTTCGGATTCAGATCGATCAGCCTGATGGAGCGTGTCTGCAGTTCATCGCGGACCATCGTCGCCAGGGGATGACGGCCGGCGGCGGTGACGAGCGAGGCCTTTCCACCCAGATGGGCGAAGGCGATGGACGCGTTCGTGGCCGGCCCGCCGACGAACACTTCCTGGCTGCGTGCGGAGACCTTGGTATTTGCAGCGGGAAATTTATCCACACCGTACACGATATCTATGGTCGAGAGACCAACGAAGACTGCCTGGGTCATGGATCACTCCTGCAACGTGTGCGCCAAGGCCTTCCTGTAATGGATGCAGCGATCGACAACCTCGAATCCGAGCGCAGAGTGAGCGTGCTGCGAAAGAGGATTGTCGATGAGAGCGTCAGAAGCAACTTCCAGGCAGCCCTGTTCCCTCGACCAGTTCTCGGCCGCCCGCATCAGTTCCCGGCCAACGCCGGCATGGCGCTGCTGCTCGCGTACGTACCAGCCTTCGATATAGCCGACGGGTCGCGTCGTGTCGCAGCCATCGGCATGAGAGCGAAGACCTACTTCGATGAATCCAGCGAGAGCGTTATTCGGGTCTTCGGCAACAAAAAAAGCGACAGGGAGCGTTCCTGACTTTCCACTGGCAGTCTTGTTCTCAACCTCGATCAGATGCTCCTCGATCGAACCATCCGGCCAAAGCAGAGCACAAAGTTCGGCGAGTTCACGAACATCGATGGAGCGCGCCTGGCGCACGGTCGCCACACAGCTCATTCTAGCTACCGGAAGCCGGGAGACTTGGCGAAGACCGCCCCGGCGAGTGAGAATGCTTGGGTTCCGTAAATTCTCGTTCCACTGATGCCGTTGCGCAGCGAACTGGCCGGCGTGCGAGGGTCGGAAAGAGCCTCATAAGGAAGCTTAGATGCATTCAATCTGGTTTGGTGAGTTCATGGGAACGCTGGTGCTGGTGCTGCTGGGCAACGGCGTCAATGCCGGCGTGACGCTGCGCAAGTCGTATGCGGCAGATAGCGGCTGGATTGTGATCGCGACGGGATGGGCGCTGGGCGTGTTGTGCGGCGTGATGGTGGCTCAGGCGTTTGGCAGCCCGGGTGCGCATCTGAATCCGGCAGTGACCTTAGCGGCCGCAGTAGTGAGCGGGGATTATGGACACCTGCTGACTTACTGGTCGGCGCAGATGCTGGGAGCAATGAGCGGCGCGGGGCTGATGGCCCTGCATTATGCACCCCACTGGAAGCTGACGCCGGATCCGGCGGCCAAGCTCGGGGTTTTCTGCACGAACGCCGCTGTGCGCAGCCCGCTGGCAAACATTTTCAGCGAGATGGTGGGAACGGGAGTGCTGATCCTCGTTGCGTCCGCGATTTTTTCGAAGGGCGTGGCGATCAATGGGCCGGCTGCCGGGCTGGGGCCTTGGCTGGTGGGAAGCCTGGTGTGGGGCATCGGCCTCTCGCTGGGCGGAACGACCGGGTATGCAATTAATCCGGCGCGCGATCTTGGGCCTCGACTCATGCATGCGATTCTGCCCATTCCCGGCAAAGGCGGATCGAACTGGAGCTATGCGTGGATTCCCATTGTTGGCGACCTGACCGGCGCGGCGCTTGTCGGGTTGCTGGTACGCTGCGCTCACCTGTAGCAGTTACGCAAGCAGACAAATTCAGTACCGCTTTTCCACAACTATGGGCCGGCAGAAGTGCCTCTTCGCGCGCTCCCACATCGAGTTCCCCTGCGATCCTGCGCCGGAAGGATCATTCCAGGCTGGATGCGATGATGGCCAGAGCTGCGATGGCCGCGGTTTCAGCGCGCAGGATCCGAGGACCAAGAGAGACGGCGCGCCAACCGTTGGTGTCAAAGAGAGCCTCCTCATCGGGAGCCCATCCGCCCTCAGGTCCGATGGCGATTTCGAGCACTGGCATTTCTTTGTTGGCAGCGGCGACGGCTTCGTCGAGCGCCGAACGCAGAGTGGTGGTGCGCTCCTGCTCGGCAAGAACCACGCGCGTGGACGCTGACGCTCTGCGCACGCGGGCGGCAAGCGATTCAGGATCGTGAATCAGTGGTACATCAGAGCGCCGCGCCTGCTGCGCCGCTTCATGAACGATGCGGCGCCAACGCTCGGCTCGCTTTTCCGCAGCCTCGGCCAAATGCCTTTCGGTCCTCCGTGCGATCACCGGGACAACGGCGGCAACGCCGAGTTCGGTGGCCTTCTCGATAGCCCACTCCATGCGATCGAACTTGTAGATAGCTAGTACCAACGTAACGGGCAGCGCGGGGTCGGCTTGCGCTTCGGCAAGGAGATTGAAGCGAACCTCCGTCTTGCCTTTCTCCGGAAATACGGCTGCAACTTCGGCGTGAAAGACCCGGCCGCCGGCGACCACGTCGGCTTCCATTCCCGGCCGTGTGCGCAAAACACGCGCGAGGTGTTCGGCCTGGCTGCCGATGATCGTTGCGGTAGTCTCATCCCAGGTTTCGGCAATCCAGCGTCGCTGTGTCATGTTGAATTTTCCGTTTGTTCCCAAGAGAAGTGTAAGCAGGCGGATCGCAGCTTGAAGTGGAGATCGTTGAAATCGCCTTTATTCATGCGGTGAACTCGAAGGTCCAGAAACTCTCCAGGCTCCTCGCAACGACGTTGAAGAGTTGCCGCCCAAAACACCAAGGGGAACGCTTTTGAGCGTTCCCCTTGAGTGTTGCCTTTTGGGTTATGCTTCCGCTACTTTTTCTTCGCGGCCTTCTTGGCGGTCTTCTTTGCGGCCTTCTTCGCCGGTTTCTTGGCTGCTTTCTTGGTTGCCATTTGCCTATTCTCCCTTTTCGATGGGTTGCATCGAGTTCTGCAAATTAAATTGCAGTTGAAGAATGTATAGATTCATACAACATCGATGTCAAGAGAAAAACGACATCGGAGTGAAAAAAAGATCAACAGAGAACCGACCCTCGAACCGATCGCTGAACGGATCTTGGAAGCGTGCTGCGAACCGGAGTTCGGAGCGGAGAAGAATCGCTTGCGACGAACCTGCATGCGATGTGAGTCAACACTCAATCACATTCAGCGCGAGACCCGCGAGGCTGGTCTCTTTGTAGCGCGATTGCATATCGAGACCGGTGAGATACATTGTGCGGATGACTTGATCGAGCGAGACCTTATGCGCTTCGGGCTCATTGAGAGCGAGGCGCGAGGCCTGCACCGCCTTCACAGCACCCATGGCGTTGCGCTCGATACAGGGAATCTGCACGAGGCCGCCGATGGGATCGCAGGTCATGCCGAGGTTGTGTTCCATGCCGATTTCCGCAGCGTGCTCAACCTCGCCGTTGTTGCCGCCAAGAGCCGCAGTGAGGCCGCCCGCAGCCATCGAGCAGGCCACGCCGACTTCGCCCTGGCACCCGACTTCAGCGCCACTGATCGATGCATTTTCTTTGTAGAGGGCGCCGATTGCGGCCGACGTGAGGAAGAAGCGGGCGATGCCATCGGCAGACGAATCGGGAATGAAATTGCGGTAGTAGAGCGCCACGGCGGGGATAACGCCGGCGGCTCCGTTGGTGGGCGCTGTCACCACGCGCCCGCCCGCGGCATTCTCTTCGTTGACCGCCATGGCATAGACCGTGACCCAGTCGAGAGGCGCAAGCGGATCTCCGTGGGTGCCGCTTGAATCCCTCGACTTGAGCCGTTCCGAGAGCCGATGCGCGCGACGCTGGACGTTGAGGCCCCCGGGAAGAATTCCCTCGGCAGCGATGCCGCGGTCCACGCAGGATTGCATGGTTTGCCAGATTTTCTCGATTCCGGAGCGAACTTTCGCCTCGATTCTGTCAGGCGGCGTACCGGGTTCGAGCGCGCTCATCCGCGCGCACTCATTGGCCAGCATGACTCCATCGATGGTGAGAGAGTGCGCCTGTGCGACATCGAGCAGTTCTGCTGCGCTGTGAAACGGATACGGAATCTGCGTTTCCGGTTTGCCGGTCACTTTTTCTGCTTCGCCGTCTTCCGTGATGAATCCTCCGCCGATGGAAAAGAACGTCCGCCTGATGAGTTCCGCGCCGGAGGCATCGAAAGCTGTGATGCGAAGACCGTTGGGGTGCTGGGTGCGCGCGCCGGGCGGGAACATCTGGTCGCGATGAAAGTGGAGATCGCGCGGCTCTTCGAATTCAATCGGGCGAGCGCCGGCGAGGCGGATGCGCTTCGACGCTCTGATTTCGGCCACCGCCGACTCAATGGTGGCGGGGTCGATCGCGGCCGGCTCGTTCCCGGCCAGACCAAGCAGGACGGCGCGATCGGTGGCGTGGCCCATTCCCGTGAGAGCGAGGGATCCGTACAAATCGACCTGAACCCGGGCCACCCGCTCGAGGATCGGCGGAGCAAGTTCCTGGGCGAAGCGGCAGGCCGCCCGCATCGGCCCCATGGTGTGCGAACTGGAGGGACCCACACCGATCTTGTAGAGATCGAAAAGACTCGTCACGGATGAGATTGTAGAGGAGGCAGGGACCGGGGACCAGAGGCGGGGAACTCGATCATTCGAGGAACTCCCGAACGAAGTGATTCTCGCTGTGCACGAGCTCTTCGAGGGAACCGTCGAAGATCAAGCCGCCGTCCTCAAGCATCAGGAAAGTGGTGTTGGGATTGATCTGGCCCTTGGGAAGCGGGACCATGCAGCCCTGCTCGGGATCGAAGCGGTGGTCACAAAGAGCAAAGGCGTCCTGGAGCCGGTGGGTGACCAGCATCGACGGGGTGGCATGAACGTCGCGCTGCTTCACGATGAGTTCGATGATGGTGTTGGACGTGACCGGATCGAGGCCCCCGGTAGGCGAATCGTAGAGGATCAATTCCGGTTGATGGATCAGGGCGCGGGCGATGGCGACGCGCCGCCTCATGCCACCGGAAAGGGCGCTGGAATAGAGGTTGAAGGTTTGCTCGAGGCCGACGAACTTCAACGCCTCCATAACCCGCGCGTCGATATCGTCATCCGGAACGCGCTCCTGAATGAGTTGATAGGCGACATTGTCGCGTACGGTAAGCGAATCGAAAAGCGCGCCCTCCTGAAAGACAAATCCGGTGCGGGCGCGCAACGGAAAGAGGTTTTCCTCGGGCATGTGGGTAATGTCGTTGCCGAGGAGCTCCACTCTTCCGTTCTGCGGGCGAATGAGGCCGACGATGGTCTTAAGCAACACGCTCTTGCCCACGCCGGCCGGTCCGAGTAGAACGCGCGTCTCGCCGGGCGCAACCGAGAAGGAGACCTCTTTGAGGACCGGCGGCCCGTCGAAGGCAACAGAAACCCCGTTAAAGGAAACGACCGGCCGGGCCTCTGAAGCCGAAGCCGGAACGTGGGGCGCAACAGACGCAGCGTGAGTCATCCGGCAAAGATGCTGAGCAGAGCGTGGGTAATGAGGAAGTCGACGAAGATGATGAGCACCGACGAAATGACCACCGCCTGAATGGTGGAGCGCCCCACACCTTCGGTGCCCCCGGTGGTTCTCATTCCGTAGAAGCAACCGATGGAGCCGAGAATATAGCCGAAGAAGAGAGGCTTGACGAGCCCCTGAACGATGTCGGGATAGCGGAGATGTTCGTAAGCCTGGTGGAAGTACTGCGTGCCGTTCTGATGGTTAAGGAAGACGGTAACAGCGGCTCCTCCGGCGATGCCGAATGCGTCGGCCACGATGGTCAGCAGAAGAAGCATCACGATGCTGGCAAAGATGCGCGGAGTAACGAGCTTGCGAAGCGGATCGACACCGAGTGCGCGCATGGCGTCAATCTGCTCGGTAACGACCATGGAGCCAAGCTCGCTGGCGATGGAGGAGGCATTACGCCCGGAAACCATGATGCCTGTGAGGACAGCACCAAGCTCGCGAATCATGGTGATGCTGACGAACTGGCCGGTGACAGCGGCAGCGCCGAAAGCCGAGAGGGTGGCAGATGACTGGAGCGCGAGAACGCCACCGGTGAAGAAGCCGGAGAGGATGACGATGGGGACCGATCCGAAACCGATGACGTCTGACTGAATGAGAAAGTCAGTCCAGTAGATGGGCGGGCGGAAAAGATTGAGCAGCGCGCGCCCGGAAAACAGGGAATATTCCTGGACGGTGAGCACGATTTGTTTGGCAGTACGATCGATCGCGCTGAACGCCATGAGGTGCCGGCCTTGAATCGAGGCCTTCGCTGTCTCCTAATGGACAGAATAGCGTATGGAACCTGAGCCCCGATTCATCGCTCCCGGGGAGGAACCGCACCAGGGGACGAAATTTTCAGAAGAAAAGAAAAATGTGGTCGGAGGCGCAAGTCACTCCTTTTCAAAGAGAAGCCCGGAGGGAGGACCTCGCGAGGTGGTTTCAGGTTTCTCAGATTCGCCGCCGGATGCATCAAACTCATATCTGGAGGACAGATGCATCTTTTTCGCGTGCGGCTGATCCTTGCTTTGATCGCGAGCGTCATTCTCGTGTCGGTTGGCTCTACCTATTTTGATGTGCGCAGCATCGAGCCTGAGATCGAGAACGCGCTGGCGACCGAAGATCACGCGACTCTTCCGGGACTGACGGACCTGCTGAAGCGGGGAACGGGTGCGCTGGCGCTTGCGATCTACGACCAGCACGGACAAATGATGGCCAGCAGCGGTCCGCAAGAGGTGCTGGGCGCATTGGCTCACAGCCCGGTAGAGAAAGCGCTGCAGAAGGGGGCCCAGGTCGACGTATTCAGTCATGCCCAGCACTGGCAATGGCTCGAGGAGGCGTCGCCGATCCACAACGGGAACCAGTTGGAAGGCGCCATGGCGATTGTGGTGGACGCCGGCTACATCAGGAATGAAGGGGTTGCGCTTTGGCGCCGCAGCTTTTGGCGCATTGTGGCGCTCGTGATCCTGATTGTGGCAATCACCTTTGCGATGGTGCGCTGGTTTCTGCTGCGACCCATGAGCCGGCTAGCCGAACGGCTGCGCCAGCTGCGTACCGGGCACGACGAAAAGTCCGCTGGCGCGGTCGCAGAACTCGGACTGTTTTCTCCCCTGGCCCGCGAGGTGGAGACGATGGCCGAGAGCCTGAAGGCGGCGCGAGCCGCCGCAGCCGCCGAAGCTCGCCTCAGAGAAGCCGGCGATCGATTGTGGACTGCGGAGCGGCTTGCCATTCAGATTCAAAACCATGCCGGCTCGAGCCGCATCTTCGTGGTTTCGAACCGCGAGCCGTACATGCACGTCAGGCGCGGGCGCGAAGTTGTGTGCGTCGTGCCTCCCAGCGGGCTGGTGACGGCACTCGAGCCGGTTCTCCGAGCTTGCGATGGGGTGTGGGTAGCAAGCGGCAGCGGGGATGCCGACTCCACGGTGGTCGACGAATTCGACCGGTTGCGCGTACCGCCTGACGAACCAAGATATACGTTGCGGCGCGTCTGGCTCACTGAAGAGGAGGAAGAGCGATACTACGAGGGATTCTCCAACGAAGGTCTGTGGCCCTTGTGCCACATCGCGCACACGAGGCCGATTTTTCGAGCCGGTGACTGGGAATGCTACCAGAAGGTGAACCAGAAGTTTGCCGGCGCGCTTTTGGAAGAGATGCGGGACAGCGAGGAGCCGGTGGTGTTTGTGCAGGACTACCACCTCGCCTTGGTTCCCCAGCTCGTCAAGAAGGCGCGGCCCGATGCGCGAGTGGCGATCTTCTGGCATATCCCCTGGCCCAATCCTGAGGCATTCGGAATCTGCCCCTGGCAGGCGGAGCTGCTGGATGGATTGCTGGGTGCGGATCTCGTCGGCTTTCACATCCCGCTGCATTGCAATAACTTTCTGGCAACCGCGGACCGCGTCGTGGAATCGCGTACCGATCGCGAACACATGACGGTGCGACGTCACGGGCACACAAGCCTGGTGAGGCCTTATCCGGTAAGCGTTGCCTTTGACGGAATGGCGCGACGGGCGCCGTCGATCGGCGACAACCCGGATCGAGAACGGGCCGCCGAACGGGACCGCTTGCTGAGCAGATTCGGCGTGCGCGCCGAGCGCCTGGCGCTGGGCGTCGACCGCCTGGATTACACCAAAGGCATCGTGGAGCGGCTCGAAGCTTTGGGGCAGTTCTTTGAGGACCATCCCTGGTACCGGGAGCGGCTGACCATGGTGCAAATCGCCGCGCCCAGCCGGACGCGCATTCCCAGTTATGCAGAGCTGCACCTTCGCGTTGAGGAAGAGGCGCAGCGGATCAACTCGCTCTATCAGACGGCGCACTGGAAACCGATCGTTCTCATTGAAGAACAACAAAACCACGACGAAGTAGGCCGATGGTATCGGGCCGCAGATGTTTGCCTGGTCACTTCGCTGCACGACGGGATGAATCTGGTGGCCAAGGAGTTCGTGGCGGCGCGCGATGACGAAGATGGGGTGTTAGTGCTGAGCAAGTTCACCGGCGCCGCCGTCGAGTTACGCGATGCGCTGCTTGTGAATCCGTACGATATTGCCGGAGTATCCGACGCGATCTATGGCGCGCTGGAAATGAATCCGGCAGAGCGGCACGAACAGATGCGCCGGATGAGACGCCAGGTAATGGAATTCAACATCTACTTATGGGCGGCGAAGGTACTAGGCGACCTCCGCGAAGTGCGCCCTGAAGGCGCGGACGCGAATCGGGTACCGCCTTCCGAGGACGCGGCGACGGAGACGCCGGCGAAGCAGACGGCGTGAAAGCGTGAAACCTTGACGAACAAGGGAAAAAGCAGATTGGACGACTTCTTCGAGGCCTTTGCCGGAGAACGCAAACCCTTGTTGCTCCTGGACTACGATGGAACACTCGCGCCGTTCCGAGTGGACCGCTACCAGGCCCGGCCCTGGGCCGGCGTGAGCGAGTTGCTGACGCGCATTCAGGAGGAGGGGCAAACGCGCATCGTGGTGATCACCGGGCGGCCGGCCACCGAGATCGCACCCCTGCTGCAGGTTCATCCTGCGCCGGAAGTTTGGGGACTGCACGGAGCCGAGCGCTTGCATACCACCGGCCGGCGCGAACTGAGGCCGGCGCCGCCTGTCGTGCAGGGCAAGCTGGAGGAGCTGAATTCGGAATTACGTCGCGCCGCGCTTGGGGGGGTGTTCGAGGAAAAGGCCAACGCGGCGGTGATGCACTGGCGAGGCATGCCTCCACAAAAAGCGAAAATCATCGAAAAGCGTACTCGCGAGCTATTCGAGCCGCTGGCAAGGATCTATGGCCTGACCATGTTGGAATTCGAGGCAGGACTGGAGCTGCGAGCCGGCCCGGAAAAAGGCGATGCGGTTCGAGCGCTCCTCAAGGAGTCAGACGATTCGCAGCCCGCAGCCTACCTGGGCGACGACCTGACAGACGAAACGGCCTTTCGCGCCATCAAAGGGCGCGGCCTCGGTATCCTCGTGAGGCGCGAGCGCCGCGCGAGCGCGGCTGACATCTGGCTGCGGCCACCGGAGGAATTGCGAAGATTTCTCAAGCGCTGGCTGCGCGCTTGCCGGCCTGTTCCGCGGAAGGTTCACGCCTGAAACGGCCCAATCGGCCCAAGACGGGCTCTGGTTTTCCCGCATTTACAATCGATTCTGTATGATCCGCTTTTCGACCGCCGGCGAATCTCACGGGGAAGCCCTGATTGCCATCGTCTCCGGGATCCCGGCTGGCGTCCCCGTTGACCTGGGTTTGGTGAATCGCGAATTGTGGCGGCGCCAGCAGGGCTATGGCCGCGGCGGCCGCATGAAGATCGAAACCGATCAGGCGCATGTTCTCTCCGGCGTTCGCCATGGAAAGACCATCGGTTCGCCGATCGCCATCGAGCTGATCAATCGGGACTGGAAGAACTGGCAGGAAAAATTGCCCGTGGAAACGGGCGATCCAACCAAGCATCGAGCCCTGTCGTCGCCGCGTCCCGGTCACGCCGACCTGGCGGGGGCTCTCAAGTACAACTTCCCGGATGCTCGCTATGTGCTGGAGCGCGCTTCGGCGAGAGAGTCGGCGGCGCGCGTGGCTGCGGGCGCCATTGCCAAGCTGATGCTGCAGGCGCTGGGGATTAAAATTGCGAGCCATGTGATCCGCGTGGGAAGTGTGGAGCTGCACCGGGATGCAACCTGGGAAGAGATTGCGGTGCTGGCTGCCAAGGACGACGTTGTACTGGCGTGCGTGGATGCCGCCGTCGAAACGGAGATGAAGGCAGAGGTGGACAGGGCGAGCCAAGCCGGCGACACGGTGAACGGAATCTTCGAAGTGGTCGCGCACGGTGTCCCTGCGGGTCTGGGCACCTTTGCAAACTGGGACGAGAGACTTGACGGCCAACTGGCGTGGGCCGTGATGAGCCTTCAGGCGGTGAAAGCGGTCGAGATTGGGCGCGGCGTTGCGGCAGCGATTTCGTTTGGCTCCGCAGTCCACGATCCGATCCAGTATGCGCAGCAGCACCCGCCCGGACGCCCGACACGATTCACGCGGCCGCACAATAACGCCGGGGGCGTTGAAGGCGGGGTTTCGAATGGCGAAGATATTGTGGTGCGCGGGTACCTGAAGCCCATCTCGACATTGCGGCAGCCCCTGGAATCGGTGCGCTTCGATACGCGCGAGCCGACGAGCGCGAGTTATGAGCGCAGTGATGTCTGCGTGGTGCCGGCCGCCGGCGTGGCTGGCGAAGCAATGGTTGCCCTGGTGATCGCCAACCTCGCCCAGCAGAAGTTCGGAGGCGACTCGCTCGGCGAGCTGAAACGAAATTTCGCGGGCTACATCGAACAGATCGGGAAGTTTTAATCGCGTAGACGTGGCGGAGAGCGGGGGATTCAGAGTTCGCAGATGATGTTGAAGATTGTGAAATATCCCGAACGTGTGCTGGAGCAGCCGGGCGAACCGGTGACTGAGTTTGACGATGACTTTCGCAAATTCGTCGCCGATATGTTTGAGACGACCTACGCCTCCCAGGGAATCGGGCTTGCCGCGCCGCAGGTGGGCGTCTCGAAGCGCGTCACGGTGATCGATCTGAGCATGGGCAAGGATCCAGCGCAAAGGCTGGTACTGGTCAATCCCGAGGTGATTTTGACCGAGGGCAAGCAATACGAAGAAGAAGGCTGTTTGAGCTTCCCCGACATCCGCGAGAAGGTAGTGCGTGCCGCAAAGGTCCGCATCCGGGCGCAGGACGAATACGGCAAATGGTTCGAGATGGACGGCGAGGAACTGCTCGCGCGGGCCTTCCAGCATGAAATTGATCACCTCGACGGCATCCTGTTCATCTTCAGAATGAGCCCCTTGAAGCGGAGCCTGAGCCTGCGCAAGATTCGCAAGATGCAGAAAGAGGGCCAGTGGTGATGCGGTCATGGCAAAGACTGAGAGCGCGCTGAGGTTGGTGTTTTGCGGCACGCCGCAATTTGCCGTGCCGACGCTCGAGGCGCTGATCGCTGCCGGACACGAAATTTGCCTGGTGGTGCCGCAGCCCGACCGGCCTGCGGGCCGCGCGCACGAAGTGATCGCTACCCCGGTAAAACAAGCGGCGCTCGCCGCCGGCATTCCTGTCATGCAGCCGGAAAAGATCAGGAACAACGTGGAGTTTCGCACCCAGCTTGAGACGATCAGGCCGGACGCAATTGTCGTCGTCGCCTACGGACGCATACTTCCGCCATGGATGCTGGCCCTGCCGCGGCTGGGGTGCATTAATCTCCACGGCTCGCTGCTACCCAAGTATCGGGGAGCGGCGCCGATTCAATGGGCAGTGGCGATGGGAGACGCCTATACCGGCAATACCACGATGCTGCTCGAAGAGGGCCTCGACACCGGGCCGATTCTGCTTCAGCAAACGGTGGAGATCGGACCTGACGAGACGGCTGCAGAGCTGTTTCCGATTCTGGCGGCCCAGGGCGCCCCGCTGGTGGTCGAGACCCTGGCCGGTCTTGCTCATGGGACGCTGCGCTCGCAACCGCAGAATCACGAAGGTGCAACCTTCGCTCCGTTGCTCGACCGGGAAGACGGCCATATGGATTTTGCGGCCCGTTCGGCGACTGAACTTTACAATCGCTGGCGCGGATTTCAGCCCTGGCCGGGCGCATTTGCCTTTCTCAATGGGAAGAAGTTGAGCGTTCATCGCATCGCGCCGGCGCGGGCCGGTGAGGCAGGTGCGTCGGGAATTGCCGGGGCAGGTCGAGTTTTCGGGCGCGACGGCCGCATGCTAGCCGCCTGCGCAGGCGAAACCTGGCTCGAATTCCAGGAAGTTCAACTCGAAGGTAAGAAGCGGATGACCGCAGCCGAGTTTCTGCGCGGCAATCCGCTCGCCGCCGACGCGCAACTGGGTTAAGCGCGGTGCGCACCTCGGAAGCGGCTTCTGAGCCCTGAGGAAATCGAACAGGCTGCGACAGCCCCGGCCGGTGTTAAAGCCCGATAAAGTGGAAGCATGGCGGCAGTGTCGATTGCGCGCAAGGCAGCATTCGAGATTTTGCAGTCGATTGACCGCGGACGCGCGCACGCGGACGAGTTGCTGCGCCGCGCGGCAGTCGATGCTTTGCCGGCACCGGACCGCAATCTGGTTCACGCGCTGGTCTTCGGCGTGCTGCGCTGGCAACTTTGGCTCGATCGGCAGATTCGACCGTTGCTCAAGCGGCCTGAGGCGAAGGTGGATTCGCCGGTGCTGATCGCCCTGCGACTTGGTGCATTCCAGCTGATCTTTCTCGATCGCGTGCCAGCGCATGCCACGATCGATGAAAGCGTGGAGCTGGTTAAGCAATCCCGACATCGTTTTGCCTCGGGAATGGTGAACGCCGTTCTGCGTCGCCTGGCGAGCACTCCGCCTCTCACCCCTTTGGACGAGACAGGTGCCGGAGCAGCGCCGGAGCAGGCGCATCCCACGTGGATGGTTGAGCGCTGGGTGAACTTCTACGGACGGGAGGCGACAATGGCGATCTGCCGGCACGGCCAGGCACAACCGACCGTGTCGCTGCGGCTCGCAGCTCCAGATGTTGAGGACGAGCTGACGCGGGCCGGCATTCGACTTGGCGAGGCATCGCTGCTGAATGGCGCAAGGACTGTTGTTTCAGGGAATGTGACCACCACCGACGCCTATCGGGCCGGCCGAGCCCGAATTCAGGATGAGGGATCGCAGCTAATCGCCGAGATCGCGTCCAGTTGCAGCGCGGATCTCGCCGAAATCCAGGGAAAATTTCTTGATACATGCGCGGCGCCGGGAGGGAAAACACTCATTCTCGCTGAACGCCACCCTGAAGCGCGAATTGTGGCGTGCGAGTGGAATGTGAAGCGGCTGGCAGAGTTGCGGGACAGGCTTCACGCATACGTCGATCGCATAGAGTGCAGGCATGCCGATGCGGCCTCCTTGAGCGAAGAATCGGTGTTCGATCTTGTTCTTGCCGATGTTCCTTGCAGCGGGACAGGCACATTGGGCCGCAATCCTGAGATTCGCCATCGGCTGCTGCCGGAAGACCTGCCGCGACAAGCGGAGCGGCAGCGCGCGATTTTGCACGCCGCTTTGCGGGCGGTCAGGCCGGGCGGACGGGTTGTGTACTCCACTTGCTCGCTGGAATCGGAAGAGAACGAAGAGGTGGTTCGGGCTGTCCTCGCAGAAGATGGGAAGGTCAGACAGATTTCCGTTGCACCGCAGATTGAGCGGCTGGCGAGCGGCGGCATCGTGAGCGCGCCTGGTGCGGAGTACCTGCGCGGGTGCCTGACTTCGGAGGGCGCGCTCCGTCTTTTGCCTGGGACCGCCCCGACCGATGGATTCTACGTCGCGTTGATGGAACGGGTGGCGTGATCGCGGGCGCGACTGGCCGTTTCAGGCAGGTTCGGGATCGAGCCGCAATTTGTCATGGTCGCGGCCCAGCATCGCGCACAGCACCTCGATGATGAGGCTGTGATCTTCGCGCTGGGGCAAGCCGGAAACGGTTACACTGCCCACGACGCCGGCCCCGGCGACAGCGAGTGGAAACGATCCTCCGTGTTCAGCGTAGTCGGCAATGGGAAGCCCGTAGGCTTCGAGCAGCGTAGTTCCCTTCTGCTTCTGCGTAAGTCCGACCGCATAGGAACTGCGATGGAAGCGAGCGACCACATTGCTCTTGCGCCTGACCCACTCGACGTTGTCGGGCGTGGTGCCCTCGAGCGCAGCATAGAAGAGAGGCTGTCCGAAGCGGCGCACATCGATGACCACCTTGAGTCCGCGTTCGAGGGCCAGCGTGCGCAGGCGCGTTCCCAGTTCCCATGCCGACTTCATATCGAAGTGCGGGAATCGTAGTTCCTGCTCTTCAAGCGCAATCCTGTCCAGATCCTCATTGATCCCCATCAGGCTGTGCCTCCCATATTTCCGGTCTCCATCATTTCACCACGGTCAGCTTTACGATCGTACTCTGGTCGACACGCGACCCCGGCAGAGGAGATTGAGACAAGACGGCACCCGGTTTGAGCGGAAGCCGGGGCGCGGCGTCGCCGGTGCCGACGGACGCCACCGGCACATCGATGGAATGCGGCGTCGCCGTCTTGATGCCCACCTTGGCCAACGCCGCCTGCGCACTGATTACCGGCCATCCGCTGAAATCGGGCATGACGTAGCCGTCGGGCTTCTCCTCGTCGGGAACCGCGACCAGCAGATTCACGCTGGGCTGTTCGATATCCTGCGCGTGCGCGGGCGGATCCTGAGCCAGCACTGTCCCCTCGGCGACTGTTTTTGAGGGCAGATGCGCAACCTCGCCTACCTGCAACCCGGCGCGCCGCAACTCAAGCGCCGCGACCCGCTCGCTTGCACCCACTGTATCGGGGACGTCGACGCTCTGCGGCCCAAGGCTCTCGGCGACGCGAACGCGCCACTCGCGGCGAACCACGGTGCCCGGCGGGGGCGACTGCGTAAGAATGTGCCCCGCGGCCACTTCGCCTGAGTAGTAGCGGTTGTCTACGTCGAGATTCAAGCCCATGCCTGAAGTCACGCTGCGCGCATCGGTCACGGTCATTCCCTTGAGCGCCGGCACCTGAACCTCGGCGCCGTGAATCGCGAAGTGCATGGTTGTGATGGCGGCAAGCAGCGCAACCACAACCAGGATGAGCACGAGCAAGGAGACGCGGAAGAAACCGGAGATGGTGCGGATGTCCATGGGATCGGCGGCGCCTCAACTGTGCTATCGCGTATTATCGGTCACCGGCTCGGGATGGATGGTGACACGGTGCACTTCAGGGCACTGCAGCTTGAAGCGATCTTCCAACGCCGTGATCAACTCGTGTACGCGGGACATAGGCAGTTCGTCGGCCAGGGTGCAGTGACAACTAACCGAGAGATGATCGCCGGCTCGCCCCACTGCGATGGCATGGACATCGACAATGCCTGGAATCGCAGCGGCGGCCGAGCGCAGCGCGTCCTGCAGCATGCGATCTTCGACGCTGGTTTCCTCAGGCTGTTCGATCGTGGCTGGCTCGCTTTCGATATGCGTGAGGACCGAGTCGATCTCGGGGACTTTGCGCCGAATCTCAGCTTCCAGAGACGTGACGAAATTGTGCGCTTCCCTGAGCCGCATGTTCTCTTCGATTTCAATATGCAGCTCAACCTGCAAACGCCCGTGATGGGATCGAATGCTCAGCTCATGCACCGAGATATTGTGACGCGCGGCAACGGCGCGCACACGGTCAAAGATGCTTTCTGCGCGACTCTCGCGGGGAACTGTGTGGATGACTACGTCGGCGCGGGGCAGGGCTCGTTGCACGGCCTCGGTTGCGGCCTTCACCAGTTCCCCGGTGTGCTCGAAGGTAAAGCGGCGTGGCAACGCCAGCGTGAGATCGGCAAAGTATCCTGCGCCTGACCGGCGCACGCGGACACGATCGACGGAAAGAACTCCCTCGACGCGCTCGACCTCCCGGAGCAATTGACGAAGCGTTTCGGCAGGAATCTCGTCCATCAGCGCTCCGACGGCTTCATGGCCCAGGCGGATGGTCATGCGCAGAATCATCAACGACACTATGATGGCGGCGAGGGGATCTGCATAGCGCAGCACGTCGATTCTGAAGTGCGTGCCGACCCAGGTTGCACCCAGGCCGGCAAGCACCGCGAGGGTGGCCCAAATGTCGGAAGCGAAATGGAAGGCATCCGTGGCGATCGCCGGAGAGCCGGTACGAAGAGCGACGGCACGAAGCTGCCGCGACCGCCAGAGATCCACGGCGATGGAAGCGGAAAGGACCACAACCGGCCATACGGCATGCTGAACCGATATCGGCCGGTAAAGAATGCGCTGTATGGCTTCTGCGATGATCCATGCGCAGCTCAGAGCCATCAAGCCGGCCTCGCCGAAGGCGGAGAGGTTCTCGAATTTCCCGTGGCCGTAAGTGTGATCCTCGTCGGGCGGCCTGTCGCTTACCCGTACCGAGAGGTAGGTCAGGGCGGCGCCGGCAAGATCCAGGCCGGAATGCGCGGCGTCGGAAAGCACTCCCAACGAACCGGACAAAAGCCCAGCGCCTAGCTTGAGCAGGGTCATCGCCGCTGCCGCCGCCATGGAGAGGCGTGTCACGCGGCGTTTTTCCTCGGAAAGCGCCGGGATCGTTGGCGCGGAAGGCTCGACCCTGGAGACGGCGGAGGTCATCGGCACTCTAAGACTACAGCGAGGGCCGCCGTGCAGTGTACAGGCCGGCAATGCCTAAAGTGAAGGGCTGCCATCGACAGTCGGCAAAGCCGCACGATTGCATCAACGCGAGGAGAGACGGGGGCGTCGGAAAGGCGCCGACGGATTGAGGCAAATAGCTGTAGGGCCCGTTCTTGCCGCAGATAGCCCTGCCAACGGTGGGAAGCACGCGGCGAAAATAGAACCCGTATGCGGCGCCGATCAGTCCCTCGGGCTCGCCGAATTCGAGAATCCCCAGCTGTCCGCCAGGCTTGAGCGCGCGATGGAATTCTCTGAGGCCGGCCTCATAGTTAGCCAGATTCCTGAACCCGAACGAGGTGACGATGAGATCGAGCGAACAGTCGCGGAAAGGAAGATGAAGCGCGTCGGCCTCGATCGGGATGGCGCGAGGCGCTGCCGCCTGCCGATCGTCACCGCTCACCGAGCGATGGGCAAACTTCTGGGCGCCGCGCTGCAGCATGGCGTGAGCAAAATCCACCGCCACGACGGGTCGCGCGGCCCCGGGGCGCAGCTTGAGGAGGGCCATAGTCAAATCGCCGGTGCCGCAGCAGACATCGAGGATCGCGGCCTCAGGACGCGAAAGGATGTCCTTGAAGCAAAGCGCCGTACGCCGCCACCACAACCGGTCGATATTGGCGGAAAGAAGATGATTCAGCAGGTCGTAACTCGGTGCGATGGAATCGAACATCCGTTGCACAGCTTGCGCTGCGGACGCCTCGTCGATGGCTCCAGCGGGCCGCGCTCCCTGTGCAGCTACCTTCACGACCACCTCACGGGTGCAGCCGGCGACACAGACCGCCCTTTTCCATGCTAAAGCCCGCGAAGAGCGGACCGAGTCTGACGGCCGGACGGACGCAAGTTTCAAGCCAAGCCGGAAAAGGTATAGGCTGGGAATTGTCGATGTCTGCCGCTTCCCTCTCTTCCGTTCCCGAAATCGCGCGCCACCCGCGGCTCACTGATAGCCACGGACGCGTCATCCACGACCTGCGCGTGTCGATCACCGACCGCTGCAATTACAAGTGCGTGTATTGCCGAACGGGCGAAGCCGGGGCGCAGTATCCGGAGCTGGGAATCGACGAGTATGCAAAGCTGATTGGCATCTTCGTTGGCCTGGGAATCACCAAGGTACGGCTCACGGGCGGTGAGCCGCTGTTGCGGCGCGGCGTGCCCGACCTGGTGCGGGAGCTGGCGCGGATGCGGACGCCGTCGGGTGAATCTCTTGACCTGGCCCTTACCACCAATGGCCATTTGCTTGAATCGCTGGCCGCGCCGCTGAAAACCGCCGGTTTAGATCGCGTTACCGTGAGTATGGATGCGGTAGATGCGGCGACGTTCGAGCGCATCACCCGAGTGCCCGGCAGTTTTTCTGCGGTGATTGCCGGAGTTCGCGCCGCGCGGGACGCCGGCCTGAATCCCCTGAAGATCAACTGCGTGCTTCTGAGGGGGTTTAACGACGACCAGATCGAGGGATTTGCCCGATTTGCGCGCGAAGAGAATGTCGTCGTCCGGTTTATTGAGTTCATGCCGCTTGAAGAGGGCCGGCTGTGGTCGCCGGAGATCGTGGTCACTCTCCAGGAGATCGTGGAGCGCATCGGCCGCGCCATGCCGCTGGTGAAGCTTGCCGCGCGCGATGCCGGCGAGACAGCTCGCCGCTACGGGTTCGCAGACGGCATCGGTGAAATCGGCATCATCGCGCCCGTGAGCCAGGCGTTCTGCGGCGCCTGCAGCCGGGTTCGGCTGACCTCCGACGGAAAGATTCGCACCTGCCTGTTTTCCCAGGTGGAGCACGATCTTTATGGACGCTTGCGCGCCGGCGCCAGCGACCAGGAACTTCGTGAGTACATCGTCCGCACGGTGCAAGGCAAGGAAGCGCGTCATCACATTGGCGAACCGGGCTTCCTGAAGCCGTCGCGGTCGATGGTGCACATCGGGGGGTAATGGAATCCCGATTCGACTGACCCGGAGTTCGGCGTTCATTCCACGCGATGCAAGGCTATGCAAGAATATCTGTGGCACTCCCCCAACTAGGGCCCTGTCATGCTTAACGAGACGGAAGGACGCATCCCGCTCGACGATCTTCGTGTGTTTCACAGCCTCGCGCGCTCCCTCGCTTCCAGCTTCGATCTGAGCACAATTCTGCGCACCATCCTCGAGCACATGGAACGGCTGGTCGATGCGGAGCTGTGGACGCTTCTGATGCTTGACGAAGAGCGCCAGGAGCTGCACTACGCGATCGCAGCGGGCCAGATGCAGGAAGCTCTGCGCGGCTTGCGAGTCAAGGTAGGCGAGGGCGCTGCCGGATGGGTGGCAGCGCACGGAGAAACTCTCATCGTGCCCGAATCGTTTGACGACCCCCGAGTCCAGTCACATAAGGTCGATGGCTTGCCAAGGGTGCGGTCACTCATTGCTCTGCCGCTGCGCGGGCGTAAAGGCACGCACGGCGTCATCGAGATTCTGAATCCGCGAGCCCAAATGTCGGACTACACCATCGCATTTCTGCATATTCTCGCCGACCACGCGGCTATTGCGATTGAAAATGCGCACGATGTAGCGCGCATCCAGCAATTAACCATCGCCGACGACACCACCGGTCTCTATAACGTTCGGCATTTGTACGATGTGCTGGGACACGAGCTGCTCCGGTCGAAAAAGCAGAATTTGCCGGTGAGCCTGGCGTTCCTCGATCTCGACCGGTTCAAGCTGGTCAACGATACGCACGGTCATCTTATTGGCAGCGAGTTGCTCGCCAGTACCGGTCGCCGTCTTCAGGAACTGAGCCGCCAGCAAGACCTGTGCTTTCGTTATGGCGGTGACGAGTTCGTCATTCTCATGCCGGAGACGGATGCCCAAACAGCGCTGGAAGCGATCAGCAGCTTGCATCGGGAGCTGATGAATACGCAGTTTCAGATGAAGAACGGACTCAAACTAAAGGTGAGCACGAGCGTAGGTCTCGCCTCCGCGCCTGAAGACGGAACCATTGTGCACGCCATCATCGGCACCGCAGACGCGCGCATGTATACCGTCAAGATCCATGGACGCGGCCAGGTGCGCGGAGCATAGAACGGCAAACCTATAACCAGTCCGTGGATGAATAGGAAAAACGCACGCGAGCTAAATATCCAGGTTCTTCACGTCGAGGGCGTTGTCCTCAATAAATTTCCGGCGCGATTCCACGTCTTCGCCCATCAGAGTCGTAAAGATGGCCTCGGTTTCGGCTATATCCTCAAGCTTGACGCTGAGAAGAGTGCGGCGCTCGGGGTCCATTGTCGTTTCCCAGAGCTGTGCGGCCGTCATCTCTCCAAGGCCCTTGTATCGCTGAACCTGATAATCCTTCTTGCCCTGTTCGACAATGTAGGCAAAAAGCTCGCGCGCAGTCTGTTTCTCTACGGGTTCGCGCGGAATGCGTGAGTTGCGACCACCGGTCTTGGGCTCGGATTTTGGCTCATCGCCTTCTGCCTCTTCCTGCTCATCCGACGCCGATGCCGGCGACTTGGCGGCATACTCGACCAGAAAGGGTGGTTCGAGATACTGCTTGATCAGAGAGTACTTCGCCATCATCTGGCGGAACTCGGGGCTCGAAGCGAGAGTCCAGTCGACCAGGCGCTCCTGCCCCTGGGCATCTCGAAAAGCGAGCGACCAGGTGTGGTGTTCCTCGTCCTCGACAGGCTTGCCGACCTTGATCTGAAACTCGTCGGACAACTCGATCAGCTGCGCATGCAGCGCAGAAAGCTTCTCGGGAATCTGTTTTCCGTTCTGCGAGGCAAAATCGCTGCGGTGCGTGAGCTCGGCACGTGCCAGCAGCTCGGTGAGTCTCTCGTTGCGGATGCGCTTGTCGACCTTTTCAACGAAGCCTAGATACTCATTCAACGTCGACATGAAGCGGGTGAGATCGGCGCCCTCGATGCGGCCTGCGGACTCTCCATGG
>Ga0335069_10002052_pt1 | contig 31492 bp, 45 predicted proteins | sample Lox_Sample_11_FD_206714 | JGI IMG/M metagenome (GOLD analysis project Ga0335069, IMG submission 206714) | Soil microbial communities from Loxahatchee National Wildlife Refuge, Florida, United States - Lox_Sample_1.1 | ecosystem: Environmental > Terrestrial > Soil > Wetlands | place: USA...
CTTCCGGTAAATTAAGAACTGGACAAATATCAGTTCCAGTATCTGAAGTAGTCGGAATTCCAAGAGTTATATTTTTCGCTGAACCCGTCCCAATTGTTTGAAGTGTTATTTTTGCACTTGTGATTTCTCCAGACAATGAGAATACAAGTCCTGCCGCTGTAATTGCTGCATTATTAAGACTTGTTACAATAGTTTCCATATTAGTCAAATCCAATTCGCCTATTACTATTTCTTGAGATGCGGCACTATTGACAATAGCTCTTAAAATATAATCAGGCGCCGTTAATTTTGTAAGATCAACATTATTAATGCTGAATATAGTCGCTGGCTGAGCATCAGCGTCTTGTTTTCTCGGAATGATGACAAGAAATCCTCCTCCGCTTAATATATTTGGATTTTGTCCAAATACCATCAATCCTAAAGCATATGTTTTTGAATTGCTTCCAAAATCATTTGCTATAGAATTTGTCTCTTTATATATTCCATAATCTCCATATGTTGAAGATATAGGCTCTTCATCGGTTATCATAGCAAGAGCAGAGGTATTGACATTAGCCAATCCTTTTAATGCTGCAAGCATGGTAACTTGAATTACATTACTAATTGATAATTTACTCATGATATTTTTTCCTCCTTTGGAAATTTATCAAAATAATCAACGATTGTTATTTTTGTTTTTATATTTGAAATTGTCACCGAAATTCTATATCGATGCAATGCGCTTCCTCCTTCAATGAAACTTAGGTCTAATATATTATTATTTCTGAATATTCTTATTTGATATTGCTCCTGTATTTGCAAAGAATAACAAGAAGTCAATGCCATTATGACTTCCTCTTTTCTTTCCATAGCCTCACGGCTTTTACTTGTAATATCTATATCAAGATTTGAAAAAGAAACAACTCCTTTTATTTCTGTATTATCGTTCTTATTGTAATTATTGGTATTCGCTAATATATGCGCTTGTCTTGTTGAAATAATAACATACATATTATTGTCTTTTGGCGCATAATAATTTTGCGAATATAAAATTACTCTCTTTGGGTCTAATGTCAAATCATGAGTTATTATATCTGCTAATATTTCATCAATTTCCATATTATCCTACGAATGACAAAAAATAACCATGCCGATCAAAGTTTTCTAAAGTTCCATCTCTTACTCTGAGGGTCTATTATCAGCAAAATTCTCTGCTGAACAAATCCATTGATTTCCATTAGCTCCACAAGTATTAATAATTATTTCATTATTCATACCGGAATAAGGCTCTTTAAATCTGGCACATCTTGTATCACATGGGCCGTTAATTCCTTCGCAAAATACCTGCACCTCCAATCCGTTCCTTGGAACAGTAAATTTATAATCATTTGTTAACACCATTTTATTACTCCTTATTTAAAGATATAACCAAGTCCCGTTTAATGACAAAATTACCCAAAGACCTGATGTAGATATACGTACAAGTGTAATCGAAGCTCCTTTTGTTTGACTATACGCATTAATAAAAAGACCTGATGCTGTTTTAATCTTATCTGTACCTCTGGTACCAATCCACAACGCTGCGCTATTTTGAGGTTCAGTGTGCATTGTAAACATTAAAAAATCACCATTAATACCCCCACTCCAATTAGGTAAAAAAAAACCAATATTTCCTATACAACCAGTTGTTGGATGCAACATATAATGACTGCCAGTTGTACCATCAGGAATTGTGTAAGTAGGGATTACTATTCCTACACCTGTTCCAGCAGAATGACACGCCATATATTTAGTGGCTCCATTACCAGATATATCAGTACCAGATGCCCCTGCAGTAGCATAAGTATAAAAACCATACAAACCTGATAAATCTACATCAGTAATAATAAAACGATTTGTAGACCAAACTATTGTAGCATTAGAAAGACCTGTTACTGTACGAAAATTTGTTTGAATAATAGACGCAACATCTGCCATCGTATTACATGAACTAAAATTCAAACCAGTGAAACTATAAATAGTCCCACGCACTGATAATTTCCATGAACCATTAGTTACAGACTTCCATGTAGCTACTACTGATACAGCATTTGTCCCGCCATTTATTGAGCCAGAAGTCCAACTAACCATAGTCATATCAATAAAATTATATCTTAATGTAGTTTTTTGTATATAACTTAAATCAAAATAAGTTTTCAAAACTGATTTTATATTAGCCCATGTCAATTTTTTTAAAATATTGGCAACTGAATCCCAAAATCCAAACTCATCAGCATCAATAGGGGTATCTTTCAAAGTAGTCCGATGAATTATATTTCCAATACTCTGATCAGTTTCATTTCCACTATTTGTATTACTTGTATTTCCTATTACTGTTAATTGTGCATCTGTTACATAACGCTTATCTGTAGAATCAGAAACATCAGATGTAGATAAACTTGCTAACGCAATTGTTAATAAATGATGCACCACATCTTCAGTAATTATTATTTTATTTCCTGCAACTATATTTTTAAACTGTAAGTCAACTCCTAATTTTTGCTCATATAATCCATATCCCAAAGTTCCTATATTTGATGCAGTATTAATTTCTCCACCACTTCCACCAATACCACCACTACCAGCTTCGGATAATCCCAGTTTACCAGCACTTCTAAAAACCGCTTCGTTTGAGTTATTAAGATCAGTACAACCTTTTTTAATAATTAACCATGCTCTAAAAACATCATAAGAATTATAAGGATTAATAACAACTGGATTACGCAAGGCAGCAAATGCATCACCTATTGTTGCATAGCATACTTGTCCATATTGAACATCATTTATAACCGTTGGAGAATAAAATGAAATAAGTTGAATTGTAAAAGGTGTTTCATCAGGAACTAACGCTAATGTACCACTACCATCATCCCAATGATTTGGATCAATAAAAGTAGTTGCAGAGCTATCATTAAACCATTTGCTGTCTTTTGAAGGGTCCTGATAATAATAATAAAAAGTAACAGGCGACTCCAATTCTGAAGGTACTACGTGAGGATCACGTTTAAAATTTTGATAATTTGCATTGCCGTCAAATACTTTTCCAGCCGATCTTTCTATGGTCAAACCTGTTAAAGGCGCATAATCATTACCAATAATATTAAATTGACCCCAATTTTCAATAAAATCATTTAATTGTGATTGAATTGAGTTATTATAAAAAGGTTCTGTATAAACAAGATTGACTCCTGTGGTTTCTCCCGTATGATCAATCCAGCCTATTGCTACTAATGATCGTCTTTGCAAATCAGTAAGAGGATCAACTGCAAAAATTATTTGTTTTTCTACATTAAGATTAACATAAGTTGTATCAGATTCATTTATAAAAGGATCAACGATATCTATAAATTCTACATCTTCCCAAGTTAAAAGCGTCCTTATGGGATTAATAGCATCTGTGAAATTATCAACTATAATGGCGGCTCCAGCGGAAATGTTAAATTTAGTTGGATCAATATTTTTTGAAATAATCCCCCCCATAAGTAGCCCGGTAGAATTTATATTATTTATATCTGATATGGAAATATCTTGCCATTCAGTATCATAATCAGAGTTTGATTTTTTAGATAATATTTGTTTAATTTTTCCGCCAGAAGGTATTCCTATTCCAGGATCACCTTTTATTCCATTTACGATAACAACTTCAATCGAAGAATTTTCTATAATAGTATCTATAGGATTAGCATCTTCAATAATAACAGATATATTACTCATATTATTTTAACCGATCCTTCTAATACAACTCTATCTATATTGTTATTATCCGTCCATCTTAATAACCAACGATAAGTTTCTACATCTCGTAATAAGGGACTCAATTTATCACAAAATATATTAATTTTACCATCAGATAAATTTATATTATTAACTTTAATTTCAATTTTATTTGTTTCAAGGCTATCCAGAAAAACATAACTTTCAAATGTATATCCAGTCAAATCTATTGAAAATGTTAATATTTTATCGAGAATATTATTTGAACCAAGAATTAAATTTAAAATTCCCGGTTGCTCATTATATTCCGCTGGACTTTTTCCAATCATGTTTTCTCTACATAGTCTTCAATAGCATCGTATACCATTACTCCTGATATCGACCAATCAGAAATACCATCAATTTTATATATTTTATTAGCAATTATTATTTTATCATCATGTTTTAATTTAAATGTACTTTCACAATATATATTCGCCCATCTCCATGATCTACTCTCTTCTGGTTTTCTGGAAACTTTTTCTTGAGGCATTGGAACTGCCATAATACGCAAAACATAATCATCCTTTAATTCACTTATTTTATGATCAATTATATCTTGAGTTATGATTACTACTTTTTGTCTTCTCCAAAATCCACGTAATCCAATTCTTACTGACGGTATCATAATCCACCTACTTTAGACGTAATAGATTTCCTAAGTGTGCCATCATCAATAAGTATTGCGGTCGATCTTTTTTTTCTTTTTGCAGTCTCTTTTTTAATTGGTTCCCATGTTCCAAATCCCGATGAATCGAATGCTCCCTGGATTACCCCCTCACATGCTATGCCAATAACCGTCAATAATTTTTTAACCGTGAAATCTTTTAAATCTTTAAAGTTAAAAACCTTATCCGATACTTCTTTTTCTATTTCTTTTTGTTTCAATTCAATTGGCATTTTTATAAAAGATCGTTGCGGAATATTTTGCTCAATATTACCAAATTCATGAACTGCACCATATCCGGCTACGCTTGCGCCATCTTTTGTAGTTTGTTCACCGAGGACGCCAACATCAACGTAACCTTTATCAGTGAATTCTTTTATCAATTTTTCTAATAAAGTAAAATCTCCTGTAAGAGAACATCCATTTTTATTAATATTAAATCCGCTCATTTTTGAGTTTTTCCTTTTGCATTAAAAGCTGCAAACATATACGGCTTTGATAGCATCAAAAATCTTAATCCATAAGATGTTGTTGAATAAATTGCGCATTCTCCTTGTTTACACCAATCTGGTATATCATGCGATATAGAAATTCCGCCGGCAGATTTTGAACTTACATTATATTGACTTTGCCCGCCTGTATCCGCCGTGTCCGTATTTATCAAAACAAAATGAGCCGTTAAATATAATAGCGCCGTTTTCATTACATCATTTACATCTAGTGAAGGATATAAATCGTAATTAAAACTTAAATCTGATTCCGTGATTCCTTTTATAATATCAGTATTAGTTATATCCGGTATTTCAGTGCCAAATATAAAATCTCTTGCAAAATAAGATTTAAAGTCATCTATTGTTATAACGGCTTTCATATTGCTTCTCGATATATTGAATTATCTTTAGAATTTTGTCCGATATAAATTTTGCCGTTTATTGTATTTGTAATTTTATAAATATTCAAAATATTATCCTAATAAAATATGAGGAAAGTTTTTATAACCTTCCTCATTATATACTACCTCAATAAGTTATAGGGGTGATGGCATCGAAATACATTACTTCGGGAACGCGATTAATCAAGACGCCCGAATATTGTCCGTAAGCACCCTGCGCCCATTGAATCTGATCGCCAGTATCAGCGGAAAGCATATTGAAATCGATTGGTATTGGCATCGAAAGAGTTTCAGGATCATTCCTATACAATACATATCGATCTTTTGTAAGACCTCTTGTAGAGTTTCTGTTTGCCTGACAATAAGCAACATGACGAACCTTGAATTTGTCATTCTGTGTAATTTTCTTGAACATATTTTCAATAACTTCAATTTTGAGTGCCAACGGATTAACAACAGTTGTATCACCTACAAAATCACCGAGTCCGAGAAAATCGGAAGTTGGTATCAAAAAAGTATCTGGCATAACTGTATTATTACAGTTAGCCCAATAAAGAGTAAGAATACTCTGAATGAATGTTTTGAGTTCAGCAACTGTCATTTGTGAAATTGGAACTGCGATAAGACTTGTATTGACAGTAACATTTGAATTGTTTATTAATCCTGGCATTGTCGTAATTATCGGATGTCCGAGAAATGCTTGTTTTTGGAGACCCAAATCCCAATCTTTTTTCAAAGATTCGATTCTTCCCTGGACAACATCCCATTTTCTTGTTGCCATTGCCTGTTTTACTTCTATGACTGTCCAATTTACCTTTTTCATCCACAATTGAGTAGGTATTCTGTTAGGTTCAAGAAATGAACTGACTTCTGCAATTCTTCCCTGTGAAGGGTTGGCATTTACATCACCCGCATAAAAATCTCCACCAGTCATAAATTCCATATTCTGAACAATTTCACTTCCAAAAGCACCTTCGCCAACGTCGATTGGTACAAAATCCGCAAAAGGAATTTCGTAAAATTTTTGTTGGATGACTACACTTCTTATATAGGATAGCGTATCAATCGCTATTTGATAGGCGGCGCTGTTCGGATCAAACGCCCCATTTGAATTCATAAAAAGTATATTATCATATGACATATTTTTTTTAGGCATATTTTTCTCCTTAAGTTGCCGCAACTGCGGTATCGGCTTGATATAATTCGACCCTGATTATATTGTTTGTTACGCCTTTATCTAAAGCAACTCCGATTGTAGTATATCCGGTTGTTACATTTTGTATCTGTCCAATATATGAAAGATTCAATGAAACTTTAGAACCACGAGAAATAGCCTCATGACATTGAAAATACATCACAGCGCCCGGTCTCGCTACATCAAAACTTTCTCCCGGTGAATTTGCATTTTTCTTAATATTAAATGTTTTAATACCATAAAGTCGATCATAGTCATTTGTTCTTTTATCGACAATAGGAATACCCTGCGCATCCATATCGGAAGCTCCAAGATCAGTTAATAGACATCCTTCACCTGGCAACATGGTCAATGTCGAAGTGGCTTCAGGATTGTATCTTACGTGAATTATTGAACCTTCAGGACATCTTGAAAGATCAAGTTGACCTGGAACGGGTGTTTTATCAAATTGATTGCTATATACGCTCATTTATTCCCCCTTGTTCCATATTTCTCTGACCCGACGGCAATTCTATCGGCTTTTGTACTAATTACAATTTGATAACCATTAGCCTGACTTTTTCCCATAGCATTTTCAAGTTTTTTAAAATTATTTTGTTTTTCCTCTTTCTTTTTTTCGTCTTCTTCATCTGCATTATCTTTTTCTTTTTTTTTGTCTGTCTCTTCATTTGTCTTCATTTTATTGCGCTTGTAGCTGTCCGCAAGTGCAGAAGCCTTTATTTTTTGACCGTTGACATTAATTTCATCATCTGGATTAATCATTTTTTGTTCTTGCTGTTCAGCTACATAAATTTCAATAAGTTTGCTTAAAGGAACTTGTTCGCCGTCAATGTCAATATATGATTCTTCGGCATTTATCATATCGAGTTTTTCTTCGGTTCCTGGAGGTTGCATTTCTTTACGTTCCTTATCCTCCACTTCATTTTTTTTCTCTTTAGGGAAGAAAAAATTAAAAACTTTTCCCTTTTCTGCCATATTATTGTTCTCCTTTTTTATCGAATTAAGGTATTCTGACCATAATTCGCTTGCTTTTGAATTCTGAATTTCTTCTGGAATTCCGTACACCTTAGCGCCTTCATAACGAGGATTGTTTACAATCGCCATATGCGTATATATGCCGTTCTTTACCTCTCCGTCATATTCAAATCCATGCCATTTGCCACCTTCTGCCATTTCAGTCGGTTTATATGCACAACTGGCGGAAAACCCATCTTTAATGTTTTGTTGAGTTGAAATATTCCAGATCATACAATCAGCATAGCACCAGCCATTATCAAGCCATCCGCAATCATATATTACTCCGTCGGCTATAGAATACTTTTCATCGTCGCTCAACTTAAACGCTTCTTCAGCACTCAAAGTTTTATGTTCTTCATTAACAATTGGTTTCCCAATGAATGAAGATCGCATACGATCAAGAGTATCTCTCGACACAAATACTGTCCCGTCATCGACATCTTCGTATGAGCAGACACCAGGTTCGATAAATTCAATCCGGTAACGTTTAGGATAATTATTAGTTCCTACAGAATATTCCACTAAAACTCCAATAAAAAAGGGAGAACTAAGCAAACTGCTTAATTCTCCCTAACGGATTTTTTCTCACTAAGGTGAATTATACTTATGAAGAAGTATCTATTCCTTATTTTACTACCAATTTAACTTTTGTCAAGCAAAATGTTAAATTTTTATGATAGGTTCTATTTTTTCTTTTTTATCTTCTTCAATACGTTCCGATTCATGTTTTTCAATTATTCCTTTCCCATCACGTGCTTTTATAAGAATAGTTCCATATTGAAGATTTGCTATAGCCTGTTGTAATTCTTTTATTTGAAATGGTGTTAGTTGCATATTTTGTCCATTTCAATAATATCTATATCTTTCTCATTATACCAATTTGCCGTATTATCATTTTTTTCTATATCTGGTATGTTTTCTATTTCTTTTTCTATTCGTTTTAATAAATCTATGTTTTTGTCAGATAATATATTTTTTAAATCATTTATATCTATAGAATTTTCTTTTTCTTTCATGTAAATTCCTTATATAAAATTAATATGTTTTGGTTCTTTTTTAATACAATAATTAATAAATTCATTTTTATTTTCAAACATACAGGGTAATCTACATTGCCGCATCGGATTATGTTTAAAATAAAAATCTTTTTTTTCATTACTATTCCAAAGTTCTTTAAATGTTTGATTATTTAAATCACCAATATAACCTAAATCATTATATGCTAAGGTACAACAAGTATATACTTTAAAATCAGCTCCAATATAAATAACTAAATCTTTCATGGGACAATTATTATAATCTTGTTTTTTATTAAACATATTCCCAATTCTATCATCAAACAAATTAAAAACATCAAATTTATTATCTGCTAAAATTTTAGCTTTTTGAGACAATATTTTAGCTTCTTTAAAAAAAGAATTAAAATAATTAAATCCTTCAGGTTGAAATGCAGCAGAGATACGTACGTTATCTACGCCAATATCTTTAAACATTTTAACCGCATCATATATTTCTTTATAGTTTTCTTGACAAACGACAAAACCTATCCCTATTATTGTATCATTGCTTTTATTTTTTATTAATTTTTTAATATTTTCAATCATTTTATCATAATGAAATTCTGGAGCATTTTTTAATTTACAATAAGTTTCTTTTGAATAAGCATCAACTGAAATTCTTATCCATTTAGATTTGTTTAATATTTCAATCAATTTATCATTTAATAATATTCCATTAGTTACTAAAGCTAAATCCATATTATTATCTATTGTTTTTTGAAATATTTCGTTTATATTCGGATGACACAATGGTTCTCCACCACCTGTATATTGAATGGCTTTTATATTACATTTATATAAGCAATCCAATAGACTTAATATTTTATCAGTTGGTATATAATCCTTTTCATTAAAATGCTGATTAGACTCATTTCCTGTAATTCTATACGCACAAAATTTGCATTTTTGATTGCAAAAATTAGTAGGAATTAAATGAACTTGAATTGGATATAAAAAATCTTTATTTTTTAATCTATTTATTATTTCTGGATGATGTATTAATTTATATGGACTATATTCATCTTTTATCATATTTAATCATCCTTTTTTACTACATTCGGTTATTGTTGCATTATATTTATTCTCCATTTTTTTTAAATAAATATTTCGTTTAATAATACTTATTATAAGTACTCAATTAATAGAACAATATATAGAAACTAAAATAATGCCTCCAATAAATTTAAATACAGTTCCATGAAATGTAATTAATCTAAAAATAAAATATATTGGACCTAAAATAATAATGCTCAATAAAAGTATTCCTAAAATACCCATAATTATAAATTGAATAATTTTTATATTATCGATCCTTTTCAGTTTTATTTAAAACATATGCACTATTATTTTGTCCAATATGTTTACAAATGTCTTTAGGAAAATATGCTACAAAATAACCTTTTTCATGAAAACGTTTTGAAAATTCCCATTCAACCAATTTTGATTCTTTTAATTTCCCTAAAGGTTTAATATCTCTAAATAATTGTATGCCCGGATTAAGATTCCAGCCAATCCAAGCAGGCTTTCCTTCTTTATCTTTTGAATATTTATTATAATTATATTTATAATATTCGATATTGTCAATCTTTAATAATTTTTGTCCGACTGCCCCATTATCTCCCCATCTGAAAACAAATTCCTTGATTGATTGATCGTTATCCATTATTTGTAATGCTTTTCTGATAAAATTATCTTTTACAACAAATTCCCAATCATCTTCACATTGAAACCAATAATCAGTCTTAATCTCATCAAATAATATATTTATACTTTTCCCATGTCCTTTGTCTATTTCTGTTTTTTCAATAAATTTATATGGTTTACCCGTTTTATTTAAAATAGCAATCATTCTTGATATATCAGATTCACTTGAACAATCGTCTACGACGATCAAATCTTGAATTAAATCTAAATCTAAACAATTATCAAAAAACGATTTTATGGTTCTTTCAAATAAATCATATCTTTTACAAGTTGTAAATGTCATTGTCATTTTAATATCTGTTTGATATAGTTTGTCCAATAGTCCCCATTGTTTTCCGACATTTCTTTTAATTATGCCTTTTCTTTCATTATATAACTTTTTATTATATTCAACTCTTTTTTTTATTTCTTCATCTGAATCTTGATGGTTAAATATTCTATCATGCCATAAATGAATTATAAAGGCATCTACTTTTAAATATTTATTGCCATTTAATATAAGTCTATCCATCATATCAGTATCATCGTATGCAATACCTATAAAATCCTCATCATATCCGCCTATTTCCAACCATTCAGATTTTCTGAATCCCATCATAAATGGCAATAAGGTATTTAAATCTGCACATTCTTTTTCAATAATGTTTTCTGTCATTTCTCCTTTTTTAAGATATACCATTAATTTATTATAAGCATCATCTTTTGCATGATTAGGTATAGTCATTATTTTATTTTCTAATATTAAAGGTCTAATAAAATTATCTACTGTTTCATTAAAAGAATAAATTTCAGCGCACATCATTATAATATAATCACCATTAGATTGTTTCACACCAATATTTAAAGCATAGCTGGGACAACGCCAATAATCAGGATTCTTTTTTGTTATCCATGTTTCAATATATTTTACATTTTTATAATTACCGATTAAATCTTTTATTTCTTTTTCATCATTGCCTTCATCTAATATTAATATTTCATAATCATAATTTTTTTCAATATTTTGTTTTGATAATGATTCAAGATTCCATTTCAAAAGATTTGTTCTATGAAATGTTGTAATAATAATACTTATTTTAGGTTTATCAATTTCTTGATATGGGGATTTCGAAAATATTTCTTTTTTTTCATTTTCCATTTGTTCCGGGATAAGATTCATTCCGACATTAATATTTTGATCATTATAAACATAGAGAACTTTATCAATGAATTTAGAATGCTTATTTCCTGCCATTTCAAGCATTGGAGTCATAAAAGCAACGTCATCGGATCTATAATATTCACCTTTAGAATTTTTCAAATCATCTTCTTTTATATTCTTCCATAATTTATATTTAAATGTTTTTAGATGCGATGTTAACCATTTACCATTTTTGCGAATAGATTTTGTATCAACTTTTTGACAATAATTTGAATAAGTTTTACTTGTCGGCTCAAATTGTCCATAAGTTATCCAAACATTATCTTTATTATAAACATCATTTAAATATGATAATACATTATTATCCGAAAGCCAATCATCACCATCCACCATAATAATTATATCTTCATCATCTTTACATATTTCATATATTCCAATTTGTATGTTTTTTAATTTAGAATTATTTAAAACATTTTTAAACATAATATTATTTTCATTATGATTAAATCCTTCGCTATACATTTCGACATTACTGTTATTTATAATAATCCAATCCCAATTTTTATAAGTTTGATTTTTAATAGATTCATAACATTTCATGAAATAATCGTGATCTCTTTTATCAAATGAATTTATCGTTGTAATTATTTTAAATTTATTTTCTTTAAATTGTTTATAATAAACATCAAGATATGAAGTAAGCGTATTATTATATTTATGATAATTATTTTCATTTAAATTATTGATATATTTTTCTGCTAATTTATGCCCTGCGTACCAATGTAATCCTATGCTATTTTCAGGGATAGAATTGCATTCATTGAATATCTTTTCAATGTTTAAAGAATCATAAGGATATACAATATCCATATCTATATTTTCATATCGATATGATTCTAAGACTTTAATATTATTAAAATTAAATTTTGCAAACAAATCCGGTCCGGCGGATTGATATTCATGAATCTTAAAATTTGCTTTGGCATAATCAAATAAATTTTTGAAAAATACATTTTCTGGGGCAGACATTAAAAATCCGCATGAATGATAACCGTTATTAAAGCATAGCCATAAAGATTTATTATAATATTTGATTTGATTTTTATTAAATGCGGTCATTGGCTTTATATAAATTATATCATTATCAGACCATAGCCCGCCTAATTTCCATAATAAAAACCAGCGAATAAAATCTGATTTGAAATTTTCCGGTATGTCTACAGGAATATTAACAGATTTAAAATCAAATGGCTTTATCTTAATTTCTGGATAATTTTTTCGCATATAATCAAAATAATCAGGAGTATTTATTTTATAATCTTGCTCGCCTGTCTTCCAGGTGATAGAGCCTTCATAATGATTCATTGGAACATATAATCTTATTTCCCAGTCAGGATTAAGTTTGTGAAAAGAAACCATTGACATCATACGCAAATAAGGCAATGTTTTATTGCCCCAATAAAAACTGCATATTTTAGGAATGTTTAATAGTTTCCATTCTTGCCCGTTGTCAAATTCATCAATTGAATTTTCTTTTATTATCTTTAAATCTCTCGGATAGGCTTGTGTTAATTGCATCGCTCGATTAAGATCAATCATTACTTCATCATTATGAGCAAGGTTTATTTTCCTATTATTTATATCGACAATACCTGAGTATGTAGATTTACCATAATTTTTAATTTTTACCGATGGCATTTATTTTTTATCTCCTATATTTTATAGCATACCATAAGGTATTGATTCCTTCAAATGATAATGGTTCTGATAACCAAACAAATTTACCATATTTATCAAATATGCTTTTCATAAACTCTGGGCTTCTTCCGATAGCGCCACACATTTGCATTTCATCATTGACCGGTTTTTCATCCATATTATTCCCATCTTTTGCGCTTGCAAATTGCATGGCAAATACTCCCGTTTTGTTTAAGCATGGCATCATCATTTTTATTTGATAATTTAAATCTTCATTATTCATGTGCTGTGAAACAAGATGAGAAATTATTAAATCAAAATAATCTTGCGGTATTTTATCATAATTTTCTGGCGTATAACCTTCGATTATAATTCCTTCCATTTTGTCGATTGCTTTTTGTGAAATATCGGCAGCGTAAATATTATCAGTTATATTTTTTAATTGTTTAATATCATTCCCGCTTCCAATACCTATAACTAAAACTTTCATGTCTATTTTAAAAGTTGTATCTAATAATTGATGAATTTCTTTAAATGGCTGATTAGATAACCAATATTCACAATTCATTCCATTTTGTTTCATGTCAGTATTTGAATATTCGTAGTTCATTTCCCAGAAATCTTTTATTTTATTCATTTATTTGTTCCATTTAAAACATACGCACTATTCCCAGTTCCTAAATGTTCGCAATAGTTAATCGGGAAATATGCTATTCGATAGCCAGCTTTCCAGAATTGCCTTGAATAATTAAATTCAAAGCATGGCTCACCGATTGGAAACTTTCCAAGTTTTCTTATTTCCTTAAAGTTCCAAATTGCCGGATTGAGATTCCAACCGCACCAGGCAGATCGACCTTGCGAATCTCTATTATGGCATCCGGTATATTCATATTTGATATAATCAAAATCATTAATATTTTTATATTTGGAATTTTCAAAATATCCTCTTGTTAATTTTTGGTCAATTGCCATAATATCAGTTGTTCTCAAAAGGACTTGTTTTATTGATGGATCATTATTCATTATCGCAATAGATTTTGTTATGTAAAAATCGGGTTTAATAAAAAGCCAGTCATCTTCTAACATAAGAATATAATCAGAGGCTATCATATCATACATAATATTTAAACTTTGAGGATGACCTTTATCAGATTCTTTTTTTTCTTTAATTATATATGGAATATTTATTTTGTTTAAAATGTAATTCATTTCTTGAATATCTTCATTTATCGAATTATCATCAATTAAAATAATATTTGAAATAAACATTTTGTCTAAACAATTATCAAATAATGATTTGATTGTTTTTTTAAAAAGTTCTAATCTTTTACATGTTATCAAACACAAAGTTATTTTATCCAATTTTAAATATTTCCCATCCATATTTTTTAATTGCTTTTATAATAAGAATACCACTACCCCAATATTTTTTAAAAATATTTCTTGAATATTGTCCAATATAAATTTTATTATTTAATAGATTTGTTATTTTATAAATTATAAATTTTTGAGGATTACAGGTCATTCTTTGCTCCCATAATTTTTATGCGATGTCGCATATTATTTAAATTTGATAAACAGTAGTAATGCAAGACAGATGCTTGCCAAAAGTTCAATCGTAAATGATGGTATAAAAAAATATATCATCAATAAAGTTCCAGAAAATAATTCCTTTTTTTCATTAATGATTATATCGGAATTATTTAATAGTGTCAACTTATTATTTTTCAATTTTTGCAATTCATTATCTTTTTCAATTATTTTATTTTCAAAGCCGTTTTTGCCATTAAGATTCCAATAATAAAAAGCATATTGTTTGTCATCTTTATCCGTCACGGAAAGTATTTGCCTCTGTCTATCCCGTTCGGTTTTTAATGACGTCAATTCATCATTCAAGGTTTTAATGTTGTCATCAATATTGTTTAATTGAACATTGTCCTTTTTAGTTTGAATCATGGATTTTGAATAAATATTCTTATCCTGATATTTATCATATTGATAATATAATATTGTCGCCGTATTAAATACAAATAGAAGTAAATATAAAAATAAAAATAACCAACTTAATCCATTTTTTTTAATCCAGAAAAATATCCATACTTCAAAAGCGACTATAGCCATAATCATAAAAGCAAATGAACATATAAAAGCGTCGATTGGTTCTTTACTTTTTAAATTGCCATAATAATTATATTTAATGCCTATATAAATAAAAGCGATTCCGACAAGTCCTATAATGATTTTGAAAATAACAAACATTATTGAAATATTTTTTTGCTTCTTTTTTTGTTCTTTTGGCTTTTGTGACGACGTCGTCAGTTCGGGTTCAAATATGTCTGGAATAATTTCGGGCATTATTTCTGAACTCATTTTTTCTTCTTCTTTCTTTTCGTTGGGATATTCTCTAATCATAATTTATATAATAAGTGGAATACTTACGCACCTGCATAAAAAGGCTCGCCCAGGATGTTGTAATTCTCCGCCTATATTGCTCCTGCTTTTCCATTTATTATTTTTTAAATCATCTAAACTATCACAATAGACTGTCGGATCATCATATTTGCAATATTTACCATTCATAACATAATGATTCATATGCCCAGGATTTGGCTCATACAATCCTCCGGGCGCTCCGACAACCCGATTATCATGTGAAGTTGACCAGCGATAATATTTGATTCCCGAATCCGTAAATCTTGTTTCTCTCAATGTACTCATAAAAATTGAAGTTTCTTGTCTGGCTAAGAATTTTGCCTTTGCTTTAGAAGTTTCAAATTCATTTTGTATCATTTCAATTAGTTTATCTTTACGATAACCATCCATTGCCGATTTTGATACCATATCTCTCAATCTTTGTGTCTGAACTGTATCCCAGCATAATTGAGGATTGTCTTCATTGACGATATACAATTTCATGTTCTCATTGTATTGCTGAATAAGTTTTAGTCGAATTGATTCATTTGGAGTGTAATTAATCCCCAGTGATTTATACTCTGCCGATAAAGTTTTTTCAATTTGATCGGCTGTCCAATCCAATGGCAACTTTAAATCTTTAATCCTTTTTTTCATTTCATCAGACATAGAATCAATTCGCTTTTCAAGTTCTTTATGTAGACGTTCGCTTTTTGTGTTCGCATTTACCGACATAGTCCTTACATCATTCGGCAATAAATTTAAATCTTTCACTCGAAAACATTTGCTTCTTGAATCATATTTAGCAAATTTTGATAATTCTTTTGACGTTTGAATTGTAAACTTACCAGTAAACTTTCCATCTTTATATACAATTTGACCTTTTGATATTTTTTCAAGAAGTAATTTTGATGAATTTAATAGTTCTTTTGAATTATAAAATTTGTCTGATAATAATTCTTGAATTGGTATATAATAAACTTCCCAGAATAATTTTGATAATATTTCTTCGATAGGAATATATTCGTTTGTTATTTTCATTTTATATTTTCGAGTTCACACCATTCGGGAATACTTTTATAATCATCATAAAATAATATTTTATCACATAATTTGCATTTATATTCAACCGCGTTATGTTCCCATATACGATAAGGGCATTCTTCACAAGTTATTATTTTGAGATTTATTTGTTTCATTTCTCTGTTTAAATTCTATCCTCTAATGCTAAAATATATCTTGCCATGAATGTCATTATTGTCGGTACTTTGTCTTTTGTCGTCCGTTGATATTCAACAAACTTATTTACAAAATCATCGTATTTATCATTCATTCTGTGCCTCTATTCTATCATCAAGTTCTTCTTCAATATTATCAATTTGTATACAATAAGAATGTGCCTGTTCATAAGTAATTCCAAATTTCCACATCAAAATAGGTTCTTCAAATTCATGTCTTAATGTATTACTTCCATGCGCTAACCATATTTCAAACTCTGGACAATATTCTGGATTTGCCATCCAGTTTGTACCTTCAAGAAATTCAGGATCATAATTTTTCTTCACATAATCAGGATCAACTTTAAATATTTTTATTTCAGGTAAGACATCGCTTTCAAGCGATCCGAGATATATTTTCCATGACTCTGAATTATATTTAAAAACATTTTTTTTATTTCTATGTATTTCAATCATGTTCTTTTTGTCTCTCCACATCGAATAACAAATAGCAGATGCTTGTTCTTGATTCTTTGCTGTACCTTCTTTTAGAACAATAGGGATACAAGCAGAAACAAACGATTGTTCATCTTTGAAGTCTTTTGGATTAGGAATAGTATTTTCCTCCATTAAACAAATATTTATTGTAATTTATATCCTTCTTCTCCGTCTCGTATTTTATCAATAAGTTCATAAAAATCTTCTTCTGAATGTTCATCATATACTTTTTGAATTTTTTTATCAACTTCGTTTAATTTATCTTGATTTACGCCTATAATATCAGGAACAAATTCATCTTTTGTCATATCCAACAGATGTTTTTTTATGTTCACTTCCATCGCTCCAAGTATGAATTTCACCAATTTTGGCTTTAGAATTATTATAATAAAATATTTTTCGATTATCTTTATAATAAAATAACATATTATTATCCTTTTAATAACATTTGATTAAAATTCGGTTTTATTGCATTCGCTCGCTTTATACCAATTTGCGGTATGGGATTTTGTGGTTGATCTCCGTTCGGTTGTTCTGCTTTATCTGGTATCGCCGATTCATCAACATCTATTGTAATAATGTTTTCTTTCTTTGCCATTTCAATAGATTGTGGATGATTTAATATTCCCGCTTGATATAAAGCAATTATTCTATTGGTCTTTGAAGCTTTTACGGATTCTTCATCTACAGATGAAAGTATTCTTAACGACGGGAACTTAATTTCAAATGTCGGGACATAACCATATCGTCGGATAAAAAGAATTTTTAATATCTTCTTAACAATAGGTTTAATCTTTGTTCTAATTTCACTTTCAATCATTGCATTGTAATTTTCAATATCATCTTCGCCAGAATTAAAACCCGCAGCACTTATACCAAAAAGTTTGGTTACTGGCATATTCACGGCTCCAGCAATTCCAATTCTGTTTTCTCGTTTAACTTCTGCAAGTCCCGCAAAGTTCAACGTTTTTTGATCGTATTTATCATTAATGTCCATGACAATGGCATTAAGATAATTTTTAATCTCATTCATCGTTTGAACACGTTGTCGAACCGCTTGAACACCACCAGGATTGATAAGTTTTGAAGCGAGGTCTTTTATATAATAAACATCAAGTTTTGATTCATCAAGAATCTCGTAAAGCACATCATCGGTTTTTAAATAATTATTAAGGTCTCGAATTAAGCATTCGGCAACCGACATACCCCATCCCTTAAGTTGTCGACGAATATATGCCGGAGCTTTTTTGCCTCTGCAAGCCATTACCCGTGATCGATGAATCTTTTGTCCATATATAAAATAATAATCGCTACTGCCAAGATCAAGATATTGATTTTCAATATCTTCAAACGCACTGCCAGTCATGGTTAATATCCATCGATCTGCATCATAAAAAGCAATTTTCCCATTATGTAAAGAATCAATATCAAGTTTTTCTTCTGGGTCTTGTTCTGTATTAATTACAACTCCGCCACCACCAAAAAGGCGACCCCATGTAAAAGTATCTAAAATTGTATCCCAACAATGGTAATCATCCCAATCGTCAAGGATTTCTTTAATTTCATCATTCCCAACTTCACCGCTTTCAATTTCTACGCCTTTTGATATCGCATCTTGTACTGGTATTTGAATAGCACGTTGAAAAATTGAATTGCCTGTATAAAGATATGTAAGAATAATACGATTAATTGTTATAAGTGAATAATTATTTGCGTATCCAATTGTTCCATAATCAGATAATTGACTACCGCCAGTCATCAATTTAATTCCAGCTGCAAGTTCAGCATATGAATTACTAAACTCTCTGTTAATATGTCGATGCCGTCTACTCAATTTTGCCTCATTAAATTAAAAGGCTTCACAAAGAAGCCCCCTAATGGATTTTTTCTCACTAAGTAAAATCGATGAATATATCTTTATTTTACTACCATTCCGTTTTTTGTCAAGTAAAATGTACTTTATTATAATGGAATATCCCAAATAGAAATTTCTAAATATTTTTCTGCTCTTGCAATTATATACGCTTCGCAATTTTTAACCAATATCTCATTTGCATAATAACAGGTATCATGTTCAACAGAGATGTTTATTACTTCTTGCATAATTATTTCTTGTTGACGAGCATGATAATGAACAGAATCTAACAATATTACTTTTTGATTCAAATTCTTTCTTGCACCATTCACATTTTTTATAATACTTTCTTGATTGTCTATATTTTGATTGTGATTTTTTAATATTTTCTTTATTGTTTTTTTTCCAACATTCAAGACTGCAGTTTTTTTCATAAATTGTTTTATTAATCCATGATTTTTTCCCGATTTCAACCCATTTTTCATGCGATATTTTTTTTCTCGATTCATTTGCCAAAAGTCTAATTTTTTCAAGATGTTTAATATTTTTATCGTAATATTCTTTATTTTTATTCTTTTTTTTTGAATGATATTGCATGTGTTTATCTTTTGCCATAAGCATAAGATTTTCAATATTATTATTGAAGGTATTTCCATCAATATGATGAACACAATAGCCTTTAGGTACGCTTTTATTATTTTCTTTTTCCCATATTGCGACATGTAGTAATTTTCTATTGTTTTTTTGTTTACCATTCCCTGAGAAATAATATTTACTGCTTTGTAAAATCCAATACTTTTTCCCGTCAAATTCTTTATAATTATCCATAAAAATCTCCACGATAATAATTGATAGGCAGAAGCTTTTATTATATCACGGGTAGAACATTTAATCAAGTCTTTTATTCCTGTTCTGGTAAATATTTTATGAGTCGGAGTTCCTTTTAATCCTATATTTTCTATTACAACTGATTCTGATTTTATTATATTTAATATTTTTCTTTTTCCAAAAGGCGTTATAACATAATCACCTATTTTTAATTCTTCAATTGGCGTATTTCCTTTTGGGGTTAATATCAAAGTACCTTTTACAAAACATAAATTAGGACTTTTCTTTCCTGCTTTTTTATCAATAATAATTTTACCACTTGCACTTAATTTATGTTGAGGCTGAGAAAGTTCATTAATAAATTTATTAAAATATTGATTATCTTTCATATCTTCAATAAATATTATTTTTGAAGGATCATGATCTTTATTGTTTATATATCGATATGTTTGAATAAATTCTTCTCTTACTTTCCAATATGCTTGACTTTTAGCATTTTCAAATAACATTTTATTTGGTTGGTCATTAAAATCTGATTCATCAGGACGAATAACTCCCGATCCAGCATTCCAACCAATTAATTGAATCTTGCTTTGTTGACCTTCAATCAGTTGTTTAAGCCTAATTTTTGCTCCCGCTCCTATTCCTATTGAATCATAATGAATTTCGTCTGCTCCAAGTTCAATTGCTTTTTTATATGCTTTTTCTGAGGCATCTCCTATATCACCTTCAATCCATTGAGATATATATTGAACAACATTGCCGTTAACAAATACAATCGCTTTCGCATCTGTTCCGTCATCGGCGGTATCAAAACCAAGTATTTTTTTCCCGTATATTTTTTTGTCGTGCGTTCTTGCAGATATTACCCAAGAGGGATTAATGACAACTGATTCAACAGATGCTTGCGGATTACGATTGATTTCACGTTCAAATATATGCATCAATCCTTCGCTAAGCGCTTTTTCTTTTTTCTTATCATACCATTCTTGTGTATGTATCGGATTTTGCCACCAGTCAAATATAAATGTCGGCGTACTTCCTGATTGGATTTTATTGAAAAAAACTGTATCTGTCCCGGCGTGAGTGCTTATATCAATAATACAATCAGAGGTTTCACTCAATGCGCCTTCAATTATCTCAGGATGTTCGTAAAATGCACTTTCGTCCTTAAAAAGCATTGATTTCCTGCCGCCCCTCGGTTGCTCTCCTGATAATCCTGATATTGAACTGTCACCATTTTTTATAAGCATATAACTTTGTTGCAATGCCAGTTTAATACTCCCTGGCAAATTATCAATTATAAAACGAGCCTTTTCCATAAGTGAATCCATCTCGCCTTTTTTATCAACTGCATCAGATTTATACGAATAGAATCCTATTGCACTGCCTTTTTGAAAAAGTAACATCCATATCGAAAATGCCACAAAGCACCACGAAGCGCCAACATCACGGCATTTATCGACAATCCCGTTTTCTTTTAATTTATATCGTTCCCATAGCCAGAAAATAAATTCATTTTGTCGCTCATATAAAAAAAATGGGATCTTTTTAGAATCCTTTCGACGTGGATCATAAGTCCACACACATAAATTTATAAAATCTATACAAGATTCTGGCAATGGCAAATAAAAACTTTTTAAACATTTATCAAAATAATCAGCATCATTTTCAAATTTAAGCCTATTCAAATATGTCATTTATGCAAATCTTCATACATCTTTTTTGCTTCTTCTTCGGTTAATTTTGAATAATCTATATTTAAATTTTGTTGCAATGTTTTTTGTTTTATTTCTTGTTTAAGATAATCTTTACGCCCATATATTTTTGATTTCCGCCGTGCCAATATTTCAAGTGCAAATTTTGGATCAGTGCTTATTCCAAGTGCTACCGAATCTTCGCAAAGTCCGAAAAACTCTTCTGTGCCCTGCCTAATCTTATCTAAGAACGCTAAATGACTCGGTTCAACAAACTTTCCGTCTTTTTCATCTTTTTTGTATTTCTCATAACTCTGATAACTGACTCCAACAAGCGTACAAATAACAGTCAATGTTTTACCACTTTTTGCAAGTTGATAAGCCCTTTGTATTTGAGCATCAGTTATTTCTCCCCTAAGTTTCATTCTATCCTCATTACAACTTCCATAAAATATTTTTCAATTAAATCTATATTATCTTTAAAATTTATTTCTTCGATAACCTTAAATAATTTGTCGTTCTCTTTTATTTTACGTTTCACCGATTTGACTATTTGCTCGTAACGTAAATATGCTGGTTCATTTTCAAACTTTAAGACCACATATTTATTAAATTGCGTGTTTTCTTTAATTTCCTTTTGTTTTTGTTCAATATTGACCTTTATCTGTTCAAATACGTCTTTATATTCCTGTCCAAGATGGTTCTTTTGAAATTCATATAAGCGCTGTAATGCAGAAAAGTTTCTTTTCTTCACTGCGCTACAAAAATCTAAAGTTACTTGCTGAAGATCATTATCATTATTAATATTTTCAATTACATCGACTTTTATTTTTCCTTCAACTTTTTTATATCGTGTATTCCCATCAATGGCTATATATTGCCCTTTCTTACTATAATCTTCACAAACTAAAAGACATCCCCTCAATCCCCATTTTTCAAGACTTTTATCAAGTATTTTCTCTTCGTTTGAATCAAATGGATTCTTAGGATTGAAGGGATTATTAATAATCTGGTCTGAATTGATTTCGATAATCATTAGATTCTTTTACCTTTTACCAGACCTACCGCCAGCTCTTGCCGGAGTTCCCGGAGCGCCTACACCGCCCCCCCATGACTCTTGATACAATGCAATGCTGTCTAAAATTGCTTTAATCCATGTCAAAATCATTTTTTAACCTTTTAATACGCTTAACCTGTTCTATTATAATATCCTGGAAAGGATAATAATAAAGTGTCTCTTGTGTTCGATCTCGCCCAAGGAAATAAATCGTATTTGAAAATCCGGTAAATGATGCTATTTCTTCTGGATTCTCCCAACAAAATTTAACATAATCTTTGTAAGCAAAAGTGTCTGGAAGTCGTTTTTGAGTAAAATTATCAAGACATCTTACATCCTGTTTCCTGATAGTTATATCAAGGAATTGATCTTTAAACCTTTCATAAAACATATCAAAAGAAACGCCTTCCGCTTCTTCTTGCCATGTTAAATCATAATACTCTTTACTGAAAATGTCAAGATCGCTTCCGATTAATATCGGTTTGCCGAAATGTTTTTTTAAAATATCTCCATATGATGGTGTTTTAATTGAGAAAATGTTTTTTGATCTAACTGAAATTTTATTTTTAATGGCAAATTCCATGATAGGTCTTAATTTTATATTTTGACTTCTTGTTAATGAATTTATTTCTTTTGAATTGGCATAGATATTCTTAATCCCATGTAATGGCTGAATAATATATCCAATTTCTGGATTTTTTGACATGAATTTTATTATTTCTTGATTGGAAATATATTTTGATATAACCGGATTAAATCCGACATTAATCATAATACCTTTTTTCTTTAATTTTTTAATAAGATTTAATCTGTTTTCAATAGATGGGGCTTTCTTCTCCAATAGTTTCGCTGAATCATCAAATGAAGTTATCGTAATATAAACTACATCTTTCTTGGTCACTATTTTCAGGAACCATTCTAAATCTTCTTCGGAATGATAACCTTTTGTTTGATAGTATATAGGAAATCCGGCATCCCGTAACATTTGAATTTCAGATTTGTATGTTTCTTTATCGTTACAATTAAAAAAATCTGATGTATTTGAAATACAAATAGGATAACGATTTTCAAGATAATATGATAATAAAGAACCATCATATTTTTTATTTATAGCGTTCTCAATTTGTTTTATGGATGTTTTTTTATCTTTACTACCGACAAAACAGTACCGACATTTATTCAAACAATCACCAATATCTAAATGCAATGGTATTGGAATACTATAAACACCATGAAGTTTTATACTCATTTTATTTTTTCCATGTCATTCAAAATTTGATATTGTTCTTCTTTATTATCTATTATAAAATATTTATCTATAATCATAATATGTTCCTTTTTTTAAAAAGTGCCGGCTAACTGAATTAAAAAATTATAAAAATATTCATCAGCCGGCTAAAAAAAATCCTGTATGTCGGGAGGATTATTTTAAAAAATTTCTAATAATCTCAATCTAAGGGTTATTTAGTAACCCTAATATTTATATATTATATCTAATTTAATATTTTGTCAAATCTATAATTCTATTTTATCGATTTCATTTTTTTTATTTTATTTCGCATATTTCATCAATTTTAAAAGATATTTCATTACTATTCAAATCTTCATATTTTGTAATAATTTTATCTATAGCTTCATTTTCATCCTTTGCTTCAATTATATCTGTCCTTAATATTTTTAATGTTTGCGTGCTTTCTATTTTATATTTCATTTATTGATATTATAACTTTTCTCAAATCTTTTTATGTCTGTCCTAAAAGTGAAATATTCTTTACTCAATTCTCCATTTCTATTTTTAGAGACCTTAATCCCTATATCTCTTTTTGAGAACTCTCCGTCAACCGCATAATTTATCGTCCACAATAAGAATATTATGTCGGCATGATATTCAATATCTCCGTTGCCTTTTATGTGTGAATTTTCGGGTTCAATATTCTTCCCAGTGCGATTCAGTGCTACTACTTCAACAACCGGGATATTTAATTCTTTTGCAAGTGATTTACTTTCAGCTGATATAATTTCGAGTCGTTCATATGCTTGATTAACTCCGGGCAATCGTAAGTAATGCAAGTAGTCAATGTACAAACATTCAATATTATACTTCTTTTTCATGATAATTGCTTTGTCTTTGATCTCTTGCCAGTTCCTGGTTGAATCGTAAACATATAATTTCTTTTCATACAATTGGACTAAGGCTTTTGAGATTGCATCTTTTTCCGAAGTCTTTATTAAATTTTTTTGTAGCAATTTCGGATTAACCCCGGCGACCATGCAAGCCATAAGTAAAAATATTTTCTTCTTCGGCATCTCGCAACTAAAAAATCCTATTGACATATTTTTTCTCATTATTTGATTTTGAATAAGGCTCATTACAAAACTGGTCTTCCCGACAGATTCTTGACCCCCGATCAAAACGTAATCAGTCTTATCATATCCGTCGTTATTTTCCTGAATCTTTTCAAACCCAGAATAAACTTTCTCCTCGATAAGATTCGCTTGTAAGTTTTCAACAATCTTGACGTATTCTTTTTTCCCGTCTTCAATTTCCGCCTCATCCGGCGTCTGAACTTCCTGTATTATCTTTTCAACTTCCACTTTTATTTCAATCGCACTTTGTCCGTTTATGGTCTTTAAATATGTCTGCAATGTTCTTTTAAGATATTCTTTTATTAATATTTCGAGATAGAAATTGGCAACCATGCAAGTATCAAAATATTTATCCTGAATTTTCGATAAATCCGAAGAGAAGAAGTTCTTATTAACTAAAATATAATCTGCAATCATTAAATAATTATAATCATGATTTACACTTTCAACTTTTGAAATTATATCCAATAATTTTATTGAACTTTCGGTAATAAATATATTCCGATATTTCATAATTATATTAAAATATTTGTTATCTCGCATCAAAATACTTAATAATTTTTCCTCTGTTTCTTTTATCGTTGTTTTATTTGGACTATATCGTTGTTCAGTCAAAATGTTCCTCCCCATCAATCCCGATGTATCTATGTGGTTCATTTGGTTTGTTTGCAAGATCATATTTTATCTGATCGGGCATAATTTTTTTATCAATTTGATAATCTTCGACTTTTGGATAATTATTTATGAAAGTAGCGAAATTCTTAATATATGTTTGGGATTTTTTACAATCATCCAAATATAAAGACATGGCTTTTAAAAGATAATCAGTTCCTTTTTCTTTTATCAATTTTATTAATTTATCTTTCTTAAAATTACTTCTATTTGTATTCTTATTTCTTAATAGACATTTAGGCGGATACGCCGATTGAATTTTTTTTATAGAAGAATCAATTATAGAAGAATCTTTGTTCTCACTTTTGAGTGAGACGGGGTTATATGTTTCGGGTGAAAGGGGGTTATACTTTTCGGTGAGACGGTCATACTTTTCGGTAAAACGGTAACAAGAATAAGTTCCACCTATTTTATGACATTTATGAATCAATAATCCAATATCGCAAATTTTTTTCATTCTTTTTGCAAGTGCAATTTTGTTGTTTATTTTTAAAATTGGCAAATTGTCTATAATAGATTGATAGTTAATCCAAAGATATTCTTGATTATCAATAATAAATTTTTTCATTTTTTGAGTATGCCAAAAATCAATTATCCATCTTAATATAATTGCGTCATTTGCATCTAATCCTAATTCGCATAAATATTCTTGATTTAATCCTTCAATTGTATATTTCATTTTATATTCCTTTTAATCTATTTTTGATTATTTGTTTTTCTCCAATTATGTAAAATCCCAAAAGAATAAGTAACAATATTATTTACTTTTTTTACGTATCCAATTTCTAATGCTTCTTTAATTTTTTGTATTGTAAATATTTTTAAAAATTGTTTATAAGAAAGTTTATCATGTAAAGTAAGAGAACTTTTATAAGTTAAAGAACAATAATATTTTTCTATTTCATCAACATCATTATTTATACTGTTTTCTTCTTTTTTCAAATATTTATTATATTCAATTAGTTGTTCTCTTTTATTTTTTATTTTTTCATTTAAATAATCTATATCATCTCTGCATATTTTATCAATTTTATTTTTACCTTTACCGCGATTACAATCAAAACAGCTTGTAATTAAATTGCTTATATCGTCGATTCCTTTTTCAAATTTTGGAGTTATGTGATCTACTTCTAAAACAACATCAGGCACTTTACGACCACAATATTGACATTTAAATCCATCTCTTTTGAAAATCTCAAATCTTAATTTTTTTGTTATTGCCATTAAAACTCCTTTCAAAAATAAAAGCCTCAACTATTGCTTCTGGTTGATAAGACCAACATCGGAAGAAATTGTTAAAAACTTCCAATTAAAGCAATAGTCAAGGCTTTAACAATTTTTTATCTATACAAATAGACATTCAGGTTTATCACTCCTGATAAATTTACATTACTTCATTTCCTTTTTTTTGTCAATCTAAATCTTTAAAATTAAAAATTAATCTGATGTGTTTCTTCCCACATCTTTTTTAAGTCTTCATCAATCTTTTTTTTATCCATAAACCAACCACAATTTAATTTTTCTTTTTGAACTTTCTTTTTGACATTGCAAAAAATACGCATGTAATTATAATAACAGTCTTCACAGCTCATTTTATAACTTCCTTTTTTCTCGCTTTAGAATTATTTTTGACATTCATATTTCCTCTGCATCTATTAACCAAATAAAATCACTATTAGCCGCATTGCAATCATTCTTTTTTCGAGGATAAAAAATATAATCAAAGTCACTTGCTACCGAAGCCCAAATTGTTGCATTTTTGAAAATAAAATTATCCTGACAATCCGCCAAATGCCCTCCATGATACCAAATCTTGACGCTATTGAAATTTGGATTTTTAATAAAATTCCCCATTTGTACTAATATTTTACGTGTATCGTTAAAATCATGATATTTAGATTTCATAATTAATATCCTTTACCGTTGTCGATTACGCTTTGATCTTCTTCATTTATAAAACATCTAATTCTTGATCCATTTAATCCTTTTAAAAAGATGGGCGACGTTTTACTGGGGAGGCGTCGCCCTATTGTGTAAATCATCCAATTTTTCACTCGTAAGAGCTACTTTCGGAATTTAATTCAATTTTTTTTAATTTTTTCTTATAAATATTAATCATAGTTTGCAAATCAGAATTTGAAAATTTGACTACTGATTTATGTTTTATATACAATAGATCAAATTTTTTCTTACCAAACTTATTTATGTACCAGTTAAAATAAGGATAAGAATCGTACTCATGTCTAAGATTGCATCCCATACATTGAACAAAAACATTGCTTTCGTCCCATTTTGTCGATAAATTGACAGACGAAAAAACGTGACCAGCCGTGGAATTATTTTGACTACCACAAATAACACAAATATTATTTCCTTTCAACCTGATATATTTATTGAAAACTTGCGTCAATTCAAGTTTAAGTTTTTGATATGAAGGCTTTTTATTCATTTTTTGCTTTTTCATCTTCACCCTTTTTTATTAGGTATCTTTTTATTTCATGGAATTCTTTAGCAATATTTTTAAAATATTCTATTTTATCTTTATTTGGACGATTTTTTATTAAATGCATCCTCAATTCATTTTTAAAGTCTTTAATATACTCTTTTAGAAAATTTTTATAACGTTCATCAATAGTCATTTTCCAATTCCTCTCTTGATACTTTAAGCATTTTTGTAAGTAAATCAATTGCACAATTATAAAACTTTTCAAATTTTTTTTGCCCCATTTTTTGAAACGATATACTATCTGGAATAATTCTCTTCTGTCCATGTAGATCAATTATTTCTTTTGTATATCCTAATTCATATTTTATAGAAATATGAAGCATTTCAACATTTAAACAACCAAAATTATTATAATGCTCAATAATATCTTCAAGGATTGACCAGTATTTATCATGATGTTTTTTATTACGCTCATAATCCCATGAAATTTTAATTTTTTCATTGACTTTGATTTTTTTATATTCCTCAATATCTTTTTCGGATACTGGAAATAGTCCTGTAATGTTGCCAAAACTATTTATTATTTCTTTAGCATTACATTTTATCAAAGTCATTTTTTGAATTCCATTATTTTTTCTGTTGTATAACAATAATTTTTGGGATTTCTTTCATAACATTTATTACATTGTTCACAAATTACTTTATAAATCGGCTCACATTGTGAAAAATCTTCACAGCAGGATATAAAATCATCGATGCTACATACACATCTAATATCAGAAAAACAAAGCCCATAATAATTATTTTTTTTCAAATAATCTAAAATAATATCTTTTACGTTCATTCTAATTCCTTTGATATATACTTTAATTCAAGATGTATTATTAATTGATCTATTTGACTTAATAGATGCCATTGTTCGCGAGTATATGGATTTTTGAAATTTAACTTAGTTTCATTCCATTCACCATTGACAAATATAATTTGAAATCGTTCGCCTTCAAAAGCATATAGATAAACATCAGTTTTTAAAACATTTATTGGTTCGGGAAATACAGATTCGTATTTTTTTTCATCAGGTATAATTTCACAATCAGATTTTAATATACCACAGTTCGTCCCTTTTTCATAATAACGATCATTATAAGAATCATTAATTTCAAATGTTTCACCAATTCTATCTTTATACCATACATCACTATTACATTTAATTATTTTTACTTTCATTTTTTACCTCCTTATATTAAATATTTCTTTAATTTAAACTAAAAAATGGCACATAACACAAAATCAAATAACTTCTAATTTTCATAATAACTTCAAAAAGGGATAGATATATCTTCGGCAAATGGATTATCATGATTCATTACTTCCGGTTTATCCGAAATATTATACGGATTATCTGATTGTAAACCGCCTTTAATTTTTTCGTCATATATCCATTGTGGCATATATTCTTTATTAAGTTCCGGTTTCATAATTTCATATTTGTCTTTCGGAAGACGCATAATTGACGTTATCTTAGGTCGTCCGGTTTTAGATTCACCAACATTCAACAGACAATTTGCACCGATAATTTTTTCAAGATCAAATCCTTTTGATTCTTCTTCGGTAAAATCAATACCTCGCCATGCAACCAAATCTTTATATAGATTCGATTTGTTCATAAGATTTGCAGTATAACGTTTTGTTAATACAAATCTTTTACCGGCGAATTCTCCTTTTGAAATTGTAGCATTAAGTTCCCACATGATAATAATTTGATGAACATTTTTTTTCTGCCCTTGGTATTCCTGTTCATGAAATCCAATATCGTAAACATTAGAACATACTGCATTGATAACACCAATTGGCGCTTTTTCAAAATCTTCACCTGTTTTTTTAACAATTAAACTCATTTTTAAACTCCTTAAAACTAATATTTAAAATTAACAAACTGTTAATTATATTTCAAACAACCTTTCTAAAACTGATAACAAATTACTTTAAATGCTTATTTCTTTTTGCGATTTTTTAAATAATTCACTTAATTGTTTTGTTGTCATAATTTATTCTCCATTTCCTTCTTGATAATGGCTATGACATATTCCTTTATTGTATTATAACCCTTTTTTAATATGTCATATTTCATTTTTTCTTTGAACTTATCGTCAACTTCTACAATTATCTTTTTCAATTTTTAATTCCTTTCGTTGTTCTTTTATTTTATTTGAAAAATCATCACTGATAGGCACATCCATATATTCATATTAATTTTCAAATATATATAATTCTTCTTGGCAATTAGGGCAAATTCCCCCAGGAAGTTTTGTTCCACAATTTTCACAAGCAATCATATATTATATCCTTTCAATCTATTATAAGACATTACAAATATTTGTCAACAAGAAAATTAAATATTTTTATTTTATCTGCAAATTATAATTTTCTTTTAATTCCGCTCCTTCAATTATGACACCATTTTTGAGCGCAAGTTTTATTAATTCTTTTGACGGCACTTTTTCAATTATGATATATTCATTTGAAAGTTTTTCAATATTATCAATTGAAACAAATTCCGATTTTCTAAATGATAATGAAATTACAGAATCCTTTAATTTTTCATCTTTTGCCATTGAATCAGATATGTAGTTCTTAAGAAAACTCATTTTGCTTTGTAGTGACTTTCTTTTCTTTTGAAGTCGTTCGACTTCTCCGGCAATGGCTTTTTCCTCAACTTCAAGATTTTTATAATACCGCCCGCAATTCAGAAGTTTTTCTTCTTTCATAATTATTAGATCATTGATCTGTTTTGAAAGATCACTTGAAATAGTTCCATCTTCTGAAATGTCATAAATCTTTTGTAATGTCAATTCAATTTCTTTATTAATCTCATATAATTTCATATTACCCCCATAATTCTCAATGTTATTTTCATTTCATTTCCTTCATATATTTTGCGAATGTTTCAATTTCTGGTTCATCCTCAATCTCTGATATAAAATCCTTACATCTCTGCATATATCGACATTCTTGGCAAACATTCAATGCCTGATAAACATGACAATCAATTAGAAGTTGTTCGTCTGTTGCATGGCAATAACATCCATTATGACACCAGAAATTACATCGATCTTCATTGTTATTGTTTGTGCATATTTTCATTTTATTAATTTCCCTCCTTCTCATTTTGTATTTTTCGAAATTCAAAATTATCTTCTATTTTTCAATTAAATTATCAATAATTAAAATACCTTTTACACGTGCTTTCCCTTCTTTTCTATCTATTGCAACACCCCAATCATCGTATTTCACAAATAC
>Ga0335069_10002053_pt1 | contig 31457 bp, 23 predicted proteins | sample Lox_Sample_11_FD_206714 | JGI IMG/M metagenome (GOLD analysis project Ga0335069, IMG submission 206714) | Soil microbial communities from Loxahatchee National Wildlife Refuge, Florida, United States - Lox_Sample_1.1 | ecosystem: Environmental > Terrestrial > Soil > Wetlands | place: USA...
CTGCTGCGGGGCGTCATGACGATCCTGAATCAGATCGACCCTAAGGCCACGCCGTTTGCCATCGAGCAGATTGCCGGCGCCGTTTTGCGGCATCCGTTGGTCGCGCGAGCGGAAGGCAAATTAGGGACCGTCATCCAGCGCGAGGAGCTGACGCACATTCTTCTGGAGCTTGCCGCGGGCAATGAGCCGGGGGGCAAGGCGCTCGACGAATACGCGCGGCAAACGCTGAAGAAAATGCTGGAAGCCAACGGGATTCAGGATCCCGCCGCGGTTCTCGAAAACATCCATCTGCTCGGATTGAAGCTCGAAGCCCTGCGGCCGGAACTTCCGGCGTCGATGCGGCAGGCGGTCGCCGTGGTCACCGAAGCGCCGAGCCGGTTTGCGGGGCGCATCCACGCCTGTTTCGACGAAACGATGGACCGCATCTCGCACCGCTTCGCGCGGCATACGAGCGTGATCACGGTGGTCATTGCGATCGGCATTGCCGCGGGTTTGCAGCTCGATTCATTCGAAATCCTGCGTCAGGGCGCCGAAGCGCGGCTGATTGTTCCGCAGAGCTGGAACTGGAACCCGGCGAAGCTGCCGGGAATCGCGCTTTCAGCGATGCTGCTCAGCCTGGGCGCCCCGTTCTGGTACAACGTGCTAAAAGACCTAGTGGCTTTCCGGCCGTCGCTGGCGCGCAAGGAGCAGGAAAACCGGGACCAGCGGCAATCGATGAGCGTGGGAGCAGTTCCCGCTTCGTGGCAAGGCGAAAAGGGCAATCTCTAGTGCCGGCACAGTGGATCGGATGCGCGGCCGACAACTTCCGCAAAGGGCGACACGGACACGCGCCCAAGGCCATTGTGATCCACATTATTGTGGGATCGCTCCAGGCGGCGGATCTCACGTTTAAAGATCCACGGTCATCAGTTTCGGCGCACTACGGCGTGGGAAAAACGGGAACGATTCATCAATTCGTGGATGAAGCGGACACGGCGTTTCATGCGGGCATCGTAGTTCGGCCGACCTGGAAGCTGATCGACCCGCAGGTGAATCCGAACTACTACACGATCGGCATTGAGCATGAAGGGCAGCCGCAAGATATCTGGCCCGACGAACAGTATGCGACGAGCGCAGCGCTGGTAAAAGAAATCGCGGCCCGATGGAAAATTCCACTGGACCGCGATCATGTAATCATGCACCGCGAGATCCGGGCGTCAAAAACGTGCCCGGGAAGCGTGGATATCGACCGGCTGCTTCGCGAAGCGGCCGCCTAACCTACTTTTCCTTCTCTTTTTCCTTTTCCTTCCCTTTAGGTTTCGCTTCGGGTTTAGCCTCCGGTTTCGCTTTTTCCGCGGGAGCCGCTTGCGGACGCTGCTGCTGTTGCGCGGCTGGCGGGCGATAGGCCGGCGTATTCTGCGGCTTGGCCTGAGGCTCCTTCGGCGGCGGTTTGTACGACTCGGTCTGCTGGGCCGGTCGAGTTGCCGGCGCCTGTTGCTGCGGAGGCCGGGATGGTTCTGCCTGCTGGGCGGGCGGTTTGTAAGCCGGCGCGGGCTGAGCCTGAGGTCGAGTTGCCGGGGCCTGCTGCTGCGGAGTCCGGGATGGCTCGGCCTGCTGCACGGGCGGCTTGTAAGCGGGAGCCGGCTGAGGTTGCGGCCGGTTTACCGGCGTCTGTGGAGCGACGGGCCGGGCGGCAGCCGGCGGCTGATTCGGCGCCGAAGGGCGATTGGCCTGAACGGGGACTGGCCTGGCCAGTGCCCTGGTGGCGGCTGGGGGCGGAGCCTTGGTAACCACCACGCGATTCACAACGGCTTGTGGCGGGCGGGCAACCCGGACGGGGGCAGTCGGGCGCACGGCTTGCGCCTCCTGCTTCGTGACGACGACATCACGGGTAGAGAACGACGCCCGGGCGACGGCCTGCGGCGGAACGGCGACAGCGACGCGCGCCACGGGGCGAGCGGCGGCAAAGTCCGTGCGGGAGACGGCGACCACGGCTCCGGGCACGGTACGATTCACGTACGTAATATTTGTGACATTTGTCACATTGATGTGTGTCACCTCAACCATGTTGACGCGATTCACATAAACGTTACTGACGTGGTACGCCGGGATGAAAGGCTCACGCGGCCCGAGCGGAATCCAGGCAACACCGCCGCCCGCGCCGAACGATACGCCCGCGCCGAAGCCGCCACCCCCTACCCACGCAACGAGCGCGGGCGCATAGACGGGGCGAGCATAGACCGGTCCGGGAACCCATCCCCACGTGCCTGCGATGAAGGCCCAGCGGCCGTAATGGAAAGGCGCGAAACCCCACGGGGCGTCATCGATCCAGGTCCATCCCCACGGTTCGACCCACGCCCAATGGCCGTTATGGTAGGGCGCCCAGCCGGCAGCGACGGCGTTGGGATACCAAACGGCGCCATAACCGGGCATGTCACGCCACGTACCGTTATCATCCAGGTCCTCGTAGCCGATCATGTCGGGTGATACGTAGCGCGGCGGAGGGCGGCGGACAAAACGAGCATCGCGGTCCATCCACCAGCGATCAAAGTCATCGGTAGGATCGGCTGCACGGGTTTGCATGGCGGACTGGTCGCCAGTGCCGGTGATCACGGCAGTCTGCTGCGCGTGTACGGCCAGAGCATCGAGGGCGGTGACTTCCGCGTCGCCGGCCCGGACGGTGACCAGAGTGGTCTGCTGATCGGGATCCGCGCTGATGCGGTAAACGCCGGGCCGGAGCAGCGAGACCGCGCTGTTCGGCGTATCGATTTCGTAACTCTCACCCTCGTCCAAGTTGCGGACTGTGACATTCAGGGTACCGGCGGAAAGCTGCACCTGAGTGATGTGGTCATCGAGATTCAGAAAGGTGAGAGCGGTGTCGTGGGAGACGCGGATTGCCGTCGAACCGATGTGGAGCTCGGCGCGCGAGCCTTGATCGGCCCACAAATGATCACCGATGGTCATTGGATAATTGGGAGCGGCCGGCGACCAATCGGTCTGACCGGACTGTTGCAGAGAGACCGAGCCGTCCAAATAATTGAGCCGCGCCACGCGGGATGGTGGATCGTCCTGCGCCCACAGAGTGAGCGCCCCGGCGGCGAGTATTCCCGCCAACCAGATTCTTCGCATAAATTCCTCCTGTGAAACTGCCGTCAACGTGTCTAACGCAGTATGGGACGAACTGGTTTCGGATTCAACTATTAAGAAATGTTAGGACCAGTCATCGAAGCGCGGCGGACGAGGCTTCGGAGTCGCCGGCGATCACGCCGTAATAGCGGGCCATCCAGTAAGGGAGGATGTAGTCGATGCCGGCGCCTTCGATAGTGCCGTAGCCGCCGCCCGTAAGTTGGAACGGATTGCGCTGCCAGAGAAAATCGGTGGTGGGACGCAAGGAAATGGGTATCGGGCGGCATGCCGCGGCGCCACAAACCGGGACGAGCCTGCTGTCATCGACGTAGGGATCGCGCGGCGGCCGTTCCAGCCATTGCGCCAGCAAGGATTGCGTTTCCGCATCGCGGGCCGGGTTGGGGCCATTGAGGGCGCGATCAACGATGTCGAAGAACGCGTTCTGGTGCGAGGCGGTGTAATTGCGCACGATCTGATAGGCGGCGCGATTATGACTGCTGTTATCGAGGCGCAGCAGATGATAGAAGCTCATGTAATCGAGGTTGAATTTGAAATACGAGTCGTTGCTCATCACGTCGAGAGAAACGGCCGCGTCGATGGGAAGCTCGAACAATGGCGGCCCGGTGGAGTGGTCTGGATTGACATGCCTGGCTACTTGCAGCAACATTTGCAATTCCTCGGGACGCAACAAAAAAGTATTCGCGATATCGTTGTTGGGCGACCATTCGTGATGGGCCACGAAGCCGGCGAGCAGCGTGACGAGATTGCCGGCGCCACTTTTGACCGTGGCGTCGTCAACGAGATCGAATGCGGCGGCGAGGCCGAAAAAGGCACCGACCAATTGGTCGCGGGACGTGTTGTCGATCCAAATCCACGGCGGCGCGTGGTGGATGGTGTTGCTCGCCTCTTCACTTGCGATGCCGGCGGCGTATGGCGAGTTGGCGGCGACGATGCAACGCGCCAGCCGGTTGTCACCTGTCACGTTGACGAGCGACTGGAGACCGGCGAGCGCTGCTTTCACGTTGACGAGAGCATCCGCCGCGCGCGTGACGTTATAGCGAAAAGCCTCGGCGGCGAGATAGGCGCCGGTCCAAAGCGCCGAATCGCCGCAGCGTGAATATCCGACGATCTCTTCACTGGACGACGAGGAGAAAACCGGATCGAGGATGGTGCCGAAGGGCAAGTGCCTGGCGCGAATATTGGCAGAAATGGCGAGCGCGTCTGCCTCCGAAGCACGGACCGGAACAATGAGGACGAGGGCCAAGCCGCAGAGGCAGAGGGCACGGCCGGGGACCTTTGTTAATACCTGTTTCATGCCTGCGCCCTTTATCAAGTTGCAGTGTAGCCCAGGGCGAGGGAAGAGAGTAGGGGGACTTGATAAATTCTCGCGGGCGAGAGATCCCGTGCCGAATGCGAAAATCGCGACGATTCTCGGACGGCAGTTAGGGCAATTCGGGGATGGGCAACGAAATTTCGGTTTGGACGGGGCAAGGTTTGTCGGGCTGTGTGCCGCGGAATTTCGAAGCCAGTCCCCGAAATGCAACGTGTAGCTTCATTCGGTGCGCAGGGCGTCGAGGGGGTGAACGAGACTAGCCCGGAGAGCTGGAATCAGGGACGCGAACAGCGCGGAGAGTCCGAGAGTGGCAACGGCGATGATCATCACGACGGGATCGTGAGGATTGAAACCGTAAAGCTGGCTGCCGAGGAAGCGGCCGGCGGCGAAGGTGAGGGGTAAGCCGATGATGAGACCGAAGAGAATCAGACTGAATGCGCCGCGGAGAATCAGAGCGATGACCTGGCGGCGATCAGCACCTAGCGCCATGCGGACGCCGATTTCGTTGACGCGGCGGCTGGCGTTGTAGGCGGTGACGCCGTAGAGTCCGATGGAAGCGAGGACGAGCGAGAGGAGCCCGAAGAACGAGGTGAGGCGGGCGATGAGGCGCTGCTGGCGGAATACGCCGGCGACCTGTTCACTCATCGGGCGAATGGAGAGCGTGGGCAGATTGGGATCGACGGAAGCCATGGCCTGGCGGAGTTGGTGAAACGACAGAGTGGCGCCGGGCCGGCTGACAACGACGATGTCGCGCAGGTAATGGGAGCTTGGGCTGATTTCGATCGACGCGTCTTTGAGTGAAAAGTCATGCTGCTGTTCGGGCAGAAAGAAGAACGGGCCGATGGGCTTGTCGAGCGCGAAATCCAAGTAGCGGGCGTCTTGGGCAATGCCGACAACTTCGTAGAGGTGCGAGGATCCCATTTCATGACGACCGAAATACTTGCCGATGGGATCTTCGTTCTGGAAGAACTTCCGCGCAAACGCTTCATTGATGACGGCTACGCGCGGTGAGCCCGGCCGATCCTGCTCGGTGATGCCGCGTCCTTTCAGGATGGGGTTGCCGATGGCGTCGAAGTAGCCGGGCGTGACTCGATCCCAGGAAGAGAAATCGTCGTCGTTGGGGCCGGGAGCTGGATGTCCGTCAACCAAGATGCCGGCACCCCAATTATTGCCACTGAGGGGAGAGTACACGGCGAGAGCGGTCGCGGAGACGCCGGGAACGGCGGATAGAGCGTCCTGTATGCGGCGATAGAGTGGCGCGAGTTGATCCACCTGATAGCCCGCCAGCCTTGGGTCGAAGTTCACTATGGTGCGCCGATCCGGTTGAAATCCGAAATCCTGATGCTCGAGGTTGCGCAGCGCGGCGGTCAACAAGCCCGAAGCTGACAGTAAGACAAGCGATAACGCCGCCTGGAACACGACAAGCATCTTGCGCGGGAGGGCGCCGGTGCGGGCGGTGGAGCGGCCGGCGCCGCGGAGAGCCTCGATGGGGTCGACGCGTGTGGCCATAAGGGCGGGAGCGATGCCGAAGGCAACTCCGGTGATCAATGACACGGCGAATGCAAACAGCAGCACAGGCATGGATGGCGAGGCGCTGATGGGAATGCCGGCCGTGCCATTGCCGGGAGGAAAGGCAAAATGCAGAATCAAGCGCGTGCCGGCAAACGCGACGAGCAACCCGGTGACACCGCCGGCGAGCGAAAGAATTGTGCTTTCGGTGAGCGACTGGAGGATGAGCCGCGATGGACGCGCACCCAGCGCCATGCTCAACGACGTTTGCCGCCGCCGTTCCAGGCCGCGAACGAGCAGGAGATTGGCCACGTTGGCGCAGACGATGAGCAGCACGAATGCGGAAACGGTCATGAGGATTTGGAGCCAGTGCTCATATTCCTCACGCATGCTCGTGATGCCGGCGCCGCCGGGAGTGAGGAACACAGTCTGCTGAGGGAATTTCGCGCGATCGTTAGCGTCCATCTCACCCCAGTGCGAGCGCAACCATTGCTTGAGTTCCACGCGCATTTCCGCCTCTACCGATGCAGGCGCGGAACCGGGACGAAAGCGGCCGATCAGGTCTAACCAATGGGTGTCGGGACTGTTGATATCCTCGCCTTCCGTAGCCAAGGGCACGAAGAAATCGGGTGGATTGTCGCGGAGCGTGTCACCGAAGAAACCGGGCGGTGTGATTCCGACGACAGTAAAAGGACTGTCACTCAAATTGAAGACGGCGCCGATGACGGTGGGATCCGATCCATAACGCTGCTGCCAGAGCCGGTAGCTCATCATCGCGACGGGAGGAGCGCCAGGACGATCGTCGGCGGCGGTCAAAGTGCGGCCGGCATAGGCATTGATGCCGAACATGGCGAAGTAATTACCCGAGACGAATTCGGACGGATAACTTTGCGCGGGCGCAGAGCTGCCGGCGCGGCGGACGCCAGATAACTGGTCGGACGCTGAAAACGCGGCCAACTCGGTGAATTCCTTGGTGTGGTCACGGAAGTATTTGTACAACTCGTAGGAGACGAGGGAGAATTCTTTATCTTGACTGAAGCGGCTCCAGTAACAGCAGCGGCTCTCTTTTCCCAGGCGATACAGTTCGCCGGGATTCGCGACGGCCAAAGATTTGAGGATGACGGCGTGGACCAACGTGAAGATGGATGTGGTCGCGCCGATGCCGAGGGCGAGCGTGAGGACGGCCGTGATCGTAAACGCGGGAGACTTGCGCAAGCGGCGCAGAGCATGACGGGTGTCTTGTATCAGAATTTCGAGAAACGGAAGGCCTCTTTGATCGCGATAGGATTCCTTGATGGCTTCGGTCGTACCGAACTTGAGAACGGCCTGACGTCGCGCTTCGGCAGGCGAAAGACCGGCGCGAAGATTGTCGGCGGTTTGCATAGCGAGATGTTCTTCAATCTCAGCGCGCAGGCGGTCCTCGTCTTGCGGGCGCCGCGCCCAGGCGGTGAGACGGTTGAGGAAGCGGCGCAAGGGTCTCATTGGAGATCCTCGGCTTTTGCGAGCAGGAAACGTTCCATGATGGCGGCGGTCTGCTCCCAATCCTTGGCCTCAGCGCGCAATTGCTTTCGACCGTCGCGGGTGAGGCGATAGAAACGGGCTTTGCGGTTGTTCTCGGAAGCGCCCCATTCGGAGGCGACGGAACCTTCCTGCTCAAGCTTCAACAAGACAGGGTACAGAGTGCCTTGATTGACAGCGAGAAGGTCGCCGCTGATCTGCTCGATGCGGCGGGCGATGCCGTAGCCGTGGAGGGGACCGAGGACATCGAGAGTTTTCAGGACCATCAAGGCCAGGGTGCCCTGGCGAACGTCGGCTTTGTCTTTCATGGCGTTTATTGGGTTTCCAACAGGAAGGATGACATATTTCCATTGGGAAAACAACAGGTCTGCTTCCTGCGAAGCCGGCGTTGTATAACATGAGGCGTGGATCTTCCCGTAAAACCGCCTATCCTGCCGATGCTTGCCAAGCGCGTGGACGAATTGCCGGCCGCGGGCGACTGGATTTTCGAGCCCAAGTGGGATGGGTTTCGCGCGCTGGTTTTCCGCGATGGGGACGACATTGAGATCCAGAGCCGCGATGAGAAGCCGCTGAATCGTTACTTTCCTGATCTGCTGGAGCCGTTACGCGCCCAGCTGCCGGCGCGCTGCGTGCTGGACGGCGAGATCGTGATCGCACGGGAGAGCGGCCTCGATTTCGATGCGTTGCAGCTCCGGCTGCATCCGGCGGCGTCGCGAGTGAAGATGCTGGCGCAACAAACGCCTGCGGCCATCGTGTTTTTCGACCTGCTATGCGAGGGGCAACGCGATTTGCGGGGAGAGACTTTCGAAAAGCGACGCGCGGAGTTGGAGGCGCTCGTTGGTTCTGCGGTGCCGCCGATTCATGTAACGCCGGCGACTCGGGAAATGCGTGTGGCCGAGGATTGGTTCCGGCGCTTTGAAGGCGCGGGGCTCGACGGCGTGGTGGCCAAGCCGGCGGCGGGGATTTATGAATCGAACAAACGCGTGATGCTCAAGGTGAAGCACGAGCGCGACTGCGACTGCGTTGTGGCGGGGTTCCGGTGGTATCGGAAGGGCGAGCGGAAGTCGGTGGGCTCATTGTTGCTGGGCCTGTTTGATGCGGCCGGGGCGTTGCAGCATGTGGGCGTGTGCGCGAGCTTCTCGGATGCGACGCGCTTCGAACTGGTGGAGTTTCTTGCGCCGTATCGCACGGACGCGCTTGCTAATCATCCGTGGAAGGAATGGGCGGGCATTCCCGCGGAAACGATGCAGCGCATGCCGGGCGGGCAGAGCCGCTGGAGCCAGGGCAAGGACCTGTCGTGGGAGCCACTCCGGCCGGAGCTTGTCGTGGAAGTGGCATATGAGCACATGCAGGGCGATCGGTTCCGGCACATGGCGCATTTTCGCAGGTGGCGGACCGACAAAAAGCCAAGCGACTGCACGTATGCGCAGCTCGAGGTAGTGGCGCCGCAGGAACTGGCGGAGATTTTCGCGAGCGGACGTTAGGACATGGTGCGCTTGGAATGCCACTCGCGCCATTCGCGGGTGGGATCGTCGTCGGGATCGGGCGTTTCTTGTGGCGGGCGGAGGGCTTCCGGCACGTGGCGCAGATTCACGCGAATACGGGTCCAGGTGGAGGAGCGGCCGCGCATGGAATCGATCAGAACATCATCCACGGCGAGATGACCGGCGGCTTCGGGGTGCTTGCCTTTCCATCGTTCGAGACCCGCGATGGCGGCTTGTTTATCGGGCGAGTTCGCGACGGTAACAAGCGGCATTTTCGTACGAGGCTTGGCGGCTGACTTAGCCCGCGAAGGCGCTACGCGCTTGGCTTCGCCTTCCATGCGGCGAAAATGCGGCGGCCAGGGAGCGTCGGCGATTCCTGCGGCCTGGTCTTTGCCGGCGAGCTCCAGTAGCGCGTCGAGCGAACCTGGAGCGGCGTCGATTGCAGCGTGCGGGTCGCCGATTTCCTGGAAGCGTTTGGGCACGGTGGATATGGTGAAGTCAGCCGGATCGCAATCGGGAACTTCGTGCCAATGAAGCGGAGTAGACACGCGAGCATCGGGGAGCGGGCGCACTGAATAAGCCGAGCAGGTGGTGCGATCCTTGGCATTCTGGTTGTAATCGAGGAAGACGCCGTGGCGCTCTTCTTTCCACCATTTGGAAGTTGCCAGAGCGGGGACACGGCGCTCGACGGCACGCGAGAGTGCGACGGCGGCGCGGCGGACGTCGGCGAAGGTCCAGCGCGGGTGGATGCGGACGATCACGTGCATGCCGCGGGAACCGCTGGTCTTGGGCCAACCGCGAAGGCCGACGTCTTCGAGCATGGCCTTCACTTCGAGGGCGACGGTGCGGACGTCAGACCAGCTCACACCCGGGCCGGGATCGAGATCCACGCGGAGCTCGTCGGGGTGGTCGAGATCAGAGGAACGCACGGGATGCGGGTGCAGCTCGATGCAGCCCAGGTTGACGATCCAGGCGAGGCCGGCGGCATCGTCGACGACGATCTCTTCGGCGGTTCGGCCCGAAGGAAATGAGAGAACGACCGTGCGCAGCCATTCGGGCCGATCGGTGGGGGCGCGCTTCTGATAGAAGGCCTCGGCTTCGGCGCCGTTAACGAAGCGCTTCAGAACAATGGGACGGTCGCGAATGCCTGCGAGGGCGCCGGGTGCGATGGATAGGTAGTAACGCACGAGGTCGATCTTCGAGACTTTTGTTTCGCGCGAGAAATACAGTTTATCGGGATGCGTGATGCGCACCTCGCGGCCATGGATCGAGAGCAGCTCGGCGGGCTCCTGTTTGCTCACAAAATCAGGCTACACGATATGCTTGCGCCTGCGCGGACGCACATAGTGGAAGCGAATCAGGTAGATATTGTCGCCTTTGCCGTGTTTGGCAACCTTGAGCAGATCGACGATCCCCAGGAAACCTGATTCGCGCGCCAACTGCGGGGTAATGTCGGGCAAGCCGATGGGCTTGATGGAGTCCACTTCGATCGCGCCTTCGTCCATGCGGTATCGCTTGCCGACCGTGACATGGGGACGCGTCCAATAACGCACGCTGCAAGTGATCTCGCCGCGGCGAACTCCCTCGCGCAGCCGCTTGGTGAAGACCATGAGGAAGAGTTTACATCCTGAAGGAAGGCAGGGGCGGAAACGCTTCCAGGGAGGGCTAGCTTTCGCTAACCCTCCCACATATGACAGACCTAACTTATGGGCAGTTACTTCTTCGCTTTCAGGTAGCCAAACGAATAGTCAATCTTCGTCGCGCTCCCGCAAGCGGTCTCATTGGTTTCGGTCAAGCCCAGACCCGATGGAGTATCTCCATAAAACGCAATTGCGATAGAAGGGTAGCAACCCGTGGTGAAAGAAGTGTCGGCGTCGGGCGTCCACGTGATGGATGTAGGAGAGGCACCATTCAACACGCCCGTACGGTAAGTCAACGACCCTGTGGTGTTGTCCTCCTGGTGCGCTTCGACTACTACCCATCCGGCGGGAATTTGTAGGTAGCTTGAGCTCCCATCCCCAAAAATGGAGATCGTCGGATTATAGCCGGTGGTGCTGTAGGGGATGGGGTCGGTCCAAGTGATGCTCTGGGTGGTTGTGTCCACCACACCGATGGCATACCACAGCGCCCCACCGCTTCCCTGTGCCACCAGGACCGCCAGATTGTTGGCCACCGAGACCGTCGGCGCATAACCCTGGTTCATCCCGCTATTGATTTCAAGCTTTGGACCCCAGCTAATGGATGGCGAAGGCCCGAGCGTCATGGTGGCGACGCGGTACCAAAGCGCGGACAGGCCGGATTCCGATTGATGTACTTCCACGACCGTAGCGCTGGTGTTGGATGGCCCGTTCAGGTCGGCAGCCACCGTGGCGTTGTAACCGTTGTCGTATTGGGTCGCGGACGACCAGGTGATTCCCGAGAACGACGGCGGGGCGTTGCTCCCGATCTGGAACCACAGGGAGCTTTCACTCTGCTGGCCGCCTTGGTGCACCTCAATCGGATTGTCGTAATTGTCGGCGCCGTCATAGGCAATGGCGATCGACGGTGCGTGTCCAACCTGCGGAGTGGTTTGGGGCGGACTGTAAAGATAGCTGGAGGTCCCCGTCCAGTTGACCACTCCCAGCCCGTAGGATCCGAGCTCAGATTCAAAAGCGCTCAAGCCCGTCCCGGTTTCCGCAATGATTGCGACGTTCTGTATGCCGTCGGAAGCCAACTTCGGCAGATAGCCAGTGTTGATTTTCTTTCCGCTCACCTGCCAAGAAATCGAAATATCTTCCGCCTTAACTCCGCTCACAAGCAGAGCTGCCATGAGACCCAGGGTCAACGTAACGTTTTTCATTTGAGTTTTCCTCCGATTGTCCTTTTCTTGTGTTGCAACGCTGCTGCAAGCGCCCTCATCTTCAAGGGCGGAAAAGGAAGCGGAAAACTGTAACGAGGAGAAACGATATTAATTACCGACCTGGATTTTGGATACCGGTAGCCTTCTGATGCTTGGATATCTTGGGAGTTTCCAGGGGAATTTGAAGGGTGCCGAAGCGGCGACTGATCGTATCCCATACGACAAGCTTGAGATACCTATCGTCCTTGGCCAGATTCAACTGCTGATCCAGAGTGATGGAGACGTTGGGGTTGGTGTGGAATACCTTCTCATTGAGGATCACGGTAGCCTGCTCGGAGTTGCGCTCCACGGCGCCGCCGTCGCGATTCAGTGCAATCTCAGCGACGCCTATGACCGCCTGATATTTCCCATCGACGGCTTTCACTTTGAGGGGGTTCAGCGGCAACGTGAAGCGGACGGAGTACGGAATCGCACTTTTCGTGCCGGCAACCGGAGGTAAGGACGCCGAGGGTTTCACCATGTTGGCCAAAGTTGGGTCTGACAGGGAAAGCGCACTCGCCTGAAAGATGATGGGATTATCGCCTCGCTCGGTAACGCCGCGCAGGTCGGCAACTTCTAGCTTTCCACCACTCAGAAGGAGACGCGTTCGGGTTCTAGGGGCCGCGGGTCCATCTGCTCGGCGAACGCTTCCATCGGCGAAATATCCGGTCCGGTAGCTCAGGTGGTACGAGTGTCCGTCCACTTCGACGTGAATCTTGTGCCAGTTGTTATCCAGGTCAAGGTTGTGGGGTGCATAGGTCAGCGTGTAAAAGCTGCCATCCGAACTGACCACATGGTCAGTAATCTCTGTCAGACCGTTGCTGTTGTAGAAGGCTTCGCCGCCCGTGGCTTGAGCCGCATCCTTCATGGCCATATGCTGCTGCCACCCGGCACCCTGCATCCTATGGCTGAAATTCGTCACGAGCCCTCGAACATCAATCGGGTAAACGGCAATACGATCCAGATTGAGCTCGTCGTAGAGGTCGCGCCAAGGAGAATCATCCGGAAGAGTTACAGTGTCGGGTTTAAGACAACGCGTGGAACCACCGGAGAACCAGAGAACGTTCTTTCGACCAGGAAGTCGACTCAAGGAGAACGCGATCTGATACAGAGTGTCAAAGTCGCTGAGATACCGGCGCTCCTGCGGGGGAAAGTGCGGGGGCGCTTTATGAACGGCACCCAGCAGCAGCTTGCGATCCGAGGTGAAGTTCTGCACGAGGAAGCACCCTAGGCCTGCACGGAGGTAGATGGCGAGAGGTTGCCCGTCTGGTTGTTTGTTCAGAAACGCCGTCAGCTGGTCGGAGAGATAGATCTGATCGGCCATGTTCATGTTGGCGATGTCGATTAGCACGATATTCAGGACGGGCGGGAGGTGCAGGAGGTAATCATTGCTGTCGACGCCCGGTGTAGTCGCCGGAAGGATCGTGGCGGCGGGTATGCCCTTGTGCTCTTCAAAAGAAGCGATCAGCTGGGGCTGTTTGTTGTCAAAGACGCGAAAGGCAAACTGGGGCAAATCGTGAACAGGATTGTCTTTGGCATCCGTGACCGTGACGTCGATCAAGACGAGGTGTGTGTCGGCCTGAAACGTGTACGTGGATGGATCGGCCGGAGTCTGCGCACGCAATTGCGCCGGACACAAGAGAGCCAGCGCCAGAAACAATGTCGAGCTTCGCGAGCGGATAGATGAACTGGCGGGTTGCCGGTACAAATTCCTCTCCTGGGCGAAGCCGGAGATTTCTGCTACCCAGTCAATCGGCGTGCCGAAATTCTATTATCGCTCGATACCAGCGTTTGAGCCTACTCATACCGCAACGCCACAACCGGGTCCAGACGCGCCGCACGGGTGGCGGGCCAGATGCCGAAAAAGAGACCAACCCCTACAGAGACGGCGGTACCGAGTACGGCGGCCCAGAGGGGCACGGCGGTCGGCAGGCTGGGAAAGACGAGGCGCGCGACGAGTGATATCAGCCAGCCGAAGAACATGCCCAGCATGCCGCCCATCACCGTGAGCACGACGGCTTCGGTGAGGAATTGGAGCACGATGTCCGCGCGGCGGGCGCCGATGGCTTTGCGGATGCCGATTTCGCGGGTACGTTCGGTGACCGAAACCAGCATGATGTTCATGACGCCGATGCCGCCCACCAGAAGACCAATGGAACTGAGCACGACGATGACCAGCGCCACCATGCTGGTGACTTTGTGGAAGTCCTCAATGAGCTGCTCAGAGGTCGAGATGGAGAAACTATCGGGTTGGTTATTGGGGACGCGCCGCTCGACACGCAACACAGTGCGGACCTCGTCCTCCGCCTCGGCCATCATACCCGGCTGGGCGATCACCAGGATCATATTCTCTCGCGCGTTGGGAAACAGCTTGTGCATGGTGAAGTAAGGGAACAAGATGCGCAGATCCTGGCTGCCGGGAAACGCAAACGCGGGCCGCTCCATGGAGCCGACAACTTCGAATTGGTGACCGTTCACTTCGATCCACTTGCCGACGGGATCGAGCCCCCCGAAGAAACCGCTCTGGATATCCTCGCCGATCACCACGACTGGGAGATGGTGACGGCTCTCCATGTCGGTAAAGAAGCGGCCGAATTTCATGACCGTACCGCCGGCGGCATAGGCTTCTTCGGTGCCGCCGATGTCGACATTGAAAATGTCGTTGCCTTTGTAATGCGCGCGGTTGATCACACGCCAGTCCGGGAAAAGATAGGGGCTCACGTGCGCGACCGCGGGGCAGCGCTCGGCGATAGCTTGCGCATTCTCGTACGTGAGCGGCTTGCGGCGCATTTCTTCGGGAGTGAGGTCGCCGGTGCGGACGCCGATTTTGAACTTGAAGACGATCAAAGTGGTGGGTCCGAAGCTGCGAAAGATATTGGTAATGGCGCCATCGAGGCCGGCGAGGATGGACCCAACGCCGATAACGGCTCCAGTCCCGATGATGACGCCCAGCACAGTAAGGAAGGCCCGGAGCTTGTGGCCGCGAATGGTATCGAGCGCCATCCCGATGCCCGAGAACACAGTGGCGCGCGTCATTTTTCCACCCGCAGAGCTTCGATGGGATCGAGGCGCGAGGCGCGCGTCGCCGGATAGATTCCGAAAAACAGGCCGACGCTTGCGGAAAGCGCCACGCTGATGATCACGGCGGACACCGGCACCGACATCGGCACAGGTGTAGCGGAGCGGACGAGTATGGCCACGAACCAAGCCAGGCACACGCCGATTAATCCGCCAGTGGCCGCGAGCATCGACGACTCGACCAGAAACTGGCGAAGAATATCGACCCGGCGCGCGCCCACCGACTTGCGGATACCGATTTCATGCGTGCGCTCGGTCACGACGGCGAGCATAATGTTCATCACCACGACGCCGCCCACCACCATAAAAACAGAAACCACGGCGACAGCAGTAGCGGCAATGGAGCCAGTGATGCTATCCCACGCGGAAACCAGAGAATCCGAGGAAACGATCGCGAACGTTTCGTCCTGGTTCGGGCCAAGGTGACGAAACGAACGAAGCAGCATACGGGCCTGATCCTGCGCGCGATACACAAACGTGGGGCCGAGCGCGCGTGCGCGGTAGGAAATCCCCTGGCGGGCTCCGTAGATCTTAAAGTAAGTCTCGATGGGGACCATCAGGAAGTTGTCCTGCGAGTTGCCGAACACGCTGCCTTTAGCCTTGGCCACCCCGACCACGTCGAACGGGCGGCCATCGACAAACAACGTCTTTCCCAGCGGACTGACGGAGGAGAAGAAGCGCTGCTTGATATCGTTGCCGATAAAGGCGACCGGCTGGCGGCGCTGGTCCTCAGTCTCGGTGAAGAAGCGGCCCTCGCTGATTTCCACGTTGGCGAGCGATCCCGTGTTGGCGGTGACGCCATCGAGCTCGACGCCATCCACCTGCTGTGAGCCATAGTGCACTTTGACCTGGCGATCCGCCTCCATGCCGATGTCACTGATCATAGTGGCGTGGCCTTTCAGGAACTCGAACTCCTCGCGGCTGAGCTCGGGGTTGCGCTTTTGCATTTCGAGGAATTTCTTGGGGTCCCAGTTGCCAATCATGGCCATGCGCAAGACACGGAAACCGTCGGCCCCCATGTCGGAGACGTTCTGCGCAATGTAGCGATTCATGCCGTTGATGACGGACATGACGGCAATGAGAGTGGCGGTGGCAAGAATGATTCCAAGAAGAGTGAGGAAGCTCCGCAGTTTATTGGATTCGAGCGACCTGGCGGCGCCGCGAACCGCTTCCCAGAAAGACGCGGTGGATTGCATCTGATTTTAGAGAGGACGAAGCGGGTGTCCCGTTTGTTCCCGCCAGCGCCCCGGTTTTAGCTAAACGTAAGCATTTCAAAAGGGGCGCGGCATGTCAAACTGAGGGCAATGGCGGTACGGAGCTTTGTGCGGCGGACGCGCATCCGGGCGCCGGCGGAGCGCGTGTTCCGATGGCACGAGGCGCCGGACGCCTTTGACAAACTGACGCCACCGGGGGAGCCGGTGCGCGTCGTGTCACAAACGGAAGGCATTCGCGACGGTGCACGCAGGGAGCTGCTCATCGGTTACGCTCCGGCGTGCGTGAGTTGGATCGCGATGCACGATGGGTATATCGAAGGACGGCAATTTCGCGACACTCAGGTCCGCGGGCCGTTCCGGTATTGGGCTCACACGCACGTATTTGAGACCGACGGGCCAGATGCCTGCTACCTCGAGGACCGGATCGAATACGAGCTGCCCTTCGGATGCTTGGGCGAGTGGTTGCTGGGAACATTGATCGAACGTAAGTTGAATCATTTGTTTGAGTACAGGCATCGGATCACTCGGGAGGAGAATGAAAGAGAGTAGCTTTTTCATTTGTAAATGAGCGAGGATTTGGATGCCTGATCCGACAACGCCGGTCGCGAATAAGACTCCGGACGTTCCCATCTCGGGAACCGTAGGTGGGATGAGCGTTTTCGGGGTGCCGATACGCTTTCACTTCACGTTCCTGTTGCTATTGGTGTTCTTGCTTTTCGTCGGCGTGGGTGGCAAACAATCGGGAGCCACAACCGCCATCTACGTCGTCGCGCTGTTCGGGTCGGTACTGCTGCACGAAATCTGTCACGCGGTTGTCGCGCGATTATACGGCCTACGAACACGCGAGATCGTGATGTTTCCGATTGGCGGAGTTTCGCGGCTGGAGAGCCAGCCAAAGGCAAAACAAGAGCCATTGATCGCGCTCGCCGGGCCCGCCGCCAACCTGATTATCGGGTTTGTGCTGCTGGCCACGCAGCGTGATTTTCTACCTCTCGAGAAGCTGGCTGTGCCCACCGACGCGAATCTGGTGGAACGCATTGCGCTGGGGAATCTTCTATTGGGTGTGTTCAACCTGCTGCCGGCTTATCCGATGGACGGCGGGCGGATTCTGCGATCGCTCATCGCTCTACGCAAGCCAGAAAACGAGGCCACCCAGATTGCCGCGGGCGCGGGTAGGTTCCTGGCCATCGCGATGGGATTGTTCGGCTTGCTGTCACAGAATTTCGTATTGATCTTCGTAGCGCTGTTTGTGTATCTGGGCGCGGCTCAGGAAGGCGCGGCGGCCCGTGGGCGCTCGCTCACCAGCGGATTTCCAGTGAAGGCGGCAATGATCACCGATTTCCACACGCTGTCGCATTCCAATACGATTCGTGAAGCCGGTGACTTGCTGCTTTCCACGTCGCAGCAGGATTTTCCGGTCATGCATGGCACCGAGGTCATTGGACTACTGACGCGATCGGCTCTCATGCGCGCGATGTTGACCGCAGGTCCGGATTCCTATGTCGCCGCGGCAATGGACCGCAATTTCCTGTGCCTGACTCCGTACCTGAGCCTGACGGAAGCGTTACCGCAGCTATCAGCGGCGGGTTCGTGTGCGCTGGTGATGGAGGGCGACCAACTCGTCGGATTGCTCACGGCCGAGAATCTCTACGAATTCACGTTGCTGCGCCAGGTAAGCCTGGCACAGGAGCGCATGAGCCACCAACCATGACAGCTTCAGGCACCCCTCAACGCGTGGTCATCATCGGCGGCGGATTCGGCGGCCTTTACGCGGCGAAGTCGCTGCGGCGTTCGCCGGTGCGCGTGACTCTGATCGACCGGCGCAACTTCCATCTGTTTCAGCCGCTGCTGTATCAGGTAGCCACGGGCGGATTGTCACCGGGCGAAATCGCATCACCATTGCGTCACGTGCTGCGGCGCAACCGGAACACGGATGTGGTGCTCGGAGAAGTGGTGGATATCGATGTGGCCAATCGGAAGGTCGTGTTGCGAAATGGCACCGTCGCTTACGATACGTTGATTGTGGCGACGGGATCGAGCCACCACTACTTCGGACACGACGAGTGGGAGAAATACGCCCCGGCATTGAAGACCATTGAGGATGCAACCGAGGTTCGCAGCCGCATTCTGCTGGCCTTCGAGAAAGCCGAGCGGGAGCCCGACCAGGAAGCACGTCACGCGTGGATGACCTTCGTGGTGGTGGGCGCGGGACCGACGGGAGTGGAGTTGGCCGGCGCTCTGGGAGAAATTGCAAACGACACGCTGCGCGATGATTTCCGGCATATTGATCCGTCGGATGCTCGCATTATTCTGATTGAGGCCGGTGATCGCGTGCTGCCGGTCTATCCGCCGGATCTTTCCGCCGACGCCGAGCGATCGCTCATTCGGTTATCCGTCCGGACGATGACCCAAACGGCTGTGACCGAGGTGGATGCGACGGGTGTCACGGTGCGGCGCAACGGCGAGAGTAAGCACATTGCCGCGCGTACCGTGCTGTGGGCGGCGGGAGTGCAGGCGTCGCCTCTGGGCCACATTCTGGCAGAGCGCACCGGAGTGACGCTCGACCGGGCGGGCCGCGTGTTGGTAGAGCCGGATCTGACGATTGCGGGCCACCCCGAGATTCTGGTGATCGGCGATCTCGCCAATTTCAGCCATCAAACCGGAAAGCCTCTGCCGGGCGTGGCACCGGTAGCGATACAACAGGGTGGATACGCAGGAAATCTCATTCGCAAACGCCTGCTTGGCGAAACTGTGCCACCGTTTCATTACTGGGACAAAGGCAGTCTGGCCACGATCGGACGCGCCGCTGCGGTTGCGGACTTCGGACGGATTCACATCGCGGGGCTGATTGCGTGGCTGGTTTGGCTATTCGTACACCTGATGTACCTGGTGGGTTTCGACAACCGGCTGGTGGTGTTCTTCAAGTGGGCATACAGCTACATGACGTTCAACCGTGGCGCGCGGCTGATCACTGGGCAGGATAACACCCCGCCGGATAAACACTGAGCAGACGGGATAGAGCCGCTCGATCACGAGATGAGCGGGGTGTAGACTATTGGTCGGCAGGGAGGATCGAATGGATAAAGCACGTCATCCTCACGTGATCCGGACCTGGATCGTCGAACGGACCAAGGTCCTTTACCGCCAGCCGCAACCAGCGAAGCTACAACCCACCAAGCATCGGGAATTCTTGCGCACGCCACGGAGCAACGGACCGGACACGCCTTCCGCGCCCAACGTCACCGAGTGAACAGGAGGCATGCATGGTCACCGCTTCGCAACTGCGGAATGGAATGGCGATCCAGTTCGAAAGCCAGGATTACAAGGTCATCAGCGCAGAGTATCACCCGGGACAAGGAAAGATGGGCGGTGTCGCACACGTAAGACTGCGGAACCTCGCTACGGGAACATTCTGGGAGCACAGTTTTCGCGCCGAACAGAAGCTCGCGACCTTACCGATGGAGCGCCATGAGATGGAGTTTCTGTACGCCGACGGCGATCAATACGTTTTCATGAATCCGCAGACGTACGAGCAGGTCGAGATCGCCAAGGAACTCGCCGGCCCGCAGACTGCTCTTCTGGAGCCCGGCATGAATCTAAGCGTCGAGTTCGTTGAGGGCAGGCCGGTCAGCGTGCTGTTTCCGCCCGTTCTGGAAGTGAAAATTGCGGACACGGCCCCGGCGACGCACCAGCAGGCCGATAGCGCTTACAAACCCGCCCAACTCGCGAATGGCGTCGAGGTGATGGTGCCGCAGTTCGTCAAAGCCGGCGACGTGATCCGGATGGATCTTGAGACCATGCGGTACGTGGACCGGGCAAAAACAAAAAACGCTTAACTCGCACTACGTACGCGGACGATAACCAGGCCGCGCGTGAATGCGATACTTCTTACCGACGTCGGATGCGATCTCGACGGAAATCTTGCGAAACCCTTCGTTCGGATTCGGCGCGGGATAGTACGTGACCGTGTAGCTGTTGCCCAGATCTTCGCGAATGGATTCGAACGCTTCCACCTGCTTCTGCCAGGTCTTGGCCCAATAAGCTTTGCCACCGGTGCGCGCCGTAATGCGGCGAAAGACACCACTCGAAATCGGGTCTTTGTTCACCTCATTGGTAGAGATCACGTAGATGGGGATCCCCTCGTCCTCGGCCACGGCGCGCACATCGTCGGGTGCCACCATGCTGGCGTTGTCGGGCCCGTTAGAAAACACGATCACGACCTTCCGGCCAGGAACTTTCGCTGCATCGCGCAGAGTGAGCAGCAGCGCGTTGTACAATGCCGTGTCGTCGCCAGCCACAGCTTTGCGCAAGCCGAAAATGGCGTCACTGCGATCACGCGTCAGGTCCGCGGCGCGCGATAAGTTACGGCTGAAGGAATAGACGGCCACGGAATCCGCGCGGTCGAGTCCGCGGACGAAATCGGCAATGGCATCCTCGGCGTAGACGAAGCCGCGATACATGAAGTTGCTGGTGTCGAACAGAACGAATACGTTGGTGCCCACAAAGGCATCGGAACGGGGATCGATGCCCGGCTTGGCGGCGGGAGTTCCATCAGCGATGAGCGGGCGCACGCTGCCGTCATCATTCACCTGCACGGCAGGGTTGTTTCCTTCCGCAAACGTGGAGACTTTTTCGACGATTCCATCCTCGAGAATCCTGAAGTCGCTCGGCTTGAGATTGGTAACGTAGTGTCCTTTGCTGTCGGTGACTGTGAAGCTAAGCACCACCAGATCGACGTGCGCGCGAAATACCGGGTTCTTGGCTTCTTGCGCAGAGAGCCATACCGCTCCCGCGGCCAATAGGACCACACTCGATAAGATGACTGACTTCGACCGAATCGTCACAAGGTTCTCCTGAAGATCACTGAAGGGCCGCCTTCGGCTCGCCTGCCTGCAGTTTGGCCTTGGCTCGAACATCATCTCCCACCATGCGCAGGGAGCGCAACAGCGCCGGCCAATCTTCCAGGTGCGAGGCGAAGATCTGTTCCACCACCTTCTGAGTCCACTCGGGTATCAGCACGTTGAGCTGGTTGGGAGTGGCGTGGAGCTCATCAGCCAAGCCCGCCCAGAAGAGCGTGTTGGATTCCCAGCTCTCGGCCATGATGCGGCTCGAATAGCCCATGAGTGTGGGAAATGTTCGTAGCTGAAGCAATTCGGGACGATAGGAATTGGTGAGCGTGGGCTTGGGCGTGCCAAACGCGCGTGAGACAGCCTGTTCGCCGACCTCTGCCGAGTGTGCTGCGCGCAACTCGCGGATTTCCGAGATGAGTGGACCCGCGGTGCGTTTGTCCGACTGTTGCGGCTCCATACGCGATGCGATAAAGAACAGCTCTGCAGGTGTCACTTTCTCGATCGCGGCGGGCACGTCTCCCGCTTCCAGCAGGCGCGCCACCAACATGGTGCGTGCCGGGTTGGCTTGCGCCGCCAGCGCATCTACCACTTGTTTTCTCGTACCTCCATCGATGGCGGCTTCGGCCATCACGGCGCGCGCGTACCGCAGATGCAATCCGACCCAGTGCATCTGTGCCGAAGTGACGTTCCACCAGCGCGGGATCTTCGCGCTGAGAATCATTTGCGGCACCAGGTCGCCCCAGATCAGCGCTTGTGTCTGCGCAGGGATGAGAAAATTCTGCTCGGCCTCAGCCAGCGCGTAAGGCAGGCCCGAGAGCGAACCCACCAGCCGTCCACCGCCGTTCGACGGCCAGCCAGTGCCGAACAACTCCGTAGCTTTCCAGGTGTGGAAGGCGCCCTGCACACCGATGAAGTCGTGGCCGCGCACAAACAACGGGTTGGTGTAGAGCACCTGGGCACCCGGTGGCGCGTAGTGCGCGTAACTGTAGGAAACCAGCGTGTCGCGCAACAGGGGCGCGAGCGACCCACGGACATCTTTGAGCTTCTCGGCATCGCTGCCCGCACGCTCGATCGCTGCGCGCAGGTTCAGCTTGCGCTCCATCTCGACGTGCTTTTCCGTCCAGTAGCCGAAGGCGAAGGAGTTCTTTTCAACCGTGCTCAGCGACGACCGCGGAAGCTGGATCTCAGAAATCCGCGAAGCCAGGCGATTGATCAACGCCGTGTCTACTTTGCCGCCATGGCTCAGGCTCTCGAGGTGATCGTCGAGTTGGAACAGCGTGGTGAGAGATATGATGCGCTGTGCCTCCAGGATGCGGTTCATGTCCTGCACAACCTGCGCATGGGAATCCGCATCGCTTGGGTTGGCCGTGCCGGCGAGCAGATCGAGAAGCTTTTCCTGCGGTGCAGACAGGTCGGTAGTGCCGGTGGTTTTCAGCAGCAGAACAACGCCGGTCTTGCCAGCGTCATATAGATCCCGATCGCGGCGAACTTGCGCGAAGGGCGCCAGTAATCCAGCCAGCGCAGCGTCAGCCTGATTGGGGGCAATGTTGCCCTGCAGGCAGAAGATCTGCCAGAGCCCGACCAGGGCCTGCATGGTACCGGCGGCGTCCGCCCTCAGACCTTGGTCCTTCATGCGGTTGACGCCGTCGGCCGTTTCGAGAAACTGAATGATGGTTTTGTCGGACACCGACGGTACGTCATTGAAGATCGAGAACTGCTGCCCGAAAACGTGATACTCGCGCGTCAGACGCTCGACCGTCGCCGGCTCCAGAGGCCGCTCCCGGTAGCGATCGAGATCCGTCAGTGCCATGAAAATCTTGAGCGGCTCATTCTCGACGCTTTTGCGGCACAGCCCAAACAGCGCCTCGATCACGTCGTCGGAGTCCTTCCACCCACTGGCTGCTTTCGTGAGCTTGCCGTCGTACTTGCCGTGCGGATGAGTGATGAACAGGTTCTTCCAGACCTCGAGATTTCCGGGGATGATCGGCCGCCCGGTCGCATCTACCCGCAGCCTTGTGGTCAGGAGCATCATGTCTGCGTTCGAACGGAACACGGGACGCGCCGGGCCCGGGCTGGTAACCTTTCCTCGCACGGCTGCATAGAAGCGCTTCATGCGAGCAGGGTCGGTTAAATAATCCTTTACCGGACCGTTCATGCGGGCCAGCGAATCAAAAAGACTGGCGAGCCAGCCATCGTCTTTAGACAGCAACTTATCGAAGAACGCCGCCCCTTGATCCGGCGAGACTCCCAGCAGTTCCGCCCAGGCCGCCGAGGAGCGTGCGCCGCCCGGCACAATCGCTTTGCCGTTGCGGATCTCGAACATGGCGCCAAAGAAATCGAGGACATGCGCGTAAGCCTTCAACCGCGGCATAGGGATCGCCTTGCGCAATTCGTCGGCGGTTTCGGCATCCAGCTTGGAAAGCCCCAAATAGAGCCGGCACATGGCGGGATCGCCCAGAAAAGCCTCCAGGAAGTCCCCGCCCTCCTTTTCCTTCGCCGAGAGCCAATAATCGGCGCCGTACAACACACCCACCGGCGTGGGATGAAAGTCATAAGTGAAAGGACGGTTGGTGCGAAGGGCCTGTTCGAGTTGTGCGAGCGGAAAGCCGGAATCGGTGGTGAGGAACGCTCGCGTTGCGTTCACGGTTTCGAGCACCACCTCACTGCCGCAACCGCCGCGCATGCGGTAGCCGATGATGCGCAGTAGCTCGCCGGCATTTGCAGAGTCACAGTTCTCGATGCGAATCACCTTGTCGGCACCCGCAAGTTTATCGAGCTCACGGGCCTGTGAGAGATAGCGGTGCACTAACTTGAGGTACTCAGTCTGCTCGAGAGACTCATTGCTGTGCGAAGCCTGGTATCCGTTAGTCACTACGTTTCGCGCCAACGCGGGCAACACATCTTCCGGATGAATGTCACTGGAAATCGCAGCCATACGGCCGAACGAACGGAGCGGGCCGGGTACTTCGACGACTTGCTTGGTGTCACCTTCGGTTCGCGCCGTTTTCCATGCCGTCACATCCGGCCAGTCCTTGCCGCCGGCTGCGTGATACGCTTCAATGTGCCTGGTAGCCTCGGCGCGATCGCCGGCCAGCAGGTCCAGAATGGCTAATTCTCGGGCCACCGAGGCCAACTTCGCGTGGTCACCCGACTTTTCAACCGCATCGAACGCCTTGGTGTAGGCGGAACGGCTGTCGGCATCGCCGTAGCGTACCAGAAACGCCGCGTACGCCGTCAGCGTCTCTATATCGTGCGGGGCTTGTTGGGCCGCTGTGACAAGCTCCGCCCGCGCGCCCTGTACGTCACCTGATTTCTCAAGCTGCCGTGCACGGTCAACCGCTTCATTCGCTTGCAGACTGGTCAGAAGAGACAGCGCTAGGACTACAGAGGACGCCTTCATTTTAGGCACTCCCGTTCGGGTTGGTTACCCAATTTACCATGAGCACGGCCGGCTTGGGGATTGTACGGCAAGCGAATAGGTAAACTCAACCAAGGGGATGTAAATTCGCGCACAACCGCGTGGTGCCTGGCGGCGAAGTCGTCACAGCAACGGCGCCAGAGTCTTCATCACATTGCCGGCGACGATGCGGTTTCCCTCTCCCGTCGGATGAATTCCGTCTCGCTGCATGAGGTCCGCATGACCGCCGACACCGATCAGCAAAAACGGGATGAGCGGCAGGCGATACTGCTTGGCCAAATCCTTGTAAACGCCTTCGAAGGAATGGATGTAATCGGGGCCGTAGTTTGGCGGCAATGTCATACCGGCCAGCACGACTTTAGCGCCGGCCTTCCGCAGCGCGACGATGATCTGGTCGAGATTGTCTCGCGTGGTAGAGACGGGCAGCCCGCGCAAGCCGTCATTGCCGCCAAATTCAACAATGACAATCGCCGGCTTGAGTGCGATGACGGTTTGAACCCGCTCTAGCCCATCCGTCGTCGTATCCCCGCTGACTCCGTCATTGACGATCCGATACTTCGCGCCGCGCTCGTCGAGATCCTTTTGCAGAAAGTCCGGATAACTCTGGCCGGGTTCGGCGCCGAATCCAGCCGTGAGGCTATCGCCGAAGGCCACGATCGCGGGACGGCTGTCAGGCGTCGTGGCCGATGGCGCTGGAGTCACCGCGGGCCGCGTTTCCTCCCGCTCGGCCGATTTTGGCTGTTCCCGGCTGCAACAAATGAACAGCAACGGCGTCATAAGAAGGTAGAGGAGCGAGCGCGGAGTCAATGTTCTGCCTCAATGCCATAATAAAGAATCACCGGTCAAGGAATCGAACTCCCACCTCATGATTCAAGTATCCGGGCTCACCAAAACCATTAGCACGCCCACACATCGCGTGGAGATTCTGAAGGGCATTGACCTGGAGATCCCGCGCGGCCAGTTCGCTGCAATCATGGGTCCTTCGGGGAGCGGCAAGAGCACTCTGCTCGGTCTGTTGGCTGGTTTGGATACGCCAACCACCGGCCGGATCGTGCTGGATGGCGAAGACATCACCGGGCTGGAAGAAGATGCCCTCGCGCTACTGCGCGGTCGCAAGATTGGTTTCGTGTTCCAGTCGTATCATTTGATACCCACGCTCACCGCCGAAGAAAACGTCCTGCTTCCCCTGGAGCTTTCAGGGCACTCCAATGGCGGGCCGGCGCGCGCCCGTAAACTGCTCGATAGCGTCGGATTGCTCGACCGCCGTGACCACTACCCCGTGCAGCTCTCCGGCGGCGAGCAGCAACGCGTGGCTCTTGCGCGTGCATTCGTCGGCAGGCCTCCCATTCTTCTGGCCGACGAGCCCACCGGCAATCTCGACACCGCCAACGGCCACGTGGTCCTCGATTTGCTAATGACGCTCAACCGCCGAGAGGGCACTACGCTCGTGCTGGTCACGCACGACCCGCAAATTTCCCAGCAGGCCGATCGCCGCATCACGCTGCGCGATGGCCGTGTGGTGACCGATGAATAGCCGCCTGAGTTGGCGCACAGCTTTCAAGATTGCCTGGCGGGAGGCGCGCGCCTCTTCCACCAAGTTCACCTTCGTGATCGTCGCCGTGGCCATCGGCGTCGGTGCACTTACCGGCGTGCGCGGCTTCGGCCGCGCGTTTTACGGAATGCTGTTGCGCGAGTCCCGGACTCTGATGGCCGCCGACCTCTCCCTCCGCGTCTTCGCCCTGCCCGATGCGCGCCAGAGCGCTGTGATGGACGATCTCGGCCGTCACGGTGTCCAGCGCACATGGGTCACCGAGACGCTCTCGATGGTTTCCTCGGGCACGGTTGCGAACCCTGTGCTGGTCTCCATCAAAGCCGTCGATCCGAAAGTCTATCCGTTCTACGGTGAGGTCAAGCTCGATCCGCCGGGCTCGCTGCGCCGGGAGTTAGACGACCAGTCCGTGGCCGTGTCAGACGACTTGCTGCTCCGCCTGAAAGTAGCGGTCGGTGATACGGTCCGTCTCGGCGGTCAGCCATTCCGTGTCGTCGGACGCGTGGTGTCCGAGCCCGACCGCATGTCCGGCAGCCTGAACGTCGGTCCGCGCGTGATGATCAGCCGCGCCGGCTTGGAGCGCACGGGACTCATCGGCATCGGCAGCCGCGCCTCCGAGCGTTATCTGTTCCGCATCTCGCCCGGTGCGCCCGGCATCGAGCAGGTGCGCGAGCAATTGGTGAAAGCCTTCCCCGAAGCGCTCATCGCGGATTTTCGCCAGACGCATCCCATCATCACCCAAGGTCTGAACCGCGCCACGACATTCTTGAGCCTGGTGAGCCTGATCGCACTCATCGTGGGAGCGCTTGGCGTCGCTACCGCCATGCACGCTCACCTGCAACAGAAGATGGATTCCATCGCCATCATGAAATGCATCGGCGCGCGCACCCGCGAGATCATCCAGATCTATGTGCTCCAGACCATCGGCCTGGGACTTGCCGGCGGCCTGGCAGGCATCGCATTTGGCACCGTGGTCGAAGCCGCTTTCCCCCCGCTGATTGCGCGTTACTTCAACCTGCGTCCCGAAGCGCATTGGGACGCAAGCACCGCTATTCAGGGGCTCTCCATCGGCATCCTGACCACGCTGCTCTTCACCTTGCCGCCGCTGCTGAGTATCCGCCGCATCCGGCCGAGCTTGATATTTCGCCGGGAAATGGCCGAGGCGCGGCCCGCGTGGAAGGACCGCCTGCGCGACTCGCGGACGTCGCTTCTATCGGGCGCGGCCATTCTCGCCGGCATCGGTGTCATCGCGGGCTGGCTGCAAATCGGGACATTGCGCGAGGCCGTGCGCACCGGCGCCGTGTTCGTAGGTGCGTTAGTCGTGAGCTTGCTCGTGCTCTCGGCGATCGCATGGGTGCTACTGCGCTTCGTGAAATTCATTGTTCGCCGCTCGCCCTGGCCGATGCCCCCAGTGCTGCGGCACGGCGTCGCGAATCTCTACCGGCCAGGGAACCATGCGCAGGCGGCGCTCGTGGCGCTAGGTATCGGCGTGATGTTCACCTTAACTATATTTCTGGTGCAGCGCGGCATGATGGCTGAGATGTTCAAGACCGCGCCGCCCGGCATGCCCAATGTGTTCCTGCTCGATATCACCGCCAGGGAACGCGATCCGCTCGTCGATCTCTTGCGCGCCCAGCACGGCATCGAGGGTGCGCCGGACGTCATCGGCACTGTCGCCGCCAAAATCGTCAGCGTTGACGGCACGCCCGTCGACAAGCTGGATCTCAAAGCCTGGGGCCGCCGCTTCCAGCGCTCCCGGGGCGTCACGGCCGTCGCGGAAAAGCCGCCGCATGTCGATATCCTTCAGGGCGCCTGGTGGGATCCGAAAAGGCTCCAGGCCGAACCGCAAGTCTCCGTCGCCGAGGAAGCCGCGCGCATCCTCAAGCTGCATCCGGGTTCTCAAATGGAATGGGAGTCTGCCGGCCGCGCCATTCACGCACGCGTCGCCGCGATTCATCGCATTGATGAGATCCACATGTACAGCCGCATCGAGTTCATTTTCAGCGGTGGAACGCTCGATGGCCTGCCCATCATTTATTACGGCAGCCTGCGCGTGAAGCCGCAAGCCGTGGGCGCTCTCCAACGGGCCACCTATGAACGCTTTCCCACGGTAACCGTGGTCAACGTGGCTGATGTCCTCGACATCGTGCAGCAGGTAGTGGATCAGATCGCGCTCGTCGTGCGCTTCATTTCCATGTTCGCGATTCTGGCTGGCATAGTGATTCTGGCTTCGAGCGTCGCCGGCACGCGCTTCCGCCGCATTCGCGAAACCGTGATTCTGAAAACCCTCGGCGCCACCCGCGTGCGCGTCGCCGGAATATTCTCAGTCGAGTTCCTCGTGCTCGGCGCGGTCGCCGGATTGATGGGTAGCCTGCTGGCCACAGCATTTTCCGGGCTGCTCCTCAAACGCTGGCTGGATGCCGATTTTCGCATTGACCTCTTGCCCAACCTCGCCTGCATCGTGCTCACCGCGCTAGTCGCCAACGCCGCCGGATGGCTCGCCAGCTATCGCATCTTGAGTCAAAAGCCTCTGGACGTGCTGCGCGCCGAGTGAGCCTCACCACACCCGGCACGCCGGTTTGCGCACCATCGGCTGCCCCAGCCGGCAGCCGAACGCCGCCTGAAACTCCGGCATGTTCTGCACAATTCCGTTCACGCGAAACTTGGGTGGCGAGTGCGGGTCGGTCTGCGCACTTAAACGCAGCAGCTCATCCGATTCGTTCTGGCAATTGCTCTGCCCATACGCCAAAAAGAATCGCTGCTCGGGCGTGAAACCATCGGACTTCGGCTGAGTCTTGGCGGCCAGGTCCCCCATCAGCGCCATATAGGCCAGGCGCAAGCCGCCGGAATCGGCCGTGTTCTCGCCGAGCGTCAGCCTGCCGTTGACCTTTACGTCGTCCACCGCTTTGAAGCTCGCGTACTCATTCACCAGGCAACTCGCCCGCTTCTCGAACTCCGCGGCATCCTGCGCCGTCCACCAGTCACGCAGGTTGCCCTTCGCATCGAACTGCCGCCCTTCGTCGTCGAAACCATGCGTCAGCTCGTGCCCGATGATCGATCCAATCGCGCCCAGATTGACAGCGTCATCCGCATTCTTGTCGAACATCGGCGGCTGCAAAATCCCCGCCGGAAAGTTGATGTCGTTCATCTGCGGATCGTAGTACGCGTTCACCGTCGGCGGCGTCATCTGCCACTCGGTGTGGTCCACGGGCTTCCCGATCTTGTCGAGCTGCCGTTGAAATTCGAACTCCGTCGCCCGGACATCGTTCCCCACCGCATCGTTGCGCACGATCTTCACGCTCGAATAGTCGCGCCACTTGTCCGGATACCCGATCTTGTTGGTAATCGCGTGCAGCTTCTCGATGGCCTTCTGCTTCGTCGCCGGCGACATCCAGTCGAGAGCCATCAGGTCTCTCCCCATTTCGTTCTCGATCGTATGCACCATGCGCAAGGTTCGCTCTTTACCCTCGGCGCCGAATGTGCGCTCCACGTATTTCTGCCCCAATGCCTCTCCCAAGTCGCCATCCACGAACTGCACGCAGCGTTTCCACCGCGGCCGCAGCTCTTGTGAGCCCGTCAGATATTTGCCGAAAAACTCAAAATTCTCATTGACGAATGCATTCGAAAGCAGCGGCGCCTCGGCGTGCACCACATGCCACGCCAGATATGTTTTCCAATCGTCCAGGCTGGTCGTGTTGATCAGCGAATCGAGCGCCTTGAAGAACTCCGGCACCGCTACATTCAGGTTTTCGATCGGTGGCGCGTTCACGGCCTTCAAATACTTCGCCCACCCAAATGACGGATCGAGCGAGACCTCCAGCTCCTCACGCCGCGTCTTGTGATAGATCCTGGCCGGGTCGCGCCGCGAAACCACATCCAATGATCCCCTCGCCAGCCCGGTTTCGACGTTCATCACCACCTGCGCCTTCGCCGCCGCACGTTCCTGTGAATCCCCCAGCAGTTGGAACATTTTCGTCACATGCTCCACGTACTTCTGCCGCGTCTCCACCGACTTCGGATCGTCCTTCAGATAGTAGTCGCGCTCCGGCAGCCCCAGGCCTCCCTGATCGGCCGCCGCAATCATGGAGTTCGCATTCTTGAAATCCTGTTGCGAAGTGAAAAGAAACAACACACCCGCTCCCGCGCGTTGTAACCGGGCGACTTCCTCAGGCAGTGCATCCTTGTCTGCCAGCGCCGCGATGCGATCGAGTTGCGGTTTGATCGGCTCGAATCCCTTCTTTTCAATGGCCGCTTCGTCCATGCACGCCGCATAGTAATCTCCGATCTTCTGCTCGACCGCGCTGCGCTTGGGATTGTTCACCGCGGCCTTTTGCAGAATGTCGCGCAGGATCGCCAGGTTGCGCTCTTCCAGCTCATCGAAGCGCGCCCACTCCGGCCGATCCGGTGGTATGGGATTCTTCGCCAGCCACGTCCCGCACGCGTATTGATAAAAGTCCACGCAGGCATCGACGGTGGAGTCGATCGCCGACGGATCAAATACCGGCGTCGATTCTGGACCCGCCTTCTTCTTATCTTTGTTTGTCTGGCCAAGCAACACCACCACACAAGCCACTACCGAAATCGCGATTTTGAAAATGCGCATGTCTACTCCACGTTTCCTTACGGTCCAAAAAATTGTCAAGTCTCTGAGACGTAGCTGCCGCATGCAAGGTCACGGCGAAAATACCGCCACACCTCAGGCCCTGACCATAGGATGCGACAATGAAACCGTAGCTTGCCGGATGGGCAGCCGCCCCGCAAGGGGAGGAAAGTCCGGTCTCCACAGGGCAGCGTGCCGGCTAACGGCCGGGAGGGTTCGCTCAAAGCGGACTTTACGGAAAGTGCCACAGAAAATATACCGCCTTAGTGGTGGGACAGGCTTCAGCCTGTCAGTCCGGCAGACCGAAGGCTGCCCCGCCATTCGGGTAAGGGTGAAAAGGTGCGGTAAGAGCGCACCGCGGCCGGAGCAATCCGGCCGGCAGGGTAAACCCCACGCGGAGCAAGACCAAATAGGAGAGGAGGAGCGGCCCGCTCCGCTTAACTCTCGGGTAGGTTGCTAGAGCCGTCCAGTAATGGGCGGCCCAGAGGAATGGTTGCCGCCCGCAAGGGTACAGAAACCGGCTTACAGTCCGGCAAGCTACTGACGTGCCCCGCCAAATCTTCTATTTCCCCAGCACCGGAACCGTCGTCACCGCCCCGGCTGCGGTAGCCCGTAGACCCAATGCGCTGATCTGCCCAGCATTCGGCGTGTCGAACTCCACTGTGCCCCGCTTGCCCGCCGCAAACGCGTAGGCGTCCGGCAATACGAATGACGTGTGGCCGTTCGCCGCCAGGCTGATATTCGATGTCCCCAGACTCGTCCCCGAGTCGTCACGAACCGTGACCGGCACATTCGTAGCCTGGTTCGTGACATTCGCCAGCGCCACTCCAGTCGCCAGGCCATTCGTGTCATCAAAGGCCAGTACGTACGCACTCGCGTTTCGCGTCTCGAGCGGTACCACCGCCTCCTGTCCGGTTGGGT
>Ga0335069_10002054_pt1 | contig 31450 bp, 40 predicted proteins | sample Lox_Sample_11_FD_206714 | JGI IMG/M metagenome (GOLD analysis project Ga0335069, IMG submission 206714) | Soil microbial communities from Loxahatchee National Wildlife Refuge, Florida, United States - Lox_Sample_1.1 | ecosystem: Environmental > Terrestrial > Soil > Wetlands | place: USA...
GTGCATGAAGACAAAGAGCTAATAGAAAAGCTCGGTCGTAACGACCAGTGTCCATGCGGTTCTGGACTCCGCTTTTAAGAAGTGCTGTCTGCGGTCGGGCAGCTATGACGGTAGCCGCCGCAACTACTTCTTTCCGCGAATAGAACGCAAATGGCACCGGGCTCTCACGCCCGGTGCGCATGGGTAGCTCTATGTACTTGAGATTTGTAATCGCCGAAATAGACGAGGACTCTGAACGTGCGCTCGGAGTGTTTCATGCGGTGTGGAATCTCCGCTATGCAGGGAGACTACACGCATACGAGGAAGACCAGCATGATATGGTTCGATGGTGGTTCAGTGCGAATCTGGAGCGCCCGACGCGCTTCACGGCGGCCAAGGCACCTTTCTACCGGAAGAAAAATCGGGCGCTGTCTTGGTTCAAGGACACTGCCATCGACCATATCGCTCAAATCCGCGAGTTGGTTGCGATCTTAGAGAACCACGGCGCCCATGTGCAAACCTTAAAGGTGAAGCGCGTGGGTTACGTTGTGTACGAGGATGAATACCAGATCGTGGCAGAACCATTCGCCGATATGAACTGCTGAACCGTAGGAAACTTCATTGACCCGCTCGGAACAATTAGTCGCCGCCGTGCAGCAGTCGGGATTTCCGCACCCCGACAGCCTCATCCATCTGTTCGTGGGTGGTAGCGAACTGCACGGCGCAAAGGTGAAGAACACCGACGACTTAGACATCTACGGCGTCTATTTGGAGCCGCCCGAACTCGTCCTCGGTCTGGAGAAGCAAGATTTCTATGTCTGGAGCACGGCTGGTGATGAGCGCCGGAACGGGCCGAACGATATAGACGTGTGTTTGTACTCGCTGCGGAAATGGGCAGGTCTCGCAGCAAAAGGAAATCCGACCGCACTGCATTTTCTGTTCTCGCATAACTATGTTTCGAACCCAGAGTGGTGGGACGAAGTGCTAACACACAAGGGCATCTTCCTTTCACGGCAAGCTGCGACACAGTTCCGTGGCTTTGCCGAGGCACAGCTTCGCCGTTTGCAGGGTATCGGTGCTGGGAAGAAGGGACAGCGCCACGAGCTAATTGGCGTTCACGGATACGACATCAAGGCTGCGATGCACGTGATTCGTCTGCTCAATGAGGGCATCGAGTTGATGCGCTCTGGAACAATCACACTGCCGCGCCCCGAAAAGGACTTGCTGATTACGATCCGCACCGGGAACTACGGCTCACTCAACCGGGTGCTCAATCTGGCGAATACGTTATTCGCTGAACTCGAAAAAGCGGAACGTGAGAGCCAATTGCCGGAGAAGGTGGACAGAGCCAAAATCTCTGCCATCGTGAGCGAGGCATACCTTGGGTTTTGGAACAAACTTCGGGCTGGGCAGGAGTGTCGAGGATGACGGCACTCTTTCGCCCTGTAGGTCTCCACGAACTCGCATTGATATGGGATTTGGGAATGCGGGGGTTTCCGCCACGATTGCCCCACCAGCCGATCTTCTATCCCGTGTCCAACGTGGAGTACGCGACCCAGATCGCGAGGGACTGGAACACCAGAGAATCTAGCTTCGCGGGATATGTCACTAAGTTCGTTATCGCCGATTCCTACATCGCCAAGTTCGAACCCCACACCGTGGGATCAGCCAAGCATGTCGAATACTGGATTCCCGCCGAACAGCTTCAGGAGTTCAACGCTTCGATTGAAGGGCGGATAAGCGTCGAGTCAGCGTTCTTCGGTTCGGACTTCAAGGGCTTCGTGCCGGACGGCTTTGGTCTCAAAGGAAAGGATGCAATCGAGCAATTCGTCGCGATGGCGAAGACGTGGGACTACAGCCGGATGGATTTCGTTTGCGAGGTCTCGACAAACCGTAAAGCTGCCTATCTGAATCTTCTGTTTTGGATACAGTTCGATTTCACTGCCCACGGTGTTGACACGCAGCAAAGGGAGGCAACTATCGCCCACCTGCGCGAGGCATGGGAGTTCAATCACATCGAAGTACCACTCCCCGGATAAGCCTATGGAAGCTGGTTCTGACGCTCAGGGCTGCGACCGCATTAGAACGCAGATGCCATACCTTTGGCCGTGACTACCAACGGTCTCCAGCAACTTCGTGATGGATACTAGCCATCGTCTGAAACATCTCGTACACTCCGCTAACTGCGCCATCGAGCATCCTCAGCATCTCGTGTGCTTCTTCGCCCAAGGCAATCACATTGAAATGAAAATGTTCAGGCAGGTTCGCATTGCCATTTCGATCAATCGGGTAGCGAAAAGCATAAGATTTCGGATCGATCTGCTCGAATGTGAGTATGAGGTTCTCGATTTCCGCGAAAGTTCCGAACCGCACGCCACTTGGCGCGTTGTCGAGCCATCCTGCCTCTTTGAAGATACGTTTTACGGCAGGTAACAAATCTCCGAATCTGTGAGTTTCGAACATCTTGTCTGTGTTGATGTCCTCACCACTTTGGAAGCGAACAAGCCCAGCGCCCCATAAAATGATGGCTTTCAAATACAACTCGATTGAATGGCGGTAGAGAAAGACAATGGGGCAGGCATCCACGTCGCTATACCACTTTCGCTGCTTAAAGCTCTCGACGAGAGCATCGGCAGCTTCTCGATACGCGAGAGCGAAAACCGAGAGCTCTCCCTTGGGGTGGGAAGTGAAGTTAAGAACAACATTCCCGTGCAATGCGGTTTGCTGAAAGCGATCCCATGCTGTCGGCATATCACGAGCTTAGAACATGGCTCGGCATCAACACCAGAGAACCTTCAAGGCATTCCAGAAGGTATACCGGGCGAACCAACCTCTACTGCAGATTTGCCCGTTGAAAACACAATGAGTTCTGAGTTCTCCGGCTGAACCCTTTTGAACCTACCCCATTGGATTAACACGTTGCCTGTCGAAAAGAGCATTGTAGACTGAAGAGCGGAGGAGCCCGCAAATGACGCTCTGCATAGCCGCAGCCTGCGAGGACGGACGTGGAAGGCAGCGCGTGGTGATTGGAACCGATTGGAGAATTTCGGGGTCTATTGCTGCTGGGGCGGACATTCAGGACAAGCTGTACTGGATCAATGACGACATTGCTGTCCTTATCTCCGGCGAGGTCACACGTGCCGTTGAATTGCGTGACACGTACCGAAAGCTCCTGCGGAGTATGGAGTCCAAGAAACCACCCCAATCGCTGAACCATTACAACATCCGCTCATTTGTCAGTGCCGGATGCCGCATGTACAAGCGCAACCTCGCCGACGAGGTCGTCACCTTCGCTACGGGTCTGACATACGAGGAGTTCAGAAAGGCGGTAGCCAAGAAAGAGATTCCTCAGTCTGTTGCAATTCCTGTCTATCAGAAGGTCGAAAAACAAGATTTCGAGTGCGACGTACTGATTGTGGCTTTCATCGAAGACGACCAGTTCATCTTCCAAATAGAGAGAAGCGGGCACGTTGAAGAGTGCGAGAATTTCGGAATCGTCGGAGAGGGCACGTATATGGCCGAGGCATTTCTATATCTGAGGGAACACTCTTCGGATTGCAGCGTGGGTCTTGCACTCTACGATGTCTGGGAAGCAATGAAAATGTCCGCGACAGTTGTAGACAGCGTGAGCGGCGAGTGCACTATAGATATCCTCTACCCTCCGGGCGAACGAGGAGCACACGTCGAGGCTGAGTCTCTCAGTTCTGAGGGACACAAGTTCATGCTTGAGATGTGGAAGAAACGATTTGGAATCAGAAGGGTCAAGAGCTTTCCGAGGCTACCGAAAGGCTCGCTGGAAGCCGAGGAAGACCGCGACTCAAGTACATCAGAACATCCGATGCCCCCAATCGCCTCGGACGGTTCCGAGTTTGAGGATTGATCTCAAAGAGAGGTTAGATCACGGTCTGTCAATCACCCCAGCCGATTTCAGCAACGCGAGGCACTCGCGGCGTCCACTCCGCATTTCCCTACGCTTCCTTTCTCCTGCCGTAGACGACGCCATCTATCTGTTCAAAGTCGAAATCGTCCAGATTGAAGCCCCTCGTGAGAATCTCTGCCGCAGGTATTAGGCCGGGTCGAGGAGCGCGAATGAAAGGGCTGAAAAGGCTGAACCAAATCGCCATGAGCAGTTCGGTGAACCAGCGGAAGATCGGCAACAGCACCAGAAACACAGGCACAACGATTGCCAGCACTATGATGGCGGAAACGAATGGAAACTCACGCACCAAAGCCGCAGTGTTGTGGTAGGCATCAGCGACGGTGTGGATGACGCCGAAATGGTAGATGGAGTTGCATATCCACCACGCTCCATAACAAACACCAGAGACCGCTAAGACGACGGCTGCAAAAAACAGCCGCCAGCCGCCGATCATCAGATGCGCGGGGTACAGTAGAGTGTCCGCCGTATCGATGACTCGTTCCAACTGCTCCACCGACCTCCGCGACAGTCCCAAACCACCGCTCTCTCGCATGTCCATAGTCGTGTCCTCCGGTTACGAGCTAAGAAACTGAGGCATAGGGGGAGAAAGGCAGGAGATTCGCTACGGTTTGTCGATAGCGCCAGCCAGCAAAGCAAGGCATTCGGTTGTCGTCACCCGTTTCCAGCCCCTGTTTGGTAGGTATCTGCGCTCGATGGGGGGAATAGTAGCGTCACGAATTTCGACCATGAAGCGCGTGAGTGCGGGGTCGGCGAGACCTTGATTATCGTCAATCGCGAATTCGCCGAGCGTGTTGTGGCAGGCGACGAGTTCCCAGCGGTCTGTCATGCCGTCGATATCGACGGGGCGAATCTTGATCTCGGTGATGATGACGCCGTTCAACCTGAATTGGTAAAAGTTGTTCATCGTCTCGTCCTTCAGTTGATTCGCTAGTTAGCGTTCGCAGCGGGTGGATGGCAAATGCGTTTTGAGTGGTGGTAAGAGCCTAGCCGGGTGAACACGTCATCGCAAACCAAGCATTTCCGGCTGTCCGCAGCGAGCACGATGAACACCTTGTTGTACTGCTCGTCGCCCCATTGCATTCGGGTGTCCACTATGGGTCGGTTCATCGTCCTGCTCCGGCTTGCTGCGCGAGATCAACAACAGGGCTGAATACTACGGGAAGCGCGTTTCCACTAGCTTCTTTCATCAGACGGCAGACGCTTGCTCTACTGATCGAGTGCTTGCGTGCCACTTGCGTCAAGCTCATTCCAGATCGGCGATCCTGTACGATTTGCGCTCGATCAACATCGAGCCGCGCTCGACCGATTTGGCGTCCCTCCAAGCGAGCGCGTCTCATGCCGCTCTTGACCCGTTCCACAACCAGCGACCGCTCCAACTCAGCGATGGCGGAAATGATCGTGATAAAGAGACGCCCCATTGCGTCACCTGTCGCCACACCTTCTCGGCGACTCACGAACTCGATGCCCAGACTGTCCAATTCGTCCACGACGTGAAGGAAATGTCGTGTGCTCCGTGCTACTCGGTCGAAAGCAGCGACCAGTACGACTGAGAACTTCTTTTGTCGAGCGTCAGCCATGAGAGCATCGAGTCCGGGACGCCGAGCCTTTAGACCGGAAACACCCTTGTCCTCATATTCCTTTACAACCTGAATCCCTCGCTGCTCGGCCAACTGGCGCAGGTCATAAAGCTGAGACTCGATATGCTGATCGGCAGTGGACACTCTCACGTAGAGGGCGGCTTTTTTCATCAGGGATGATTCTCCTATCGAGTTTGAATGGAGGGGATCGGCAGCCGCTCGCAGTTGCGCGAAGCACTGGAATCGGCTCCCATTTACGTTCTACCAACCGGGTGTCGCAAAAGGGTAGGAATTGGCGGGTAACCACACGAAAATGTGACCACCGTGCCATCTCTGCCGGAAAGTTGCGGGAATATTACCTCTTTCGCGCACGCCGCTGGTAGAACTTGAGTGGAGGCTAAATGTCACTCACCAAAGCCTACGTTCGCGACGGAAATCGAAGAATCATCGCCAGCGTCACCAGCGGATTCTCGGACGAAACCGAGATCGTCCGTGATGAGAACAATCAGATCGCCGGGAAAATCAATCACCGTTTCGGCAACACCCGCGATGCGCACGGAAACCTAGTCAGCGTGGACACTGCCGATCCCGGTCTGCTTATCAAACGCAAATAGCTGCCTGAAGTCTCTCGCCTTTATCGACTCCCCCATTTTCTTCCTGTCTCAAACGAAACTTTCGGGAGGCTACGTGAACCAATTGACTGAAACTGTCGAGTGCCCGCTTTGTCGCGAGGGCAAGCTGAAACGTACTGAACTGCTTGATCGTCTTGGCGTGCGGGATTTCGCGAGAGTCGCACAATTGTCCGCAGAGGAGGCATTCCGCCTTTTGCAGCAGAAGCATGGAAACGAAACTCAACACCTGTGGTCGCGTTTCGAGACCGAACTGACGAAGCGGACTGCTGACTCTGAACTGCGTCATCGGAGCGAACTGCAATCCCTCACCGTCCAGAACACCACGCTGACCCGCCGCGTCGAAGACCACCTGCGGGAGTGCGCTGAGCTTAGAGAGCGGAATCAGGAATTGGAGACCGAGCTATCAAAGGTCGCCCGCGTGGGTCGCCGTGAGGAAATGGACTTCGCCGACGAAGCGCGGACGTGGGCAGGAATCTGCGTCAGCGAAAAGCTTGCTCGCAACGGCGATTTCATCATTTCTTATCGAAGTCCCGATGGCACGGCGGTCGAGCCTCGAATGCTAATTGACAATAAAGACAAGGCAGTCGTGGGCGAGAACGACATCGACAAGCTGGTTCGGGATGCGCGTGAACGCTCGATTCCCGTCGCCGTGTTGGTCGCTCGCACCGAAGATCAGCTTCGGCAAGTTGACCGGGAGTCCCGATGGGCGCGGAAAGACGGGGTGTGGGTATTACGCACAACCCGCCAATGGTTGCCCCGCGATCTCGATGTGTTGAAGCCTTTGTTCGAGCGGATGCGACTTCACGGCGCGGACTTCTTAGAGAAGAACGCAGCCGTCGCCGAGGAAGTCCGTTGCACTTTCGTCGATCTTGACCGGATCGAGGGTGAATTGAAGAAGGCGACGAAGGCAATCTCCTCGGCGTCGGGACAAGTTGCAAAGTACCGGGGCAGGATGCAGGAGTTGTGCGACAGTGCTCTCGGAAAGAAAATGCCAATGGGATGCGAAGTCTCGGTAGCGAGGATTGCGCAATGAGGGACGAGATGATTGAGCGGGGGTCGATCATTGCCGACTTCGAGGGCACGCTGTTCAGAGTTTTGGAGGTCACCGACGAAGGCGTCTTCATGCTGATGCTTCCGGAGCAGGAAAACGTGATTCACACTCGAACCGTGAGTTGGAGTAACTTCGAGAAGCATGGCTACGAACTGAAGTTCCCTTGATTCTCTGCTTCATCCGTTCCTACTGTTTTTGCGGCTGCACGAGGAGGCATGAGCGTGGCGGTTCTCATTTCGAAGTCGCGGTACATGGCTGGCGTGCAGTGCTTAAAGCGCCTTTACCTGCTCGTGCATCAGCCTGAACTTGGGAGCCGGAAGACGGCGGCTGACTTCGCCCTCATGGATCAGGGGCGACAGGTCGGCAAGTTGGCACAGCAGCTTTTTCCCGGAGGCGTCGAGGTCCGGTCAGGAGATCAGGATGAGGCGATCCGCATTACAAGGAAATTAGTCGCAAATCCGGAGATTTCGGCGATCTTCGAAGCGGCATTCGAACATGATGGAGTGTTCGTCCGTGTGGACATCTTGCATCGCCGCCGCGACGGACGTTGGCGGCTAATAGAAGTGAAGTCTTCGGCTTCCATGAAGGATGAGCACCATGAGGATGTGGCTATCCAATACACAGTGGTCTCGAAATCACGACTGGATATTGCTTCGTGCCATCTCGCGACCGTGAACCGCCAATACGTGTTTCCGGGCGGGGACGTTGACCCATGGCGCTTCTTCAGAATTAGAAATCTGACCCGTAGCGTGCAGAGTTTGCAATCGAAGCTGGTGTTCCAACTGCGGTCGGAGTTCCGTGTTCTCGCGATGCCAACTGCCCCTGATCTTCCCATAGGAAAGCATTGCGTACAGCCCGTTGTCTGTGAATTCTTCGACCACTGCAATCCACCATGCTCGGATTCGCTAGATCATATTTCCTGCCTGCCTTACATACACGCAAGCGCGGTCGAGGAACTGGAAGAGATTGGTGTCGAGTCCATCAGCGGCATCCCTGACGATTACGAGTTGAGCGAGATTCAGAGGCGAGCGGCAACCTGCGTGAGAACGAACGTGCCATGGTTCGACAGGGACGGGCTCCAGAACGAACTTGCTGCTCTGAAATATCCGATCTATTACATGGATTTCGAGACGATAAATCCGTGCGTTCCCCGATTCGATGGGATGCACCCCTATGACCACATCCCGTTCCAGTGGAGCGTCCACGCACAGCGGCAGCCCGGTGCGGAGCCAGAGCACTATGAATTCCTAGCGGAGGACAGGACTGATCCCCGTCGCGATTTCATTTCTTCGCTGTCCAAGGTTTTGGGAGAACGGGGCAGCGTCGTCGCATACAATGCCGGCTTTGAGGCGGGAAGACTCTCAGAGCTTGCCGGATGGCTGCCAGAATTTGCCGTGCGCATCAAGAGCATTCAGTCTCGCCTTTGGGATTTACTCCCCGTTATTCGGAACCACGTTTATCATGCGGCTTTCGCGGGCTCGTTTTCGTTGAAGTCAGTCTTGCCCGCGCTAGTCCCCGCAATGTCCTATAGCGGTATGGAGGTCGCTAACGGGCAAGATGCTGGGCTTGCCTTTGAAGCCCTCACTAGGACGCCGGATCAGGCAGAGCGCGAGAGACTCAGAAAGGCGTTGTTGCAATACTGCCCCCAAGACACGCTTGCATTGCACAAGCTGCTCGAAAGGGTAAGGCTGGAATGCGATTCGCCATCATGATCGTGACTTCCTCGGTCTTTGGGCGTAGCGTTCGGCCAGCGACTTCAATATCTTAGAAAAATATTCGAAATCTCCGTCAATGTGCCCTCTTCGAAGGTCGAGTAGGGCGAATCTCATTGCTTCAGGGGAGATGTCGTTAACCCACGCCAAATGGTTGACGTAAAGCGTTGCCTTGTTCTCTCGCTGCAACTGGGTCATTCGGTCGTAGGCAGTCCAAACCTTGTCGTAGCCCCGTTCTTCTTTCATCGCCTGTGCTGTCATGTGCGTGTAATACTGAGCCAGTCCCTCCAGAATTCCTCTATCACAATTCCAGAAGTTGTCCTCCCACCTGCTGCCGTTCGAATCGAGACCAAGATGGGTATATGCGTGTGCCAACTCGTGCGCAATCACAACGACAGCCAAAGCCTCGGTGTCCACACCGATAAGGCGAGCTACCGCACCGATCACAACCCAGTAAATCTCAATCTGCCCACGATCAGGAATCAGCCGAGCGGTTGGCATGTAAACACCTAGAATGTCCTTGTTGATCTGGGTGATTCGCTTCAGCAATTCCGCTTTCGCTGCGTACTCTTCAAGCTGCCTCGCAAGAATCGATGCGCCATCGAGCTTGTGTGCGTAGTCCTCTGACCGTGGCTTCCATGCGGGTATTTCGCTAAGGGTCGTAATCAGGGGTTTCAGGCGACTCGCGACTGCTTGCAGCGTCTTGATGTCCTGCGCCCACAGCCCAATGGTCTCGATGCCCCACTGTTCACCACTGGGCAGTCGCTCGTTTGCCATCGATTCAAGCGGTTCGGGAAGACCCGGCACAACTCTGATCGGAACGGATGTATGTTGCGATTCGACACCTTGGCGGTCGGTAAACTTGAGGCGGGTAAGGTCGCGTAGAATCCCGCGAACCTGATCCAAGTAACGAGTCTTGGCAGCTTCGACCGCTTCCTTTGCGGTTCCTCCAGCTTGCTCGATGAGTTCTCTGACGGTCGCCATGCGGTCACGCCGATACCGATGAAGCCGAGCGATTCTTAAAGAAATCTGGGGCGATTGCGACGGCTCCGGCTGAGATCAGGGCAGCATTTGCTTGGCTCTGGAATGTATAAACCCGTTTGCCCGAAGAAATCAGGTCGCGAAAGAGAGCCTCGGTCGTGCTGCCGGGATAGGCGTAAGGGATCAGAACCTCATCCGAGATCGCGACAATAAAGCGATTACGCTCAATCGCGAGTTCTCTCGTAACCCGCTTGTCCTTGTCATCGAAGGGTGAGAGCAGAAGCAATCGTCCAGCCTCGATTGCATCTCGCCATTCCGGTGGAAACCGAGATGTGCTGAGCTTATGCGCCTGAACGATGATGATCGGGTCTAAGCCGCGCAGCAGGATGGGCAGGCAATCTTTTTCTATTGGAGAATGAAAACCACTCACGATTACATCACCAGAACCCCGCACAAATCTAGCGAAGTCGTATGTCTTCAGGATTATGTCGCCGGGGCACTTTTGAGAAGATATAAGTGCAATCTTCTGCCGTTCACATATCCGCGTGTTCCCTATAGCAGCGACCCCACGGGTGCACAGTTCAAGATGTTGCTGCTGCCACAAGATCGTCCGCCTTTTCTTCTTCCGATTCACTCCCCATCCGATACTTCAGGTCGTAGTTGATGACGAAATCCAACTCCGGCGACGAAAGCCCGAATGCTTTGGCAAGAGTCTTATCAATATCGTCGATCACGCTCTTCGATTGCATAGCGTTCATCTCGTCATATTCGATTTTATGACCCTGCTTGGTTGAAATTTTCTTCCTCGTGGCATTCGTTGCAAGACTCTTCATGAGCTTGGACGAGAGACCAGTCCAATCACTCTGATCCCACCTTTCCGGTATTGGGAATTCGCGTACAAAACTGTCGTTGATGTGCTCGCAGTCGCACATCGCACTGTAAAGCCAATAAAACAAAGAGGAGTTCAAGAGGCATGTGGCGAAACTCGACGCGAGTTGCGACGTGAAGCGAATGACCCTCCCATGCGGGGGCTCGACCCGCTCGCCATTGCGCTTAAAAAAAGGAAGACCTTCAATTGCTTTCACCCAGTAACGGCACGCCTCTTGGTAGTACATCAGCCACTTGGAATCGCTACATGCGAGAGTTCCGAGCAACATTGGATGGGCGGCAATTTTCTTGTACAGTTCCATTTCTAGTGCCGAGCCGATTTTTGCAATGCGATGGCGATTCTTTCGTATCCCGTGCCGCACTAGCCGAAGCCTCTCAGTTACAAAGGGTCTCTCCTCCGCATAGAATCTGTTGACGTTTGCAGATACGAATCCGGGTTTGGTGTCGATGGGCGAAGAGATGAGGATCACCACGGGCATTTCTACGTCTGTAAATACCGATTGGGGACGGCGAGGGAACGGTACTGCGATGACAGCACCGCGTCCCTGAAGAAGCTGCTGTAATGCTTCCATGCGCTCAGACGATACTGCTGTCAACTGTACAATCAACCCTACGTTCGCCGACTTCTTGGCCAGTTTCAACGACTGCTCAAACATGTAGGCATACAGATTTCGGCTCGTGATGGATTCAAATCGTGGTTCGAGCACGCGGTAGCGGACTTTTTGATTGGGATACACAATGTACGGCGGATTTCCTATAACCGCGTCAAACCCGCCTGCCTTCATAATCCGATAGAATTCTGAAAACCAATGAAAAGGCTGATGAGAGGCTTTCCATCGCTCGAATCCAGCGGTGTCTTTCAGCTTGACTCCATATTCGCCTGCTAAGTAGCCGTCAAGCTCTCGACGTAGAGCAACCAATCTTCGGCTGAGGACTGATTTCGCGGAAGCAAAGTCCTCTGCTGTCATCCCATACTCAACCTGCATTTGTCTGAACCGTTCGAATGCTCGTTCCGCTTCTTCGGCTTGCTCCTCGATACCTTGAAGTGTGTTATCGAAGTCGAACTTACTTCCAACGGCTTGCTTGACCTCCTCTCGGCTGGCGAAGCCCACAAGTGTATTGCCAGCCCGGATGTTGAAATCGATGTCAGGCAAGGGCTCAATCTTCTCGCGTGCATCCACTTGAGCCACTAGCTTTAGAAACAGGCGCAGTTTACAGATTTCGGTCGCTTCCTCCATGATGTCCACGCCATAGAGATTGTTCAAGATGATTGACTTCAGAATGAAATAACGTGGATTTGGATGGAGAGCTTTGTCATGCACTTGATCGAGAACTTTTCGAAAGTGATTCATCTTTTCGGATCGATGCTTTTCGCCAGTACGATTGAGATCGTCAAGAAATGCTTCCATACGCACGAGGCAGGCATCGTACAGGGGTTCTAGCACATTGAGTGCCGCAAAAAGAAAAGCACCAGAGCCGCAGGCGGGATCAAGAACAGACACGGATCGTATTGCTTTGTAGAAAGACCAAATCAGTTCAGCGCCATGTTCTTCATTGGAGATAACGTCTTCCGCAAAGCGCCGGATGTCTAAGTTGAGGGAGATGAGATCGTTGATTGACTGCACTTCGCCCGCAGCCAATTTCGAACGTACTTCGTCACAACGAGTACGTCGTGCGACGACCTCGCGCCATGTTTCGCTTGGCACAGCGTACTCGGCGCCAGCAGCTTTGTTCCAGTCGGCACGCTTGCTTATGTCATCTAGGGCTTCTGCGATTGACTGTGGGAGTTTCCTGTCCATCCCCCACAGCATCGAGGCGTGAATGTAACGATCAGGATTGGCCTGTAACAAGCGCCACACCGAGTGTTCGCCCTCAAAGGCGATCTTGCATGACTTCCGTGCCGCATCGAAGAGTGCCGGAATAACTGTGTTCTTGCTAATGTATTCAGTAATATCTTCCTTCGTGTAATACGCCCCCATTTCTTTTTGATTGATGTACTTCTCAAAAACGTAGCCGAGCACATCGGGATTGATCTCCAGCCCGGTTCGGGTCGGACGATCATCGAGATGCCAATCGTACTGCTCGAAGAAGTGAAAAATGTTTTCGAATGCTTTGTCGCGTATCGCGATGTGTTTACCATGCAGTTCTTCGATCTGGTGCTTCAAGAAAAGCCCGCCATTCAAGTAGGGCACCTGTCCCAGTAAGTGATTCGCTTCCGGAGTGCGCTGTTCAGGCCGTTTTGCAAAGCCTTCAAAAAACAACGGACAGAGAGTTTCACGATAGAACTTGTCCTTGCCGCTTTTCTTGCTTTCAGCAAGTTTGTTAGAAAGGTAATGCTGATCGCCTCCAAGAAATCCTTTTTTCTGAATGAAGTAGATGAACATCAGACGATTCAGCATTACGGAGACATACCACCTGTCCAAATCTTCGTCGGGGATACCTTCCACGAACTTGAGAAAGTTGTCATGCTCTTTCTTGAACAGTTCGTAGAACCGTTTGGTGACCTTCTCTACGTCGAAGGCAGCCCCGACCTTTCCGACCGTCGCGGCGATATTCGCCTCGTCCTCCAAGCTGAATGAAATGTTCTGAATCTTTTGGACTAGTGCATCGCCGGACTGACCCCTGTAGAAAAGCTGCTCACGGCACGCCGATGGCTTTCCCGCTTCCTTCTTTACCCATTGCCATACCTGAACGGTCTTGGCATTGTCGTGAAAGATAATGATATGTTCGCGGGCGGTCTTTGACACTTGCGTATCGATCTTGCGCCGGATTGCGTACTTTGGGAATTCCAAGTCTGTGAGCGGCACGCACTCATAAACTGCCATCTCTCGTTGCGCGACTGGGTTGAGCGTGTACGTTGAACCATCCACCTTCACTTCCAAATCTCTCGTCTGAAAGTGGTTCCACATCAACTCCTGCGTGAAGAGTCCCTTGAAATCAAATTCTTTTACCCGTTTCTGGATGTTCGCGTATGACGAAGCCATATCTATCGCTTACTCCCTTGAGAGGACAATCCGAGCGAGCAAATGATTTGTGGTTCTTGGGTTTCAACTTCTTCTTCGATCCGACACAGACGACCCTCTCCACGCAATGCGACCACGAGATCGCCAAGCTGTTGGTCAGTGGTGCCCGTGCGCAGTTGCCTATTGAGCGTGTCAGCAGCGACCTGTTGCAGAGGGTAGCGGTAAATCTCGTCAACCGCCTTGGCTAGCTCTTGGGTTGCAAAGAGCGTGCCCTGTATGTGCGTCAAATAAGCCTTCAGGCGCTCATACGTCCGGAACCGTGCACCCGAGGGTCTGCCAAGCTGACCACCGATGGATTTCTCTTCCTTGACCATGTGCCGGACGCCTGCTTCCACCAGTTCGTGGTGCCTCTCTTGGCGCGGAAGTGCGGGAGTGTCGGCTGAACACTCGGCTACCTTCAGAATTGCAAGCTGGGATTGAGTAACACTGTTCCCATCGGCATTGATCCACGCGAGTGAATCGTTCCCGTCAGCGGTTCGCATGTATACGAGCACGCCTGTGGGCTGATCGGTACTGGGTTTGTGTGCCTTCGTCGAATAGACCACATTCGGCAGATCAGCGATCAGTTTCTGGAGCTTGGGGTTTTGGTCGATGGCATTCTTCCAAATCTGATAGGCATACGACGCAAGATCAACTTCCGTATCGGTCTCTTCCAAAATGCCCGACTTCTCGTTGTAGAGATCGATGACAGGCTGGTCGTTTGTATCGTCCTCAAAGAACGATTCATCGCTGCCGACAACCTCAGCGTTTTCCTTGAGCCTTTGCCGGACTCGGCGACGAAGATTGATAATCCGCTCGACGCCATCAGCAGGCATGAATGAGTTGCAGTCGATTTGATCTGCTTTTTGTCCGATACGATCAACACGCCCAGCGCGTTGGATCAGCCGGATGATTGCCCAAGGTAGATCGTAATTTACGATCACGTGACAGTCTTGAAGGTTCTGACCCTCGCTAAGGACATCCGTTGCGATCAGGACGCGCAACTCATGTTCAGGCTTCACCACATCGCGCTTCTTGTTGCTTTCCGGGCTGAATAAATACGCGCTGTTGGTAGGGTTTTCATCATTTCCTGTCACTGATTGGAGGCGGCTGAGCCCGCGCTTTGTCAACTGGTCAGACAAATACGCTGCTGTGTCCGCGAACTGGGTGAATACCAGTACCTTTTGATTGGCGTATTTCTTAGTGAGCAGTGTTTCGAGCGCATTGAGCTTGGCGTCTCTGGTGGAGTCCCATACCCCACATTTCTTTATCACACTGAGCAATGCATGGGTGTCTTTGAGCAGGTCTTGCCGCACCGCGTCCACGAACAGAGTCGGGGCGAGCCACTTGAATCTCTTTTTCAGTTCCGCGGAGTATCGTTCGTAGACTTCCTTCGCACGCACACGGAAATCCGCTTCTTCGCGCAAGAAGGCAGCCGCATTGCCGTTGGATTTGTCGCCGTTATCGGCATCATCTTCCGTGTCGGTTAGGAGATCATCGAGGTCTTGATCTCCAACCTTTGCGTCAAGCAGTTCGGCTCCCTGCGTGCCAATGGGCAACGGTTTTCCATTCTCGATTGCATAGAGATAAACAAAGTTCCTTAGAGCGTGTCGCTCAAGAGACTGGATAAAGGCAGGGCCGCCGCTCTCAAGCCGCTTAAATAAATTTGTGCGACAGAAACCCATGAGCCGCTTGCCAGCACGAGATAACTTCGCAAGTTCCTTGGCTTCATTTTCAGTTGGCGGATGGTGTGGAGCAGGCGCAATGTAGTTTCCGAGCCCATATCGAGGCAAGCTCAGACCATTGATCGCATTCACGACCTGATTCGAATAGAGACGCGCATACGGATCGTTGGGGTCTTTTTCGTTGAACTCAAACTTCACGGTTTTTGGAATGCGGTCGGGAAAGTAGAAACGCTCGCCAGTGTCGAACGTCAGATACTTGCGCCCTGTCGCGTCATCGAGCTTCGCGTAATTTTCTTTGATGAACCCACGTGTTCGGCGCACAAGGAAAAGTCGCATCAGATCACGCCAATCGTCGGGATAATCGCTTTTTTCGAATGCAGCAAGAGATCGAACCGGAGCTTGATGTCGTCGGATGAACTCAGTCTCGCCAATTTGTTTTATGTAGCGTTCCGGTCGGATTCCAAGGTCTTCGTCCCCAGCCACGAATAACTGCAACTGCGATGAAAGATCGATGTACGACTTGTTGTAGGGGGTAGCCGACAGAAGGATGCATTTGCTCGTGTTCTTCTGGATGTACTCCTGAATCACTTTGTAGCGTTTTCCTTCTCGGTTCCTCAGATTGTGGCTTTCATCGATCAAGACCACCCGGTAGCGAGGCAAGTCGGGGAGGTCTCTCATTGCTGTGCTGAGGGGAACGATCTTCCCAGCTAGGCGGTAATCGTGCATGTAGTCTTGCCACATTCGCACGAGATTCTTTGGGCAAATAATTAGAGTCTCGGTTCCGTGGTCATCTTGAAAAATACGTGCCAAGGCTACCGCCATCAGGGTTTTCCCAAGGCCAACAACGTCGCCGATGACGACACCGCCACGTTTATTGAGGTACTGCGCAGCAATTTTCACTGCTGCTGTCTGGAACGCGAGCAACTTATTCCCAAAATCACGCGGCACGTGGAACTCAGAGAGTCCAGCCCGCGCCTCTTGGGAAAGGTGGTACGCCATCTTGAGGTAAATGTAGTAAGGGGGTAGCGGCTCCTCGCGAGCCCAGCTTGTGTCGAGGATTTCGATCAACTCGTTGGATATATCGAGGCACCATTGATCCGTCCACCGGTCGTCGAACCACTTCTGGAGTTTGTGACAGGCATCCTGATCGAGAACATCGACGTTCAACTCGCCCTGCTTCGACAATCCGGGGAAAGTCAGGTTGCTGCTCCCCAAAAATCCAGTTGCAGGATTGTTCGGGTCGATGCGATGAATTAGGTACAGCTTCGCGTGAAGCCGATACCGCAAGAACAACTTGACCACGAGCTTCTTGGCTTTCAGTTGCGAACTGAGCCTTCGAAGGGCAGCTTCATCTGAATTGTTCGGTGCGCCTAGAACCAACTGGGATCGAAACTCCTCAGCGGCTCGCTTTTTGAGCCTCAGTGCAGTCTGGGCGTCCAGACCATCGGATGAAGCAACGAGACTGAAGGCTTCGCGAAGCTCTTCCTGTGGCAGAGTGGACATTCCGACGATTAGGCGGCAACAAGCCCCATCTCCTCCCGGCCACGCCTCTACGAATTCGTCAACGAGCTTCCAACCACGCAGATTGAAATAGCCGACACAAAAGTCAGCCCGCTTAGAGATTTTGAGAGTGTCAGTGAGGGCAGGGTGTAGCTGAAGGTCGATATTGTCGAAGATTCGTGGCACGCTAAGTTCTCGAAACTCAAAAACTTACCACTAACGGTGCCCAGTTGGGTATCCCCAAACAAGGCTACATTCACAAGTTTGTCCAGCTTGACCAGTCCGTTACGATGTGCGGGGGAGTTAATATTGTGCCAGATCGCAAGCACGTAGACGTTTACATCGCCTGCTTCCACTCTCAGCCCGGTCAGGACATCAAACGAGCTTCGGGGCAATTTGAGATCGTAGAGAAAGCGATACTCGCCGGAGAATGGCCTTACGACAATGGGGACGATCCATCCTTTTTCCAAGCTCGACGTGGCAACCCGTTGACGTGGGGCGTTTGTCGGCAAAATGTTAGGAACGCCATCCAACCTCATGACATCGTGATTTTTGTCTCCTTCACTAAAGCAGAGGGAGAGATTCGCTATCGCTTTTGCGCCGTTTCCACGGTGGGGCAAAAACTGGATCATCGTTACGCTGCGGAACAGCCGAGTTTGAAAGGAAAGAGCTATATCAACCTACTGATCGAACCAGACCTTAGACACGAAAGATGGCTTCATTGCGAAAATGACAGGCGCTTGGGTGCTCGGCACAAAGACTGGCTGTGGCGAATTGCAGATCACGACGGAATCAATCAAGAGACCTTCAATCGTGAATTAGGTGCGGTGTACAGGCAGGGTTGGTTCTCGAACACAACTACGATTGAAGGGAAACCTTTACGGATGGCGAACAATTACGTGCTCTTTAACGACAGCGTAATCGCGAGGAACCCTCCAGTGATTGCGCACGCCAACCAAGGCTCTGAAGAGATTTGGACGAACAAAAGTCTGAAGGATGCGATCTTTGCGAGTGCGCCGAACGCCACGAGAAGGAATATCCGGACGAAGAATCCTTCTATCGCGCACCCGCACATTCGGTGGTCGCTTGAAAGCGCCAAAGCAAAGGCATGGAAAGCTGCACTTGCGAGAGAAATTGAAAGGAACTCTGAATAAAGGCTTGAAATGGACTCTGGAATCAGTTCTTGAACTCGTCGAAGAATGATTCCTCGATTGCGTAGGTCGCAACGGGCTTGACGCCCAACTCAAATTTCTTGAACATCTCAACCAGTTTCTCCCCGTCGATGAGTTCGATTGGCACTACGCCGTCCCGCGAGGCTTCGCGGCGTGCCTCCGCTGTGAAAGTCCCCGTGGTGATGATGATGCCCTTGTCAGCCCGCCCTGCCATTGCTCCGCGAAAATCGCGCACTTGGGACGGACTAACGGAGCCCTTGTATTTCTTGCACTGGAACAAAACCTTGAATGAGACGAGCGGGTTCACTTGCAATGTGCCGTACCCGTCGATACCTCCATCGCCGCTCCTGCCCGTGACCACGACCTGCACGAAACCAGCCTCGCGCAGCAGACGTTGGGACAAACGCTCGAATCCGGCAGGCGGGAGCTTCATCAGCAGATCGATTAGTTGGGCTTGGAGATCGCCTGCAACTTCCGCTTCACCCGCCACAGCGTCGATCTCGGGCTCGGTAACGGCTGCTTTCTTTCGGCGCTCTTCCTGAAAGAACTGAACCAACTTCTTGAAAATCGCTCGCGCCTGTTCTGGCGAAAGATGGGTTGAGCGTCCCTTTTCGGTCAGGCTCCATACTCCCCGCTTCGATGAATCAAGCAATCCTTCCCGGACAAGGTAGAACCGCGCCCAAGCTACCTGATTGCGAAAACGCAATTCACCGGAGGGCAGAGTCTCGTTCTGAACTTCGTCGGAAAGCTTTAGGTCTTGGGCGATGCGTTCGACCACTTCGTCGGGAGTACCGGAACCACCAAGCGCCCTCAGTGCGTCGAGCAACGGCCCGAAGTACCGAACGAAACGTGAACCTTCCTCTTTCCTCTGCTCTGTTCCAGTCTTCATGGACTGCCCATTTTAAGCCTACTTGAGCCATCCCAACAGCGCCTTTAGTATGCTTCCCCATTCCGAGTCGAGCGGCTCACGGCAAACGGGCTTACCTGCGCGGTTGCACCAATAGGAAGCGTTGCTCTGATCGCCTTCCTTGCGGTGGAGATACGCATGAACCCACGAACCTTCAGTGCCTTCGTCCCGCTGGGCGGACTCGTGCGCTCCCCAATCGCCCTTGCCGTCCCACCATAGTCCGGCTAGGGCAGGTGAGAGACCCGCAGGCGGCTCGGTCGAGGTGAGTGATTGGCGGAATTCGTCCAAGGTCATTTTGGGCTGGCTCTTCGCCTCAGTAGATCAGCGATTCCTTAAGCGCATCGAAGTCCATTCTTAGCGGATTAAATTGGAAGACCCTTTCGACCGCCTTCGTATCCAAGGCGCTGACTGTCACTCGGATAGGACCGTATGCGGCGGTGGATGAACCCGTCAATGTCCCCGGCTGGATCAGCGGCAGTGGTGTGAAAAATAGCTTCACAAACGCACTAGCGCCGGGGTCGAGAGTAAAGGTCTCTTTCCCTGTCTGGTCGAATATCAAACTCGCTGGCGTCGAACCCAGCGGTCCAAGGTTTTCGGTGGTCGCCTTTACCTCCCGAAGGGTTTTCCGCGTCTTGTTCCTAATTTTGACTCTGTATTCGATACCAGAAGTCTGGCTTGAAAAGTCTTCAATCGTTCGATATGACCAAAATTGCCGACCCGGATTCTTGAAATCGAAGATGATCTCAAAAGCAACGGCGTGACGTTTCCTGAGGTATGGAATGAGCCACACGAGCGCGACAAGCACCACGAGGAACAAGTACACGAAGCCGGGATGAGACAGCCATGCCGATGCATTCTGGATTTTGAGATACTGCCCCCACTTTGAGAGATTAGACTTTGCTTCGTCCGGCGAACGCGCTAGAAACACCGCAACCATCAACGCGAGGAACGACACTGTCGGTTGGAAGATTTTCAGGAACATGTCGAGGTTGAATCCTCAAGGTGAATAATAGCTCGTTCACTGCTCGACTAGGAGATGCGGATGAAGCTATCCGCTCACCTGCTGCTTGGAAGGCTCACTATTTGTCTGAGTTACCGCCAAGAACCTTTTGCTCCAAGGACGTGAGAGTTCGTTCGCTGAATCCGAAGAGAACACCGACTCCCACAATAATCAAGGTTTTTATGATGGTGCAAGATGCAGTGTCCTGCGCAGAACATGCAATCATCACGTCAGAAAACGTTTGACCTTGTAGAGAGATAGGCAGGACACCCCAACCAAGCAGTGCGTATCCCACGAGGCTTGCAACTGTGCCAGTGGCAATTCGACTCCATATCCTTCGTCGATAGGCGTCGAGTTCACCAGACAGGCTTACGTCGAAAAGCGGCATTTTTCGCATGACGCTCACACAACTTCCCGCCGCACCTGAGAATAAAAGGATTAACAGAAGAAAGACGGGAAACCACTTCAATCTGAAATGGAATAGTACACTCACGGCTATCAGCAGCAAGGTAGTCGCCCCCACGAGCCAAAGAGTGTATTTGCCCATTGAGTCTTCGTAGTCGTCTGTGTAGGTCGCCCACGAATTGTTTTCTGTGAAAATCGCTCTCAACGCGCCACGGGCGGTGTCAGGATTGTTCAACTGTTGTCCGAGCGTGTTTCGCAGCCCATCAATGATCGTCTTGGGAATGCTCCATTCCACCATCACGTCGATAGCTAGGCTGCCCTCGTTCAGCACTTCTTTGGCGGGACAAATGTATGCCCTCAGTGTTCCCTGTTCTTCCGCCTTTTCGATTAGGTCATCAAACTCATCAATGTTCTTCGCATCTTTTGCCTGTTGCTCAAACTCGACAAAACGAGCGAGTGCAGCGTTGAGTATTTCGAGGTCAGGCTGCTCTCCCGCCGCCTTAGCGCGTTGCGCCATCATTTCAAATTGCCAACGTTCGTAACTGATGTTATCGAGCACACGTTGGCGTTCCTTCTCTAGCTTCTTACGTTTGCGAAAGTCCAGCATTCTGGTGGAGAATTCTAGAGCGCAAGCCGCTTCTTTAGGAAGCATATAATTTGGCAATGATTACAACGCAGGCTGCTTGCTGTCTGATTTCATCGAAGCCCGGTGTAGCTCATGGCACGAATCTGGACGGTCGCCTATCTCAGACGGTTAAATGTGCTCACTGTGATGAGAAGTACGCCGTGCAGTACCAGAGCGGCGATGCGGGGAGAGTCGTTGATTATGAGGAAAAGCTTCTTGCTGTCGCGCAGCAAAAGGTAGACGAGAGTCATTCGTCAATCGGGCATCCGCCGATCATCAGCATTTGGGGAATCTGAATTCTCTGGTAAGGACGACCGCGATGACTCCACGCATCAAGAACTGCGTAGAACGGGCACGCTATTACCAAGACCTTCTGCTCAAGGAAATCAGTCAGCATAAGACCGTTGACAACAGCGACCGATCCTTGGTCTCGACCGCCTACGTCAAGATGGTGAACGGGGACTACAGCGCGATTCTGTCGCTGGTCGAAGCCGAGAACCCCGGCGCGGCGTTCAAGCTGTTCCGCTTGCTCTACGAGGATGTCATCAACGCGTTGTGGGTGCAGGCGTTCGCGAAGCCGGGAGTCATCAAGAAACTTCTGCACACCAAGAAAGGCGAGGTGCCCGGCTCGATGGCTCAACGAGCCGCAAAACTTGATACCATCTTTGTCCCCCCAAAGACCATCGTGCCAGAAGAGAGTCTCTTCGTTGATCTGCAAAGCAAGTTCTGGAAAGCTGCTTGCAGCTACACGCATGGCGGATCACTGGCGATCAACCGCGAACTCGCAGGATACGACGAGTTGTCCACGTACCAGATGCTTCGCAGCAGCACGACCCTGTTCGTGCTCCTGATGGACGCGATGTACAAGCTGCATCACGGCAAAAAGAACGACATGCTGTGGAACACTGCGCAGACCTACTTCGCGGAGAAGTGGTAGTCACGGTATGAAAATCAAGCTCTGGCAGTGGGAATATGATTTCGACAAAGAGGACGCGAAAATTGTCGTCCCGCTGATTTTGCTGTTGCTTGGTCTTACCCTTACGCAACTGAGAAAAGACGCGCTCTTCGCAGGAGCAGTCGCCTACTATCTCTTGTACTTTTTTCTGCCGCCGTGCCTTCTGGCGCTCAAGAAGCTATTCGCGCGAATTAGCCATTGGCTGTTCTTCAGGTGCCCGTACTGCAAGAGCCGTGAAGTCTTTTTGCAGGGGTATCAGGGCTACCACTCTGATGAGCAGTACGCGATCCATCTCTGCAACCGCTGTCGCGAGACATCCGTGTTAGTCAATGACAGGCTGATTACGACAAACCCGCCGAAAGCCAAGGCAACGGAGCACACGCTCACACCATAAAGACACGCACTGGATGAATTCTTCAGCCTTACGTGAGGATTACAGGTTTTCCAACGACCAGAATTGTTCTCGCGGGGCGGAACCGAACATGTTTGCGCCAACTCGTTTCCACTTCTTGTCGTAGTAATCGAGCAGCAGGTTGATGTAGCGACGCCGCAGATCGTACTGGTTGCCTGTCTCATCAAGCACAACCGTATTGCTGGTCGTTGCGGTGAGAGCGGTGCCCGGAGGATGAGAGTGTGCGCGAAGGCGAACAAGCTCCCCGTCTATGTCCTCATCTTGCATTTGTTCCACGATGACATAGACCATCTCGCCCGTGGGACTTTGTAGCATTCGCATGGTGATCGGACGTGGAGGGGCTGGCATCCACGGATTATATCAATCCGTCGCAATCATAATGACCAACATTTGAATTGGGCGGTCGCCGCCGCATCTCTGCCGCTTGAGGTTCAAAGGACGGGCTTCAAACGCTCCAAGACAGCGATGTCTGAGAGTGATCCAATTGGAAATTCAATAGCCTTAGGTTCGCCAACAGGCTCGGTGTCTGGTATCCAGATGAATCGCCACTCTTTCTGCCAAGCGTAACTGTCGTCTTTTAGCCGCCACGGTAAGAACTCCCGCATATCCGGTGGGTCGCTCAGAAGATAATCAGGATGTCCGTTCTCAGGATTGAAGTAGTGTGCTGGAGCAAAGAGAGGTGCCCACTTCCGGCGTGCAACTTGCGCGGCAGCGACAACGCGCTCACCAAAAGCCTTAGGATCGTGGATCAGCAGCCGCGCATCGCCGAAGGCGTCAAACCTCGGATCGGAGTCGTCGGCACACTTGGTAAAACTTGTCATGTAGTAGCTCTGGCGGATTTCCGTTGTCCGCGTGACTCGTCCGATAGGTTCAACGTGGTGTATTCCGGTTGGAGTCGGAATACCAATCCTAGTAGTCGGCGGCATCAAACTGGACTTCCGGTTTTCGTCGTCCTGCTGGGCGGCGGTCAAGGTAGAGTCCTTGTAGGTTGATGCCACGACTGCACGGAATGTGCCGTTCAGCAGTTTTTCCAGATGCACGAATTTGCCGTACTTGGCGACTTTGCTCATTTCTCTTCCGACTCCAAGAACGTAGGGATAATACCTGCAAAATCAGGCGGTACACCACCACCGTCCCAGTCGTTTATCTTCCTAACGATGGCTACCTGCTCATACTGAATTGGGGCGCGATATAGCCGCAGCCCGGTTCGTACTGCGCCATTCGCCGGGCCGCGAAAAGAGCCATCACGGAGACCGGAGGTTTTGAAATCTTGGCTGCCGAACGCTAACATTTCATCCGCCGATGAAGGAGGGTTTATGCCAGTTAAGAAACACAGCCACAAACATCCCGAAGTCGAGCAGCGCGTGAAAGCACTCGAACAGCAGACCAAGAAGCTAGAGAAGGAAGTGCGTGACCTTCAGCACAAGTTGGAAACGCACGACCATCCACACACTCACTGAGGATCATTCGAAGCCATGAAGAAGATCAATTTTGTATTAGTAGTGATCTGTGTTGCGGCGGCGTTCGGCATCATCGCGGCACAGGAACGGGCGAAGCGTGAGCCGATGACATTTGCCTTGGACTGCACCGGGGGCGACTGCCCATTGCTCAAGGGAGCACCGCAGACGAGTGGGATGAGAGGCGGTTCCGTGAAACTCAAGGTGGGCGAGAGCGTAGGCTGGCACTCGACATCAGGAAATGAGGAAGCTCTGGTCATCCTGCATGGGAGCGGCGTTGCGAATATCGAGGGACATCCCGACGTGCCGCTCAAGGAAAAGATGCTCGCCTACATCCCGCCCGCGACACGGCACAACGTCACGAACACGGGATCGCAACTCCTCGAATACGTCTGGGTGGTTTCGCCGACCGCCGAGGGAGCAAAGTGACTGGCAGCGACATTCATTCCAGCTTTCGGTCGCCATCTTCGTAAATCCTCTTGAGGTCTGCCGTGCGGTGCTGTGTCAGGTTCGTTAGGCACTGTGAGTAGATCATTGGAGCCATGCTGCCCCCTTCGTACTGCTGGGCTGCTGCCTTGCATTGAATATCCCGATAAGACAACCACGTGCGTTCAGCCTCTTTCAGGCTGGCTATAGCCGTTTCCTCGTACTTTATCTGTTTCTGATCGCCTCGCGCTCGTGCCCTCGTCAGATCGTCTGTCATGTACTGGACAGCTTTGCGATACACGCTGTTGAGACGAGCGTCCGCTTGCTTGTACTCGAAGGCTGCACAATCATCCATTTGGCGCTGGTTTATGGGTTTCTCGTTGCAGGGATTCTGCGGTGAAGCCGCCTGTTGCGCGGCTGCCAATCGTGGCGAGAATACGAACAGCAGCAGAAGGATCGGGAGATACATAGTTCAAGGATAGCCGCTGAGGAGATGGTGCCGCTCAAACCCCGCCCAGAAATGTCTCTGCGACCGCTATCATTCATTCCTTGAAAACTTTCACCAGCATCGCCATTTGTTGGAGCCGAATTCCAAGTTCCTTCACCATCTCGGCTCTTGTTGCCTCCGAAATGTGCGGCAGGTCGAGCTTCACACACTCATCGTCGAAATCCGCCAATGCCCACTTGAGGGCGGAAAACACACGCCACATGTACCGCTTTTCCAGCGGCAAGTCTCGCAAGACTTCAAGTGCGGCTTCTGTCCCAGCAGCATCGTTGCTGTAAGACTTCATCCAGTAGTCCATATATGGGCGAGACTGCTCTGATCTCAGCAACTCCTGCGCCAACGGATCGATCTTGATTTCGCTCAGCGGAATCATTTCAGGTTCCATATCTTCCTTCCTTTTGCGTCACAGGCGCGATGGTAGATTGTCGCATGAGCGGTAAGCGCCTGAGATCAAGAGTTAGCAAAAATTGGGGAGTCCATCGTTGACGGCTCGGTTGCGGTGAGGGATTGGCGGAATTCGGCGAAGGTCATCTTTGAGTCTCGGATGATCCGAACAGCCGATTTCGGCGTAGGCGTAGAGCTACTTGGCTTCCGCTCGCTGCCGCCTGATTATTTTTGCCTTGATTTCTTTCCCGTCAGGTCGTTGCAAGATCAGATTGTCTCCGTCGATTGCGACTTGCACAGGATCACCTACGACCAGACCGTGGGCAGGGTCGTCGGAGTGTCTACGCACCCTTTCTCCCCGTGCGAAGTAGATAAGATCGCCGACTTGTACCTGATAGACAGCGTGAATGACCGTCGTTCCCTCAACTAGGCGCTCGTCGCTACCCACATCGAGCAGCTTTCCGTTTTGAAAGTGGTGTGGCGTGCTTGCAACCGTTCCGATGACGACAAGCACAACGCAGCAAGCGAGCACTAAACGGTAGATGTAACTCATGGTTTCAACCTCCCGTTGCGAAGCACAACACTGATATTCCGCGCAATGCCTCTAGCGTCCGCGCTCAGCCCTGAATGCTCTGCAAGGTGTAGCTGATATTTTGCTTCGGCCAAGTTGTACGCCTGTTCGAGTTGAGAATGAGTGCGCCTGTCATCTTTGAACCAACGCGACTTGGGTCTATAGCCAGTGTGCATCGGTCTGTAGAACGTAAAGGCGCGGTACGCTTGAACGCTCGCCGCTTTCAGCCTCTCGCACTCGCCGCATTTCACATCTTCGGCCATCTTCACTCCGCAAACGCGCTCGTGAGAATGTCTGGCTTAGCGCAATACTTACGCTCGATCTGAGCGATCCATCGAAGAGCGTCCTCATCGATGCCCATGGGTTTTTGGAGACGCTGGGGAAACCCGTCATACGTTTTTCCGTCGAGCATCCTGCCCGCACGCTTCTTGTGCAGTCCGCCCCACTGCTTGAAAAAGAACGGCACATCCGCGGTGGCGCATTGGTCGCGGATCGAGACTACCCAGTCGCGATTCATCGGTCTTGCGCCTCTGCCACTTTCCCCGCCGACAATGACCCAGTGAATCCCACGCAGGTCAACTGCTCCCAAATCCTCCAACAAGGGTTCGACCGATAGGAAGCGGACCGCCGCCGGAGCAGACTGCAAGTCGGGAATTCGCGCCAGACCGTATCGCTTGTCCTCGACGCTGACACCCCACCAAATGTGCTCAGCACGAGCGGCGAAACGAAGGCGGGTCGAGAGGAGCTTTGCCATTCGCTGCGAACGCTTAGTGAGCACTTGATACGTGTGCCAATCCGCCTTGACCATAACATTAGCAACTGCCTCGATGTAGTCTTCAGGAATCCCGTCGTGAAACAGGTCGCTCATCGAGTTCACGAACACCGTCTTTGGGTTTCGCCAGCGGAGAGGCTCGGCGAGCTTATCCGGAACAAGACGTAGATCGAATCCTTGCTCGTATGGATGCCCTTTCACTCCACGAAACCGTTCCGCGAAAACTTCCGCATAGCAGTGTTTGCAGCCGGGACTAATCTTCGTGCAGCCGCGAACGGGATTCCACGTTGCGTCCGTCCACTCAATGGTGCTGTTGACGCTCATGTGTGCCCCCTAATGGCTGTGCTTCTTTTTCGGAAATGTCACCTTCACGCCGTCAGCGAATGTGCCTTGCCGTCGTCTGGCGGCAGGCGGATCGGCTTTGATGAGCCCTCGTTCCTCCATTTTTGCCAGCACGGTTTTATAGTTCTTCATGATGTAGGGTCGTCCCACATTGTCACGGTCATAAATCTCCGCAGTTGTGAGCGTCTCTCCCGCAAAGTCGCTTAGGAGCATCCCTTCGAGGTCATCGAGCGGACGGTTAAGCTCGAACAGCAGGGGATGGATCGTTGACGCCGGACAGTATCCGAATGAAGCCACGCCCTGATGCGCCTCAGAACTATGTTTTGCCATGATTTCCTTCATAATTCGATAGCCAAGCGGATGCTTCGTGGCGAAAACCAGATGATGACTCGTCCGCGTGCCGTTCTCGTCCTTAAAACAGAATGGCAGAACGTACTCGGCTCCGAGTTCCCGCAATGCTTCGCTCAGTGCTTCGACGATAGCAGCTTCGCGTTCGTGGGAAGGCAATGCGGCGAGTTTCTGGCGCAACTTGTTGGCTCGTTCCTCGCCGAACAGGACATTCATGTGCTGCTCGACTGCTTCGTTCCCCAAACCCATGTTGATGCGGTTGTAGTTGAAGAAAAAGACACAATCGCAACCCCAGTTCTTCAAGACTGAGTTAATCAGTCCGAGAGAGAGCCCTTTGTAGCCCCACGGATCAACGAAAAAGAAGGTTGGAACCAGTCGTTTTTCTTCGAACATGGCGACGATTTTGTCGCCAACTTCTTCTGCCTCCACCTGCGGCTTGTACTTCAGTTTCTCGATTCCCGGTAATGCGTCGATTTCCTTCTGGAGTGCGGCAGCGTTTTCTTTGGCGGCGTCATTGAACAGTGTTACCAGACACCCACGCATCTCCGGATCGGCAGTGGCAGTCTCCAGCACCAGCAAAGGCGTCGATTTCGTCCTATCCTTGTAGCGTCCCGGTCCCGCGAAAAGGTCTATGTAGGCAATCCGCCCCTTCTGCTTCTTGACCGTGGGCAAGATCACTCGCGCCCAAGCCCAAAAGTAGTCTCTGACGATGGTCGCCTTGATGCGCGACTGCTCGGTAGATTCGTCGAAGAAGGTTCCGGTGCTCACAATTGCCCCATCAGACCCCTAGCTTACCTGTTCGCAGGCCAACGTCTGTCAATTTCCTCCATTAGTCTCTCAGCCCAACGAATCGCATCCGCGATGGCGGCTACAGTAGCGGGCACCCGCGCTCCACTGTCGTACTGCGCGAGTTTGCGGGCCGCAAGAATCGCGGCAGCGATCAGGAGAACACGTTTGCGACCTTCATCCACGGCTAATAAGTGTAGCAGATTCGCTTTTTATTCGCCCACTATTGCTAGGCTCCATTTTCGCCTCCCTTCGACCGGGCGAGAGCCGCCAAGGATGGTTCCGTCAGCTTGGTGAGAAAGGCCAAAAACAGGGGTTTGAAACGCCGGATTAGGGCTTAAGTCGTCCAGTCGCCAGATCGCCACAGAGTCAGCTTCCGGCGCATGTTGATACAATCCCGGCGAGGAGAATTCAATGAACTTGGCTGGTGTTGTCCAGCAGTTGCGGAAGGAACGGGATCAGGCGGCAAGAACCGTTGAGCAACTAGACGCCGCGCTCGCCGCTCTAAACGGCGCTTCATCTGGAAAAAGAACTGGAACTCGTAGCCGCCTGTCATCGGCAGCACGGGCGAGAATCGCCGCTGCCCAGAGAGCAAGATGGGCTAAGGTGCGAGCGAATGGTGGTCAGCCTGCGCAGAAACCAAAAGTCGTCAGTATGCCCAAGAAGAAAACGATGTCGGCTGCCGCCCGCAGGAAAATTGCCTCTGCTCAGAGGGCGCGGTGGGCGAAGGTCAAGGCTGAACAAAAGAAGACAGCCTAAGAACTGCTTCCGCTGGCAATGGGAAAGTTCTCACCAACAAAGCGACATGGCGACTGCGAGGAGATCGTCAATCCTTCCACTGCATACGGTCGGCGGCAGCGTAACTGGATCGAAGCGCACGGTTCCGTCCCTGACGGTCAGGTCGTCGATGCCTCCTGCGGCAATCGGAACTGTGTTGCGCTGAAGCACGCTTATCTCCGTCCTCGCATCGAGCACCCGGGAACGTACCGCAAGATTGCCGACCGCGTACACAGGCTCAAAGTCGGTCAGCACTTCGACGTTCGGGGTATCGGCACGGACGAGCGGAGCCGCAATCGATTCCGCTCCGGGTTGTATGCGGCATTGCGAGTGGATAAAGTTTCGGTGAGCAGCCAGCCGGATGGCAATGTGCGTGTCACGAAGGTTGGAGAGTGGCATAGACTGGGAATCTAACTGCCAGACTAACGCCAACGATTCATGACAACCTTTACCCAGCCCAAACCCCTAACAGAAGCGGAACTCGACCGCCTTGGCGACTTCCTCAAGTCATGCAAGGGCGGCAAGGCGATGAACCTCGAAGAACTGGACGGATTCTTCGCCGCCCTGATCGCGGCTCCCGATGTCGTGATGCCGAGCGAATATAACCGTGAGGTTTTCGGGGGCGACCTGTCAGAGGTCGTTGAGTTCGCCAGCCTCGACGAAGCGAATGAAATCTTGGGATTGCTGACGCGGCTCTGGAACAAGATCGCCTCGACTCTGTACAAGGGCGAAATCCATATCCCCATGGTCTTTGAGGACGAGAAGGGCGAGCTTCACGGCAACGACTGGGCTCGCGGATTCATGCGCGGAATGCACATGCGGCACGATGGCTGGGCTGAACTCGTCAGTGACGAAAAATACGGCGACTCCCTGATCCCGATGATGATCCTCTACCACGAGCATGATGAAGACCCGGAGATGCGCCCAGAGCCGATTACGCCAGACAAGCGCGAGAAGGTGATCGCTCTGATGGCGACAGGGTTGATAAACGCCTACGAGTTTTTTCGGAAAGAGCGGGACGGTGCTCTTGGCATCCCTGTATCCGAATCCCAGCGCAGCACTCCTAAGGTCGGGCGGAACGATCTGTGCCCCTGCGGGTCGGGAAAGAAATTCAAGAAGTGCTGCGGCGGGGCGACGGTGAATTGACTGCTTCAACAACCCATGCCCGATTACCCAACCAGTTCGTGGATGTGCCGAAGTTGGGTCGCTGAGCAGAGTGCGACTTTCCACTCAACAAATCGCGTGCGGGAGTTAGGTGATGCCCAAAGTGCGACTCTTCCTTTTCGCACTCTGCCGAGATTGCATCATTTCGGGTGCATTTAGTGAACGGGCGAGACTGTCTGAACGGGATTTGGAAGTGCTTGTTCTGAAAGGCGCTTCATAATCGCAGAGTGCGACTTCAGGGTTTGGAACGCTCCCGCACGAATTTCCCGTTCACGCACACGTCTACCATGTATTTACAAGGATTTGGCAGTTCCCCATAGCCTAGTTAAGTTGTTGAAAGGATTAGATATGAGGGAATTGGCAAGGTCGCACTCTACCACTGAGTTACTCCCGCTCGTCGAACCTCATTGTAAAGGACCCCCCTGCTTCCCGCAAACTGCCCGAAAGTGCTGCATCCCTCGCTTAGGATTGGGCTTTTCGCGACGGGAGACCGCCGCGGACGAATGCGTCCGCGGCTCCAAGAGGGTTCATTCGCCCGGTCCCTCCGGATATGCAGGTAGGTCCGGGGGTGGTGGCGGGTTCTTCACTGGATGCTCCTGGATTTCTTTCATGACCAGTTCGATCGCCTTCTCCAGTTGCGGATCGCGTCCGTCGCGCACTAGGTCCGGACGGTTGTCGACCTCGATGTCCGGCGCCACACCGCGGTTCTCGATCAGCCACTTGCTGTCCAGGCTGTACAACGAAAACTCCGGACGCGTGATGTAGCCGCCATCCATCAGCGGGATCTCGCCCCGAATGCCGCGCACTCCGCCCCATGTGCGTTCGCCGATGAGCGGGCCCAGTTTGTAGGCCTTGAAGAAGTAGCTGAAGAAGTCGCCGTCGGATGCGGCGTAATGATTTGTGACGCAGGCCATGTGCCCGTGGAACACCAGGCTGGGTTCGGTATCGGGGGCCCAGTTGCGGGCCGACTCCATGCCGGCCAGTATGCGGCGCAGCCGTTCGAAGATGATCTGGTCGACGAATCCACCGCCGTTGTAGCGTACGTCGAAGATCATTCCTTCCTTGCGGATCTGCGGGAAGTATTGCTTCACGAATTCGTTCAGGCCGCTCGCCCCCATGTCAGGCAGGTAGACGTAGCCGATGCGGCCTCCACTGGCCTTCTCGACCTTGCGGCGGTTGGTCTCGATCCAGTTCAGTTCGTGCAGGCTGAACTCGCTGGGAATCGGACGGACGATCACGTTATGCGACCCTTCCTGTGTGGGCTTGCTGTTCACGGTCAAGGTTGTGGTCTGATTCACCGTATTGACGAGAGCCTGGTATGGATCCTGGGGCGCGCGCAGCGGGCGCCCGTTGATGGCCAGCAGGTAATCGCCCTCCTTCACCATGACGCCAGGTTCCGTCAGGGGTGAGCGGAGCGCATTGTTCCAGTTCTCTCCGTGATAGATCTTCGCCATGCGGTACACGCCGCTGGCCGAGTCGAGTTGGAAGTCCGCTC
>Ga0335069_10002056_pt1 | contig 31446 bp, 24 predicted proteins | sample Lox_Sample_11_FD_206714 | JGI IMG/M metagenome (GOLD analysis project Ga0335069, IMG submission 206714) | Soil microbial communities from Loxahatchee National Wildlife Refuge, Florida, United States - Lox_Sample_1.1 | ecosystem: Environmental > Terrestrial > Soil > Wetlands | place: USA...
GCCACAAACTGCGCACCGAGGACTTGCTGGGCTCGTCGTTTGAGCCGGAGTTCTATGCCGCCGGTGAGGGCGGCGCCAAGGTCCTCGACATCGATCGCTTTTTCAAAGAGAACCTTCAGTTTCGCGGGCAACTGTTCGACGCCGTGTTCTTCTGGGACATCGCCGACTATCTTCCTGAAGCATTGGTAAAACCGGTCATCGAACGGATTTTCACTGCAATGAAGCCGGGCGGAATGCTGCTCGCTTTCTTCCACACCAAAGACGCCGGTCCAGACGCTCCGTACTCGCGCTATCACATCGTCGGCGAAGACGCGCTCGATTTGCAGCCCTTAATGGTGCGTAACGGGACCGGTGGCGCCTCGCTCGTGAAATTACAGCGGGTCTTCAACAACCGCCACATCGAGAACCTTTTCCACGATTACGCCTCATTGAAATTCTTCCTCGCCCGCGACAACATCAGGGAAGTGCTGGTTGTGCGGTAAAGACCTGCATCACGGCATCGCTTCAGAAGCTGTCCCGTAGGGACATCCTCCAATAGCCCGGCGATTTATCGCCGGGGCAGAATGAAAAACAGATCGCCGAGTGCCGTAGGCACGACTGAATCTCTAACTTCCCCTCGTCCATTCCAACGCCCACCTCTTCACCATCTTCGATCGAAACGCCACTGCCGCTATCTTCCTGAAACTTTCCGGCGCTCGGCTAAGCTTCCGCGTGAACGCTGCTGTCTGGAACGCCCGTCCAAATCGCGCCTGATATTCACGCGCGTAGCGCTCGACCCCGCCTTCAACTGCGCACTCCGCCGCGAGCACCCCGCTTCGCAGCGCAAGCGAGATTCCATCTCCCGTAAACGGGTCGATGAACCCGGCGGCGTCCCCGGCGTTATAGACACCACTGGCGACAGGCTCGGGTGCAGCATGGATGAGAGGAGATGTTGTGACCGTCTCAGTGACTTGCTCCCACGCCCGCGAACGCAGCCAGAGTTGCCGGTGTGCGGCGAAGACGTCTTCCAGGGTGGTCGCAACGTCCGCGCTGACCATCGCCGAGGCGTTGATCTGATTCGAGTCGACTGGCTGCACCCCGCAGTAGCCTCCGTCGAAAAAGTAAATGTCCGTCGAAGGCGGCGCTAGCTCGCCCGAAAAATGCGCTTTCACCCCGATCCAGCGAGGCGAGTTGACCGTAGCGTTTGTTCTCCGCAGATTCGACCACCGTCCCGAGGCGTTAATGACAGCTTTGGCCGCGATGCCTTGATCCTCGATCCGAACCGAGTTGGCAGAAATCGATTGCGCCGTCGTCGATAAGTGGCATTCCGCTCCGGCGACTTCCGCGGCCTGCCACAGCGCGTAATCAAGATCGAATCGCGAGATGCTCCACGCTGCCTCCGGTAAATCGAAGTCGAGGCACTTACCGTCTACGAACATTCGGGCACAGGTGATCTGAGCTGGCCTCTGCAACAGGGAATGATCGCGGCCGAGGAGTTCGACGAGAACTTTGTGCGACTCGGCGGAAACAAATTCGCCGCATACCCTGTGACGCGGCAGGCGTCCCTTTTCACAGAGCAGCACGCGTTTACCTGACCGCGCAGCCCTGATGGCCGCAGCACAACCCGCTGGACCGCCGCCGATGACAGCGAGGTCGTAGCTCACTTCCACGCGATGATCCCCATGCGAAAGAGGTAACTGTTGCGGACGTCCACCTGTCGGGCGGTCCCGTGGTTCAGCATCGTTCTCATCTCGCCGGAAGTATAAGAGCGCCACACTGACGCCACTGAATCGTGACGTGTGATGCGCCCAAAGAGCGGCGCGCCAGCGTGAACCGCCAGAAGATGCGTGTACGAACGTCGCAGATCGTTGATCAGCACCCCGATTCGGCAGACTCGCAACGATTCTTTTAGGAACGCTCGCAGTTCATCCGGCTCTAGGTGATGCGCGAACAGCGAGCACCCAATCACATCAAAGCTGTTGTCGAGAAACGGCAACGCGAGCGCATCGCCGCGAACGCAATCGCTGTTGCGATGAGCAAGGTGCGTCGCATCGCGATCGAGCAGGGTGTAGCGCAACTGGATCCCACGTGCATTAAGTTCATTCTGGATGCTACCCGGAATGTCACCGCTCGCGGAGCCGACGTCCAAAAGTGTCAGATGACTCTTGTTGGTCTTCTCGATAACAGCCTCGATCAGCTTCTGCATCGTGCTGGTTCCACCAAACCAGCGGTTGATGCGCTGCAAGTCAACAAGTGATTCGCGCACCTCTTCCAGCGGAGCGTCATCGCCGTCGAGAATTTCGGGTCGAACAATGCGGCGCATCTAGCCGTCCTTATCCTTGGTGCCCCATTCAACCTTCTTTTGGTTGAGTGGGGTCGTTGGCCTTGTCATAACGAGACCTCGCGCAGCGAAGTCGAGGCACCTGCTCTTGTCAGGCCCGCTACGGCCGAGCCCGGAACTCGAAATTTGAAACTCCCCGCGTTCTCTGTCTCCCTGCGTCCGCTGCGGTGAGAAAGTAAGGTCGCCCGCTTGTATGGTTTCTCGCGTGCTACAGTTCCCATTTCGGGAAACACCATCGTAACGTTACCGTTAACATCTTCTTGCCTTCGCCGTTTGTCTTGCCCCACACTGAAGATCGTGGCCGGTACAACCGGTCGTGTGCGCGCAGCCGCCCTGGGCTGCGCGGTTTTGTTCTTTGACAACTGAATAGCCGATTTTCGAAGACTACTTCCTTCAGTTCTAAGTGGAGCAACTGGAGCCCGTTCCGCCACATGGCCGTGGAGCAACCTGGAAAGAAAGCGCCGTGAGGCGCGAAATCCAATAGTCCGGCACGAAGTGCCGGGTATACAAGCAAACGCTTTGCGAGTCCCGGCTGGGACGGCACTGATCCGGTGAGTAGGCGGAAGATAACTTTCTGGTTAACTGGTCGACATTTGCAGTCCACCTCTAGCCGGCAAAATTCGCCTGTAAGTTGTTGAGCCAGGCGTACTAGTGAGTAAGTAGGTTTGTTTGCAACAAATCTTCCGTCGTGTTTCCGCTAAGTCGTTGATTCCACTGAACCGACCTAGGGTGGGTAAGATGAATTGGGTGTTTACGGAAGAGTCATCATCCGAGATGACCTCTACCGTTTACCGTTTGCACTTTACCGCTGCCTAACTCCTTTGTTATGTCATTTTTAGCTCTAAGTCTTGTGTTTAGTCATTTTTGGCGCCAAATGTTCCGTAAGTCCTTTGTTTTCACATTTGGGACCCCTGGGGGTACGCCTTCTCCGCGACAGGGCAAACTGGGTCTACCGTCTACACCGTCTCCAGTTCCTCTTCCAGCAGTTGCTTGTTGTAGAGATCGGCGTAGTATCCGCCTCTTTCCAGCAGGTCATCATGTGTGCCGATCTCCACAATGCGCCCGTCATGCAGCACGGCAATCTGGTCAGCGGCGCGCACTGTCGAGACCCGGTGGGAGATGAAGATCGTGGTACGGCCCTTCATCACCTCCCGCAAATGGTTCAGGATTCGCTCTTCGGTGTAGGTGTCGACGCTCGAGAGCGCATCGTCGAGCACTAGGATCTTAGGGTTGCGAATCAAGGCGCGGGCGATGGCGGAGCGCTGCTTCTGCCCGCCCGAGAGCGTGATGCCGCGCTCGCCGACCATGGTCTGGTACTGCTCGGGGAACGATTCGATGTCCTTCGCGATACTGGCTCCCGCGGCCGCTGCGAAGATTTCTTCGTCAGTCGCCTCTTCCACACCAAGTGCAATGTTCTCGCGAACCGTATCGCTGAATAGGAACGTCTCCTGCGGAACGAAGCCGATGTTGCGGCGCAAAGTTTCCAGCGGATAGTCCTCCAGCGGACGGCCATCCAGCAACACGCTTCCGCGTGGCGCCTCGTAGATGCGCGGGATCAAGTCAACGAGTGTCGTCTTGCCTGAGCCAGTCGGGCCAACGATCGCAAGGCTCGTTCCGGCGGGAACGTGCAGGTTGATGTCGTGTAAAACGGGCGTTCCGTTATAAGCGAAATTCAAGTCACGGAATTCGAGATCGCCGCGAATCTCAACCTTCGCAAGCTGCGCGGCTTCGGGCGAATCGTTGATGTCCGGTTTCGCGATGAGAATCTCGTTGATGCGCGCCATCGACGCCGTTCCGCGCTGAATCAGGTTGATCACCCAGCCTACGGCGATAATCGGCCAGGTGAGCTGCACCATGTAGGTGTTGAACGCGACGAACGCTCCCACCGTCATTTTGCCGTTGATGACTTCACGTCCGCCGAGCCAGAGTACGAGGACGACGGCGAGGCCGAGCATGGTTTCCAGAGTCGGAAACAGCATGCCCATCAGGCGAACCAGCCGCAGGCTGCGCGAGATGTACTCGCGATTCGCGTTCTCGAAAAGGTCGATCTCCGACCCCTCCTGCGAGAACGCGCGGATGATGCGCACGCCGGAGAAGTTCTCCTGCGCCCGCGCCGAGATGTCTGAGAACATTGCCTGAATGCGTTCGAAGCGCTCGTGAATGCGGCGCCCGAACGTTTGCAACACGACGCTGACAATCGGCAGCGGCAAGAATGCCCACAACGTCAGCCGCGGCGAGATGGCGACCATGAACGACAGCGCGCCGGCGGTGAAGACGATGGTGTTGGCCGAATACATGATCGCCGGACCAAGCAACATGCGCACGGCGTTCAGGTCGTTCGTAGCGCGCGCCATGATGTCGCCCGTTCGCGTCTTCTGGTAGTACGAGTAAGGCAGTGTTTCGAGATGCCGAAACAGGTCATTGCGGAGGTCGAACTCAATATCGCGTGAAACACCGATCACGATCCAGCGGGTCAGAAACTGAAAAAGCCCTTTGGCGGCTGCGATTGCGATTATCAACAGCGCGTAAGTGACCAACTTGTGCTGGCTGTGACCGACGTCGAGGTCATCGAACGCCCGGCGCAGAACCTGGGGAAACAGCACCCAAATGCCATTGTTGGCAAAGACGCACAGCGCGCCAAGCAGTAACGGCACTCGGTATTTAGCGAGATAGGGAAATAATGGCCGCAGCGATTTCAGCATTTGAGGATCGATGGAATCAGATTACTTAGATTGTAGCCAATTGGCTTAGGTGCAGAAACTTCGGTCTGGTATGTTGTCTGCGTGTGCCGGAACTGCCCGACATCACGGTCTACATCGAGGCGCTGGAAAAGCGGATTTTGGGCGCGGAATTGCGCCGTGTTCTAATCGCCGCGCCCTACCTGCTGCGGACCTTCGATCCGCCGCTCGAAAGTGTCGAAGGCAAGAAGGTAGTAACACTGCGCAGGCTTGGAAAGCGAATCTGCATCGGCCTTGAAGACGAACTCTGGCTTGTGCTCCACCTGATGATCGCTGGGCGATTGCACTGGTCCGAGAAGCCCAAGCCAAGCACCAAGAACATGGCAAGCCTCGAGTTCAGCACCGGAACCCTGACGCTCACCGAAGCCGGTTCGCGCAAGCGCGCTTCGCTGCACGTGGTGCGCGGCCAGCAGAATCTGCTCGCGCTGGCTCCTAAAGGTGCCGAAATCTTCGCTATCGAGCGCGATCAGTTTGCTCAGATCCTTCAATCCGAGAACCACACGCTCAAGCGCGCGCTCACCGATCCTCATCTCTTCAGCGGAATCGGCAACGCCTACTCGGACGAAATCCTGTGGGCAGCTCAGCTTTCCCCGCTGGCCTTGACGCAAAAGCTCAAGCCCGAAGATATCACTCGATTGTACGAAGCAACCCGTGCCGAACTCTCGCGCTGGACCGATCTCCTGCGCTCCGAAACCGGCAATCGCTTTCCCGAGAAAGTCACGGCCTTCCGCGAAGGAATGGCGGTTCACGGACGCTTCCGCGAGCCGTGTCCGCGTTGCGGCAACAAAGTCCAGCGCATTTGCTACGCCACTAACGAAACCAACTACTGTCCTCACTGCCAAACTAGCGGACGGCTCCTGGCCGATCGCAGCCTGTCACGGCTATTGCGCGAAGACTGGCCCAAAACGCCCGAAGAGCTCGGTTGACCCTCCAAAGCAGAGTTGCGCGTTTCCCAATCTCGCCATCAAACGTTTCTGCGGCGACTCTCATCAGAATAGCCGAGCATCGCACGATTCGGGCCCATGTTGAATGTCGGGAAGTGCGCCGCACCGGCGCTTATAGTTCTGTTCGCAACCGTCATGCTGGCGCAGGTGCAGCAAGTGCAACCTCCGGCATCGACGGAACCTCCTGCCAAAACCTCCCCGGAGACGAAGCAGGTGTTGCCCTCGTACGAAGGGCAAACTGTTTCCTCGGTTGAGATCGCCGGCCAACCGGACCTCAACCAATCCAAGCTCTTGCCGCTACTGCCGCAAAAAGCAGCTCAACCGTTCTCGAAAGAAAAAGTCGAGCAAAGTGCCGCCGCATTGCGGTCAACCGGCCAGTTCAAGGCGGTACAGGTCCAGATCGTGCCCGACATCAAAGGAGTGCGCGTTCTGCTGGTCGTCCAACCTGGCATGTATTTCGGCATGTACCGTTTTACCGGCGCGCTCGGGCATTTTGGCTACACGCAAATGCTGCAGATCGCGAACTATCCGCCGGAAGGGCCTTACACGAACAGCGACGTTAACAATGCCAAGGCATCACTGGTGCGCTATTTCCAACGCAATGGGTTTTTCGAGGCGCAAGTGAAGCCCGAACTCCAGCAAGATCCCTCGCATGGCATCGTCAACGTTGACTTCATCACCGATCTTGGCCGCCGCGCAAAATTTGGAAACGTCACACTGGAAGGCGCGACGCCGCAGGAGACGGCTCACCTGCAATCTGTGCTGAAGTCCATCATGGCGAGGCTTCGCGGCTCCGCCATTCGCTCGGGGAAAACTTACCACCTCAAGACTGTTCAGAACGCCACGCGGTACCTGGAAAGCGCGCTGATGAAGCAGGACCATCTCGGCGCGACGGTGAAACTGATCGGCGCCAACTACGATCCGGAGACTAATCGCGCCGACATCGCATTTCATGTCTCCGCCGGTCCACTCGTTCACGTGAAGATTGAAGGTGCTCACGTCTGGAGTTGGGACAAAAAAAAGCTGTTGCCGGTGTACCAGCAGGTCGGCGTAGACCAGGAGATCGTCCAGGAAGGCCGCCAGAATCTCGTCTCTTACTTTCAGTCGAAAGGCTATTTCGATACCCAGGTGAACGTCGATACCACCAAGGAGACGGATGGCGAAGCCATTGTGTATGAGATCACCAAAGGGCCGCGTCATAAGGTGAAAGAAGTTACCGTTGCTGGCAATCAGGGTGTGCCCAAGGACAAGCTGATGCCGCAGGTCCAGGTCAAAGAGGCGCACCTTCTTTCGCACGGCCAATACAGCGAGAAGTTGGTACACCAGAGCGTGAAGAACCTGGAGGCGCTCTATAAATCCGAGGGCTTCAGCACGGTCAAGGTCGTCCCCCAGGTCAAAGAAGTAAACGGAAACCTCGACGTTACCTTTCACGTGACCGAAGGCCCCCGGGATGTAGTGGAGACGCTGAACGTGGTCGGCAACGACACCATGCCGGCTTCGCAACTCGTTCCCGGCGGTTTGAAGGTCGCGCCGGGCCAGCCTTATTCACAGAAGCACGTCGATGAAGACCGCGCCAACATGATGTCGAAGTATCTCGAATCGGGATACCTCACCGCCACCTTCCGCGAGACTGTGGCCGAAGTTGATAAGAATCCGCATCGACTGGCGGTCACGTACCACATCTACGAAGGGCCGAGGGTAATCGCTACCAATATCGTTACGGTTGGCCGCAAACAGACGAAGCAGGGCTTCATTAATCGCACGGCACAACTGCAGCCTCATAAGCCGCTCACCGCCAACGGAATGCTTTCCGCCGAAAGCAGGCTCTACGAACCGGGTATATTCGATTGGGCTGAGGTCGACCCTCGCCGGCAGATCACCACCCAAAACCGCGAAGAAGTGCTGGTTAAGGTGCATGAGGCGAAGCGGCATTCCATAACGTACGGATTTGGCTTCGAGATCATCAAGCGCGGCGGCAGTATTCCTAGCGGTACTGTCAGTGTTCCGGGAATTCCTCCGGTTGGATTGTCGAGCAACTTCCGCACCGCGGAGCAGACTTTCTATGGTCCGCGCGGTTCCTTTGAATACGAACTGAAGAATATTCGCGGCCGAGCCGAGACCCTCACGTTCGGAGGCCTTGCGGGCCGTCTCGATCAGCGCGGGAACGTCACGTTCTCGAATCCGCACTTTCGCGGGACGAACTGGGTATCCGATACTTCCGGCACCGGAGAACACGACAGCACTAACCCTATCTTTACAGCGAGATTGGGAATCGGGAGCTACCAACTGCATCATCCGATAGGGAAGGGCAAAACATCGAACATCTTCTTCCGCTATACCTTCCAGGACACGGACATCACTCACTTACTTGCGGGCTTCGAGGATCTGGTTCCGCCCGAAGATCGTAACGTGCGCCTGTCGATGTTCGCCGCCAGCTACATTCGCGATACGCGCGACAATCCGCTCGACGCCACCAAAGGCTCGTACGACACTGCCGAGTTCGACGTCAACCCGACCGCGCTTGGCTCGAGCGTGAACTTTAACCGCTTCGTCGGCCAAGCCGCCTACTACAAGCAATTACCCAAAGTTCCCGATCACATAATTTGGGCGAATAGTCTGCGCATTGGTCTGGAAGGCGCTTTCTCCTCCAGCCATGTACCCCTGGCGGAAGAATTCTTTTCCGGCGGCGGCAGCACGCTTCGTGGGTTCCCGCTCGACGGCGCAGGTCCGCAACGTACGATTACCATCTGCGGCAATCCTGCTGACCTGAGCACCTGCGAAAAAACCACCGTTCCGGTCGGCGGCAACGCTTTGCTAATCCTCAATTCCGAATTCCGCATTCCCGTCCCGATCAAGAAAGGATTGGGAGTAGTCGCTTTTTACGACGGCGGCAACGTCTTTCAAACCGTCAGCTTCCATGGTCAGTACACGAATTCTGTCGGATTCGGAATTCGTTATGCAACGCCGGTTGGCCCGGTAAGGGTGGATATCGGCCATCTTCTGAACGCTCCACCTGGCATTGGCGGCATCCAATATTTCATTACTTTGGGACAGGCATTTTGAGCGCAGCTCCACAATTTCCCCCTGGATACGGCCCGGAACAAGTTCCGGAACAGCCACCGGCTCCGCCTCGACGCCCGCTCTGGCAGCGGCTTCTGCTCTGGATCGGCGGCGGTATTCTCATCCTTATCATTCTGGTTGTGGTCGGCGTGTACGTGCTGCTGCACAATCGTTCGTTCCACAATTATGTTTTGCGGACGGCGCAGCAGAAGGCGACAGCAGCTCTGGGCACGGACGTACACCTGCAGGAATTCGCGCTGAATTTTTCTGGTATCAGTCCAACTCTGGATTTGTACGGTGTAGTCGTCGACGGGGCCGCGCCTTACGCGACGCCACCTCTGCTCCAGGTGCAACACATCCGCGTGGGCGTGCAGATCGTCTCCATCATTCACCGAAGCTGGTACCTCAGTGATCTAACCATCAATCGCCCAGTCGCCCAGGTGTTCTTCGACAAGCAGGGACACAGCAATCTTCCGACAATGCAGAGCAGCAATAGCCAGAGCAATACCAACGTCTTCACCCTGGCGATACGGCATGCGCTGCTCGACAACGGCTCGGTTTTCTACAACAACCGCAAGAGCCTGATGGATGCCGACCTCCACGACGTGACGTTTACGTCGGCCTTCAACAACGCGAATCAGATCTACTCGGGAACGCTCGCCTACGACAACGGCCACCTCCAGATGGAAGGTTTCAACACCATCGATCATGATTTCCGTGCCGATTTCGCGGCTTCCCCGACTAAGTTCACGCTGCATCATGCTGTGTTGCGCAGCGGGAATTCCACGTTCTCGGTCGAGGCCACAGTTGAGAATTACTCCAGCCCGAAGATCGCGGCCCAGTACAACGCGGTGCTCGACACGGGCGAGTTCCGACGCATCATGAAGAATCCCACACTGCCGGTTGGGCTGATCAATCTAGGCGGAACGGTTCAGTATGCTACTCAGCCCAGTGTTCCGCTGATGCAGGGAATCGTGGTAAAGGGAACGCTCGAGAGCAGGTTGCTTCAGGTGAATACGCCTCAATTCCGTGGCAACATCCAGAACATCGGCGCCGACTACTCTCTGATGAACGGTAACGCCGTCGTAAATGAGATGCACGCGGCGCTGCTTGGCGGAGAATTGCGCGGTTCGTTGACCATGCAGGACGTGACGGGCAACTCGCGCTCGCACTTGCAGGCGACGCTTCGGAATATTTCGCTGGCGCAGGCGCGGGCACTCGCAAACTCGACGGCGGCCAAGAACATCGCCATCACTGGTGCGCTCAGCGCGAACGCCGACGCCACGTGGGGCAAGACTTTTGACGATCTTGTCGCGAAGGCAAATGCTACCCTGGACGCGAGCGTGCGGTCGACTGAATCCAGCGCTGCTATGCCGGTGAACGGTGTGGTTCACGCAGCCTATTCGGCTCCAACCAAACGCATTACGCTCAACCAGAGCTACATTCGGACGCCACAGACAGCTATCAACCTCAATGGCACGGTGAGCAATCGCTCGGCATTGCAAGTGCAGGTTCACTCAAACGATCTGCACGAAGTGGAGACGCTCGCTGATATGTTCCAGGCGCAGACTCCGGGAAAACCGGCGACACCGCTTAACCTTTATGGCACGGCTTCCTTTAACGGAAATGTGACGGGTTCGACCAGTGCGCCGCATCTGACCGGGCAACTGATTGCGAATAATCTGCGACTGAAGGGCAGCGCATGGAAGACGGTTCGCACCAATGTTGACATGAGTCCTTCTCAGGCCAGCCTGAAAAACGCCCAGCTCATTCCCGCAGATCGCGGGCGGATCGATATTAACCTTCGCACTTCGTTGGCGCACTGGTCGTTCACTTCGGAAAGCCAATTTACCGCATCGATGAACGCCAGCCAGCTCAACGTCGGCAATCTGGCCAGCGCTGCCGGAGTTCAGACGCCGATCGAAGGTACGCTCGCGGCGAAAGTCCAGGTACACGGAACGGAGCAGAATCCCGTCGGCCAGGGCACGATCAATCTGACCAAAGCCAAAGTTTCGGGCGAAACCATCAATACGGCAAACGTCAACTTCCAGGGCACCGGCGAGACCGTGCACGCCAATCTGAACGTGCGGATTCCGGCAGGAACGGCTAACGGGGTTGTTACTTACAGCCCCAAGACTCAAGCTTACGACGCACAGCTTACCGCGAATGGCATTCAGCTTAACCAGATTGAGGCCGTAAAGGCGCGCAATCTCAACTTAAAGGGCGTGTTAAACCTGAACGCCAGCGGGCGGGGTACGGTGAAGGATCCGCAGCTTAACGCCACCCTTCAGATCCCCAGCCTGGTGGTACAGAACCAGAGAATTGACAACATCCTTCTGAACACCAATGTCGCGAATCATGTCGCCAACGTCTCGCTAACGTCCCAGGCGGTGAACTCGTCGCTGAAGGCCTTGGCGAAAGTGAACCTGACCGGTGATTACCAGGCCACCGCCTCCATCGACACCCAGCCGATTCCGTTTGCTCCGCTGGTGGCGACTTATGCTCCCGATCAGGCAGGCAATATCAGCGGACAAACCGAGCTTCACGGTACCGTCAGCGGTCCACTGAAGACGCCGAAGCTGGTCACGGCACACTTCACGATCCCGACGCTCTCAGTCAATTACAAGAACACCGTGCAGCTTGGCGCGGTCGAACCAATCCACTTCGATTACGTCGACGGCGTACTCAACGTGCAGCGCTCGCAATTGAAAGGCACCGACACCGACCTGCAATTTCAGGGACGCGTCCCAGTGATCGATAAGAATGCGCCGGCATCACTGCTCCTGCTCGGCACGGTGAATCTGAAGTTAATGCAGTTGTTCGATCCTGACGTAGTGACGTCAGGAGAGCTTCGCTTCGACATCAATTCGTTCGGGCAACTCGCAAATCCCAACGTGGAAGGGCAGATTCACATCGTCAATGCCGCCTTTGCCACCGGCGATATGCCGCTCGGTATCTCTAACGGCAACGGTGTGCTCACTCTCACCCGCGATCGCCTGAATATCACGCAGCTCACCGCGAACGTCGGCGGTGGGACGATAGCCGCTAGTGGCGCGGTGCATTACCGGCCCAATCTGCAGTTCGATATGGCGGTACAAGGGCGCGGCATTCGCCTGCTCTATCCCGACGGCGTGCGCTCGGGAATCGGCTTGAATCTTTTCCTAACCGGGACAACCGAGGATTCTCTCCTGCGCGGCAATATCAACCTCTACCAACTGTCGTTCACGCCGACCTTCGATCTGACGCAACTGATGGGGCAATTTGGCGGGACAACTGAGCCCCCTCCAGCACAGGGCTTCAGTAACAACCTGCAGCTCGACATCGCGGTGCGCTCGCCGAATGGCATTAGTCTTGAGAACCGGCAACTCAGCCTGAGTGGCTCCATGAACCTCAACGTAAGGGGGACCGCCGCCGAGCCGGTCGTATTGGGACGCATTAACGTTACTGGTGGCGATCTTCTTTTCAACAACGAACGCTTTGTGCTCGCGGGCGGAACCATCGACTTCGCCAATCCGACCGTGACCACGCCCGTGTTGAACATGAACGTTAACACCACCGTGCAGCAGTACAAGATTGCCATGCGATTCGAGGGCCCGGTGGACCAAATGCGCACCAGCTACACCTCCGATCCCGCTTTGCCGCCTGCTGACATCATTCACTTGATTGCATTTGGCAGTACGACGGAATCCGCGGCCGCGAATCCTTCGCCCCCGGGCAATCTCGCTGCGGAGCAAAAGGTCGCTTCGGCGGTGAGCAGTCAGGTCACCAGCCGTGTCGCGAAAATTGCCGGAATCTCGCAGTTGTCGATCGACCCGACGTTGGGGGGAAGCGGCACCGCAGGCAATCCCGGCGCGACCATCACCATACAACAGCGTGTAACCAGTAAGATCTTCGTTACGTTTTCGACGGACGTGACCACGACGCAGGACCAGGTGATGCAGTTGCAATACAAAAAGAGTCGTCGCCTGTCGTTCAGCGCCACGCGCGACCAGAACGGCGGCTTCGCCTTCGATACGCAGATCCACAAATCCTGGTGAGCAATTTCACGCGATTGCTGCATCCGTCGCGAGTTTGCACGCCATCGCGCTCTTTGGATATGGTTGCGCTATGAACTTTCCGCGCTCCAGCGGAGTGCTGCTGCACCCGACTTCGCTGCCGGGTCCTTACGGTGTCGGCGATTTCGGTCCCGAAGCATATCGCTTCGTTGATTTCCTTTGCGCCGCCGGGCAAAAGCTCTGGCAAGTGTTGCCGCTGAATCCAACGGGCTACGCCGACTCGCCCTTCCAATGTTTCTCCGCAAGCGCCGGGAATCCGCTGCTGATCAGCCTCGACAAGCTCGTGGAACAAGGTCTGTTGTCGCGCGATGACCTCCGCACGCTTCCCATGTTTCCCGTGGAGAGCGTGGATTACGGTGCGGCCATCAAGTTCAAGATGCCGCTACTGCAAAGGGCGGCAACGAATTTTCGGCAGCATGCCTTAGCAGAACAGAAACAAGCCTTCGAACGCTTCTGTTCCGAGCATCGCGATTGGCTCAACGACTTCGCGCTATTCATGGCCGTGAAGCAAGCCCACGATATGGTCGCTTGGACGAAATGGCCCGAAGATATCGCACAACGCCGTCCTGAAGCCGTCGAGCCCTGGTGCAGCAAGCTCTCCTCCGAAATCGAGGCCCAGAAGTTTTTCCAGTTCGTCTTCTTCCAGCAATGGCAGCAACTGCGCGAATACGGACGCGAGCGCCACATCCGCATCATTGGTGACATTCCCATCTACGTCGCGCACGACAGCGCAGATGTCTGGTCGAATCGCCAATACTTCCTGCTGAACGAGAAAGGCGAACCCGAAAAGATCGCAGGCGTTCCGCCCGACTACTTCAGCGCGACCGGCCAGCTCTGGGGTAATCCCATCTACAACTGGCCGCTGCTCAAGCAGACCGGGTACAAGTGGTGGGTCGAGCGCATTCGCGCGGCGTTGCGGCTCTACGACTTCGTTCGCATCGACCACTTCCGCGGTTTCGAAGCGTATTGGGAAGTGCCCGGCGGCGAAACGACTGCCATCAACGGAAAATGGGTGAAAGGTCCGGGAAGGGAACTGTTTGCTGTTCTTCGCCAGGAACTCGGGGATCTGCCGATCATTGCAGAAAACCTTGGCGTTATCACTCCCGAGGTCGAGGCCATCCGGCACGAGTTCGGATTTCCCGGCATGGCGATATTGCAATTTGCTTTCGGAACCGATCCGCAGGCGCCTACCTTCAAGCCGCACAACTACGTTCGCGAACTCGTCGCCTACAGCGGCACGCACGACAACGATACGGTTGTTGGATGGTGGAACAGCAGTGGCACCGCCGACAGCACGCGAACGTTCGATGATGTCGAGAAGGAACATGCGTACGCGCGAGCCTACCTCAGCTTCAAAGACGAGCCGATCCACTGGGTGCTGATACGCGGCATTCAGGCTTCCGTCGCGAATACCGCAATTCAGCCCATGCAGGACATCCTCGGGCTCGGTAACGAAGCGCGCATGAATTTTCCGGGAACCTCGAGCGGCAACTGGAAGTGGCGCATGCGTCCGGAATCCGTAACGCCAGAGATTGCGGCTCGCCTGAAAAAGCTTGCAGACCTGTACGACCGCTAAAGCTCCGCTTCTTCCAGCCTGATCTGGTCTCTCACGGTTTCGCGGCGGCGGATCAGCTTCACCTTTTTGTCTTTCACCATCACTTCCGCCGCTCGTCCGCGCGTGTTGTAGTTAGAAGAGATCGACATTCCGTATGCGCCGGCGTCCAGAATCGCGACCAGCCCTCCCTCTTCGACCTGGGGAATCTCCCGATCCCGCGCGAAGAAGTCGCCGGTCTCGCAAATCGGCCCAACCACATCGACGGTCTCTTGCCGATTCGTCTTTGGCTTCACCGGAACGATATCGTGATGCGCGCTGTACAGCGATGGCCGGATCAGGTCGTTCATTCCGGCATCTACCACCAGGAATTGCTTGCTATCGTTTTTCTTCCGATAAACGACGCGGGTGATTAACGCCCCACACGGAGCAATGATCGACCGACCGGGTTCGAGCAACAGATGAACTCCGAGGGGCGACAACGGTTTGCTCACCGCTGCCGCGTAATGCGCAGCCATTTCCGCAAAATCCGATTTCCCAGCGTGATAGTGAATGCCGAGCCCACCGCCGGCGTCGATGTAACGGGTGTCGTGTCCGTCTCCGCGCAGTGCGTGAGCCAGCTCCGCCACGCGCTCCATCGCGGCATTAAACGGCTCGACCGACACAATCTGCGATCCAATGTGCACACTGATGCCAGCCACGTTGAGGTATTTCGCCTTCGCCATCTCGCGATACAGCCGCCGCGCTTCGCCGATCGGTACGCCGAACTTGTGTTTGTGCAATCCGGTGGAAATATAAGGATGGGTCTCGGCGAACACATCGGGATTGACTCGCAACGCAACGTTGGCGCGCTTCTTCAGCTTGCTTGCCCGTGCGGCAAGCACGTCGGCCTCGGCTTCGCTTTCCACGTTGAACATCAGGATCCCAGCGCGCAATGCCAGGTCCATTTCATCCGCGGTCTTGCCCACTCCCGAAAACACCACGCGGCCCGCTGCCTTTTTGTCCACGCACAGCACGCGCTCAAGTTCTCCACCGCTGACGATGTCGAATCCCGACCCCAACTTCGCCAGCAGCTTCAAGATCGACAGATTGGAGTTGGCCTTAACGGAATAGCACACCGTGTGTGGCGTCGAGCCGAATGCGCGGTCGAATGTGTTAAACCGCGTCTTGATCGTCGATCCCGAATACACGTAGATCGGCGTGCCAAACTTCGCTGCCAGCTTCTCAACGGAGACATCCTCGCAGCGCAACTCTTTCCCGGAATACTCGAAAGCCGGTGGACGTGCAGAAATTGTGTTTAAAGATCTCACTTTTTTGAAGAACTCCCGGTTGCCGCGCGCACTTTGAGCACCACAACGGTCTGATCATCGAATTGGCTGGCGCTCGCCGTGTGCTCGATCACCGCGTTGAAAATCGCCGACACAATCTCATCCGCTGTCTTCTTCCAGTTCTGCTGGACCACATGCTCCACGCGCCCACGCCCGAACAGGTTTCCCTCGCGATCGGTCGCATCCACGATTCCATCGCTGAAGAAGACGAATACGTCGCCCGCATTCCCGCGAAAGGTGAGCTGCTCGTGCTCCACTTTGTCGAATAACCCTAGTGGTACACCAACGGCTTCCACCCGCTCGATCTTGCCCCCACGGCAGTGAATCGGTCGCGGCAACCCTGAGTTTGCGACTTGCAGCAGTCGCTGGTCATCATGCCAGATCGCATACACCAGCGAGACGTACTGCGCATCGACTCGCCGCTGCGCCAGCGCCGCATTGATCAGCCGCAGCATCTCCGCCGCACCGGGACGCTCGGCCGCCGAGGAACGTAGAAATCCGCTCACCAGCGCCGCATACAGCGCCGCAGCCGCGCCTTTTCCGCTGACGTCCCCCACCGCGATTCCCAGGCACGACGCGCATCCGATGGGTATATTCGGCGGATACTGAATGAAATCGTACAGATCGCCACCAATCGCCTGCGCCGGGACAAACTTTGCCGCAAGCTCCGCATTTTGCAACGGCGGACACGCTGGCGGAAGCAGACGGAACTGCAGCTCCCGCGCCAGTTGTAGATCGCGCTCCAAACGCTGCTCCTGTCGCGTGACTTGCTCATAGAGCGTCGCGTTCGCGATCGCGATGGCCAGTTGCGCCGCCAGCGTGCTCATCGTGCGCATGTGATCTTCGGTGAAAAACCGGCGCTTCATGTGTTCCAGGTCCATCACGCCCAGAACATTGCCCTTGTAGATCAGCGGCACCGCCAGCTCCGATCGCGTCTCAGGATTCAGATTGATGTACCGCGCGTCCTGCGTAACATCGGGCACCAGCACCGGCGCTTTGTGCTGCGCCGCGTATCCGACCACGCCCTTGCCCAGGGGAATATCGTGCTTGAGCTGAATCCGCTCCTGAAAGCGAATCGAGAACCGATGTACCAGCTTCGTTTCGGTCGCATCTACCAGCAGGATCGAGAACATCTGGTAGTCGATGATGCGCGTCAGCAGTTCACCGACTCGTCGCAGCAGCTCATCGAGCTGCAGAATGGATGTCAGTTCCTGACTGATTTCATTCAGCAGCGCGAGCGTTTTCGCTTGCCGTGACGTGCGCGTGTACAGCCGTGCGTTCTCAATGCCGATCGCGATCCGCGACGCCACCACCGTCAACAGGCGCGCATGATCTTCCGTGAAGTAATTCGGCTGCGGCGCTTCGATGTCGATAACGCCGATCACTCGATTCTTGATGATGAGCGGAATCGCCAATTCCGACCGCACGTCCGGCAGCGCCGCAATATAGCCCGGCAGCTTCTGCACGTCGTTGACGAGTATCGGTTCGCGTTTGAGAACTGCTTGCCCGGTCACACCTTGGCCGAGCTTCACCCGCGTCTTCTCTACGGTCTCGGGTGTGTGTCCAATGGCGAAGCGAAACCGCAACTCCTGCGTCTTTTCATTCAATAGGAGAATGGCAAAAATCTCGTAGTCGATGACCCGACGCACCAGTTCGGCGACTCGACGCAAAATCGTGTCGAGATCGAGCGAGCTGTTCACCACATCGGCGACGTCGAGTAGAAATGACTCAACACCCTCGACGGTGGTCGTCGGTTTGGGCTTTACATCCATCGGCGAGCGACCATCATACCAGCCAGGTTTTCGAGGATTGCGAGGAACATGTGGATTTCCGCTGCGGACCGCAATCGGCTATACTCCGCGCCGATGACCTCGATCTTCCGATCTCTCATCCGCGCCATTCTCGTCGCGGTTCTCGTTTCTGCCGCTACGCTCTGGGCCCAGGAAGCCAAGCCGCAGATCCAGGCTCCCGCTCCAACTCCGGCAAAAAAGTGGACCCTCATCTGGAGCGACGAGTTCAACGGACCAGATGGCAGCGCGCCTGATCCGGCCAAATGGAAGTACGACCTCGGCGGCAAAGGCTGGGGCAATAATGAACTCGAGACGTACACCGACCGGCCGATTAATGTTGAACAAAAAGATGGGAACCTGGTGATCACCGCCCGAAAAGAAAGCTTCACGGGAACCGACGGCATTCCGCGCGATTACACCTCCGCGCGCATCAAGACTGCTGGTCTCTTCGATCATGCCCATGGACGCTTCGAAGCGCGTATCAAGATTCCCCACGGGCAAGGAATGTGGCCTGCGTTCTGGCTGCTCGGTAACGACATCGGTACAATCGGTTGGCCCGGCTCCGGTGAGATCGACATCATGGAGAACATCGGCAAGGAGCCTTCCATCGTCCACGGAACCATTCACGGGCCGGGTTATTCCGGCGAGAAAGGCCCCTCATCGGCGTTTCTGCTGTCCAATAGTGACAGTTTCGCCGACGACTTCCACCTCTACGCCGTCGAATGGGAACCCAACCAGATCCGCTTCTACGTCGACGAGAACCTCTACGCCACGCGCACTCCCGCCGATCTCCCGTCGGGGACCAAATGGGTGTATGACCACCCGTTCTTCATTATTCTGAATCTGGCGGTTGGTGGCGGTTGGCCCGGAAATCCCGACAACACCACGGCCTTTCCGCAACGGATGCTGGTTGACTATGTGCGGGTGTACGATGCGAAATGACAGCTAAGCTGTTGCTCCAGCGGCTTCCCACTCCGGTGCGGGACGTCCATTCATCGCCCAAATGATGTAGTCGATCGGCTTGGTTTCCGCGCCCAGTGAGCGCAGAAGACTCATCAACTGCCCGCGATGGCTCTGCGAATGCATTACTGCCTGGACAAGCGCTTCCTGGCAGGTTGGCTGAAAATCCGGAAACCACGGCACTTCAATCTTGTCGCGAAGGCGGCTCTCCCGAAGTTTCGGGAGATAGCTGTCGGTCAGCCTGTGCATCTTCTGCACCGAGGCCAACAGCTCGTCGAGTGACTTCTCCTGCATGAATTCTTCTTTGCTTGGCGGCTCTCCCTGCACCGAGAGCACAAAGAACCGTTGCACGTCATGAATATGCTTCAGCAGTTGCAAGACCTTGGGATCGGTCTTCGCCGCTGGCGTCGCCAACACGAGGCGGTACACCTCCGCATCGGCCCAGGCCTGGTATCCGTGCAAATCGCGAATCAAGGCAAGTATCACTGTAGCTCCGGTGGTAATACGCAAATGTCTGGCAAATTGCGATACCGCTCCGCGTAGTCTAACCCATACCCGACCACGAACTCGTCAGGAATTTGAAAGCCTACGTAGTCACCGTGTATATCGGTCACACGCCGCGAAACCTTGTCGAGTAGCGTCGCGATTTTCAGAGACTTCGGATGATGGTTCAGGAACTGCTTTCGCAGGAAGCTCATCGTCAGGCCAGTATCGAGGATGTCCTCGGTGATAATGACGTTCTTACCTTCCAGCGAATTGTCCACGTCCTTCACCATCCGGACCTCGCCGCTCGATCGCACCGTGCTGCCGTAACTCGATACACTGATGAAATCGAAAGTCGCATCGAGCTTTACCTGCCGTGCCAAGTCGCTCAAGAAGAACGATGCTCCCTTCAGCACGCCCACAAAAATGATGCTATCGCCGCGATAGTCGCGGGTGATCTGCTCGCCGAGCTCCGCCACCCGCTTCGCGATCTGCTCCCGCGAGATCAGAACCCGCAACCCGCCGCTCGCTTCTGAATTCATCGCGCGTAGCATACCAGCTCGGCTGTCGCCGATAATAGCCGGGCGAACCAGGAAATAGTTCTCGTCAACACACCTTCAGCCTGCCTGTCCTTGTGCTGCTGCCCACTAACCACTAACCACTAACCACTTTCATCCATCCTCTCGACGCATCTCATTTACAATCGTTCACCGCAAGAGGAACTCTCATGGACCTGAAAGGCATTAAGCTTACCTGGCTCGGACACGCCACATTCCGTATTCAAACTCCCGGTGGCAGCATCATTTATATCGATCCCTGGGTGATGGGCAACCCCGCCTGTCCCGACAGCGAAAAGGAAGTCAAGAAGTGCGACATCATGCTCTGCACGCACGGCCACTTCGACCACATCGGCGACGCCCGCGCGATCGCCAACCAGCATAAGTCCAAAGTGGTTGGCATCTTCGAGCTCTGCACCTGGATGCAGAAGAAGGGAATCGAGAATATCGCGCCGATGAACAAAGGCGGCACCCAGCAGGTCGGCGACATCAAGGTCACCATGACCCACGCGGTACACTCCTGCGGCATCCAGGACGATGACGGCTCCATCGTCTACGGCGGAGAAGCCTGCGGCTACGTCATCGAGTTCTCGAACGGCCTCAAGATCTACCACGCCGGGGATACCGGCCCCTTCAGCGACATGAAGATCATCCACGATCTCTACAAACCTGACATCGCCATGCTGCCCATCGGCGACCACTTCACCATGGGTCCGCGCGAAGCGGCGTATGCTTGTGAACTGCTGAAGCCGAAGGTCATCATCCCCATGCACTTCGCGACCTTCCCGCTGCTGACAGGCACTCCGGCGGCGTTGAAGAACCTCGTGCAACACACCGGTACTCAGGTGATGGAATTCAAGCCGGGGGAAACGAAGTAGGCCTTGAGCAATCAGCTTTCAGCAATTGTGGCAGGCTGAATCTGAGAGCTGAAAGCTGAGGGCCGAGAGCTGAGAGCTAGTCATGACCAAATTCAACGCCTCCGACTATCCCGACGCGCACACCATCACCGGACCCGAGGTCGAAAACTACCTCTATGCCATGCTGCCAGAGCGCGACGAAGTGCTCGCCGAAATGGAACAGCAGGCTATTCAGCGCCACATCCCAATCGTCGGTCCGGTCGTCGGACGCTTTTTTCATCTGCTCGTGCAAATGGTCCAGGCGAAATCTGTCTTCGAACTCGGCTCCGCGATTGGCTATTCCACGATTTGGTGGGCTCGCGCCTTAGGTGAAGCCGGACGCGTCTTCTACACCGATGGCGATCCCCAGAAAGCCCACGAAGCGCGCGGCTACTTCGATCGTGCCGGAATCGCCGAGCGTATTACCGTCAAAGTCGGCGATGCCCTCGAACTTCTTTCCGAGCAGAAGCAGGAATTCGACATTGTCTTCTGCGACATCGACAAGGAAGATTACCCGCGCGCGCTTCGTATGGCGAAGAACTTCGTTCGCCGCGGCGGGCTCTTTGTCGCCGACAACGTTCTCTGGAGCGGCCGCGTGGTTTACTCCGCCGGCAATCCCAACGTTCATACCGATCCGCAACACCACACCAAACAGATCGTCGAGTTCAATCGCGCCCTCTATGACTCCCCGGATTTCTATACCGTGATTCTGCCCGTCCGCGACGGAGTGGCCGTAGCGCGGAAGCTGTGATCGCTGAAAATCGCTCATATTGACAACTTAACTCGTATCGAGTTGTACTTATTCGTATGATACGCTCGATGTGGTTCTTCCTGTCTGGGTCCCTTCTCCTGGTCTGCCTTCCCGCTTATGCCCAGAACTGGCTGGACGACTGGCTCGACCGCGTTTCCCAGACGCAAGCCCAGCAGCCGCACTGGGTCACTCCCGTCGCGACCGTAACGCCTCGTTTGGAGCAGGAGCTTCGCTTCGACTACGTTCACCAATATGGCGCCGGCAATTATGAGATCAACAATATCGATGGCGGTAAAGGGGTCGAACTGATCCCCACCAGCAAGACGGAAATCATCTTCAATGTTCCTCCCTATCTTCTCCACGACAACCCGGAGGTCGTCGACGGATGGGGCGATGTTTCGTTCCTGCTGAAATACCGGATCGCTGCCGGAAACGAAGAGCACGGAAAATACATTTTCACTGCCTTCCTCGGCGCCAGCGTTCCCACCGGAACCTACAAGAATGGCGCCCGTGCCGCCATCATCACACCGACACTTGCGGGCGGCAAAGGCTTCGGCCGCTTCGACTTCCAGGCTACCCTCGGCAGCGGACTCCCCGTCAACCAGACCGCGACCATCGGCCGCACGCTATTGACCAATATCGCAGCGCAATATCACGTTTCGCGTTTCCTCTGGCCGGAACTTGAAAGCAATTCCACCTTCTGGTACGGCGGCAACTTCGGCAGCAAGAAGCAAAGCTTCCTCACGCCGGGACTGGTACTCGGGCGATTTCCGATTCATCATCGCGTGGGGTTCGCGTTTGGTGGCGGATTCCAGATCGCCGCCACCTCGTATCATCAGTACAATCACGCGTTCATTTTCACGGCACGGATGCCGTTCTGAGTTGGCGTCGGTCATCACCAAGGGCGTGTGAGCGCCCGCTAGGAAAGGGTTTGGATTTGTCATCACAAGCCGCGCTGCGGCGAGGGACCTGCTTCTAAAATGCTCATGCGACTTCTCCTCCTAACGGCTCTTTTGCTTCCGCTCTCCACTTTCGCCGAGGAACTCGCCGTCGCCGCCGCTGCCGACCTTAATTTCGCCATGAAAGAAGTCGCGCAGCAATACCAGCGTGATACCGGAAATACGCTGAAGCTCTCCTTCGGATCGTCTGGCAACTTCTTCGTCCAGATCCAGAACGGCGCACCGTTTGATCTCTTCTTCTCCGCCGACAGTAGCTATCCCGAAAAACTCGCGCAAGCCGGACTCGCCGACCCGTCCTCACTCTATCGTTACGCCGTCGGAACCATCGTGCTCTGGGTGCCGAACGGTTCAAAGCTTGACATGAAGCAGGGAATTAACGTGCTGCTCGATCCATCGGTCCGCAAGATCGCCATCGCCAATCCCGCCTTTGCTCCCTACGGACGCGCCGCCGAGCAGGCGCTGAAGCAATCCGGTATCTACGATCGCGTGAAAGACAAGCTCGTCCTCGGCGAAAACATCTCGCAGACCGCCCAGTTCGCTGAAACCGGCAACGCCGATATCGGCATCATCGCCGAATCGCTGGCCCTGGCGCCGACCATGAAGTCCTCAGGCCACTACGTCGAGGTGTCCCGTGAACTTTACACGCCCATCCAGCAGGCGGCGATAGTTCTCGCAAGCTCAAAGAAGAAAACCGCAGCCCAGCAGTTCCTGTCATACCTGCAGCAACCCGCCGCGCGCGCCATCCTCGAGCGTTACGGATTCACTCTCCCCAAGAGCTGATTGGTGCCCCATTCAACCTTCTTTTGGTTGTGGGGAAGTTGAGCCGTCCTGCGAGTACACTATCCCGCATGCCCAATCTTCCCGCCCTGTTAACTCCGCGCGAAGCCGCCAAGTCCATCGGCATCAGCTATCCGACACTCAAGCACTGGATTCTCGCTGGGAAAGTAAAGACCGTGAAAACGCCCGGAGGCCATCATCGCATTCCGCTCAGCGAACTCGATGCGTACCTGCCGCACCGGCGCAAGGGCGGCAAGAATCCTACGCTTCGCATGGTCAGCGGGCGCAACCAACTGATGGGACGCGTCGCCGAAATCCAAATCGAAGGACTACTCGCGAAGGTCGTACTCTCCCTCGGCGAGCAGCGCGTCACCGCCATCATCACCGCCGACGCCATCCATGACCTCGGCCTAAAAAAGGGCGACATCGCCATCGCGCTGATAAAGTCCACCGAAGTCATGATCGCGCGGCCATAGGACCGGCCGAACGAAGCCGGAGGGCGCTCGTGGAGGGGGGACCCCTGGGGGGCTGAATGTGATAACAAAGGAGTTACGGGAAATTTCCCGCCAAATATGACAAAACGCAGGAGTTAGAGCTAAAAATGACATAACAAAGGAATTAGATGGTAGTTGGTAAATGAGTAAGTTAGTAAATTGGTAAATATCCTCGTTAGCTCCCTGCGTTCTGCTTTTGGCCCGGGCGATGCGGTTGGGATACCCCTATCCCCACCTGCGATTCATTAGAATCAACCACTTAGCCTATAGATAGTCTGGCAAGTCGAATGGAATCAGCGGCATGCGCGGAAAATATTGAGGCCGTGGCGTTTGCGATTTCCGGTATTTACCAATCCATAAACATCCATGAATGAAGTAGCAGTCCGCGATGCCATTCGCCGTGCATCTTCAATTTTCAAAGAACGAAAAGCTGGCGAAGGCACGCGGCCTCCGGTCGGCTTTGATGGTTCGAGTATGAGGCAGGCGAAAAAACGGAGTCAAGGGAAAGGTAACGGTAACGTTACTATGGTGTTTCCTGAAATGGGAGGTGTAGCACGCGGAGAGCCATTTATTGTTTGAGCAGATTCTGAACGGAAAGCGGGACATCAGAAATCGAAGTTCAGGGTAGTCTCAGTCTGAATAGGGTTGCCACACTTTGTGGCTGGTGAGAATTGCCATTGACCTAGGGCGTTCAGTGCCGCCGAATCCTGAGCGGGGCTTAAGGAATGAACAACTTCTGTTCGGATGACTTTGCCGGTCTCATCTATAACTGCCAAAACTGATACTGTTCCGCGACTCACGCCGGTAGGATAATCCGGCTTTACCTGCCGAAGGACTCGCGGCGGAATTGCCGGATCACTGCATTTTTTGGTGGAAACTTCTTTTTCTTCAGCACCGGCAGGCGCAGCCATTGCAGTCTCATCAATTTTGTCCAGCACTTCAAGTTTTAATTCAGCGTCCGCAACCACGGTCTGGTCGATAAACACGCGCATATGGCGCGGAAAGGTCTTCCCGCCGAAAGGTGCGTAATCCGAAAAGACATCTGCCTTGTTGCCTTCATTCACGAATTGGAGCAAACCACTAGCGGGGTCGAAGCAGCCACGCTCAACGAGCTTCGGGCCGGCGGAAATATATACGCAAGAGAGGTTTGTGTTCCCAATCGCTTCTGATTTGGCCGGATAGGATGCGTTTTCCACGAGAGTGTAGTTGAGTTGGGCTGCATCGGTCTTATGAAGAACTGCACTGATGGCCCGTTGAAAGTTCCAGACATAGTCGGGGGCCTGCTTCGGATTTTGAAGCTGTGAAGTTTTGCCTTGGTTCTTCAGGTAGGACTCGGAAAAGTCGGGAGTGGTGAGATCGTAACGCCACGACGAAGTTGATATCCAGAGGAGCAAAAATTTGCCCTTTTTGTCGCCGCTTGGCGTGTGAAAAGAGATGTCTGCTTGGAGTTTCAGTGCTCCTCCGGCAGGAGTCGTGGACCAGATATCCATCAATTGAGTTGAGTTGCGCAGTAGGGCCTCGCCGTTGATTTTGTCCTTAGCAACTGACGATGGAGCCAGCGCGGTCAAAATAAGCACCGCAAGAAACAGAGTAGTCGGTTGGAAACGTGGCATAGGTTCGGAAATGCTACTGCGAAATGAAGTTTTTGGCGATGGTCTTTGGTTGCGTTCTTATTCGCCAACGTGCATGAGTGAGAAGTCCGGACAGGTTCCCGCATAGTAGGAGAGCGCAGGTCCAGGAAATAGGGACGCCCCGAAAAAAAGCGATGACGGCCCTACAGCGTCGTGTGCGCCGACGCCACGCGGTCGTTGAACATCTTGTAGAACTCGTCATATTTGCCGCTGGCTTCGGCGTAGCGAAGGGGCTTAACACGCTCCACGCAGATCTCTTTCGCTCCGGGCGAGATCTTCAGAATCGCCATGACTTCCGCGATGAAGTCCGCGAGCGGCATCGCATTGGGGTCGTTCTTCTGGCCGGGGCCGAGCAGTTCCGTCTGCACGTACGGCGGAATAAGTTCCAGCACCTCCACCGGTGTGTGTTGAAGCTGGTAGCGCAACGATTGCGTGTAGGAATGAATCGCCGCCTTGGTCGCGCAATAGGTCGGCGTGACCGACAGCGGCACAAATGCCAGCCCGGAAGAAACGGTCATGACGGCTGCTTGCGGCTGTTTGAGTAGTTGTGGCAACAGCGCGGTAGTGAGCCGGATCGGGCCGAGCAGGTTAGTAGTGACGATGTCCGCGGCATCTCGAACGTTGCCGCCGGTGACCGACTCTGTCCGCATGATGCCGGCGTTGAGGATGACAACGTTCAGCGCGGGATGATCGCGCTTCATCTGGTCGGCGAAGCGAACGATGGCGTTAGCGTCAGTGACGTCGAGTTCGGCGGACTTCATACCCGGGTTCGCAGCGATGGTTTCATCGAGTGCTTTACGGCCGCGTCCGGCGATGATCACCTGGTTGCCTTCGGCGTGCAACGCTTCGGCCAGCCCGCGGCCGATGCCGCGCCCGCCGCCGGTAATGAGAATGGTGTTGCCGGTGATTTGCATGAGAACTCCTGTATGAAATTTGATTCTGCCCGGCGTCAGATGGACTGCACGGGAAGGCAGGTGAGGTCTTCGACGAGCCCCACCTCTTTTTGGATGAATGGTTCGGCGAATTCGACTCCGGCGAGCAATCCGTAGAAGCGCGCCATGGTTTCCAGGCGCGTGCGGATCTCTTTTTCCGGGACGAACAGATCGCCTCCGGCCTGTTGTTGGAGATACTGCGACTTGTATGCCAGCAACGATTGCAGCCGCGCCTCGAATTGCGCCGTGATATCGACCACGAACGACGGCCGCACCTCGGCGTAAAGCGAGGCGTAAACGATCTTGAACGGACGATGCGGTTCATTGGCCATTAGCTGTTGGTCGTTGGCGACAAAGGTGACATTGAGGCTGTCTGCGGACACAGAGCTCAAGTCGACCCTCTTCAGTCCCGCGAGGAAGCACGCTTCGTAGCCAAGAGGTGAAGCCTTGGCATGATCGGGATGGCGCGCTTCCCAGTAGGGAAGAATCACCACTCGCGGGCGCAGCATGCGAATAACGCGTGCGACCTTGAGCCGATTTTCGTAAGAGTTGTCGACGCGAGTGTCGGGAATATCGAGGGCCCCGCGCCACGAAACGCGCAATAGTTTTGCCGCTGCGGCGGCTTCGCGGGCGCGATCCTCGGAGGTGCCGCGAGTGCCCATCTCGCCGCGCGTGAGGTCGAGGATGGCAGTCTTCTGCCCGCGCTCGGCGGCCCTGAGCAGCGTGCCGCCGCACGTCTGTTCGACGTCGTCCCGGTGCGCGGCGATAGCGAGAATGTCGATCATCGGGTAATTGCGAATCTATTTTTTGCGCTGCACCAAATAGTACGCGATTTCTTTGAGAACATTGGCTCGATCGCCGTAGGTGTCCAGCGCGTCACATCCAGCTTTGACGAGATCGTCGGCCATTCGCGCCGAACGCTCGAGTCCGTATAAAGAAGGATACGTGGCTTTGTCGGCCTTCACGTCTTTGCCTGCGGTCTTGCCCAACTGCTCGGAGGTTTGCGTGACGTCGAGAATGTCGTCCGCGATCTGGAACGCGAGTCCCGCCGAGCGTCCGAAGCAGCGCAGCCGTTCGATGTCATCATTGGTGCCTCCGGCGTAAATGCCGCCGACCACGAGACAACAAGTGATGAGTGCGCCCGTCTTCGAGCGATGGATGTATTCGAGCGTGATCGCGTCAGGACGCTTGTGCTCGGCTTCGAGGTCCATCACCTGGCCGCCGATCATGCCGTCGATGGTTCCGGTGGCGTGCGCGACTTCGGCGATGATGCGTACGCGCGCCTCCGCGGGACAAGAAATGTTCGCGAGCACTTCGTAAGCGTAAGTTTGCAGCGCGTCGCCCGCAAGAATTGCCGTGGCTTCGCCGAAGGCCTTGTGACACGTTGGACGTCCGCGGCGCAGATCGTCGTTATCGAGCGCTGGCAGATCGTCATGGATCAACGAATAGGTGTGCAGCATCTCGACGGCGGCGCCGAGATCGGCAACGCCCGCCGGCAATGATCCGGCAGTCATGCGTGCGGCTTCCATGACCAGGATCGGACGCAGGCGTTTGCCTCCAGCGAACACCGAATGCCGCATCGCCTGATGGATCGACGGCGGAAACGCCGAGTCTTTCGGCAACAGCCGTTCCAGCGCTTCGTCCGCCGCGCGCTGCCCCTGTTCCAAGGTGAGTTGAAGCATCACGCTGAGTATAAAACATCGATCTTCTCTGGAAGTTAAACGGAGCGAATCGACGACAAGGACGGTTAGGCGTAAACTCTTTCCAGCGTATGGACGCCGAGAAGACCATCGCCGAAATCGAGTTGCTGGAGCAGCTATTCGCGTTGCGCGACCCTCGCCCGTTGGGCACGCGCGAACTGGCCTCGATCAATCGCGTGCATGATGAGAAGTGCGCGGCGAACCCATGGTTTAAGCTCTGGCAGCGCTACGGAATCTAAGAGCGCCTGAGTAGATCGCCGCATCTAAGCGTGCGTGAAGCGTCCACCTAAAAAGCGAAAAGCGAAAACATCTGAAGGTGCGGTTCCCGCCGAGGAGTTGAAAGCATCGTTTCCGGCGATTGACCTGCCGATCCAGCCGCCGTTTCCGCCTATGGAAGCGAAGCCGCTCGATGAAATTCCCAGCGGTGACGAATGGCAGTACGAGCCGAAATGGGACGGATTTCGGTGCCTGGCGTTTCGAAATGGCAAAGACGTACTGCTGCAGTCGAAAGCTGGCCAGCCGCTTGGACGATATTTTCCGGAACTGCAGGAAAAGTTGCGCCGGCTGCCGCAGAAGAAGTTCGTAATCGATGGCGAGATTGTCATCTTCCGCGGCAAGCATCTCTCGTTCGACGATCTGCTGATGCGGATTCATCCGGCGGAAAGCCGCATCCGCAAACTGGCAAAGGAAACGCCGGCGAGCATGTTGGTGTTCGATCTACTGGTGGATGAACGCGGGCGCACGCTGGTCGATACTCCGTTGCGAGAACGGCGGGACAAATTGGAGAAGTTCTTCGGTGATGTTCCCGACGACAGCGCGGTCGAGCTCTCTCCGGCGACGGCGAAGCGCAGCGAAGCTGAACGCTGGATGAGGAATTTGGCCGGTGTCGGCTTTGATGGCGTGATCGCCAAACTACTCGACGCGTCCTATGCTTCGGGCGAGCGCACGGCGATGGTGAAGATCAAGAATCTGAGAACGGCCGATTGCGTGGTTGGCGGATTCCGTTATGCGAGCAAAGTTGGCGGTATCGGATCGCTGCTGCTGGGTCTGTATGACGAGGAAGGCAAGCTGAATCACGTCGGTTTCACGTCGAGTTTCACGCCAGAAATGAAGCGCGAATTGAAAAGGATCGTCGAGCCTCTGAAAGGCGGATCGGGTTTTACCGGCAGCGCCCCTGGCGGACCGAGCCGCTGGTCAACCGAGCGCAGCGCGGAGTGGGAAGCGCTGGATCCGAAGCTGGTGTGTGAAGTTCGTTATGACCATTTCTCCGGCGGGCGGTTTCGTCATGGAACGAAGTTTCTGCGGTGGCGTCCGGAGAAGCTGCCGCAGCAATGCACTTACGAACAACTCTTGGCGAGGCACGCGAAAGGACTCGACGAATTGGGATTGGGAAAAGGGCGTGCTGCCTAAGAAGCTCTAACGCGCGTTTTCAAGACAATTCCTTTGAGTTGCTTCGGTTCCCCGATCTTGGGCTGAAAGCCGATGCGAGCCGGAGCTTTCCGGCGAAGCGGCATCAATTGCTTGATCGCCTCGATGAGCGAGTGGATGGAATCGTCATGGGTCGCGAGTTTGCGCTCCAACTCCCCGATCTTGATGGCCAGTTGGCGGTGGCCGGAAAGCACCTCGCGAATGTGAACGAAGGCGCGCACAACGAAGACGCTCATTTCGACGGCGCGGGGCGAGTTGAGGACGGTGGCGGCCATGATGGCGCCGTGTTCGGTGAAGCAGAAGGGAAGGTAGCGGCGGCCGCCACGGCCGGGGCCGGTGTTTGAGGTCGCAAATTGCGACCTCAAAACTTTGTATTCGTCTTGGGTGAGCTGGAACATGAAGTCGTCGGGAAAGCGGTCGAGGTTGCGCTTAACCTGTTCGTTAAGACGCTTGGGAGAGACGGCGTAAAGAGCGGCTAATTCGGAATCGAGGATGACGCGCTGGCCACGGATGAGAAGGATGCGGTGGTCGATGGGATGGCGGACGAGATTGAGTTTGCCCATGGGTTCCTTATTTGAGGTCGCAAATTGCGACCTCAAAGGTAGCATCGCCAATGGGACGAGAGTTGTGATCCAGAGCAGGAAAACAGATGTTGGGGAGTACGCCCGAGTTCCAAATTGGAATCATTGCAATCGCTGGGCCACATCGATCACGAGCAACGTGACATCGTCTTGCTGTGCGTTGGAAGTGGGCTGCCAGCGGGCGAATTCATCGAGCAGGACAGCGGACAGTTCTGGAGCCGGAAGAGACCGGTGGGAAGAGATAAGTTCGCGAAGGCGTTGATCGCCGAAGGATTCACCAGAGGAGTTTTCAGTTTCGATTAGCCCATCGGTGTACAGCAGGAAGCGATCGCCCGAGTTGAAATCGAGTTCGCAGACCGGGTAAGTGGTTTCGGGCAGGACTCCGAATAGCAGTCCGTTGCTTTCGATTCGTTCCAGGTTTGAAGTGCGCGAGTTCCAATAAAGGAGCGGTGGATGACCCGCGGCCGAGTAGCGGGCCTTGCGCGATGATAGATCGATGAACAGGTACGCAGCGGTGACAAACTGGCCGCGCAGTTGTGGTGTCAGGATCCCGTTCAGGCCGCCGAGCACTTCTGCAGGCGCAGGCGCATTCGATGCGACAGAGTGCATCGCCACTTTGATCATGGAGGCGATCAAAGCGGCAGGCACGCCGTGTCCCGAGACATCGGCTACGAGGAATCCGGCGTGCTTTTCATCGAGGCTGATGAATTCGTAGAAGTCTCCGGCCACCGAGGTCATCGGCAGATACGACGCCGCAACGCGCAAGTTTGCAAGTTGCGGAACGGACGTAGGAAGAATCGACTTCTGAATCTCGCGCGCGACTGAGAGTTCGCTGTCGATGGCCACGAGGCGGCGTTCGTTCGAGAAGACGCGTTGGGCGGCGACATACCCTAGCGATAGCACGAATGCAGCGAAGCCAAGCGGCTCCAAGTTTGCAACATTGGGTACGCGGTTGAAGAAATTGCCGAGATTATTGAACAGCGCGATGCCTGCAAGAGCAATGGAGCCGGCGGCGAGGACTCGACTTGGCTCGGTAAGGCATTTTCGAGCCAGCGAGGGAACTACGTTGATCACAGCGAGCACAAGCATGATGACAACGGCGAGGATGCTGTTTTCGGTCTCGGCAACGAAAGGGCGGCGAGTGATCAGTGCGGCGGCTGTACCACCGACGGCGAGCAGGATGGCTGCGCCGAGTATCGCTTTTACGAACCAGCGAACACTTCCGACGGTAATTTCCAGCCAGAACAGGACGGCGGGGGTGAGAATCGCGTAGGTGATTCCGGCGATCACATAAGGCCGCCAGGGCCAGGCCTGCTGCGGCAATAATGCGAAGGCTGCCGGTGCCTGCGCCAGCATCCGCAATCCATAGAGCGAACTGAAGGTGCCGAACCAGACGGCCAGCCGGCTGCCGTCGCGTCGGCGCAGGAGCGCCATCAAAAGCGCGCTCACGCCGATGAACAGAAAGATCGAACCGAGGATGATGCCGCTGACCTGGTCTCGCAGGATTTCC
>Ga0335069_10002057_pt1 | contig 31437 bp, 19 predicted proteins | sample Lox_Sample_11_FD_206714 | JGI IMG/M metagenome (GOLD analysis project Ga0335069, IMG submission 206714) | Soil microbial communities from Loxahatchee National Wildlife Refuge, Florida, United States - Lox_Sample_1.1 | ecosystem: Environmental > Terrestrial > Soil > Wetlands | place: USA...
CAATTTAGAGCAGGTAGCATAGACAGATTTTGATTCGGGCGGACAGCCGTTTTTTCAGCGGGATTCCCCATCCCCACCTCCTTGGCGGCTGTCGCCCGAATCGGTTTTTAATCGTGCGGGTGATGATCCGCAGTCAGTTTTAATTCGGGTGGCGGTCGTTTTTTTCAACGGGCATCCCCTGCCCTGCCTCCTTGGCGACCGTCACCCGATTTTTCCCAAATCTACCGTTCAAAAACGGTACGTGACCGCGGCGCGGAACCGGTAATCTGGTATCTGTTCTAATTCAATCAGAACATCCAGCTCACACTCACTTTGATCTGCACCGGGGCGGCTAATTGATTCCCGGTGAAGTTTTGGTAAACGGGAAACTCGGCGTCGGCATAGATTCTTACCGGATGAATATGGAATTCGATACCCGGCGACAGCAGAATCCGCTGGTAACCAGTGTTATCGGAATCGGCCGCATCACCGCTATCGCTGGTTCGTTCGGAAAAGATGACCTGGGCGATCGGCGAGATTCTCACACGGCCGACTGAGATACCTCTGTAATCAATTCCAGCCGCCGTATCCAGCTCCACGCCAGGACGGTATTGAGCCTGAATCAGGACCGGGACATCCAGTTGCAACTGCGCAAACCAATCCCACCATTGGTTGCGGTCGAGATTCCCGCGGTAAAAACCGCCCAACAAAAGGTCGGTGCTGCCGGTGCCAATCTGCGTATCGCGATCCACCACCTCGGGGTCGAAGTTATAATCCCCGGTGGGCAGCTTGACGCCAAAGGTCACCCCGGCGGACAAGTCCGGAAAAAAACCGGTGTAGATGCCCTCGATACGAAGGTCGCCGACTTGGTTCCAGTTCAACGATTTGATGCCGCCACCACCAGTGTCGGTCTTGAAATGGCGAAAATCATATGGCACCTGCAGTTGGGCCCCCCATCGGTCATTGAACATGTATTGCAGGCCGGCGGTGACAAAATGCGTTTCGATCTGCTTGTCATCGTTGTTGGCTGACGGCGCCTCGGACGTGCCATTCCAGTTCCGGTTCTGATTTTGAAAATCGTACTGGAGATAAGCCATGCCGCCCTGGCCTTTGGGGAACATGGAGGTGGTGCCCACGTCGAAAACCCCGCAGCCACAAGCACAAGCCCAACCAACGCTGGGCATCAATGCCCCGGCCAATAAACCGCTGCCCATTTTGAGAATTGGTAAATCACTTTTTCTCTTCATCTGAAACTTTCCATGTTGCGAGACGCCGCGACCTGGCGGGTCTCAAGGTTTAAAAAACAATGGCTCGCGTCACCCGACGCGGGCAACTTAAACAGCTTGAATCAGACGAAGCACCGGCGGGGCGGTGGCGTGGGCGGCTCGAGGAAACGGATGGTTGCGAACGTATCTGACCCCGGCATCAATTCGAAATCGGACGGAGCAACCAAGAAAAAAGTCACTTGCAACGGCAGGCACTCGAATTTCTGCACCGGCGGCAGGGATTCAGATTTCCGTTCCGACTTTTGGCCGGCAGCGACAGCCCGGCACAGACTGCAGGGATGTTTGCCATCAAACGTGCGAATCACCGCCTCGGAGAGGGAATAGGCACGGAAATTGGTCGCCAGCATGGCCGTCCAGGCCACCGTTTGCAAAGCGGCCCAGTGGGCGCCAGTCGAAAGCACCAGCGCGACGATCACGCAGCCTCTGCCGAATCGGGCGAACACAAAGGCAGGCTACAGGCATTTTGCCTGATTACAAGCCACGATTATTCTTTTAAGTAGCAGAGATGACAAACCCCTCAACCCCTCACCGTTCAGAAATCCACACCAGCGTCCCGCCCGGCAACCGGTCGAACAGCGGAATCAAATCCGCGTCCGCCAGATGAATGCAACCGCACGATGCCGGCCGGCCGATGCTCAACTGGTCGCCGGTGCCGTGAAGGTAAATATAGCGGGCGTGTGAATCCACATTGCCGCCGCGGTTGAAGCCGGGTTCGAGACCCTCCAGCCACAGGATGCGCGTGGTGATTTTGGCATCCGGCATCCCCTGCCAGGTGTAACCGACGGGCTTTCGGCCCCTGAAAACCGTTCCCGCCGGCCAGCCGCCGCCAATTTTTTCCACGACCCGGTGCAATCCCAGCGGCGTGCGATATGAACCCTCGGTCTGCCCGGTGCCGAAACGCGAGGTGGAACAGCGAAACTTCGTGATGGGGTCGAAGCACCGGTCATGGCACCCCGGGCAAACAAAAGCGACGGGCTTTTGAAAGAGCACGGCCCTCTGTTCGGCAACATTCACAGTAAAAACATAGCGGCCCGGAACAACGCCGAGGTTCCGGCACTTCCGCAGGCAATCATGGAAAGAGTTTAAAGAATTTCCAGGCACAAGGAAAAAGGTCGGCTATTTCAATTTCTTGACGAGGACCTTGGAGTTCCGGCCGCTCTGCTCGTATTTTTCCCGGCGCGCCGGCGGCAGATCGTCCGGCGTGCCCTCGGCGAAGCCGCCTTTCGATTGAAAATAGGTGAACGCCTGCGTCGAGAGCGTGATGAGCTCGCCCAGGCCGGTTTCGCGGGCTTTGTTTTCCACGAACTGAATCAGCTTTCGCCCGATGCCCTGGTTTTCGTACGATGGGTTGACATATAGGCACGCCAGCTCGCCCTTTTTTTGTTCGGGATAAACATGCAACGCGACGCACGCGACCGGATTCTTGTCGATCTCAAACAGGTAATAATCGCCCAGGGTTTTCTCGATGCTCGACCGGGTGCGCTTGACCAGTTCATCCGCTTCGACGGCAGCCTTGGTCAACAGTTGAATCGCGCGGACGTCCTTTTTCTTGGCCGGCCGGATTTGCTGGTATTCGTTCGCGTAAATCAGCGTCCCGATGCCGTCGTTGGAAAACACCTCGGCCAGCAGGCCTTCATCCACCCGGCCGTTGATGATGTGCACGCGCGGAATACCGGCCTTGCAGGCGGCGGCGGCGTGTTGCGCCTTGGACAGGACGGCCGGCAAAAACCCGGCGTTGTTCTGCTGCAACAGCTTTTCCAGCTCCGCCACCAGCATTTGCCGGATCAGTTGGCCGTTGTAAATCAATCCGTCCTGCGCGGTGATGAAAATCAATTTAACCGCCTTGAGCGCATCCGCCACGGCCAGCGCCACGCCATCGGAGTTCACCCGGTACGTCTTGCCGTCGCCATCGAAGCCCAGCGGCGGTATAACCGGCACGACGCCCTGCGACAGCAACGACGTGAGCAATTCCGTGTCCACGCGCTCGACTTTGCCGGTGAACAAGTGGTCCACTCCCTGGATGATACCCATGGGGTGCGCGGTGATGACATTGGTGCTGGCGGCGCGCAGGTCATTCGCCGAAAGCCCTTCGAGAATTTCATGCGTCAGCCGGTTGGCGGCGGTGAGCGCGAGTTGCAGTGTCGCCGCGTCGGTCACTCCCGCGCCGTCAAGATTGGACGCCTGAACCTTCTGCTCCTCGGCGAGCGCCTTGATCTGGGCCGAGGCGCCGTGGACGAGCACGACGCGGATGTTCAGTGACCGCAGCACCGCCACGTCCAGCAGCAGCGTGGCGAAGTTCTCGTCGGTGACGATGGCGCCGTCAATCGCGAGGATAAACGTCTTCTCGCGGAATTGCGGAATGTATTGCAGGATGCCCCGCAGGTCGGTCAGTTTCACTTTGCTCGGTATTCTTGTTTCAACGCAGGGATATGTATTCGGTTTTCGCCGCGATTCAATAAATTATTTCGTATCGCCAACAAAACTCCCCACGCGGTTCGCTGGCTGACCTGTGCCGGTTACTCTGCCGCAGCCGCCGCCATGAATAACAACGTTAAAAATGATATTGACATTATTTAGAATTTCTGATTAAAATGCCATATCTAAGCCCAGTGACGTGTTACCGTAGCCACCTGGCTTGGGTCTGCAAAGACCTATGGTACCGGAAGTGAGCAATGCAAGGGCATACGGACGCACGGGAAGTTTATTCGACAGAGACTCCACTCTGCTAAGCGGAAGGGAACACTGCGGCAATGCCCACCTTCGCCGAGATTTTCCAAAGGGCACTCCCTGTTCCCGATTCTCATCATGGAAAACCAAACCGTAAAATCTGAAAGAGTTATTTTATGAAAACGTCACCTCGAAATCAATGCCGATTGAGGGCGGCAAATCAGGTCGTGGTGTTAACCATGTCCATATTACTGGCGATGGCCACGAACGGCTTCGCCGCCGCCAAATTCGTCACCGGCCTGGTGCCGGACTGGAACCAACCTTATCGTTACGTCGCCCCCAACGGCCCGGGGCCGGACCCGGCTCCCTTCGCGCCCAACCAGTGGAATGATTGGTGCGCGCCCAGTTCCGGCGCCAACCTCGCCGGCTACTGGACGGATGGCCGTGGCGTGCCCGTCGGCGATACAACCAATTACCCCTACAGTTCCGCAGCCTGGGCAAGCGGCCCTTCCTGGCAGGATTATCTGGCCGATGGCACTCTCAACCGGCCGCTGTTTCCGGCCGGCGCTTTGCCGGCGCAAACGACGGATATCGGCTGGTACATGAACGCCAATTATGGCATCGCCTACGACGCGGGCGGGGGGAAAGTCATGGGCGGCTATCCGTTCGGCAATCCGCAGCATCGAGGCACCTACCTCAAGGACATCCATGCCGGCCTCCAGCTCTTTTTAAACGGCCGTTACAGTCTGGGGGGAGGCATTTATTGGAAAACTGGAACCCGGGGCAGCGGATTCGCCGCCGGCACGGATCCAACCGGAGCGGCGGCGGTGATTCATCCCAACGCCGCCAGCGCCTTTGGCGAAGTCACCTCCGAGATCGATACCAATCGCACACTGATTGTATGCTTTCGGCATTGGAATCTGGTTGCGGCTGCGGTACCGCCGCTTGCGTCAGTCGGGCCCAGCACCACGGAATCCTATTACGCCGGCTCCTATTACACCTGGGGTTCAACGCCGACGCCGCCTTACACCAATGCGGAAGACGAAGTCTGGACCAATCTGGACAACGGACTGGCCCTGGGCCACGCCGTGACGGTGGTGGGCTACATCCGGGCGGGTGATGCCGACGATAAGGGCCCCGTGCTCGGCCTTGGGCCGACCGATTGGGTGATCGTCCACGACAACTGGTCCAGCACGCCCCGGAATGTAATCGTGCCTTACACTTTTCAAGGCGGGTTTGTCGCCACCTGGGTCGCCAACACAACGGCCAAGCCCTGGCCGACGGCGGCAAAGTTCGTCAAAGGCGTCGTGCCGGATTGGAACCAGCCTTACCATTACACTGTGCAGTCGCCCCGAGGCGGCCCGGGGCCGGATCCCAACTGGGCGGGTCAGCCCTTCAAGCCCGCTGACCAATGGAATGATTGGTGCGCCCCCACTTCCGCCGCCAACCTGGTTGGTCACTGGGCCGACCACCACTGCACTCCCGTGGCGGATACCACCCCGTTCGACGGCAGTACGCTGGCTTGGGGGGCGGGCCCGTCCTGGCAGGATTACCTGGCTGACGGATTCGCCCGGCCGGCTCCACAGGCTCCTCCCGGAGGTCCACTGCCCGTCCCGGCAACGGACATCGGTTGGTACATGGACAGCAATCTGGGAGTGGTTTACGATCCGCCAGCTGTGGGAGTGATGGGTGGCTTCTTCTACGCCAATGGACCGCATGTCGGCACTTTTCTCAAGGACATTGCCCCCGGTCTGCAAAGCTATCTCATCAGCCGCTACCTCGTCATCGGTGGTGCCTGGGACACCGGCACCGAAGGCAAAGGTTACGCCGCCGGGATGAATCCGAATGGCAGCCCGGCCCAAATGCTTCTTGATCCGGTCAGCGCCTTCAATGGGGTAACAACGGAAATCAACCGGGACCACACTCTGATCTTGTGTTTCAAGCACTGGAACATTGCCGCCGCGGCAACCGCTAGCCTCACGGCAACCGGAACCAACACCGAATCGGATTTCGGCGGCTCTTATTATCAGTGGGGCCTCCCGCCGGGCCCGACCGACACGAATGGGGAGGATGAAGTCTGGAACCTGTACGAGGGCAGCCAGGGCCTGGGCCACGCCGTGACCGCGGTCGGCTACATTCCAGCCGGCGACGTTTTGGATCCGGGCCCGAGTTTGGCCGGCCTGCTGGTTCCGACGGACTGGGTGGTTGTCCACGACAACTGGTTCACCACCCCGCGGAATGTCATCATCCCGCTCGACTTCGCGAACAACTGGGTCGCCAACACCTACGCATTTCCCGATCCGGGCTTTCTGCAACTGACCAATATCACGGTCATAAACAAAACCAACGCGGTCGTCAGCCTGACCGGCCTGCCTGGTTGCCGGCACGATCTGCTGGCGAATACAAACTTGCTCATCACGAACGGCTGGTGGACGGCTGTCAGCAACGTCCCCTTCGCGGCCGGCTCCATGCGGATCACGAACTCCGTCCCGGGCGGCGACCCGCAGCGGTTCTATCGGATCCGGGCGGGTTATTGATTCCGGCCCAGCACGGTTTTGAGCGCTTCGAGGCAGCGCGCGTTCTCCTTCGGCGTGCCGACGGAAATGCGCACCCACTCGGGCAACTGGTAGCCGCCCATCGGCCGCACAATCACACCCAGCTTCTGCATCTCGGTGAACACGCGCTGCCCGTCGCCCACGCGCACCAGGATGAAGTTCGCCTGCGACGGAATAAATTCGAGTCCGAGTCTGCGGATTGATTTTGCGTAAAGCTTCAGCCCGCGCGTATTGACCTTGCGCGTCTTTTCGACATGCTTGACATCGTCCAGCGCCGCCAGCGCGCCGGCCTGGGCCACCTGGTTGATGTTGAACGGTTGCCGGATTTTTTCCAGCGCCGCAATAAAATCGGGATGCCCGATGCCGTAGCCGATGCGGGTGCCGGCCAAGCCGTAAATTTTCGAGAACGTCCGCATCAAAAGCAGGTTCGGTTTGGCGCCGTTCCGGATGTCGGGCAGCAGGTCCAGCGGCTCGGCGAGGAACTCGATGTACGCTTCGTCGAGCGCCAGCAGGACGTGCGGCGGCACGGCGTCCACCAGCCGGCGCACCTGCTCGCGCGAGGCGGTGGTGCCGGTCGGGTTGTTCGGATTGGCCACGAAAACAACGCGCGTGTTGGGCGTGATGGCCGCCAGCATCGCGTCAAGGTCGTGCGCATAATTTTGCGCCGGGACGACCACGAGTTTCGCGCCGAACAGGGCCGTCACGATGGGATAAACCGCGAAGCAGTATTGCGACACGACGACTTCCGCCCCGGGTGTCAGCAGGGCGTGTCCGACCAGTTCAATGACCTCATTGGAGCCGTTGCCGAGGATGAGGTTGGCCGGCGTGACGCCGAGTTTGGCGGCGAGCTTCTGCTTCAGGTAAAAGGCGTTGCCGTCAGGATAAAGGTTGACCTGTTTGATCGCTTCGCGCATGGCAGCGAGTCCGAGGCGCGACGGGCCGAGCGGGTTTTCGTTCGACGCAAGCTTGATGATGCCGGCAGGATCCAAGCCCAGTTCGCGGGCGACTTCCTCGATGGGCCGGCCGGGTTGGTACACCGGCAGGTTTGCCAGGACGGGATTAGTAGGGAGTGGAGCGGTCATATCACAACGATTGGATGATCTTGGGAACATTGACATTTTTGGCGACGATGTCGCGGATGAGGGAAATTTTTTCCGCGTCCGTGGGACGCGTCTTGACGGTGAGGTTGTGGACCCGGGACGCGACCTGATAGCTGTCGGCCTTGGCCAGCAATACCGGCACCGGCAGGGCTTGCAGTGCCTTGATGACGTTGTCACTCGGCCGGATGCCGCCGGTCAGCACGATGCCCGCCATTTTTTCGTCGCCGGACGGACTCATGGTCGCCCCGGCCGCCAGCAGGATGTCCTCGCGGTCACCGGGCGTGATCAGCAGCACCCCGCGTTGGAAAAACTGCATGGCATTATGCGCGCCCATGGCGCCCACCACGACGTCTCCCACCAGCGTATGCAGCGTGGGCGGCGTATTGAGCAGTTCGGCGCGGAATTCCTCACGGATCAGATCGACCGTCGGATTGCAGAGCACCTGCTCATGGGGCAGCACGCCCAGCAGTTCCAGCCCCTTGCGTTTCAGACCGCGCCGGACGAACTGGGTGATTTCGGGAATTTTTTCCTCGAGCACCTTGTTGAGGATGACGCCGATCACTTCGACGCCTTCCTTTTCAAACAGCGCCCGGTTGAGGCAGACCTCGTCGATCGGCCGGCCAATGCCGCCCTGGGTGACGATGATGACCTTGCAACCGAGCGTTTGGGCCACCTGCGCGTTGGACAGATCAAACACGGAGCCGACCCCCGCATGACCGGAGCCTTCGCATAAGACGAAGTCCTTTTCCCACGCCACCCGGTCAAAGGCATCCTGGATGCGTTTGACCAGGGCGTCGTTATTCGCCGATTCAAGATACTTGCGGGTGAACGCCGGCTCCACGGCAATCGGACTCATGTCCACGAGCGGGCAATTCAGGCGGTACACCGCGTCCATCAGCACGGTGTCCTCGTCAATTTTCTGCTCCTCGATTTCGACGAAGCGCTGGCCGACGGGTTTGATGTAACCGATGCGCGGGAAATGCGCCTGCAACGCGGCGATCAGGCCGAGCGACGCGGTGGTCTTGCCCTCGTTCTGGCGCGTGGCGGCGATGAAAACCCGCGGACTGGTTTTATTCATTTGTCAACGCTTTGAATGATTGAATCGAAAAGCAACCCGACGGTCTAACCATTTAACCGTTTAACGATTCAACGAAATCATTCTCCCGGCAGATGGCCGTCGGCGCCCGGATACAGTTTTTGATAATCGATGGCCTGCACGCCAACGATGGCGGCGACGCCGAGGATGTCGTGGGCGTTCGACCCGCGGGAGACATCCGCCGCCGGCCGGTTCAGGCCGAGCAAGATTTGGCCGTAGGCATTCGCGTGGCCGACCAGCCGGACGAGCTTGCTGGCGATGTTGCCGGAATTGAGTTCGGGAAAAATCAGCACGTTCGCCCGCCCGGCCACCTTGCTGTCATGTAATTTGCGCTCGGCAATTTCCGGGATCAGGGCGGCGTCCACCTGCATCTCGCCGTCGAAGTCGGCCTCGACCTGCAGTTGTTCGGCCTTGCGCCGGGCCTGGGCCGTCGCGGCCTGCATTTTGCCGACCGATGGATTGCTGGCGCTGCCTTTGGTGGAAAACGAGAGTAACGCCACGCGCGGCCGGACTCCGAGCAGATGCCGCGCCAGCCGCGCCGTCGTGACCGCGGTTTCCGCAAGCTGCTCGACGTTAGGATCGGGAATCACGCCGCAATCGGCCATGAATAAGACGCCGTTTTCGCCGATCCGGGTGTCTTCGACCTCCGTGATCATGCAGCTGGACACAGTCGTGATGTCCGGCGCGGCTTTCACGATTTGAAACAAGGGGCGCAGGACGCTTCCGGTGATGTGAGACGCGCCGGAAACCAAGGCATCCGCCTGGTGCATGGCCACCATCATGGCGCCGAAATAATTCGGCTGCAAGACCGCCTCGCGGGCCTCGGGCGCACGCATCCCCTTCTCGCGGCGCAACCGGAACAGCCGGTTCGCGAAATTGTCCAGCTCCTCGCTGGTGGCGGGATTGATGACGCGGATGCCTTCGAGCGAGAGGTTCAGCCCCTCGGCAACCTCCCTGACCTTGACCGGTTCGCCCAGCACGATGGGTGCGCCAAGCCGCAGGGCTTGGAACTGTCGCGCCGCCTGCAGGATGCGCGGCTCCGTGCCTTCGGGAAAAACCACCCGTTTCGGATGCCGCTGCAACTTTTCGATGATGCCGCCAATGAAACGCATGAATGCAGTTTCGAGTTTCAAGTTTCAAGTTTCAAGTTTTGTTTCAGGCGGAAAGCTTCACGCGCATTGACTTGAATCCGCATGCCCGATAGGCTATCCGCTTTAATGAGGGAAACGATCGAGAAACTTTTGGTGTTGCAGGACCGCGACCGCAATATTCACCGCGTTCAACAGGAACTCGCCCACATCAGTCCGGAGCGTGAGAGTCTGCGCGCCAAGGCGACCGCCACCCAGGCGCAACTGGAGGCGGCCAAAAATCGCATCAAACACATTGAGTCGGAACGCAAGCGACTCGAACTGGACGTGGAATCAAAGAAGCAGCAGATCGAAAAGTACGCCAATCAGCAATTGCAGACGCGCAAGAATGAGGAATACCGCGCCCTGGCTCACGAAATCGAAACGTGCAAGGCCGATATCGTCAAAATCGAGGATCAGGAAATTGAGCTGATGGAACAGGCGGAGGCGGCGCAGAAGGAATCGAACCGTCTGGCGCGCGAAGCCGACGACATGAAAAAACTGGCGGAAGGCCAGATTGCGCAGCTCAATCAGCGGGAGGAAAACCTGAATCGGGAGCTCGCTGAATTGCAGCGCGGCCGGGCCGAACTGGCGACCGCGGTCGATGAAGTGGTTCGCGCGCGCTACGAACGGCTGTTCCGGAGCAAAGGAGAAAACGTGGTCGTGGGTGTGCACCACGGTGTCTGTGGCGGTTGCCATATGAAATTGCCGGCGCAGATTCTGGTCATGTGCCAGGCGCGGCAGGAGCTGGTGTCCTGCACGAACTGCGGCCGGATTCTTTATTACACGCGCGACATGGCCCTGGCCGGGGCAGACTGAGTCATCCTAGGATGTTGGCAAGCCTACGGGGAGATCAAGGGACCGGCTGCCCGCCCCGGAAGCGGAAGATATACCGACCCGGAACCGGACTGTTCAAGCTGTTATAAATCAGGCCGGTTACCGTGTTCGTATCCATAAACGCTCCGTCCACTCCCGACCCGGGCAACTCATAACCGCTTAAACTATTGTTGGCAAATCCGGCGCGAGGCGGTATGCCCACCGTGACATCTCCCCACTGCCATTGCACCTTGTCGTAATTGAATTCCAGGTCGAAATCACCCGGCGCGGTGTCCGGTCGGCTGATGATCACCAACTGGCAGCTCAACAACTTATCCGCGTGAAAGGAATAATAGCCCACGTTGACCCAGTTCACGCCGAAGGCCAGGTGGCCATTCACCGTGTTGGTGCCAAAACTAACCACCCAGGAATCCGGATTGCGGGTGTCCACGTCGGCCCAAAAAGGGGCGATTACTTCGGTCTTCAAGCTGGATAGGGTTTGGGGCGTGTATGACGGCTGCGGGCTGGTAAACGTGACATTGCCGTTGTTGTTGACGTAAAGACTGGCGTTGGTACCGCCATAGAAGTTGATGACAAAGCCCATCGGTATGAGGCCGGTGGAGCCATCATCATTGCGGTCCAATATCTGTTGATCAAAACCGGGCCGGATAATGGTGGTACCCAGCCGGAAGACAGCTTGTCCCGAGGGAAGATTGGTCACCAGGAGATTGGTCTGCCCGGGAAGATTCCGCATCAACCAGGTCCAATCCTGAGAATCCGTGAGATTGGTCCGGCAATACAGATCAAATTTGCCGCTGACATTGGTTGCCGGTGGATGGATGGTGAAGGTGGCGGAATTACTGAAGGCCATCGTCACTTCTATGTTAGTGCTCACCACCCCAATTCTGTTGGGCCCGACCACAATGTTGGTCTGCACCGGATAATAGTTCAGCGTCATTTCCAGCCACAGAAAGTTTGTATCGAAAACTGTAGCGGAGAAGGCCTGCCAGCCGGTAGCCAGAACGCTGAAAACAAGGATAAAGCAGCAAGCAACGGCCTTACGTAACCACTTCATACTTTGTCTGTTTTACCTTTCTTAATTAAGCTGACCCTCATTTCTACCATCATTCCGGCCAAAAAGCCAGAGATTTAGGTCTGCAGGAATCCGCATTGTGACATTACAGTTTGGTTAATCCCGACGATTATCCGCCCACTCCCGACCGCTTGCCGCAGTGCAAAACCGCCGTCAGGCTTGCGTCCCATCGGGCCGGCCTTGTCAACCATGAATCCATCGGTTATCTTTTCCCCGGTTTTGGAAGGGTGGAGAATCGCCCCGCTCTTTCTAGTTGCCGTAACGCGACAAATGTTGGCCAGCGTTAGCACCGGCCAAGTCATTTAGGAGCCGACGATTAGAAAGAGCGGGGAGGAAAGTCCGAACACCAACGGGCGCGATGCCGCGTAACCCAGCCCTTCTTAAAGTCGCGGGGCCATGAACCCGGTGAACGAAATAAGTCCACCCGGTCTTTCTGGTTCGGCAATTTAAAGAAGGGCTGGGATACACGCGGGCGGCGGTGGCGCGAGCCATCCCGACGGACAGTGCCACAGAAAATAAAACCGCCGAGATTGCAGCATTGCTGCAATTGGCAAGGGTGAAAAGGTGCGGTAAGAGCGCACCGCGCGAAGCGCAAGCAACGCGGCACGGAAAACCCCATCGGGTGCAAGGCCAAATAGGGAATCCCGGAGCGGCCCGCTCCAGGTTTCGCGAAAGCGAAACGGATTCCGGGTATCGGCTGCTGAGACAAATGATTCTCTCCCCAGCCCTTCTTTAAGCTGCAGATCGGTAGAAGTCGTCAAGTGCAGGATGGCTTGATGACTCTGCCGGCTTGGCAACTTAAAGAAGGGCTGGGCAGACAGAATTCGGCTTACAACCCTTCCAAAACCATTCCCGCTCGGTCGTCAGGACCGGAGCAATGCGTTTCGCCCCGCGCAAGGACCTTTCAACCGACACCGGCCAACTCCATCAATTCAGCATCATCATGCCCTTTCCGGTGCGAACGGGCCAAGTCTTCTTGAGGGCAACGGGCGGCCCCAGGTTGCCGCTGCGATCGACCGCGCTCACGGCGACCACGTCCGGCTTTGAACTCTCAAACACCCATCGGTTCTGCCCGGCCGGCAGAATTTCAGTCGTCCAGACGTTATTGGTGCGATACTGCAAAACCCACAGCCGGGCGGCCCCGCCGGCCGAGTCCCAGCCAACGGTCAGACGCGAAGCCCAGTCATCAGAGACCGTCAGCCGGGGCGGGTTCGGTGAGCCGGAATTCTGCCGGGGTAAAACCGGCACCAGCGCGGCCTGAGGGCAGGCCGCCCGGATGACTTCCATCAAACCATGGTTGTCGGTCAGGTTGCGCAGGTGATAAAATATTTGACCGCCGACACCGGATTGATTGCGGGTGACTTTGATTTGACGGGCGATTTCTTCCGGCCCCCACTTTTCCCCGACGTTGGCGGCGTTGAGCCCCGGCCAGAGTTGCCGGCTTTTGACATTTTGTTGCGCCCACCAGTTCAGCAACACGGGAAAACTCTGCTCCTTCGGCTCCATGCCCCAGTAGAGTTGGGGCGCGAGATAATCGAGCCAGCCGTTGACCAGCCACAATCGCGAGTCCGCATAAATCCTCGCGTAGGCGTCCATGCCCCGGATTGGCGGCGGATTCATCGGTCGCCAGATGCCGAACGGACTGATGCCAAACTTGACCCAGGGCTTTTCCGCCTTGATCGACTGATAAATGCTCTGGATGAACTGATTGATGTTCGAACGCCGCCAGTCGTCGCGGTTGGCGTAGCCGCGGGCCAGTCCGAATCGCTGCCAGGTTCCGGCATCGGGGAATTCCCGGGTTTGCCCCTCGGCGTCCTTTTCCGGATATGGATAAAAATAATCATCGAACTGCACGCCATCCACGTCGTAGCGTTTCACGACATCCAGCACCACGGCCAAAACGTGCGCGCGCACGGCCGGATCCCCCGGATCGAGCCAGGACTGGTCGCCGTAACGGCGAACCAACTCCGGATGCGTCCGCGAGATGTGATTGGGCGCCACTGCGGACTTGCCCAGCGGATGCAATGCCCGGAAGGGATTGAACCAGGCGTGCAGTTCCAAACCGCGCCGATGCGCCTCTTCGATGGCGAACGCCAGCGGATCATAAAACGGCTGGGGCGCCCGGCCCATGGTGCCGGTGAGGTATTCCGACCACGGCTCGATCGCTGAGGCATAGATGGCATCAGATGAAGGACGCACCTGAAAGATGATCGCGTTTAATTTCAACTGGGCGGCCCGGTCCAGCAGCGCCACCAGCTCCGCCTTTTGCACTGCCACCGGCAGACCGGGCTTGGATGGCCAGTCCTTGTTCGCCACGGTCACCAGCCAGGCCCCGCGGAATTCGCGCGGCGGCGGCGGCGGCGTCACGAGCGTGGGGACATAAACCTCGCCCCCCCCCGGCCTTGTTACCACCGACACCGGCGCGCCCACCGTTGCTCCCCCCGGGCCAAGAGATTGCGCCGACAACATTGCCGGCAGGAGGCAGATCCACCCGGTCCAAAAATGCATTCGTACCATAATGTGCCGGGGAATAAGACGCTTTGGCCGGTCCCTTGGCAAAGTTTTTTTTGATGAACCATCGCCATTGCCGCGACCGGTTCAACCAAGTTCGAGGGCAAGCCGGAGAGGTAATTCGGTGCCTGAGCATCCCGATTCGCTAAAGACACCTCCACTGGCAGTTGTTGTAGTCAATTCGATGATGCCGGACGGCTGGGTATTCAACCCGGGCTCCGGCGCGGCTCATCAAGGGCTTCGCAGGCGGTAGAACCGGGCGCGGGCGGTCGCATTGGTATCCAGGAATTGGACGACGTTGCTGGTTGGCACGATGGCGGTGAGGGTGGACCAATTGACCAGGTTGGTTGAGACTTGGATCTGGTAGGAGTTGCTGGGGACGACATACAAAAGCAGGCGGGCCTGCGCGTTGCTGATTCCACCGGTGAGCTTCACCAGAATCTCCGGGACAAACGCCACTTGGGAAACCCAGGCGGCATCCATTCCGCGACTGGTATCCTTGTCTTTGATGTACGACCACCGGAGCGTCTGAAGTCCGGGAGGAATATTGAACGTTTGTAGTTGCCAGTCCACCTCACCGCAAATGCGATTGGTGTAACCGGCAAATGAGAATTCAAGCCAGTCATAATTGGTTTCGGAAGAAACTTTCCACCAGAACGTGAGTTGGCCGGGTCCCAGGACGGTCGCTTGCAGGATGGAGGTCTGCTTGTTCCCGATGGCTCCACTCTGGACCGCCGGAAAACCGCTGTGAGTGATGACGGTCTGACCGAACCATGGCGCGTCGCCGTCACCGCTCCAAGTCAAATTGGTCGCACCGAGCCATTGTCCTGTTACCGGCACCAAGGTGATCAACTGGGCGAGGACGGCCACGTTGGTGCTCAAGCCCACGTCGTTGGTGGCCATGAGGGTGATCCACCGAAATGCGTTGGTGGTCATCTGATTCGTGGCAGCCAGCACCCAGTTTTGAATGGAACCCGGATTGCTATCGGGAATCAACCCGACCGCCAGGTCGGGATTGGCAGCGTTGACCCCGACCCCCACCACTTCCAGGTCCGGGCCGGTATCGAAAACTGTAAAAGACAGCCGGGAATTTGTATTGACCGCAACCACCCAATTGGTGCGCACATCAATCCAGGGCGGCGTCCGCTGCGGCAAAAACTGCACGGTGACGCCGTTGCTTTGAAGCATCCCGGCCGCAGCGGCATTCAACAGGTTCAGGCTCAGATCCACGTAGGACAAGTTGGGCAAACTGGCCAAGGGGCCGATGTTCGTGAGGCGATTCTGGCTGAGGAACAACGTGGTTAGATTGGTCAAGGCCCCGAGCGGCGTGATGTCGCTGAGATGATTTTCGGAAAGATCCAGGGTGACCAAGTGAAGCAGATTGGTCAGAAAGCTAATGTTCGTCGTGCCGCTATTTTCCAGATACAGTGTGCCCAGGTTGGTTAAGCTGGACAAAACCGCCATGTTGGTCACCGGATTCCCGTTCAAAGCCAGATAAATCAGATTGGTAAGGCCGGCCAGGGGCGAGACGTCGGCGACGCGATTGTCGTTCAGACTCAGGGAAATCAAACCCGTCAAATTTCGCAGCGGTGCCAGGTTGGTGACCAGATTGCCGTCGAGGTTTAGCGTTATGAGATTCGAGGCCCCTTCCAGCCCCGTCAAGCTGCTGATGTGGGCGCTTTCGGCATATAACCCGGTCAAGCGCATCAGGTCCACACTGGTGAGTTTGGACCCGGTGATTCCCAGCGCGGCTGAAACCACGGCGGCGAGGTTGGACTGAAACGAGATATTGGTGGAAAACATCACATTCACCAGCAGATTGCTGGTGGTGCTGAGGCCGCCAAGGGGCTGATTCGCCGTCAAAGTGACCGTGGCGGAACCCGTCTGGTTGGCGGCGGGGCACAGCAACATCACCCGGTTTGAATTGGTGCCACCAAAGGTAATGCCCGAGTTCGGCAACAAGCCCGGGTTCGACGAACTCGCCGTCATCGTCAATTCCGGTGGAGTTACCAGCGCATCCGCGGCGAAAAAGCTGATGGAGGAGGTTTGGTTGGCAGCGATGTACCAGACCGGGGAAATGGCCAGGGCGGGGGGCTGGTTCGTGGGCAGGTAGTCCACCCCGACACCCCGGCTCTGCAGGTTTTGGATGACCATGGACGCCGACGAACCCGCACTCAAATTCAACAAGTTCCCGGACAACTCGACCCGCGACAGGCTGGGGAGATTCGTGAGGGCGGTGATGTCGGTCAGCCGGTTGTAGGCGGCGTAAAGAGTGTCCAAATTGGTCAATCCAGCCAATGCCGTCAAATCGCCGAACCGGTTGTTCCGGAGATTCAGGTGGCGGAGTGAGGTCAGCCCTTTCACAAAATTCAGATCGGTGCACGAATTCCCTTCAATGCCCAGACCGGTCAGGTTGGTAAACGCCGCCAGAGCGCCGTAGTTGCTCAGGGGATTTCGGTTGAGCCCCAGATAACTCAGATTGGTCAGCCCGCTGAGCGGCGAAGGGTCGGCGACCAGGTTGTCATCCAGCCCCAAGGCGGTCAACTGAGTCAAGGATGACAGAAACGAGACGTTGCTGATTGACTGCTTGAACAACCACAAATTGGAAGGCCGGGTGAACAGGGGTCCCGCGTTGGTGTTGGGATTGGCGGAAAGGTTGACTGCCATCAAGTTCGTCAGGGCGAGCAGCGGCGTTGAGTCGGTGATGTTGTTCTGGGAGAAATCGGCAAATTGCAGGCGGCTTAAATTGGTCACAAACGCCAGACTGTTGATGGCGTCGCCACGCAATTCAAGATTCACCAGCCTGGTCAACGCGCTCAAAACCGGGTAATTGGTGATCCCCGGGTTGCCGCTTAACACGAGGTAATCCAGGTTCGTAAGGCCGGTCAACGGCGAAAGATCACGCACCGTGTCATTGTCGAGATCCAGATAAGTCAACCCCGGCAAGGAGCGGAGAAAACTGGTGTCACTGAGGCCATTCTCGCCCAAGCGCAGTCGGGTGAGATTGGTCAGGTTGGCCAATAAAGTGTAATTGGTGACGAAGTTCCGCCGCAGGTCCAGGTCGGTCAGATTGGTTAACGGCCGCAGCGGGGAAAGGTCGGCAAACTGGTTGGCATACAGACTCAACTGCGTCAGTCGAGTCAGGTTTTGGACCACGGACAGCGAGGTGACCGAAGCATCGGACAGCGCCAAACGGGTGAGATTCGTCAAACCCGCCAGCACCGTGTAGCTGGTGATGGGATTTCCGCCCAGCGCCAGGCCGCGGAGATTTTTCAAATTGGTCAGCGGCGACAGGTTGCTGATTTGGTTGCGATCCAATGCCAGATCAACCAGACCGTTCAAGCCCTGCAACGGCGTCAAATCGCTGATTGCGTTGTAGGACAGTGCGAGCGTCTGCAAGTTGGTCGCCCATTCCAGGCTGGAGAGGTTGGTAATGTTTCTGGAACTGCCGGAGAGCGACTTGAGCGTTTGGAGATCGGATTTGGTCAGCGACCCGGTCGGCTTGGCCAAGGCGGATCGAATGGCGGCCTCCAGGTTCGGATCGGGAATCACAACCGGGCGCTCCGGTGCCACCGTCAGTGTCGCCGGCGGCGTACTGGTAATGCTCCCCGCCACATTGGTGACCACCACGTCATAGTCGGCCGCGTCGCTCGCCGATACATTCCACAACGCGAACGAAGTCCCCGTCTGACCGCTCAGAAATTCCCCATTTTTGCGCCATTGATAGGCCAGCGGGGCTGTGCCCGTCGCCACCACGCTAAAGCTGACGTTGCCCCCGGCGACAACTTTTTGGCTCTGTGGCGCGGTCGTGATCTGCGGCGCCACGTTCGCACTCGGCGTCACGGTCGCGTCTGACGGTAAGATCCCCGTGGCGGACAAGGCATTTTGACTCAACTGCCTGGCAACGGTCGCCCCAGCGGCCTGCCGGGTGGGGACTGAAGGCGGGGCAGCACCAGAAACGTCCTGGATGGCGAGCAGGCCACCCAAGGCAAGGCACACCATCACGCCCAGCCATTGACAACTCGTCCCGACCAAGGACCTCAGTGGCGTTAACCGTATGGCATTTTCAAACTCGAATAAATTGCTCAAAAGCTATTCTGATTGTTTCTATTTATATCCGACTCTCCCGTCATGAAAAGCATGAAATGCAGGATTTTTAGGTTAATACTAGGACCGCTTCGGGAGTGATATTTCACCGCGACTAATCCGGTTATCCCCGCACTAATTCGCCTTAAGTTGATCCTGAAATTCCTTTTATCACCCGGCCAAGCACCATTTAAGATGAAGTGGCAACCGGCAGCCGAATCGAACGCCGCTTGCGGTTGTTGGATTTGTAAGAGAAACCAGCCAGAAGCGACTTGATCATCTCGCTTGTCGGAAAATCAGACACTGGCCGGCTGTGGCCATGATCTTCTTGGAAACAAAACCAACCCTGCCGTTTTTGCTCATCCAACCGCCAGAAAACGATAGCCCACGCCCAGTTCGGTGAGAATTAACTCCGGAGATTCCGGCCGGCTTTCAATTTTTTCGCGCAAGTGTGCGATGTAAACCCGCAAATAATGGGTATCTTCTTCGTGGCCCGGACCCCAGACTTCGCGGAGAATCTGCCGGTGCGTCAAAACCTTCCCGGCATGGCGCGCCAGCAGGCGGAGCAAATCATATTCGATCTTGGACAGTTTCACTTCCCGGCCTCCCAGCGTCACCCGCCGGGTGACCAAGTCGATGGCCAGATTTTTTGCCTGTACCACGGCGGCTTCCTCCTGGTTTGTGGCGTGCCGCAACGCCACGCGTAAGCGCGCCAGCAGTTCGTCGGTGTTGAACGGCTTGGTCACGTAGTCGTCCGCACCCGCATCCAACGCTGCCACCTTGCCTCGTTCGTCGTCGCGGACCGACAGCACGATCACCGGCACCCGGCTCCATTCGCGCAACCGGCGTAAAACCTCCTGACCCGACAAATCCGGCAGGCCAATATCCAGAATCACCAGCGCCGGCTGATGTTGCGCCGCCAGCACCAGGCCTTCCTGGCCGCTCGCCGCGGAGAGCGTGCGATAGCCGTTCGCCTCCAGCGAAACCGTTAGCAGCCGCAGGATTTGCGGTTCGTCATCCACCATCAGTATGAGCGGTTTTTCACTCATGCTTTTTCCTCCGGCACCGGCGGCGGTTTCACTAGCGGCAATTTCACCGTGAATACGGCACCGCCGCCGGGACGGTTTTCGGCCGATGCGTTGCCGCCTTGCGCCTCGGCAAAACCTTTGACCAGCGACAAACCAATTCCCGTCCCGCCCGCCGCCGCGTCGGGGCCGCGTTGAAACCGGTCAAACAAACGCTCTGGGTCGCCGGGCGGCAAGCCGGGTCCGCCGTCCGCCACGCGCAACACCAGTTGCTCGCCCTCCGCCCGCGCCTGAAATTCCACGCTGGTTCCCGGTGGCGTGTGGACGGCGGCATTGCCAAGCAGGTTCACCAGTATCTGCTCGGTCAGCACGGCATCCAATTTCACCGGTGGCAGATCATTTGGAATGTCCGTTGTAATCGCATGCCGGTCCAGGTTGCGGCCGAGGTTCTGCAATGCCGCGTTCACCAGGTCGCGCAAGTCATGCCAGTCCGGATTCGTCCGCAAATGGCCGGACTCGAGCCGGGACAGGTCGAGCAGATTTTGCACCAGTCGGTTCAGCCTCCGCGCCGCTTCGTCCAGCTCCACCGTCAACGATTGCTGCGCCGGATTGAGATCGCCCGCCGCACGTAGTCCGCTGGCCACACTGCTGATGGCCGCCAGCGGTGTGCGGAGCTCATGCGAAACCGAGTTCAACAGCATCGTACCCATGCGCTCGGACTCGGCCAGCAATTTGGCCTGCGTCTCGGCTTCGCGCAATCGCTCGCGATCGAACACCAGCGCAATCTGCCGGATGAAGGCGTCGAGCAAATCCCGCTGCGCTGGCGCCAGCGGCGTCGCGTCACGAAACCGCAGGCTCAGCACGCCCGTGGCGCGCGCCGCCGCCACGAGCGGCAGATGCAAGCCTTCGCTGGCCGGCAGATTGTCCGTGCCGCACCCGGCGGCCTGGCGATGTTGAAACGCCCATGCCGCAACGGTTTGTTCCTTGTCCGAAAGCGCCCAGGAACTGGCGAAATAAGCCGTGACCGGGCCGGCCTCCGACGAGTCCGGCAGCGACAGTGCCACGTCCGCGCCAAATGTTTTCCCGACCTGTTGGATGACCACCGCCAGCAATTGGGCGATGTCGGGCGACTCGGCGAGTTCGCGCGTGAGTAGATACAGCGCCGTGGCGCGCTGTTCGCGTTGCCGCTCGGCCGTCTGCTGATTGCGGATGCGCGCCGTCAATTGGCCCAGCACCAGCGCCACGATGAAATACATCGCGAACATCATGCCGTCCTGGAAATTTTTGATGTAAAACGTGAAACGCGGCGGCAGGAAGAAGAAGTTCCACAGCACCGCGCTCAACGTGGCCGCGAAAAACACCGGCCCGCGGCTGGTGAAAAGCGCCAGCATCACCACCGTCAACAAATAGGTCAGTGCCAGCGCATAAATCCCGACGAACCGGTCCAGCACCGCGTTCAAGCCGGTGACCGCCATTACGATGCCGGCCGCCCAGACATAAACCCGGATGTCAATTTTCCAGAAATTGTCCGGTCGCAACGGGCGGCTGGGGTTTGTTTCGCCTTCGGCGCGGACGACGTGAACGTCAATGTTTCCGGACTCACGAATCAGCCGATTCAACACCGACCCGCCACGAAAGAGTTCGATGACCCGCCAGCCGGCCGGTTTGCCGATGACGATTTGCGTGGCGTTTTGTTCCCGGGCGATCCGCAGGATGCCGCGGACCACGTCACCATCGGTGGTGGTGATGATTTCTGCGCCGAGCGCGCGGGCCGATGCCAGATGCTTTGCCAGCCGCGTCTGGTCTTCGCCGGACAAGGTCTGGGTGGGTTCGACGTAAACCGCGATCCACGAAGCGTGAAGTTCGCCGGCCAGCCGCCGCGTCCAGCGCACCAGCGACGCGGACGTCGGGCTGGCGCTCACGGCCACGAGCAGGCGCTGGCCCGATTTCCAGGGCGCGCCCGCGCCATACGCCCGGCGGGCCGCGAGAACATCCTCGCCCACGTGTTCCGCCGCGAACCGCAGCGCCAGCTCGCGCAGCGCGGACAGATTCCCCGTCCGGAAGAAATTTTCCTGTGCGGTGGCGACGCGTTCCGGCAGATAGACCTTTCCCGCCGCCAGCCGGGCCCGCAGTTCGGCCGGCGGCAAATCCACCAGCTCGAATTCCGCGTCGGTCAGCGCCGTGTCGGGCACGGTCTCATAAATCGTCACGCCGGTGATCTGGCTCACCGCTTCGGCGCGGCTCTCGATGTGCTGGATGTTGAGCGTGGTGAAGACGTCAATGCCCGCGTCGAGCAATTCGAGCACGTCCTGATAACGCTTGGGATGGCGCGACTCCGGCGCGTTGGCATGCGCGAACTCGTCCACCAGCATCAGCTTCGGCTTGCGGGCGAGCGCGGCATCGAGATCCAATTCGCTCAATTGAATCCCGCGATATTCCAACGTCCGGCGCGGGATGGCGGGCAAACCTTCGGCGAGCGCGTCGGTTTCCTTGCGGCCATGGGTTTCGAGATAGCCGATGACGACTTCGCGTCCGGCGGCAAATTCGCGCCGGGCGGCTTCGAGCATGGCGTAGGTCTTGCCCACGCCGGCGCACATGCCGAGGAAGACCTTCAGTTTGCCGTGGTGCTGCTTCGCATCCTCTTTTTGGATGGCCGCCAACAGCTGGTCCGGGTTTGGCCGAAAGTCGTCAGGCACGGGTTAAGGTTAATCCGTTCCGCTACCGGATGCAGCATCGAAATCGGGCGCCCATTCCACATTGGCCACAACCGGTGGCCCAAATCATGCCGGTTTGACTCCTTCCGGTGGCCCCGGCACCGGTCACCGCGAAACCAGGCTAATTAATTTAGACGGTTCATCGGTAACGCCTGCACGGGCACGCACCACCACCACCGGACATTGCGTCTGCTGGAGGACGTGCCTGACCGTCTGGCGCCGGAACAGCCGCGACAACCAGCTTCGTTCGCGTTTGCCCATGACAATCAGGTCAACACCTAATTTCCCGGCTTCCTGGAGAATCACGTCGTCCGACCGCCCCTCGCGAACAGTGATGGTCGCGCTGATTTCACCGACCCACAAGATTTCAGCCAATTTCGCCAACTCTCTTTGCGCCGCCTCACTCATCGTGCGCCGTAACGCCACCCCGGCGGCGTTTTCCTCGGCTCGGCTGACGTTCACCGGGACGACGTGAAGCAGATGGATGACACCTTGAAAACTTTGGGCCAGCGCTCCGGCATATTGCAGCGTGGCAAGTGTACAAACCGAAAAGTCAACCGGCACCAGCAGCTGCTTGATCTGCAAACCTCCAAATTGAGACTTCTTTCCGTTCACGATTTGCAAATCGAACGGCAGGGCAAATTCGTTGACCAATTCCGCGTTCACGGTCTTTGCCATACCTCCTCCGTCAAGGCCCGGTCCCAGACGAATCCAACGCCAGATTCAAAGCCAACACATTCACGCCCGGTTCGCCCAGAGTTCCCAGGCTGGCCGGATCGGTGTTCGCCCGGACCAGCGCCAGAACCTTGTCCAGCGGTAGATTCCTGGCCTTTGCCACGCGCGGCGCCTGGATTTCGGCATTTTTTAGGCTGATGTGCGGGTCGAGCCCGCTGCCGGAGGCGGTCACGGCATCCGCCGGAACCGGTGCGTTGGTCGCCAAACCGTTTTGCGTGCGGTAGTCGGCAATGTGCTGGGTAATGGCGGTCACCAGGTTGGACGAAGTCGGGCCGAGGTTGCTGCCGCCGGAACTGGTGGCGTCGTAACCGTTGCCTGCCGCCGAGGGGCGCGACTGAAAATATTTTTCGGTGGTGAACTGCTGGCCAAGCAGGCGCGAGCCGCGCACCGAACCGGTGCTGTCAACCAGCAGGCTGCCGTTGGCTTGGTTTGGAAACGAGATTTGCGCAATGCCGAAAACGACGAGCGGATAAATCCCACAGCAGACCACGGCCAGTGCAACCGTCACCATGACCGCGCTGCGAAGTTCAGTCAGAAATGTTTTCATAGTTAATTTTAACCACGTTTTGGGCAGGCGTGACGGAGCCGTAACCGAAGTAGCGCAGACTGGCAGTCTGCTGTATCGCGGATTGGTAATCCGCACGCTCCAAACCAGCCCAGCGCCCGCCGACTGCCAGTCGGCGACACGGCAGGTTGCCAACCTGCGCTACAAACCGAATGCGCTGACCGAAGCGCGGACATCTCCGCGCAGTCCAAATGTAATCTGTGTTTATCCGTGTCCATCCGCGGCTGTTCAAATCAGTTTCAGGCCGGTGATGAGAACATCAATCACCTTGATGCCGATAAATGGGATGATGACGCCGCCCAGGCCGTAAATCAGCAGGTTGCGCCGCAGGATGGCGAGGGCGCCGATGGGTTTAAACGCCACGCCGCGCAAAGCCAGCGGAATCAGCGCCACGATAATCAAAGCGTTGAAGATGACGGCGCTCAGGATGGCGCTCTCCGGCGTGCGCAGGTGCATGATGTTCAGCGGCGCAATGGCCGGAAACGTGGCCATCAGCATCGCCGGGATGATGGCGAAATATTTGGCGACGTCGTTGGCAATGCTGAAGGTCGTCAGCGAACCGCGCGTGATGAGCAATTGTTTGCCAATCTCGATGACTTCGAGCAGCTTGGTCGGATTTGAATCGAGATCAATCATGTTGCCGGCTTCCTTGGCAGCCTGCGTGCCGGTGTTCATGGCCACGCCGACGTCGGCCTGGGCCAGCGCCGGAGCGTCGTTGGTGCCATCGCCAATCATCGCCACCATGCGGCCGCCGGTCTGCTCGCGGCGGATGAGCGCGAGCTTGTCCTCGGGTTTGGCCTCGGCGAGAAAATCGTCCACGCCCGCCTCAGCAGCAATCGCGGCCGCGGTAAGCTTGTTGTCACCGGTAATCATAACGGTTTTGATGCCCATTTTGCGGAGTTGCCCGAAACGTTCCTTGATGCCGCCCTTGACGACGTCCTTGAGATGAATGACGCCAAAGACCTTGTCGCGCTTCGCCACCACCAGCGGCGTGCCGCCGGAACGGGCAATTTTTTCAATCATCTGACCGGTCGCCACCGGCATGCTGCCATTGGCGAAGACGCGAATGGCATCGGCGGCGCCTTTGCGGTATTGCACGCCATCCAAATTCACGCCGCTCATCCGCGTTTGCGCAGTGAAATTGATGAATTGCGCCTGGGGCAGGTCATGAATCTGCCGTTCGCGGATGCCGTATTTCTTCGCCAACACCACGACGCTGCGGCCTTCGGGCGTCTCGTCGGCGAGCGACGACAATTGCGCGGCGTCGGCCAGCTCTTTTTCCGCCACGCCGGGCGCGGGAACGAATTCCGTGGCCATGCGGTTGCCGAGTGTGATGGTGCCGGTCTTGTCGAGCAGCAAAACGTCCACGTCGCCGGCCGCCTCCACGGCCCGGCCGCTCATCGCCAGCACATTGCGCTGGAGCAGCCGGTCCATGCCCGCGATACCAATGGCGCTCAACAATCCGCCAATGGTCGTCGGAATCAGGCACACCAGCAACGCCACCAATACCGGCACGGAAAAATTCGCGGCGGAATAAATCCCGAACGGCTTTAGCGTCACGCACACCAGCAGGAAAATCACCGTGAGCGCGGCCAGCAGAATCGTCAGCGCGATTTCGTTCGGCGTTTTCTGGCGCTTCGCGCCTTCGACCAACCCAATCATGCGGTCCAGGAAGCCTTCGCCGGGGTTGACCGAGATACGAATTTTGATTTCGTCGGACAGCACGCGCGTTCCGCCGGTGACGGCACTGCGGTCGCCGCCGCTCTCGCGGATGACGGGCGCGGATTCGCCCGTGATGGCGGATTCGTCCACGGTGGCCGCGCCTTCAATCACGTCGCCATCGGCCGGAATCAGTTCGCCGGCTCGCACGACTACCACGTCACCTTTACGTAATTCGCTGGCGCTGATTTCTTCGATACCGGTCCTGCCGAGCCGGCGGGTCCGGGTCTTCACCCGGGTCTTGCGCAACGCCTGCGCTTGCGCCTTGCCGCGGCCCTCGGCCATGGCCTCGGCGAAATTGGCGAACAGCACCGTGAACCACAGCCACAGCGCGAGTTGCGCGATGAAGCCGCGGTCCGCCGTGTTGGTGAAGATGGCGATGGTGGTCAGCGTTGCTCCGACCATGGTAACGAACATGACCGGATTCTTGATCATCAACCGGGGATCCAGTTTGCGAAAAGAATCCACGATCGCCAGGCCGGCAATTTTGCTGTCGAAAAGCGATGGCGTTTTGGGAGTCATAGGCGGTTAAAATATTTTTCCCTGAACCATCAGGAAATGCTCGACGATGGGGCCGAGCGTCAGGCACGGCAGGAAGTTCAGCGCGCCGACCAGCAATACCGTGCCGATCAGCAGCACGACAAACGTGAAACCCGACACCGGGAACGTGCCCGCGCTCAAGGGAACAATTTTCTTCTGCGCAAGCGAGCCGGCCATCGCCATGATCGGCACAATCATCAGGAAACGCCCGATGAGCATGGCGATGCCAAGCGTGGTGTTGTACCACGGCGTATTGGCGTTGAGTCCGGCAAAGGCGCTGCCGTTGTTGCCGTTGGCGGAGCTGAATGAGTAGAGAATTTCGCTCAACCCGTGCGGACCGGCATTATTCAATCCGGCCAGTCCCCAGGCGCTGACGGACGCCCACGCGGCAAAACCGAGGATGGACAGCGCCAGCACCAGCAACGCGAGCATCGCCATCTTGACTTCGTACGACTGGATTTTTTTGCCGAGATACTCGGGCGTACGCCCGACCATCAGGCCGGCGATGAACACGGCCAGCACGACGAACACCAGCATCCCGTACAGCCCGGCGCCAACCCCGCCGATGATGATTTCGCCCAGTTGGATGTTGAACAGCGGCACGAAACCGCCGAGCGGCGTGAATGAATCGTGCATCGAATTGACCGCGCCGCACGAGGCGTCGGTCGTGACGGTGGCGAACAGGGCGGAATGGAAGAGGCCGAACCGGACTTCCTTGCCTTCCATGTTGCCATCGGCAGCGACGACGCCAAGTTCCTGGTGTATCGGATTGCCACGCGCCTCGGCCCACCAGCAAAGCAGACATCCACCGAGGAACAAAATCATCATCGCCGACCAGACCGACCAGCCGTGCGCCTGGTTTTTGGTCATCCGGCCGAGGTAATAGGTCAGGCCGCTGCCGATGGCGAAGATGGACAGCATCTGGATGAAGTTGGACAACGGTGTGGGATTTTCAAACGGGTGCGCGGCATTGGCGTTGACGTAACCGCCGCCGTTGGTCCCGAGCATTTTGATGGCGATTTGCGAAGCGACCGGTCCTTGCACGATGGTTTGCTCGGTGACCATTTGTTCCTCCCTCGCGGGCTTGCCATTCGTGTCAAGGACCGGGTTCCCCCTCGCGTCCACCTTGGCGACGGAAATCTTCATCGGTTCCAGCAGTCTCGCTTTCATGTAGGGACTGAAATTCTGGATGACGCCCTGCGAGACCAGGAACACGGCAAACACCAAGCAGATGGGCAGCAACAGGTAGTAGGTCGTGCGGACGAGGTCCACCCAGAAGTTGCCGACGGTGGCAGCCGAGTGTCGCGCGATGCCGCGCACCAGCGCCGCGGCCAGCGCGATGCCGGTGGCCGCCGAAGCGAAGTTGTGGATGACCAGCGCCACCATTTGCGACAGGTAAGACATCGTGGATTCGCCGGCATAGCTCTGCCAGTTGGTGTTGGTGGTGAAGCTGACGGCAGTATTGAACGCTAGGTCGGGCGAGAGCGCGCCGAAGCCCTGCGGATTGAGGGGCAGATGATTTTGGAGCCGCAGGATGGCGTAGGTGAACAGGCAGCTCACCGCACTGAACAGGAGCATCGCCATTGTGTACATCTTCCAATCCTGTTCGTGTTCCGAATTCACCCCCATGAGGCGGTAGGTGATTTTTTCCAGCGGCTTGAGGATGGGATCAAACCACGTCCGGCCCTTGGCATCCAGGACCCGGATGAGATACAAGCCCATCGGTTTGGTGATCAGAGCCAGCACCGTCACAAAAAGGCCGAGCTGCAACCAGTCAATCGGGTGCACAGGTTTAAAATTTTTCCGGCCGCAGCATCGCCGCTACCAGGTAGAGAAACAGCAGCACCGAGATGCCGCCCACAATGATATTTTCCATAATCAAAGTTTCCCGCAAACGCGGGCGTAAAAGCCGCTGACGGCAAAGAAAGCCACCACCACGCCGATATAAATCAGGTCCGTCATACATCCGTACTATGATGCTCAGCCCGCCGGCAGCATAATCAAAACCCCATGCTGCAGCATTAAAACGGCATTAAAATGGGTTTGCGGGAAGCTGCGATAATCGCCCATCACCGTTCCCGTTAGCCGCGGTTCTATCTGCGGTTTTAAGCTGCAAATCCCTGGCGCGTTTGGTTAAATCAGTGCCTCGTAACGCGATTCCCGGCATAACCCGGTCGGACAGTAACGGATTGGCTGCTACGTTTATGAATTGGCGCGAACTGACAGCTCTGGCGAAAAATGTGGTCATCGGCCGGGCGCGAAATCTTTCCGACAAAGGCCTGTTCCATCAGACCTCGCTCATTGCCCTGTTTGCCTGGGTCGGCCTGGGCGCGGACGGGCTGTCTTCGTCCTGCTACGGCCCGGAAGCGGCCTACCTGGCCTTGGGTGCGCATTCCTACCTGAGCCTGTTTGTTGCCGCCGCGACCATTCTGACGATTATCGTCATTTGTACGAGCTACTCCCAAATCATCGAGGCGTTTCCGACCGGCGGCGGCGGTTACCTGGTGGCCAGCAAATTGTTGTCGCCGACGGCCGGCGTGGTGTCCGGTTGCGCTCTGATTGGCGATTATGTGCTGACCATCGCCCTGAGCGTCGCGAGCGGCACCGATGCGCTGTTCAGCTTGTTGCCGGGAGGCTGGCTGGGATACAAGACCGCATTTGCTGCCGGCGGCATTGTTTTTCTTACCGTGCTGAATCTGCGCGGCGTCAAAGAATCGGTGCTGCTGTGGGTGCCGGTGTTCTTCTGCTTCGTGCTGACCTACACGATGGCGATTGTGTACAGCCTTGTCTGGCATGCCAGCGATCTGCCCGGCATCGCCAGCGGGGTCGTATCGGACGTGCACGAGGCGGCCACGCAAATCGGCGCGTGGGGAATCCTCGTAGTGATACTGCGGGCTTACAGCCTTGGCGCCGGCACTTATACGGGCATCGAAGCCGTCAGCAACGGCCTGAATTCGTTGCGCGAGCCGCGCGTGGAAACCGGCAAGCGCACCATGGTTTACATGAGCACGTCGCTGTCGTTTGTCGTTGGCGGCCTGCTGCTGGCGTATCTGCTGTATCACGTCGCGCCGGTCCCGGGAAAAACCCTCAACGCCGTCCTGTTCGAGCGAATGACTACGGCCTGGTCGCCGCTGTGGGCAAAAATTTTTGTCGCCACGGCGCTCATTTCGTCCACGGCCATCCTGTTTATCGCCGCTCAAACCGGCTTTCTGGGCGGGCCGCGCGTGCTGGCCAACATGGCGGTGGACCGTTGGATGCCGACGCGGTTTGCCTCGTTAAGCGACCGGCTGGTCACCCAGAACGGGGTGCTGCTGATGGGGCTGGCAGCCCTGCTGCTCGTGCTGTTCACGCAGGCGGCAGTCAGCTTTCTGGTGGTGCTCTACAGCATCAACGTGTTCATCACCTTCAGCCTCTCCCAGCTCGGCATGGTGCGCCACTGGTGGCTGGATCGCGCGAAGGAACCCCGCTGGCAGCGGAAATTGCTTATCAACAGCCTCGGCCTGTTCCTGACCGGTGGCATCCTGGTTTCGCTGTGTGTCGTGAAATTCTTTGAAGGCGGCTGGGCCACCCTGCTGGTGACCGGGATTCTCATCGCCATCGCCTTCTGGGTCAAACGGCATTACCGGCGGACGCAAAATCAACTGCAGCGCCTGGATGAACTCGTCGCGGCCGCCGGCATCGACCCGGCCAGCATCAAGGACACCAGCGTGCCCGCGCCGGCCTGCAATCCCGCGGGTCGGACGGCCGTCCTGCTGGTCAATGGCTTCAACGGCCTCGGCCTGCACACCCTGCTGGCCGTGGTCCGAATGTTCCCCAAGGTCTATCAGAATTTCGTCTTCCTCCAAGTGGGCGTGGTGGACGCGGGCAGTTTCAAGGGCGCCGCCGAAATGGAGAATCTCCGCCACCACTCGCGCCGCGAGGTGGACCGTTATGTCACTTTCATGCGGCAACAGGGGTTTTACGCGGAGGCGCACTTTGCCGTGGGCACGGACGTGGCGGACGAAGCCGCAAAGCTGTGCGAGCAGGTGGCAAAACGATTTCCGCAGGCGCAATTTTTTGCCGGACAACTGGTGTTCAAGGACGAGAATTTGCTGACCCGCTGGCTTCACAATTACACGGTGTTTGAACTGCAGCGCCGGCTCTATCAAAGCGGCTGGCCCATGCTCATCCTGCCCATCCAGGTGTGAGGGGAATGACCAAGCCCTGAGCCCTAATGACTAAAGAATGACGAACCCGAAAGCGGCGGCCGAACTCCGCGGTCATTTGGATGTTCGGCCATCGGAATTTCTTCAGTCATTAAGGCTTGGTCATTCGTCATTCTCCTGGTGTCCGGGCAAAAAATTACCCGGGACTGACATTCATCCCGGGTAGATCCGACTGCAATCGCCCTCAGGCCGGCTCGGCGGTTTCCAGGAAGCCCTGCAAATGCCGGACGCGGGTCGGGTGACGCAGCTTGCGTAGCGCCTTGGCCTCAATCTGGCGGATGCGTTCGCGGGTGACGTTGTACATCTTGCCGATTTCCTCCAGCGTGCGCTCGTAGCCGTCCAACAGGCCGAACCGCATTTCGAGAATCTTTCGCTCGCGCTCGGTCAGCGTCGTCAGGACGTCGCTCAGCTTTTCGCGGAGCAGGCTGTAGCTGGTGACTTCCGATGGGTTCTCGGCCGTCTTGTCCTCGATGAAGTCGCCGACGCTCACGTCGCCATCGTCGCCGACGGGCGCGTGGAGGGAGACCGGCTGCTGCGCCATTTTGAGCAGGGCGTGGATGCGCGCCACCGGCATGTGCATTTCGTCGGCCAGCTCCTCGGGCGTGGGCTCGCGGCCCAATTCCTGGGTGAGCTGCTTTTGCGCGCGCCAGAGCTTGTTCATGATTTCAATCATGTGCACCGGGATGCGGATGGTGCGCGCCTGATCGGCAATCGAACGGGTGATGGCCTGGCGGATCCACCAGATGGCGTAGGTGGAAAACTTGTAGCCGCGGCGGTACTCGAACTTCTCGACGCCCTTCATCAGGCCGATGTTGCCTTCCTGGATCAGGTCGAGGAAGGACTGGCCGCGGTTGGTGTACTTTTTGGCGACCGACACGACGAGGCGCAGGTTGGCCTCGGCCATGTGCGTTTTGGCCTTGAGCCCGCGGTCGGCGGCGGCCTTCAAATCCTTGAAAACCTTGAAGAACTCCTCGCGCGGCATCCGGACGAACTGCTCGAGCGTCTGGATTTTCGCGCGCTCGGCTTCAATGGTCGTACGACGCTCGGCGGTCGTGCGCAGCGCTTCCAGTTCCTGGATGTGGCGCAAGCTGGCCTGGAATTTCTCGTGGATGTTGCCGGCCACGACGATCATTTCCTCGACCACTTTTTGCTTGTAAAAGAACCGGGGAAAGATTTCCTGCAGCTTGAAGCTGAGTTTCTTCAACTCGCGCTGCAATTTTTCCTTGCGGCCCTTTTGCATCGCCTTTTGCCAGGCGAAATATTTCGCGTCCACCTTCTGGTCGGCGGCATGCACCTTTTTGATGAGCCGGCGCAGGTCGCGCAAATGGCCCTCGCGATTGGCGATCTTTTTGTCCACGATCACGCGGTCGAAGCGTTCCTTGGGCGGCTCAGACAACAACTTCTCCGCGATGGCAATGTGCTCCTTCGCCGTGAACCCGAGACTGTAAACGATTCGCTTCATTTCCAGCTCAGCTTCCTCGATGCGCTTACAGATCTCCACTTCCTGTTCGCGCGTGAGCAACGGGACTTTGCCCATCTGGTTCATGTACATCCGGACCGGGTCGTCGAGGATTTCCAGTCGGGCATCCTCGTCCTGCTCTTCCTGAGGCTGGCTGGG
>Ga0335069_10002058_pt1 | contig 31427 bp, 24 predicted proteins | sample Lox_Sample_11_FD_206714 | JGI IMG/M metagenome (GOLD analysis project Ga0335069, IMG submission 206714) | Soil microbial communities from Loxahatchee National Wildlife Refuge, Florida, United States - Lox_Sample_1.1 | ecosystem: Environmental > Terrestrial > Soil > Wetlands | place: USA...
TCTTCCATCGAGGCCGAGGTTTGTTCCAGGCTTGCCGCCTGCTCCTCGGTGCGCTGCGACAGGTCGGTGGTGCTGGTCGAGATCTCTGCCGACGCGCTCGTCACTTCGCGCGTCGACGATACGATGGCGCTGATGGTCTGCTGCAATTGGCCGATGGCGCCGTTGAAGTCATCGCGAATCTTGATGTATTCGGCGGCGAAGTTGTCGTTCAGCCGATAGCTGAGATCGCCCTCGGCCATGCGCTCGAGTCCGGCGCCGAGCGATTCGACGACGCGGGCGACTTGCGCCGCGGCTTCGGCGCGCGCCGCCTCGTTGCGGCGCCGTTCCTCGTCGGCGGCGCGGCGCTGCTCGTCGGCGGTGCGCTGCTGCTCGGCGGATTTCGCCTCGGCCGTCTTGAGCGCGAGCGCATTGTCCTTGAAGACCTGAACCGCCTTGGCCATGAAGCCGATTTCGTCGCCGCGCTCCTGGCCGGCAATCTCCGTCGTCAGGTCGCCCTCGGTCAAAAGCTTCATGTTGTCGCCGAGCCGCACCAGCGGCCGTGTGATCTTGACGATCGCCATCCACAGGCCGAGCGCGCCGCACAGCGCGAGGCCGACGATGCTGATCGCCGCGGTTGAAATAATGGTGCTTGTCGCGCTTGCCGAAGCGTCTGCGGTCGCAACCTTGGCCTTCTCAATCTGCACGCCGGCGAATTTGAACGCGGTCGAAGTGAAGCTGTCCATGAGCGCGTCGCATTTGACCATGGCCTTGGTGGCTTGATCGTTTTCGTCTTTGATGCCCAACTCTACCACCGGCCCCACGCAGTCACCGATGGCCTTCGCTTTGGTCAGCATGTCGTCGAAGAAGGGTGCGTTAGCCGGATCAAGACCTTTCGCTTCTGTCAGGAGATCGAGCGCATTCTTCGAGTTCGTATTGACGGACTTGGCCGCAGCGATGGCTTCGGGCGAATTTCCCGGATAGGCGATTGAGCGATAGGCGCCATAGCCAATGATGGCGACGGAGCGGGTCGCGCGCGCCAGCGCGAGCACCGCTGGCTCTTCCTTTGCCGCAAGCTGCGTGTAGGTCGAGTCGACACTGTGCAGCGAGAGCGCGCCGAGAACGACGATGAGCGCGGTGACTGCGCTCAGCAAGCCGATGACGGAAAGAATTTTGACCGAGATTTTCAGATCATCCAGAAAGCGCATGTCGACAACATCCTTTTACCGGATCGCGGCGGCGGCCCGGATGGCTAATGGCCCACGCCAGGCGGCGCGAATTTTCCCTGCAGGACGCCGGATGCAGAATGCGGCCGGGCCTGTGGGCCCAGCCGTCGTCCGCGCCTCCTTGCCCCACCCGCTAAAGGTGTAAAAAAATGGTTGGTATTTGATTAAAACGCGCGGAAATGCCGCGCTTATTGCGATTGTCTGGCGGGCTAAATCGCGGCGCTTTAACGCCATCGAGTCGCGGTGTCTTCGGCGAAAATGCCCGATAGAATGACGCCGGCCACGAAAGAAACGCGACGTTCGGGAAGGGAATGCCTAATGAGTAAGCTTCACGCGCTGGCGAGCGCCGCCGCGCTCGCTTGTATCGCCTTTGCTGCACAGCCGCTGGTCGCCGACGACTATCCGTCGCGGCCGATCACCGACATTGTCGCCTCCACCCCGGGCGGCGGCACCGATATTGTTTCGCGCATCTTCGGCGAGCAGCTTTCCAAGCAGCTCGGTCAGCCCTTCGTGGTCGAGAATATCGCCGGCGCCGGCTCGCTGAACGGGACGGTCGCCGCGGCGCGCGCGACACCGGACGGCTACACGCTGCAAACCGGGCTCAATGCCAGCATGGCGGTGAATCCGAGCCTGTTCGCGAATTTGCCCTACGATCCGGTCAACGGTTTCGAGCCGGTTGGCATGCTCGCCCAATTTCCCTTTGCCGTCGTCGTCAACAACAACTTTCCGGCGCATTCGATCAAAGAGCTGATCGAACTCGCCAAGGCCAAGCCGGGCGAAATCAATTATGCCTCTGCCGGCAACGGTACCGGCCAACACCTGTCCATGGAATTGTTCAAGATGATGACCGGGATCAATCTCGCGCATGTGCCCTATCGCGGCGCGGCACCGGCTTATTCCGATGTCTTGTCCGGTCAGGTACCGGTGTTTTTCGATAATCTCGCGAGCGCCCTTGGCCAGATCAAAGGCGGCTCGGTGCGCGCGCTCGCCGTCACCGGCACCAAGCGCTCGCCGCTTTTGCCCGACGTGCCGACAGTCGAAGAAGCCGGCGTGCCGGGTTACTCTTTTTATACATGGTTCGGGCTTTGGACGCCCAAAGGCACGCCGCAGCCGATTATCGACAGGCTGCACAGCGAAATCCAAAAGGCGCAGAACGATCCAGGCGTGAAGGCGAAAATCGCCGCGGCTGCCGGCGAGACCCTGGATATGCCGCTCGCCGACATCAAGCCGTTCCTTAAAGCCGAGATCGCCAAGTGGGGCGAGGTGGTCAAGAAGGCCGGCATTCAGGTGCAGTAGATCAGCGGCCGGATTGTCACTGCCGGCGGCGCCTGATTTCCTCGATGACGATCGAGTTGTCGAGCTCGGCTTCGCCGTGATCGACGCAGGCCTGCAGGACCTGGGCGTTGATTTGCAGCAGCGGCAGTTGCTGGCCGAGCTTTGCGGCCTGGTCGAGCATCAGATGCACGTCCTTGAGCGTCTGGCGCACACGGCCTTCCGGTGCGAAGTCGCCGGCGATCATTTTGGGCCCCTTGGTGCCCATCACCTGGGACTCGGCCGCCGAGGCGCGGGCGACCTTGAGAAAGGCCGCCGGATCGAGCCCGAGCCGGGTTGCGAAAATCAGGCCTTCGGCCAGCGCCAGCCGGTGCAGGCCGAGGATCAGATTGATCGCGAGTTTGGCACGGCCGCCATCGCCGATTTTGCCGATGTGAAAGCGCCGCGGGAACAGTGCATCCAGCGCCGACGCGGCATCATCCGCGATTTGTGCATCGCCGCCGATCAGGCCCAAGCCATCGCCGGCGCGCACCTGCGCGCTCGTGCCCGACACCGGCGTTTCAAGAAAGCGCAAGGAGCCGGCCACGCGCGCGCCAAGCGCCGCGATCCGGTCGGGATCGCAAGTCGAGGTGCAGATCACGATCTTGCCGGCGGCAGCAGGCAGCAGCGCACGCTCGACGACGTCTTCGACCTGATCGGTCGAAAACACCGCCAGCACAATCGGATCGCAGTCGCGCGCGATGTCGGCAAGCGTCGCCGAACGCGCGCCGATTTGCGCCATGCGGTTGGCCTTGCTCGCATCGACGTCGTAGGCGACGACGGCAAAGCCCGCGCCGACGAGGCGGCCGGCATAGACTTCGCCCATCAGGCCGAAGCCGACGAGGCCGACGGGAGACTGAGACACCATTGTTCCTTCCTCGGATCTAATCGAGCAGTGCGATATTGAGCTCGCGCGCCACGCCATCGAGACTTTCGCGCAACGCCTTCGGCATCGGCACGCCATGGGTGCGGCGGTCGAGCAGTTTCGTGAAGCTCTGTTCGCCGGGCAGCCAGATGCGTTCGACGCCCGGCAGCTTTTGCGAATTACGGATGTCGCGGATGACCTGATCGACCGCGCGCTTGAACTCGCCGACCGGCATGAAAGTGTCGACCGAAAGCGCCGCGACGGCTTGTCCGGTATTGGTCGCCTGGCCGGTATTCTTGACCATATCGACCACATCGCGGCCGATCGCGGCGCGGTTGAGCGCGCCGGCGAGGAGGCCGATGATCAGGCTCAAGCCGTAGCCTTTGTAATCGCCGATCGGGAGGAGATGGCCTTCGTCGGCACGCTTGGGATCGGTGAGCGGCTTGCCGTCGCGATCGATCATCCAGCCGACGGGCATCTGTTCGCCGCGCTGCGCCTTGAGCCGCACCTTGCCGTAGGCCGCGACCGTCGGCGCCATGTCGAGCACGATCGGCGGCTCGTCATGCGCCGGCACCGCGACCGCCATCGGATTGGTGCCGAGCAAGCTTTCGCTGCCGCCCCAGGGCGGCAGATGGTTGTTGCTGCCGACGGCGAAATAGAGCCCGATCATGTCGTGGGCGAGCGGCATGGTGACGTAGAGCGAAGCCGGACCGGCGTGATTGCTCATGCGCGCGCCAACCCAGCCGATGCCGGTGGCCTTGGCCTTCTCGATGGCAAGCGCGGCGGCGCGCTTCATCACCAGATGGCCCATGCCGTTATCGCCGTCGATCAAAGCCGCCGAGGGCCGGTCGCTCACCACGCGGATATTGGCCTTGGGATTGGTGCCGCCGGCGCGGATCCGGCGCACATAAAGCGGCAGGCGGATCACGCCGTGGGTATCGCTGCCGCGCAGGTCGGCTTCCACCATCAGGCGCGCCACCGTCTGCGCGTCCGCCGCCGGCAGGCCCGCGGCGACAAAGGCGCTTTCGACGAAGCGCTCGATGCGTTCCGCGGGGATTCGGGCAATCGTGTCTGGCGGCGGATTTTGCAGCATGGGTGTCAGGTTCCGTGAGCGACCAGGAGGGCTGGCTTGGCGGGTGTCGCGGCCGTAAAATCAATGCCAATTCGGGAGGCAAGTCCAGATGAGCATGACGACGGCGGAAAAACTCAAGACCATCGACGGCTGTTTCGGCAACTACCCGCAGACCCAGGCGCTGAAGAGCGGCGGCATCACGTCGGATCGCATCGCGCTTCGCCTCACCGAAGTCAATCCGATCTACAAGTCGTTCTTCATGATGGTGCGCGAGTTGAAATTCGACGTCTGCGAGATCGCGCTCGTCACTTATCTGCAGGCCAAGGCCTTCGGCAAGCCGCTCGTTTTGATGCCGGCGACCATGATGGGCCGCTTTCAGCATGGCACGCTTCTATACAATGCCGAGCGCGGCGCGGTGACGCCGGAGAATCTCGAGGGCCGCCGGGTCGGCGTGCGCTCGTTCGCACAGACCACCGGCTGCTGGATCCGCGGCATCCTGTGGAAGGATTACGGCGTCAATCTTGCCAAGGTGAAGTGGGTCACTTTCGAGGACGCTCACATCGCCGAGTTCCGCGATCCGGAAGGCGTGGAGCGCGCCGCCGACGGCAAGGACATGACCAAGATGGTGCTCGACGGCGAGCTTGATGCCGCGATCTTCGGCACCGTCATTCCGGCCCATCCGCAGCTGAAAAGCGTCATCCCCGACCCCGATGCGGCGGCGCAGGGCTGGTATAGGAAGTACGGTACCATGCCGATCAACCATATGGTCGTGGTCAAGAATACGCTGTCGCAATCCGATCCAGGTGCGGTGCGCGAAGTCTTCCGCATGCTTCACGAGAGCAAGAAGGCCGCGGGCCTGCCGAAAGCCGGCGCAATCGACACGTTGCCGTTCGGGATCGACGCGGTGAGGCCCGCGCTCGATCTGATGTCGGCCTATGCGCTGGAGATGAAGATTATTCCGCGCCGTTATTCGGTTGAGGAATTGTTCGACGATACGACCCGCGCCCTGCAGGTTTGACGGCGATAACGCCGCATAAACCTTTGTGGCAAACTTTTCCAACAAAACCTCGGTTTCCGACAGAATCCGTCACGCTCCCGCCCCGCCGCTTTGGTGAAATCGGCTCCGGTCGGTGGGGAGCCGCTGTTGATGCGTTGTTGGGGGATCGCCTTCCTCCTCTCGGGTTTTGTCGCACTCGCCGTCTGCGCCAAAAGCGCTGCGGCGGAGCCGCGCGATTCCGTAATCACCGTCATCGGCAACCGGCATGCCGGCGCCGACATGGTGCGCTCGTTCTTTCATCCCGGACCGGACGGCAAGATCGACGCCGAGGCGGCCGACGACGCGGTCAAACGCCTCTACGCCACCGGCCTGTTCAGCAATGTGAAGGTCTCGCGCGCCGGCGACCGCATTCTGGTGGTGGTCGTGGAAAATCCGACCGTCGGGCGGCTCGCGCTCGAAGGCAACCGCAAGGTCAAGGACGAGGACCTGAAGAAGGATCTGCAATCGAAGCCCGGCGGGCCGCTGTCACGCGCGGCGATCCAGAGCGACGTCGTGCGCATGCTCGACGTCTATAAGCGGCATGGCTATTTCGACACCCAGATCGTGCCCAAGACCATCGAGCCGAAGCCCGGCAGCAACAATACCACGGTCGATCTGGTGTTCGAGATCAAGGAGGGCGAGAAGCTCGCGGTGCGGCGCGTGGGGTTCGCCGGCAACCACGCGTTCTCCGAGACCAAGCTGCGCAGCGTGGTCAAGACCGGCACGACCAATGTCGTGAGCTTCCTGCTCAACAACGATGTCTACGATGCCGACAAGATCGAGAATGATCGCGACCTGTTGCGGCAATTCTATCGCGATCACGGCTATGCCGATGTGCGGGTGTCGTCGGAGGGCGCCTATGACGTTGCGACCAAATCCGTTACCATGACCTTTGCGATCGATGAGGGGCCGCAATATCGCCTCGGCAAGGTCGGGCTCGAATCCGGCCTCAAGACGGTTGACGCCGAGCAGCTCCACCCGGTGCTGCACACGCAGACCGGCGACATTTACGACGCCGCGCTGGTCGACAAGACGGTGGAGGATCTGGCAACGACGCTGGCGCGCAACGGCGAGCCCTTCGCCAATATCGTGCCGAAGGTTGTGCGCAAGCCCGGCCGGCAGACGATCGATCTCGTCTATGCGATCGAGGGCGGCAAGCGGCTCTATATCGAGCGCATCGAAATTCACGGCAATGCTAGGACCCGCGACGAGGTGATCCGCCGCGAATTCGATTTCGGCGAGGGCGATGCCTATAACCGCGTGCTGGTCGATCGCGGCGAGCGGCATCTCAAGGCGCTGGGCTATTTCAAGACGGTGAAGATCACCACCGATCGCGGCTCGGCGCCGGACCGTGTCGTGCTCAATGTCGCGGTCGAGGAAGAAAAGACCGGAAGCTTTTTCGTTCAGGGCGGCTATTCGGCGTCCGACGGCGCAATGGTGCAGATCAGTGTCGGTGATACGAATTTCCTCGGCACCGGCGACATCGCCAAGGCCAGCGTCACCTATGGCCAATATTCCCGCGGCTTCGACGTGTCATTCACCGATCCGTGGTTCCTCAACCAGCACCTCGCCGCCGGCATCGAAGCGTTCGGCCGCCAGACTTTCGCCAGCCCCTACCAGGCCTTCAACACCGAGATGTACGGCGGCAGGGTCAGCGTCGGCACGCCGATCACCGACACGCTTGGCGTCTCCACCAATTACTCGCTCTACAAGCAGGGCCTGTCGCTCGATCCGTCGATCGGCACGGTGTCGCTGCCGATCCAGCAGGCGGCGCAGATGGGCTCCTATTGGGTGTCCTCGGTCGGCAACAGCGTCACCTATTCGACTCTCGACAATGCCAAGCACCCGACCGAGGGCGTGTGGGCGCGGGTCAACAACGACTTTGCCGGGCTCGGCGGCGCCGCCAAATTCGCCCGCACTACGCAGGACGTGCGCATCTATCACGACCTCGGCAATGACGTGATCGGCATGGTGCGCGGGCAGGGTGGCTATGTCGCGCCCTGGGGCGGCCAGCAATTGCCGCTGCTCGACGGCTTCTTCGGCGGCCCGCAGCTGGTGCGCGGTTTCGCGCCCAATGGATTCGGCCCGCGCGACATCACGCCGGGCACGACCATGGATAATCTCGGCGGCAATGCCTATTGGACCACGTCGGCGGAATTGCAGGCGCCGGTGCCGTTCATTCCGCCCGATGCCGGATTGAAGGTCGCGGCCTTCTCCGATGTCGGCTCGCTCTGGGCCACCAGCGGCTCGACTGCGACCAATCTCGCTGCGCTGTCGCCGGCGCAGCAGATCGCCAATTCGCGCGCGATCAGGTCTTCAGTCGGCGCCGGACTGGTCTGGGATTCGATGTTCGGCCCGATCCGCGTCGACTATGCCTATCCGCTCACCAAGCAGCCCTACGACGTGACCCAGCGCCTGCAGTTCACCGCCGGCGGCTTCGGCGGGTTCGGCGGATACTGACGTCGAGACTATTTCGCGCCCTGCTTCATCCGCTCTTTCACCGGATCCTTGACGTTCTCGAACTTGGCGATCACCGCATTGCGGATCTGGCCGTTCGATTTCTCGGCGCGTCGGATAGAGACGGTGTTGATGACGTCGCGGGTCTCAGGGTCGATCGACATCTGCCCGCGCGGGCTTTCCCAGGCCATGCCTTTGGCGGCCGCGACCAGGCTGTCGCCGTCGGCTTTGCCGCCGGTCTTTTTCAGGGCCTCGTAAATCAGATGCATGCCGTCATAGCCGCCGACCGAGAACAGGTCGGGATTACGCTTGAATTCGGCATTGTAGGCAGCGACGAAATCGTGATTGAGCTTGGAGTTGTCGTTATAGTCGTAAAACATCGAGGTGATGATGCCGACCGCGGTGTCACCCATCGCCTTGACGGCGCTTTCGTCGGCAAGCTCGCCGTGGCCAAGCAGCTTTAGCTTGCTCGCATCGATGCCGCGCTCGACCAGCGCCTTGCCAAGAGCGCCCGGCTGCGAGCCGCCGGGGATGAAGACGAAAATCGCGTCCGCTCCGGAATCCTTGGCGCGCTGCAGGAAGGCCGAGAAATCCGGATTCGCCATTGGCATCTGCACCGAATCGATCACTTCGCCGCCGCCGGCCTTGAAGGCGCCGCTGAAGGCGGTTTCGGCATCGTGGCCGGGGCCGTAATCCGACACCATGGTGAAGACTTTTTTGATGCCGTTCTTGGCGGCCCAGGTACCGAGCGGCTCGCAATCCTCCGGCAGCGTCGTCGATGTGCGCACGATATAGGGCGACTTGGTGGTGATGATCGAGGTCGCCGCGTTCATCACCACCATGAGTTTCTTCGCCTGCGCGGAGATATCGGCGACCGTCAATGCTTCAGGCGTGATGACGAAGCCGGCGAGAACGTCGACATGATCGTTGACGACCAGGTCTTGCGCGATGCGCTTGGCATTGTCGGGCAGGCCGCCGTCGTCCTTGCGGATGATCTCGATCTTCTTGCCGGCGACGGTGTCGCCGTGCTGCTTCATGTAGAGCTTGATGCCGTTGTCCATCTGCGTGGCCGCATCGGTGAACTGGCCGGTATAGGTCATGACCAGGCCGACTTTGACCGTGTCTTCGGCCTGGGCCGACGTTTCACTCGAAACGGCAAGGAATGGCAGCGCCGCAAGGCAGCAAAGGCGGAGCAGCATCGTCCGCATGATCGTCCTCCCTGGAAAAGTCCCTTTTTGCTTGGGCCTATCTTGCCACAAGCGCAGGTGAGGAGAACTGCGAAAATTTGTCTGGAGCAAAAGCGTTAACGCGCGGACCGCCCCGACGGCGCGGCGATGGGGCAGCGTCCCACCGGCGGTCGCGCAAGGCCGGCCGCTCAGTACGCCGGTGAAATGGCGGCCGTGCTGGCGAGCTTAACCACGTCGTAGTCGTAGAGCTGCTTGCGGAATTCGGCATGCGCGACGATTTCGCGATCGCGTACGGCCAGATCGCCGGACAGCGAATCGTAGCGCAGCCCGTTCTTGCGCGCGCCGCTCTGCACTTCGGCGACGCGATCGCGCCGGAGCCCTTCATAGGCGAGCAAGGCCGCCGGCACGCTGTCGCGCTCGGCGCGCGACAGGATGGTCGCGAGCGTGATGCCGTCCTCGATCGATTGATTGGCGCCCTGGCCGAGATGCGGCAGCATGGCATGCGCCGCGTCGCCGAGCAGCGTCAGCCTGCCTTTGGTCCAGCACGGCAGCGGGTCGCGGTCATAGAGCGCCCAAAGGAATGTCTTCTGCACCTGCCGCAGCAGTTTCTCGACTTGCGGATCCCATCCGGCGAAGTCAGCGCGCAGCTGATTGGCATCGCCGGGCGCCGACCAGGATTCTTCGATCGCCTTGCTCGCGGGCACGAAGCCGACGAAATTGATCAGCTTGCCGGCGCGCAGCGGAAACACCAGGAAGTGCTTGCGTTCGCCGAGCCACATCTGCCAGCGGTCCATCGGCCAGTCCGGAACCAGTTCGAGCGGCACGGTGCCGCGATAGGCCGACGAACCGGAGAACACCGGGTGCGCCGGCGCCGTCACGTATTTCTGCAGCGCCGAATGGATGCCGTCGGCGGCGACGACGATGTCGGCCTCGGCGATCGCGCCGTTATCGAACGAGACGCGGGCGCTGTTTCGGTCTTGCTCGAAGCCGGTGCAGCGGTGGCCGGTGCGGACCACGTCTTTGGGCAACCCGCCGGCCAGGATGTCGATCAGGTCAGCGCGATGCATGCCGAAGGTCGCGTTCCAGCCGGAGGAATCGGTGACCTGTACCGGCGCGATCGGCGTGCCGTCGTAGCGGTAGTAGCGCGACGCCGACCCGACCCGCGCGCCCCATTTCTCGATCCCGTCGCCGAGGCCGACCCGCTGCAAATGCCGCATGCTGTTGGGCGTGATGTAGACGCCGGCGCCGACTTCGCCCAGCGCCGGGGCCTGTTCGTAGACCGTGATCGGGAAGCCTTTGGCGAGCAGTGCATTGGCGGTGAACAGGCCGCCGATGCCGCCGCCGACAATGATGACTTTGGGTTTCGTCATGCTACGCCCTTGGCGAATCCTCTTTACCCTTGCGAGCGGCCCGCGCTTGCTGCGCGTTTGTCTCCGACCAGATGCCCAGATGCAACGCCAGCTGCCTCACCCACAACCGCTAAAAAAGCATAGCTAGAGCTTCGTCCAGGGAGATTTCCGGCCGGGCTTTGGCGCGGCGAGGGCCTCGGTATGCCTTCGAGCCCTCATGCCTGTGAGTTTTGCGGACCGCTTGCCGCTCTGGTTGACAATCATGTTAATAATTGAAGACATTGTCGACTATCATTGAGGGATGGCTAGGATTGTCGACAGAAGATACAAAAGATGCGGGTCTGGCCGTCAATCGCGTTGAGCGGGCCCTCGAGGCCTTGATCCTCGATGGCGAATACGACCCGGGTGATCGCATCAACGAAAACGCGCTGGCGGCGCGGTTCGGTGTGAGCCGGGCGCCGGTGCGCGAAGCGTGCCGTTCGCTGCAACGCGACGGGCTGCTCGAGATCGTTCCAAACCAGGGCGCTTTTGTCCGCGTTCTGACGCTCGCGGAAATCGTCAATCTGTTCGACGTGCGCGCCTGCCTCGGCCGGCTTGCCGGCGAACTCGCGGCGGCGGCGATGACGCGCGGCGCCATGCAGCAATTGCGCGATCTCATGAGCGCGATGGACGAAGCGTCACGCGCCGGCGACGCCGGCCGCTATATCGATCTCAACATCGCGTTCCACGCCAGCCTCTATGCCGCGACCGGCAATGCCCGGCTCGCCGCGCTCGATGCGCAAATGGGCAAGGAGCTGCGCATCTATCGCCGCCATGGCCTCGCCTTCGGCGGCGGCCTTGCCGTCTCCAATCTCGAGCATCGCGCCATTCTGGCCGCAGTCGAGCAGGGCGACCGTGTCGCCGCCGGCAACGAACTCCAAAAGCATATTCAGAACGGGCGCGATCGCTTCATCCGCGCCATGTCTGCCACCGGGCAATTGGTGTTGAAGGAAACCGCGGCCGGAGCGGCCGAGCGCAAGAAGCGGAGCAGAAAGGCCTCATGAAAGTTACGCGTGTCGAATGCCTTCCGGTTTATTCCGGCTGGCGCAAGAATTTCGTATTCGTTCGCGTCGAGACCGATGCCGGCATCGTCGGCTGGGGCGAAGCCTATAGCCAATACGATCGCGACGGCGCGGTCGGCGCCCAGGTCGCGGAGCTCGGCCGTTACCTGGTCGGCCGCGACGCGTTTGCGATCCGGCATTTTCTGCAGATCGCCTTTGACGATTACGCGCAACGGCGCGGCTCGCTCGAATTCTATTGCGCCACTTCCGGCATCGAGCAGGCGCTGTGGGACATCATGGGCAAGGCGACCAAGCAGCCGGTCTACAATCTTCTCGGCGGGCCATGCCGCTCCAAAGTACGCGTCTACGCGAACGGCTGGAGCTACAAGATGCAAAAGCCGGAAGATTATGCGCGCGGCGCCGAAGGCGTGCTCAAGCGCGGCTTCACCGCGATGAAATTCGATCCGGTGCCCGGCGTGTGGCGCACCTACATCCCGAAAGAGCACATCCGCCGCGCCGTGAAGGTGATGAAAGCGATGCGCGACGCCGTCGGATCGGATGTCGATCTGCTGCTCGACATCCACCGGCGACTGGCGCCGATGCACGCCATCGACCTCGCCGATGCGCTGGCCGAATTCGAGCCGTACTGGCTGGAAGAGCCGTGCCAGTCGGCCAATGTCGAGGCGCTGGCCGATGTGCGCCACCGCAGCAAGACTCCGGTGGTGACCGGCGAGGCGCTCTATACGCGGGCCGATTTCCGGCCGATCTTCCGCGCCCGCGCCGCCGACATCATCAATCCGGACGTCTCCAATTGCGGCGGCATCCTTGAATTGATGAACATCGCAGCCGCGGCTGAGTCGGAAATGATCGCGGTGTCGCCGCACAATTACAATTCGACTACGCTGGCGCTGTCGGCGACCGTCCATGCCTCGGCCTGCATGCAGAACTTCATCATCACCGAATACTTCCTGCCCTTCGAGGAGATCGGCGCCAAACTCTGTCCGAATCTGCTCAAGCCGGTGGACGGTTATATCGCGCTGCCCGAAGGGCCCGGTCTTGGCCTGGAGGTCAATGAAGCCCTGGTGCGGAACACAGGTGCGCAACAATATCCGGCGCGCAGCTTCAGGCTGCCGAAGGACGAAGGCCCGTAGGGCACGATCGCCTTTGCGATCGTGGGAGGCATAACAACAAGAACCGGGATTAGATCATGCGTCGTTTTGTAATCGCGTTTGCGGCCGTCTTGGGCGTGGCGGCGTTGTTCGATGTGCCTAGTGCGCGAGCCGCCGACACCTATCCGTCGGCAACCGTTCGGCTCGAATGCTGGAGCAGCGCCGGCGCGCCGCTCGACGTCATGATGCGGCAGGTCGGCAAGCAACTCGGCGACATTCTCAACCAGACCTTCATTGTTGAAAACCGGCCGGGCGGCGAGGGCGCGGTCGCCATGGCCTATGTGCAGAACAAGCCGGCCGACGGCTACACGATCCTGTCGACCACTTCGAGCATGTCGTTTGCGATGGCGACGTCGGATATCCAGTTCAGGCCCGACGACTTCATCGTGCTGCCGGCGCTGCAGGCCGAGGCGTCGGCGGTCGCGGTGCGCGCCGACAGCAAATTCAAGACCATGAAAGACTTCATGGATTTCATCCGCGCCCATCCCGACCAGGTTTCGGTCGGCGGCTTCTCGTCGGCGGGCTTTCATCAATATGTGTTCTACCGCCTGCAGCAGGCCGGGCATTTCAAATCGATCTGGGTGCCGTTTGCCGGCGGCCAGGACGCGGCCTTGGCGCTGCTCGGCGGCCATATCGATGTCGCGGTCATGACGCCGAGCTCGGCGCTGGCGCAGATCAAGAACGGCGATATCCGCCTGCTCGGCATCAGCTCGGCCGAGCGCAACGAATATTTTCCCGACGTGCCGACCTTCAAGGAGCAGGGCTATGACGTTGCCGCCTCGATCTGGCGCGGCGTCATGGTCAAAGCCGGCACACCGCAGCCGATCGTCGACAAGCTTGTTGCCGCGTTCGACACGATGAAGAAGACGGAGGAGTGGCAGAAGTTCTCGAAGCTGAACATGCAGTCCTCCGTCAATGTCTCGCTCACGCAGATGCAGACGCAGGTGCGTCAGGAAGTCCGCGACGATGCCGAGTTCCTCAAAGCGACGGGGCTCCGCAAATGATGCGTCATCCGCATTTTCGTCGCGCCGTGGCGGCGATCCTTTGTGGCGCCGCCGCGCTTACGCTTTCGTTTTTTGCTCGCGCCGAGCCGGCGGCTTGGGAGCCGCAGCACAATGTGGAATTCGTCGTGCCGACCGAAGCCGGCAGCACCATGGATGTCCTGGCGCGTTCGATCCAGAAGATCTGGCAGCAGATGCATGCCGTGAATGTATCCATGACCGTCGAGGCGCGATCCGGCGCCGGCGGCGCGGTCGCCTGGACTTATGTGAGCCGCAAGACCGGCGACGGTCATTACATCGCGATCAGCGGGCCGACGCTGCTCGCCAACAGCCTGCTCGGCGTTGGCGATCTGAATTACAAGGACATCACGCCGATCGCGCAGCTGTTCACCGAATATACGGTGTTCGCCGTGCGCGCTGACGGGCCGATCAAGACCGGCGCCGATCTGGTCAATGCCATGCGTACATCGTCGACGCTGTCGATCGGCGTGGCGCCCGGCTTCGGCGGCTCGAACCACGTCGCGGTTCTCAAGCTCGCGCATGCCGCGAATATCGATCCGACCAAGCTCGCGATCGCGCCTTATCGCGGCGCCAATGAATCGGTCCAGGCGCTGCTCGGCGGACATATCGATGTCGCGCCGGCGACGCTCTCGGCGCTGCTGCCGTTCCTGGAATCGGGCAAGCTCCGCGCCGTCGCCGTCGCTGCGCCGCACCGGCTCGCCGGCGCGCAGTCCGACATCCCGACATGGAAAGAGCAGGGCTTTGACGCGGTCGAAGGCAATTGGCGCGGCATCGTCGGACCGCAAAATCTGACGCCCGCCGAGCTCGCCTACTGGAACACCCGCGTCGGCGAACTGGTCAAGACGGATGACTGGGCGCAGGTGCTCAAGCAGTATCACTGGGACGCCGACTATGCCGATGCCGCCGGCTCCAAGCGCTTTCTCGACGCCCGCTATCAGGAACTGCAGTCGACATTCGTCAATCTGCATCTGAGCAAGTGACGGTTTCCATGCATGCTGCCTCTGCCAAAGACGACACACACGCGCCGCCAACCGTTTTGTCGCCGGGAGCGACGGCGCGATTGGCGGAGTTTTGCGCGTCGCTGACATTCGAGCAGATTCCCAAAGACGTCGTCGACAAAGCCAAACTGTGCATTCTCGACAGCCTCGGCTGCATGATCTTCGGCGCCTCGCTGCCGTCGGTGCGAAGGCTTGAGGCGCTGGCGGCATCGGAAGCCTCCGGCGTCGCAGCAACTGTCTTCGGCACAGCGCTTCGCACCAGGGCGCCGCTCGCGGCGCTGGTGAACGGCACCAGTGCGCATGCCTTCCAGCTCGACGAGATCCATATCGAGTCGACATTGCACCCGGGATCGCTGGCCTTACCCGCCACCTTTGCGCTTGCCGAGATTGCGGATGGCGCCAAAAGCGGACGCGATCTCATCACTGCGGTGGTTGCTGGCTATGAGGTCGGCATCAGAGCGGGGCTCGCCTGTAAAGGCGGCATGTTCAAGACCGGTTTCCACAATCAAGGTACGACGGGCGTCTTTGTCGCGGCCGCCGCGGCGGCGCGCTTGCTGCAACTCGATGCACAGCAAACGCGCCATGCGCTTGGGATTGCGGCATCTCAAGCGGCGGGTCTGATGGCCGTGCAGGATGGCGCGATGACCAAGGCATTCCACTCCGGCCGCGCGGCGCAAAGCGGTGTCTATGGCGCTCTGTTGGCGCGGTCGGGCTATACCGGCATTCCCGACGTGCTCGACGGCGCCTATGGCACGTTCTTCAGCGCTTTCCTCGACGACTGGTCGCCGCAATCTTTGACCGAGGGCCTGGGATCGCGCTGGCACACGCTTCGCGTCGGCTTCAAGCCGGCGCCGGCCTCCAACGGCAGCATCACCGCGATGAGCGCGATCAAGACTGTGATGCAACAGCACGGCCTGAAGGCCAGTGACATCGAAAGCGTCACGGCCTTTGTCAGCGACAACACGCTGCACCATTGCGGCTGGCCCTATGAGGGCGAGCGGATCCAGAGCGTGCTGTCGGCGCAAATGAATCTGCGTTATGGCATTGCGGTCATGGCGCTCGAAGGCCGCGCCGGGGTCGAGCAATTCACCGACAGCAAGATACGCGATCCGGAAATTCTCAAGTTCATTGCGCGCATTGGCGTCGAACACGAGCCCAAATTCGAGGGCCAGAATGGACGTTATCGCGTGGCATGCCGGCTCGTCGTCCGCACCAAGCAAGCTGGGGATTACGAAAGCGAAGTGCTTTATCGCAAAGGCAGTCCGGAAGATCCGATGACGGACGAGGAATTGCGCGAGAAATTCCACCGGCTTGCCGGCGCACTGGACGCGGAGCGGAGCGAACGCATCGCCCGCGCCGTCGCCGTGCTGGACGATCTCGCCAACTTATCCGAGTTGTCCCGACTGCTCCTGGCGAAGACGTAAATCGGCGGGCTTTATTTCTTCCCGTCCAACAGCCAGCCGAACTTCTCGTTGGCCTTGCGCGTCACCTCGGCGCTCGGCGTATTGGTCGCCGGAAACTTGTCGCGCCAGTGAAACGGCCGGCAGGCGTCAATCACGGCGACCGAATGCGTCATATCGCCCGCGGCGCGCTTCCACGGCGGCAGCGCCGGATCGGCGGGCGAGTCCCATGAGCCGTTGATGAATTGGATCGACTGCGACGGGTCGGTGCGTGACAGCATCGCCCACAACAAATGATCGAGATTGGTGACGTCGACATCGTCGTCGACGACCACGACATATTTCGACGCATAGGCCGAGGCGCCGCATTGCGCGGCGATGTGGCCGGCCTGCACGGCATGGCCGGGATAGCGCTGCGTGATCGACACGCCGTGGAACAGCCGCGCGCCGCCGATCTCGTGGCACCACACCTGCTGCACGCCGGGCACGCCGGCATTGGTCATGTTCTGCTTGATCGTGGCCGAACGCAGCACCGCGCGATAGCGCGCCATCTCGTCGGGGCCGGCGCCCATCGGCGGCACGCCGAGCAGGATCGGGTCGTTGCGGTGATAGATCGCCTTGATGTCCAGCACGGAGGTCGGCTTGGCGCCGCCGGCATAATGCCCGGTCCATTCGCCGAACGGGCCCTCGACTTCGGTCTTGCCGTCGGTGACGAAGCCCTCGAGCACGATCTCGGCATGCGCCGGAAACGGCAGGCCGGTGACCTTGCCGCGGACCATCTCCACCGGCTTGCCGCGCAGGCCGCCGATGACGTCGATCTCGAACACGCCATAGGGCACTTCGAGGCCGCCATAAAAGAATGTCAGCGGATCGCCGCCGAGCACCATGGCGACCGGCATCGGCTCGCCGCGCTTGAAATATTTGGCGCGATGGATGTCGCCGTGATGGCCGGCCGCGATCAGGATGCCGACCGTTTTGCAGTCATGCACCTGCGCGCGGTAGGCGCCGGCATTGAGCCAGTTCTCTTCGGGATCGCGGGTGATGCTGTAGGTGCCAGTGCCGATGTAGCGGCCGCCGTCCTTCTCGTGCCAGACCGGCGCGGGGAATTTGGTGACGTCGATATCTTCGCCCATCAGCACATTTTCGAGAATCGGGCCGTGCTCGACGATCCGATGCGGCACGATCTTCTGGTCTTTCAGATAGGCCTCGCGATAGGAGTCGCTCAATTCCCATTTCGACAGATGATCGGGAAAGCCGAGCGTCATGTTGCGGCGGGTGCCAGCGAACATGTTGAGCAGCACGCGGAAGCCCTTGGGGCAGCCGGGAATATCGTCGAACACGACGCACGGACCGTTCTCGGCGCGCAGCACGGCTTCCGCGGCGAGCCCGATATCCTCCTGCCAGTTCGCGCCGGAGACATTGCGCACCTCGCCGAGACGCTCGGCATGGGCGAGCCATTCACGCAGATCGTCATAGGCGATGTGGGCCTTGACGTTGCTCTGTTCCATGATCGGCTCCCGCGGCTTGCTGACGGCTTGGTATGACGATGACGCGGGCGCAGAATGGCGGCTGCGCCCGCCTTGTCAATGCGGGCTTTGCGGGTACCGATGCTCTGAGAGATTTGGCGTAAACGACGCGTCACTGCCAAGGACGCGTCGCAAACAGTCTCGCGCGGTCTAGGCCTGTTCGAGCTGCGCCTCGGCGCGCGCCCGCAACCGGTAGAAATCCATCGCTGCGACGGCGGTCTTCTGCTGCAGCTTGGCGAAGCTTTGCGCGTTGGCCTCGATCTCGGCCGGGCTCGCGGCGCGCGCCGGCCCGCGCATGCGCAGAATGGCCCGCGTCGTCTCCCAGCTGAGCCCAAGCGCCTTGGCCAACACCATCAGGTGATCGGCGCGATGATGGACGATGGCGCGTTCGATATGTCCGACCGGCAGGTCGCACAATAGCGACAGTGCTACCGTCACCTCGTCGAATTTGCCGGCCAACGCGAATTCGGCGAGGCTGTCTCCGTTCAGGCCGCCGGCGCGGTGCAGCGCCTCGACCCGAGGCCGGGCCTCCGCGTAACTCTCCGAATTTTCGCGCATCTTGGTCTGGATCTGGGTCTTGGCTTGCGCGACGAGATAGCGGTAGAGCTGGACCTTCTGGCGATCGGCGGTCTCGAGCTGCCTTTGCACTTCTTCGGAAGCCGACGAGAACAGACCTAACAGATGCTGGCGCGGGATGTCCGAGCGCGCCCAGACGCGCAGCGCGAGCTCGGCGTCTTCACGCGAGCGCGTCACCAGCGCGGTGTGGCCGAAATCGGAGAATTTGGCGCCGGGATTTTTCGCCGTGCTGCGCACGACCTCCTTGTCGCCGCGCTCCAGCAGCACGTCGGTGACCGCCTCGCCGATCGTGTCGCGCAGCGAGATCGCATAGAGATGGTCCTGGCTCTTGGTCTTGGCGCTCTGGATCAAGGTGGCGTCGTCGAGCACTTTCGAATGCGACAGGATCGGGCCGGCGACCGTGATCTCGTCGTCGAGCGCCAGAATGCGCGACGTCATCATCGGCGCATTCGGGTTCTTGGCGAGGAGGTTGCCGAACTCGGCGCGCGCCGAACTGTCGATCGCCGCGATCAGGCGGCTCATGACCTCGTCAAACATCGCCACATGTTCTTCGGTGAAGTCCGAGCCGTTCATGATGAACAGGTCGGTGAGCCGCCGCATCACGGTGGCGCGGTGGCGCAGATCGGTATGGGCAATGGCGTCTTCGAGCTCGTCAATCAGCGATTTCGCCGCCGCATTGTTGGCATAAGGGGGCGCTGCCGAACCGTTCGGCGTGGCGCTTCGCTCGACGACCGGCATCGCCGGCAGCGCATCTTTAAGCGGCATCGTCGACTGCTCCTGAGATCTGGTATCCGTTCAACTTCAGTTCCGACGCGGGACACGGCTTCTGAATGAGAAAGCCCTGGACCGTGGACACGCCGGCCATGCGCAGAATGGCGAGTTGGTCCGCGGTCTCGACGCCTTCCGCCGTGGTCTCGATGCCCATGCTGTGGGCCAGCGCAAGAACGGCCGAGACGATCGCGGCGCAGTCGGTGCGGGTGGTCATGTCGCGCGTGAACGACTTGTCGATTTTGATCTTGTCGAAGGGGAACATCGTCAGCTGGTTGAGCGACGAATATCCGGTGCCGAAATCGTCCAGCGCGACCGTGATGCCGAGATTCTTGATCTTGCGCAGAAGGCCGATGCAGTCGGTGCCCTGATCGATGAGCGCGGTCTCGGTGACTTCAAGCTCGAGCCGTTCCGGCGGCAGGCCGGACTCGACGAGCACGCACATGATGTAATCAAGAAAGCTCGCGCTGCGCAGCTGAACGGCGGATAGGTTGACCGCCACTTTCACCCTGGCCGGCCACTTCACCGCATCCTTGCAGGCGGTTTCGAGCACCCATTCGCCGATCTGCAGGATCGTGCCGGATTCCTCGGCGAGCGGAATGAACTGCTCGGGCGAGATCAGGCCCTTCTCCGGATGCCGCCAGCGGATCAGCGTCTCGGCGCTGCGCATTTCCAGCGTCTTGGTGTCGACGATGGGCTGGAACTCGATCTCGAATTCCTTGCGGGCGAGCGCACGGCGCAGCTCGTTCTCGAGCGTGTGCTTGGCGACCGCAGCCTGGCCCAGCGCCGATTCGAAGATCGCATAGCGGTTACGGCCGGCGGCTTTGGCGTGATAGAGCGCGAGGTCGGCCTTCTTCAATAGATCGTCGGCATGCGTGCCGTGCTCCGGCGCCAGCGCGATGCCGATACTGGCGCCGATGCCGACATCGTTGGCGCCGATCGTGAACGGCTCGGCGACCAGTGCGATGATCCTGGCGGCGAGCGCCTCGGCGGCGTCGGTCTGCTGCGAATCGTCGAACTGGATGATGGCGAATTCGTCACCGCCGAGCCGCGCCAGCACATCGGCTTCTCTGAGCGCGCCCTTGATCCGCTCCGCCACCTGCTTGAGCAGGTCGTCGCCGGAAGGGTGCCCGAACGTGTCGTTGACCTGCTTGAAGCGGTCGAGGTCCACCATGAGGACGTTGAATTCCTCGCCGCGCCAGCGGTAGCGCGAGCAGGCGTCTTCGATCTTTTCGACCAGCGCCGCGCGATTGGCGAGGCCGGTGAGCGCGTCATGATGGGCGAGGTAAGCGACGCGCGTCTCGGTGCGCCAGCGCTCGGTGATATCCTCGTGCGTGGTAAGCCAGCAGCCGTCGGCCATCGCGTGCCGCAGGATCATGATGACGCGGCCGTTGCCGAGCTTCTCGATGTCGGTCGAGCTATGAAATTGAGCGGCGATATATTCGGCCGGGTTCGCGCCGATGAAATTGCCGCTGAGCTTGCGGTAATCGACGATCGCTTCGAATTGCGCGCCCGGCTTCACCAGATCCTCGGGCAGGTTGTAGATCTGCCGATAGCGCTCGTTGGCGACCAGGATCCGATGTCCGGCATCGAACATGCACAAGCCTTGCGACATGTTCTGCAGCGCCGCGGCGAACCGGGCGTTGGAGTTCTTGAGCGCCTCGGTGCTTTCCACCAGCGCGCGCTCGGTATTCTTTTGCTCGGTGATGTCGTTGTGGATGGCGACCCAGCCGCCCTCGGGCAGCGGCTGGTGATTGACGAAGATGACGCGGCCATCGGTCAGCTCGTTCTGCGAAGAGAACGCAACATTGCTCGATACCTGATTGATCCGCGTGGTGACATATTGCGCGGAGTCCGCCGGCGCCTTGCCGGCGGCGATGCGGGCTTGGAGAATCGACTGCAGCGAGGCGCCGCGCGCGATCTGTTCCGGCCGCAGGCCGTACATTTCGGCGTAACGGTGGTTGCACATGACCAGCCGATGATCGCGGTCGAACATCGACAGGCCGTGCGACATGTTCCCCAAAGCTGCCTGCAGCAGGCGATTGCTTTGTTCGAGCGATTGCTTGGAGCGCTGCAGTTCGCTCGTAGCGGACAGCACGCGCCGGCGCTCGCCGGCGCCCAGCGCCATGACCACGAGCACGATCGCCGTCAGCACCGAGCCGATCACGAGATAGTGCCGCAGCGTTTCGTTCGACTGGCTGAAGATATCGTCCCTGGACATGCCGACGACGGCGACGAGCGGGAATCCGTCGACCGCCCGGTACGACATCAGGCGGATGATATTGTCGAAGTGGGCGCTGCTGTTGGACGTGTTCCAATAATGTCCGTCCGGCGACTGGCCGAGCGCGGGAAACACTGGCGATTTGCTGATCGAGATGCCGGTAAAGCGCTGCGCGCTCGGATCGCCGCCGCCGCGCGCGCGCAGGACGCCGTCGAGGCCGACGAGCGACACCACGCCGCCGCGGCCGATATCGAGCGAGCTGAAGAAGTCCTCGAGGTGCTTCACATCGACCGACGTCACCGCGACGCCGTCGAATACGCCGTCCGGCCGCCGCAGCCGCCGCGAGAACTGGATCGTCTGCTTCTGGCTGATCCGCCCGATGATGGGCGCGCTGATATAGAGTTCGTCTTCGACGTGCTCGACCTGAAACTGGAAGTGGGGACGATCGCCGACATAGATCTGCGTCGTCACCGGTCCTTGAGTGGATTGCCTGATGAAGCCCCCGGCACTGGAAATGCCGAACTGCACCGTCATGTCGCTGTGCGGCTGATTGGCCTTGGCCCAGGCGGCGAGGTCGAAATTTTCGGGATCGCTCTCATAGGCGCGGCGCAGCGCCAGCAGTGCACTGTCGGATTCACGAACGACGCGCCGGATATATTCTTCGAGCACCCGCGTCAGATTGCTGCCTTGGCGGACCGCATCCGAATAGGCGCGGTCGTGCTCGCGGCTGGCCAGCAGATAAATGCCGCCCCACACGATGGCGATGACCGCGACCCCCAAATAGGTCGTGGTTTGCCGAAATGCACCCAGCCGCTTTGCCATTCCGGGGCTCGTAAATATCGGGCCGTCCGTATTTATTGTGACGGATATTTGTTACTGCGCGGTTGGTGGGAGGCGCAGAAACTCCAGCCGTTTATGAGGAAAAATGCGGATACGGGCCGGTAACCTTTAGGTTGGCCTACCGCGCTGCGCCTTCCGCGGACGGGTCATTCCGTGGCGTCGTCGGCGTGAGCGGAGGGTGCCGAATCAGGTGGTAGCAGCGGCTTGGCCGGGCAATTTTCGTAACCGGAGCGTAGACAACTTTTCGGTGTGTTTTTCTGCCCCTCGCGCTGTGGGTTCGATTGCAAGCTTTCGCCAACCAAGTCGAGAGATAGCCGCTTCGATGTCGGTTACGCCCGTCTCGGTTATGTCCATGTCAGCGGCCCGAGCCGTTCCGCACTGCCGCTTCTGGCATGCAAGGCTGCCACGCCGACGCGAGGCTTGTCGGGCCGGACCCGGCGCGGTAGCACACCGCGTGCGCGCGGAGCCCTGCACTCGGCTTCATCAGCAGCGCAAAGGAAGTGCCGCGCCGGCGCCGCGCCAAGGCGACGAAGCCGCGGAATAGAGGAGAGGAAATGACCGCGACGACAATGACAATGAATGCGGTCCCGCGGCGGTCGTTTCGCGAAGTCTGGGTGATCAGCGTCGGCCATGCGCTGACCCATTGGTACCCGGCCACGTTCTATATTCTCCTGCCTCTGATCGGCAATGAGCTCGGTCTCAACTACGCCGAGATCGGTTCGATTCTGACTTGCCAATATGCCGCCGGCGCCATCGCCAATGTGCCGGGCGGCATTTTCGTCGACACCGTCGGGCGCAAGGGATTGCTGATGGCAATCTCGCTGTGCTGGATCGGCTTCCCTTATCTGATCATGGGGGTGTCGCACACCTATTGGATGATCCTGGTCTGCGCGACGCTGGTCGGGATCGGCAACAATATCTGGCATCCGACCGCGATCCCGTGGCTCGGCGACCGGTTCCCCGATCGCAAAGGGCTGGCCATGTCGTTCCACGGCATGGGCGCCAATGTCGGCGACGCGGTGGCGCCGCTGGTCATCGGCTGGCTGCTGACGTTCTACAACTGGCGCAGCGTCGTGGTGATCAACGTCATTCCCGGCATCATCGTCGCCGGCATCATCCTGGTCTATGTCGGGCGCCTGCAGATGGCCGATATCCGCAGCGGTTTCGCCAAGGCCAAGCCGGATAAAATCCCGGCCGCGCAGCGGCTACGGATGTTAGGCGAGCTGTTGCGCAACCGCGCCTTGGTGACCCTCTCGATCGGCTCGACGTTCCGTTCCATCACCCAGGGCGCGCTGCTCACTTTTCTGCCGCTCTATCTGACCGACGTGATGAAATATCCGAGCAAATGGGTCGGCGTCTGCCTGTTCGCGCTGCAGGCTTGCGGCTTCGTCGCGGCACCGATCGCGGGGCATTTGTCCGACCGCATCGGCCGCCGCCAGATCATCATGTCGAGCATGTCGATGACCGCCGTCGTGATCCTGGCCATGACCTTTGCCGGCGGAACGCAATGGTTCGTGCTCCTGGTGGCGATCCTCGGATTCTTTCTCTTTGCCGTTCGCGCCGTGCTCCAGGCCTGGCTGCTCGATGCGACACCGCCCGGCATGGGCGGCAGCGCGGTCGGTATCCTGTTCGGCATGCAGGCGCTCGGTATGGCGGTCGGCCCGGTCAGCGCCGGCATCGTTGCCGATCATTACGGCATCATGGCCGCGTTCTATTTCCTCGCCGCCACGATCATCATCGCCAATCTCCTGATTTTCGTCACGCCGGTTGGGCTCGTCCCGGCCACGGCGGCCGAAGCGGAAATAAAGCCGGCATAGCGGTGTTCTGCCCACGATCCATGCCGAGGGAGTTGTGATCATGAATGCGGGCGCGTCGGCTCTGGCGGCTGTGGGCCGCTTTCTCTTGGCACTGATTTTTGTTCGCGCCGGAATCAACAAGCTCGGCGCAGTCGCGGCTACCGTGGCCAACATGACCAATCACGGCGTTCCGCTGCCGGATGTGCTGGTCTATGGTGGGATCGCGCTCGAACTCGGCGGCGGACTGATGATGATGGCGGGGTTGTTTACCCGCTGGGTGGCGGCGGCCTTTTTCCTGTATACGCTGACGCTGGCTTTGCTGTTTCACGGCTATTGGCGCCTGGCCGACGCGGCGGCGGTCCGCACCGATGCCAGCTTCTTCTTCGGACATTTGTCGATGATGGGCGGCATGCTGGCCTTTGCCGCCTTCGGCGGCGGCGCCTTCAGTCTTGATGCGCTGCTCGGGCGCGGATCGGCGTCCTCGTCGGTCGCGGCGGCGCGTTCATAAGATGCGCGCCGAGCGTGCGCGGCGGCGTTGAAATAGGGCATCGCCTCGGCGGATAATGCCCGCGCGAAAGCGGCGGGCATTATTTCTCGGCGCGTCGTCAGTCTTACAAAGTCCGAGGGAGCGTTACGTCATGAACCGCCCGCAGCAAGCCTTTCCTCCGATACGCGATCAGCGCGGTGAGCCGCATGTGCGGCGCTTCGACGAGCAGCGCTGGGTGATCGACAACATCATCCGCGCCAACGGCATCGATTGGGACCAGCCGCGTTCGCTCTATATCCACGCGCCCTGCGGGATCGAGGCCAATGCCGATTTCGCCGGCATCCGCGAGCGGGTGAAGAAGATGGCGGATATCGGCCCCGCTTTCGCCGCCGTCGCGCGCCGCCGCGAGGCCAAGGCCGACGCTGCGGCTCTTGCCGACCATAAAGTCACCGCGCGCGATAATTTCTTCATGGCCGCGGTGCATTGGGGCGCGGCGCAATGGCCCTATGACCAGAACGACGAGACCAACATCGCCTACAACAACAAGAAGCGCGAATGTTTCGCCAAATATGCCGCGCTCGCCGACCATCATGTCGAGGCGGTGTGGGTGCCGTTCAAGGACAAGGCGATCCCGGCCTGGCTGCATCTGCCGCCGAATTATTCAAGCGGCAAGGTGCCGGTGGTGATCGCCGTCCCGGGCATGGACAGCTACAAGGAAATCCAGGTCGCCCTCTATGGCGACAAGTTTCTCAATCGCGGCATGGCGGTGCTCGCGATCGACGGACCCGGCCAATATGAAGCGCCGATGATCGGGCTCTATTTCACCATGGAAAACTGGATGGCGGCGGGCCCGGCTCTGGTCGATTGGATCGCGGCGCGGCCGGAGCTTGATGCGACGCGCATCGGCGTGTCCGGCACGAGCTTCGGCTCGCTGTTCGGCACCGTGCTCACCGGCAACGAGCCGCGCATCAAAGCCTGCGCAGTGACGTCGGTCTGTCATGAGCCGGGTTGCCACACAATCTTTCAGGAGGCCTCGCCGACCTTCAAGAAGCGCTTCATGTACATGTCGGGCATCACCGACGAAGACGAGTTCGACGAATTCCGCAAGAAGATCACCTGGGAAGGTCACGTCGAAAAGATCAAGGTGCCGTATCTCTGCCTCGCCGGCGAGGCGGAGGAACTGAGCCCGCTCGAACATACCGAGCGCCTGATGGCGGCGCTCGGCGGACCGAAGCAGTTTGTCGTCTATCAGGAATCGCGCCATTCCGTCGGCAACGTGCCGGCCGCCAATCTCGGGCCGTTCCCGCAGATCCTGGTCGCCGACTGGCTCGCCGACCGGCTTGCCGGCAAGTCCTTTGTCAGCGAGCGCTGGTATGTCGCGGGCTCCGGCGACATCAAGAAGACACCTTACTGACCGGGAGCGTGCATTGGGCGTCAACGGGGATGACGCGTGATGAAGGGCTTCATCAAGCTTGGACGCCGGCAATTCCTGTATGCGGCTGCAAGTGCTGCCGCACTGGCCGCAACACGGCGCGCAAGTGCCGACGATTATCCGAACCATCCGGTGCGGCTCGTGGTCGGCTTTCCGCCCGGCCAGTCGGCCGACATCAGCGCCCGGCTGCTCGGCCAGTTTCTGTCGGCCCGGCTTGGTCAGCCCTTCGTCATCGATAACCGCCCCGGCGCCAGCAATACGGTGGCCACCGAACTCGTCGTGCATGCGCCGCCCGACGGCTACACGCTGCTCTGGATCAGCACCAGCAACTACATTAATGCCACGCTCTATTCGTCGCTGCCCTACGATTTCATCCGCGACATCGAGCCCATCGCGGCCAATACCCGCGGTCCGCTGATCATGGAAGTGAATCCGGATCTGCCGGTCAAAAGCGTTCCGGAATTCATCGCCTACTGCAAAGCCAATCCCGGCAAGGTCAACATGGCCTCCGGCGGCATCGGCAATTCGACGCACATGGCCGGCGCGCTGTTTCAGATGCTGACCGGCGCGCCGATGATCCACGTGCCTTATCGCGGCTCGGCGCCGGCGCTCACCGATCTCATCGCCGGGCGCGTGCAAGTGATGTTTGATCTGATGCCGTCCTCGATCGGTTATGTCAGAGCCGGCAAGCTGCGGCCGCTGGCGGTAACGACTGTCGCGCGTAACGAGGCGCTGCCCGGCATACCGGCGGTGGCCGATTTCGTGCCGGGCTACGAGGCCAGCGCCGTCGGCGGCTTCGGCGCACCCAAGGGGACGCCGCGAGAGGTCGTGGCCAAGCTCAATGCCGCGATCAACGCGGCGCTGGCCGATCCCACGATCCAGTCGCGGCTTGCCGATCTCGGCGGCACCCCGCTGCCGGGTAGTCCGGACGAATTCAAGAAACTCATTGCCGGCGAAACCGAAAAATGGGCGAGGGTGATCCGCGCCGAGAACATCAAGCCGGAGTGAGCCGGCGGCGGCTTTTACGAACGTGATCCAAGAACGCGATCTAAGTTTGGTTAATTATCCCATTATAACCAAACCGCCGCGATTCCCGCGCAACCGCAATTCTTTCTGAACCCATTCGTAATTTCTGACCTCGCAAAATGCCGCCGGTGCCTCGCTTTTGGGCTGTCGGCATGCGGCGCTTTTACGATCAGTTTTGGTTTTGATCGTAACCTTCGCCCAAACACCCAGGCGGCGGGCGACGATAAGTCGGTTGCGGCGCGCGAAGGTGGCATTGAGTTGGGCACGGACGGGGAAGCTTTCTAATGGCATTGGCTCGCGAGGCGCTGGCAACGGTTGTCATTCCCGACATTCCGGCGCAGCGCGAATTCGAATTTTCCGAGGCCGATTTTCAGGCGCTGTCGAAGATCGCCTATGAACACGCCGGCATCATGCTGCCGGAAGCCAAGAAGAATCTGCTCTACGGCCGGTTGTCGCGGCGACTGCGCACGCTCGGCCTGCCGTCGTTCGAGGAATACCGCCAATATCTGAAGGAAAATTCCGCCGAGGAACTGCAGCTCTTCATCAACGCGCTCTCGACCAATCACACCAAGTTCTTCCGTGAGCAGCATCACTTCGAGCATTTCGTCACTGATGTGGTCGCGCCGTTTCTCGCCAAGCATCCGACCGGCGGACGAATGCGCATCTGGTCGGCCGGCTGCTCGTCGGGCGAAGAGCCGCACACGATCGCGCTGATCCTCGCCACCGAGATCAAGGATCTGGCGTCGCGCGACGTGCGCATCCTCGCCACCGATATCGACACCGACGTGCTGCGCAAGGCGGCGCAAGGCATCTTCTCGGCCGAGGCGGTCTCCGCGGTGCCGGCGAAATATCGCGGGCCATTGTCGAAGGTCGACGGTGGCGACAATTTCGCCATCGATCGCAAGGTCTGCTCGCTGATCTCGTTCGGCCATTTGAACTTCATGGACGAACGCTGGCCGATGCGCGGGCCGTTCGACGCCATCTTCTGCCGTAACGTCATGATCTATTTCGACGGGCCGACCAAGACCAAGCTGGTCGACCGTTTCACCGACCTGCTGCGCGTCGGCAGCTGGCTTTATATCGGCCACTCCGAATCGCTGCTCGGCTCTCATCCGCGGCTGAAACTCGCCGGCCGGACCATCTACCGGAGGACGGCGTGAAGCGTCATCCGGCCACCAAGCATGTGCAACCGAAATGGGGGCGCGCAGCGCCTTCCGCAAACATTGAGTTGGCCCAATGAGCGCAACAAAGAAAGTGCGTGTTCTGATCGTCGACGACTCGGCATTGATGCGGCAGCTCCTGTCGGCGGTGCTGTCGGTCGATGAAGGTATCGAAGTCGTCGGGGAGGCACCGGACCCGTTCGATGCGCGCGAGAAGATCAAGGCGCTCAATCCCGATGTCGTGACGCTCGACGTCGAAATGCCGCGCATGAACGGCCTCGACTTCCTGCGCAAGATCATGGAGCTGCGGCCGACGCCGGTGGTCATGATCTCGTCGCTGACGCAGGCCGGGGCCGACACCACGCTCGAGGCGCTCGAAATCGGCGCGGTCGATTTCGTCGCCAAGCCCGCCGACAACAGCGCTATGCTGCAGCTCGGCGGCGAGCTTATTCCGAAGATCAAGGCAGCCGCTCAAACGCGCATGGGCCGCCGTGTGGCGACGCCCCAGCAGCGGCAGGCGGTGCGCAAATCCTTCGGCGCCGCGCGCGGCTCGGTCGACAAGCTGATCGCCATCGGCGCTTCGACCGGCGGCGTCGAGGCTCTCAAAGCGGTGCTGATGCTGTTCCCGGAGGACGCGCCGCCGATCGTGATCGCCCAGCACATGCCTGAGCGTTTCACCGCGGCCTTTGCGCGCCGGCTCGACGGCGAATGCCGGATGCGCGTGCATGAGGCCGCGCATGATCAGCCGATCGAGCGCGGCCATGTCTATATCGCGCCGGGAGGGCACCATCTTGAAGTGGCCAAGCGCGGCAGCGGACTGATCTGCGCGCTCAATGATGGGCCGCTTGTCTCCGGCCATCGGCCGTCGGTCGATGCGCTGTTCAATTCGGTGGCGCGGGTGGTTGCGCCGAACGCCGTCGGCGCCATTCTCACCGGCATGGGCCGCGACGGCGCCAATGGTCTCCTCGCCATGCGCAAGGCCGGATGCCATACGCTTGGCCAGGACGAGGGCACGGCACTGATTTACGGCATGCCGCGCGTCGCCTGGGAAATCGGCGCGGTCGAATCCCAGCACGGCCTGTTCGACATCACCGAAGCCATCATGAACGCCTGCGCCGGCAAGCATGCGCCGGCGCTCGCTGGTGCAGGTCATTCGTAAAGAGGTCGCTTTATGACGCAGGTTGCTGACTCGATCGGCACCGACGCTATCGTTTTTGACTTGCCGGCGGCGCTGGACGCCGCGGGCGGGGCGGCGCTGATCGCCGACATGGTCAAACTGCCGCACGGCAATGAGATCAATCTCAATGCGCAGGCGGTGGCCGAAGTGTCGCTCGGCTATCTGCAGATCCTGGTGTCTGCGTTCAGGACTTTTCCGAAGCTGACTGTGTCCGGTGCATCGGCGGAATTCGCCGAAGTGTTCGAAGGCTACGGCATCGCGTTTCCGTTCGGCGAAGCTCCTGCCGTTGCGGCAGCGTTCGACGCCGCGCCGGTGGCCGAGATTGAGATCGAGCAGGTCGACGCTGCGCCGGCCGAAGCCGCGCCGCCGCAGGTGCCCGAAATCGCTCCGGATGTCGCTCCAGTCATGGAGCCAGCGCCGGTACGGGATGCGGCCCCGTCCGAAATCGCCGTCGCGCCGGCCGAGGCCGCTACCGAGGCGGGCGCCGAAGCCGCCGCCACGAAAACCATTCTCACCATCGACGACTCGCGCACCATGCGCGACATGCTGCGGCTCGCGCTCGGCGGTGCCGGCTTCACCGTGATCCAGGCGGTCGACGGCCAAGACGGGCTCAAAGTGCTGCCGCAACAGCCAGTCGACGTCATCATCACCGATATCAATATGCCCAAGCTCGACGGCTACGGCGTCATTCGCGCCGTCCGCGCCGATCCCACTTATGACGCTACGCCGATCCTGGTGCTCTCGACCGAGGCGGAGCAGGGTAGCAAGGACATCGCCAACGAAGCCGGCGCCAACGGCTGGATCGTCAAGCCGTTCGATCCCGAAGGCCTGATCAAGCTCATCAATACCGTGTGTGAATAGGGACAAGAAGAAATGCCCAACGCAGCAGCTCTCAAGGTACTCGTCGTCGACGATCAGGCCAGCGTCCGGCAGATGACTCGGGTCACCCTTGAAAAACTCGGCATCCGCATGATCCACGAAGCCGCCAACGGCCAAGCCGCGATGGTGACGTTGACGGAGCAGCCAATCGATCTGATTATTTCCGACTTCAACATGCCGATGATGGACGGCGTCGGACTGTTGCGCGCGGTGCGGAGCCATCTGCAATTCCGCAAAGTGCCGTTCATCCTGGTCACCGGACGGGGCGATCGCGAACTCGTCGTCAAGGCGGCACAGGCCGGCGTCAACAACTACATCGTCAAACCGTTCGACGAGTCGACGTTGAAGCAGAAACTGGAAGCCGTCCTCGGCAAGATTCACTAACGGCGGCCTTTGTTGAAAGCGTGTCCCATGTCGAATGCCTCGTCCAATGCCGTAGCGAAAGCCGTGCCTGACGCGGCCTTCGACACGGCCTCCGACACGATGGATCTCGGTTCGAGCGAGCTGCAGAGCCTGCTGCGCGCCATCGCGACCATGAGCTGCGAAGTCGCCGAACAGCTCGAAACCAATTCGAGCGGCATCGGTCAGGACCTGATGAAGACCGGCCTGCTCAGCAAGGACGTGATGATAAAGCTGCAGGCCTTCGACCGCATGCACCAGGAGCTCGACGTCATCAGCAATGTCGTGCAGCACTGTTCCGATCTGATGTCGAAGGCCAATGTCGGCGCCCAGGAAGTCGAGATGATCGTGTCGCAGATCACGCTCGCGCAATTCCGCCACCGGCTGCAGAACGTGCTGGCGAGCTGCAGTCCGGCTTTCGCCAATCTGGCGGCGGACTCCGAACAGGTCTTCTAGGACGGCCGTATTGCCGGGCGTACGAGTTTCTACGGACGCCGAAATTAGAAAACTGACAACAGCACCCGCCTACCCTCTGGTGGGATGATCCGGGTTATTGATCAAAAACAATACGGGACGGCCGGCGCCGCGGTGACGCGATGCTGCTGAGCGACGCCCCGACGCTGCCGCGCCAGGCGGATGCGGGCCGCGCGCTTGCCGCCCGGCAGCCTTGCGAGACCTGCCGCTTCCAGAAGCTGAATTTATGCGGCGCGCTGTCGCGCGACAGCGGCCACGACCGGATTGCGGGCCTCCATCGCATGATCGCCGCACGGCACAATATCTACCGCGCCGGCGAGCCGAACGAGGGCGTTGCGGTCGTTTGCAACGGCTGGGCGGTTCGCTTCCAGCAATTGCCCAATGGCCGGCGGCAGATTCTCTCCGTTATCATGCCGGGCGATCTGATCAGCGCCGGCGCTGCTTTCGCGCGCCAGTTCGCATTCTCCGTTCAGGCCGTCACCAGCCTGCGCTACCGCATTTTTCCCTTCGCTGACGTGCGCGCCCGCCTGCATGACGATCCGGCTTTGTTCGACGTCT
>Ga0335069_10002059_pt1 | contig 31410 bp, 23 predicted proteins | sample Lox_Sample_11_FD_206714 | JGI IMG/M metagenome (GOLD analysis project Ga0335069, IMG submission 206714) | Soil microbial communities from Loxahatchee National Wildlife Refuge, Florida, United States - Lox_Sample_1.1 | ecosystem: Environmental > Terrestrial > Soil > Wetlands | place: USA...
GCGGTGTCCTTCAGCGCGAACAACTCGCTCGCGGTCCAGTTCACCGGGACCGACTCGAGCGATCCCGATGCGGGTTCGGTGCTGAGCTATCTCTGGGATTTCGGGGACGGCACGCCGACGAGCACGCAGCCGAATCCGCTGCACACCTTCACCACCGTCGGGACGACGCCGCACACCTACGCCGTCACGCTCACGGTCACGGACCAGGACGGCCATCCCGCCCAGGCGCAGGCGCTGGTGTCCCTGAACAACACACCACCGAGCGTCACGCTGACCTCGCCGCAGGACGGCGGGCTCTACAGCATGGCCGCTCCGATGATCGTGCCGGTGCGCTCGACCGTGTCGGATGCGGAGCAGCCGACGGGCAGCCTCACGTGCAGCTTGCTGGTCGAGCTCGTGCACAACAACCACACGCATCCGAATCCGCCGATCCCGGCATGCTCGGCCGACGTCACGATCACGCCGGCCGGCTGCGACGGCAACACCTACCACTGGCGCTTCACGTTGACCGTCACCGACCCGTTGGGGCTCGCGAGCAAGGCCATCTCCACGCTCGCCCCCGACTGCTCCACCGTTCCCAACCAGCCGCCGCTGGCCCAGCCCGACTCGGTCGCGGTGCGGCAGGGAGCCACGGTGCAGATCGATGTGCTCGCGAACGATTCCGACGCCGACGGCGTGCTCGACCCGTCGACCGTGCGCATCGAGACCCCGCCGAGCGCGGGCTCGGTGACGGTCGACCCGGTCAGCGGCACGATCAGCTACACGCAGAACGGAAGCCCGAGCATGGGCGACTCGTTCGCCTACTCGGTGGAGGACAACGAGGGCGCCCGCTCGAACACCGCGCTCGTGGCCGTGTCGGTGGCCAGCCAGCTCGGGCTCGTCGCGGCATACGCCTTCGACGAGAGCGGCGGCGGCACCGCGCTTGATAGCTCGGGCCACGGCAACCAGGGAACGCTGAGCGGAGTCACGCGCACGACCTCGGGCCGCTTCGGCAGCGCGCTCGTCTTCGACGGCACGAGCTCGATCGTCACGGTCCCCGACTCGAACTCCCTCGACCTGACCACCGCGATGACGCTGGAGGCCTGGGTCTACCCCACGTACGCCGCCGCGACGAACGACTGGCGCGACGTCGTCTACAAGAGCACCAACGACATCTACTACATGGAGGCCACGTCGGACCAAGGGGGTCGGCCGGCGGCGGGCGGCACCTTTGCGAACGGGCCCCTGTACGGCAGCGCGGCCCTGCCGCTCAACAGCTGGTCACATCTCGCCTCCACCTACGACGGCGCGACCTTGCGCCTGTACGTCGACGGCGTGGAGGTCGCGAACCGGTCACAGACGGCTTCGATTCCCACTTCGACGGGTCCGCTGACGCTCGGCGGCGATCCGCTGTACGGCCAGTACTTCCAGGGCCTCATCGACGAGGTGCGCGTGTACGCGCGCGCTCTGAGTGGCGCAGAGATCCAGTCGGACATGCTCGCGCCGGTGAACGACGCGCCGGTGGCCGTGGCCGACCAGGCGACGGTGGCCGAAGGCGGCGCCGTGCTGATCAACGTCGCCGCCAACGACTCGGACGCGGAGGGCGCGCTCGACCTCACATCGATCCAGGTCGTGTCGAACCCGACACACGGGTCCGTCACGATCCACACCGACGGCACGGTCACGTACACCCACGATGGCAGCGAGACGACGAGCGACTCGTTCAGCTACACCATCCGCGATGCCGCCGGATACACCAGCGGCGCGGCCACCGTCTCCGTGACGATCACGCCGGTGAACGACGCTCCGACGGCCGTCTCCGACTCGGCGACCGTGCTCCAGGGCGGCTCCGCGCTGATCGGCGTCGCGGCCAACGACACCGATCCGGAAGGCGCGCTCGACCTCGCGTCGATCGTGATCGCGTCGGGCCCTGCACACGGGTCGGTGTCGGTGCACCCCGACGGCACGGTCACGTACACGCACGACGGCAGCCACACGACGAGCGACTCGTTCAGCTACACCATCCGCGACGCGGGCGGCCTGACGAGCAACGCCGCCACCGTCTCGCTGACGGTGACCCCGGTGAACCAGCCGCCGGTCGCGGTCGCCGATTCGGCCACGGTGCTCGAGGGCGGCTCCGTCGTCATCGGCGTCGCCGCGAACGACGTCGATCCCGAGGGCGCGCTCGACCTCGGCTCGATCCAGATCGTGTCGGGGCCCGCGCACGGCTCCGTCACGGTCCAGGGCGACGGCTCCGTCGTCTACACGCACGACGGCAGCCAGACCACGAGCGACAGCTTCAGCTACCGCATCAAAGACACGATGGGCGCTTCGAGCAACACCGCTTCGGTGTCGATCACGGTGACCCCGGTCAACCACCCGCCGACGGCGGGGAACGACGCGGCCACCTTGCCGCCGGGTGGCTCGGTCTCGATCGAGGTCGCCGCGAACGACTCGGACCCCGAGGGCGCGCTCGACCTCAACTCGATCGTGATCGTCGCGGACCCGACACACGGATCGGTCGAGGTCCTCGGCAACGGCTCGGTGAAGTACACGCACGACGGCGGCGGGTCGACCCACGACTCGTTCACCTACAAGATCCGCGACGCCGAGGGCGCGGCGAGCAACGTCGCCACGGTGACGCTCACGATCAGCAGCGTGCCGCCCCAGGTGCCGGCGCTTCCGCCGCTGGCCCTGGCGGCGCTCGCGGCCGCGCTGCTCGGCGCGGCGCGTATCGAGTGGATGCGGGCGTTCAGTCGAGCTTCCGGAAGGGGCGGATGTGGATGTCCGTGATCTCACCGGTGCGGGGCAGGTCGAGCGCGTGAACGACCGCGTAGGCGACGTCATCTGGCTGTAGCAACGCCTCGGGCCGATACACCCGGCCCTCGTGCTCGAGAATCCGGCGCTGCATCGGCGTGGCCGTCCGCCCCGGATAGACGCTGAGCACGCGGATCCCTTGCTCGTTGAGCGTCGCACGCAAGCTGTCTGCAATCGCAGCGAGGGCTCGCTTGGAGGCCGCATAGGCGGCCAGGCCGGGCGCGGAGCTGCCCACCACGCTCGAGTTCACGAACACGATCTCTCCCTCGGACTCTCGCAGCATCTCGCGGCACGCAAGAGAGAGCAGCAGGGGTGCGCGCGCATTGACCTGCCAGAGGAGCGAGACCTCATCCGCATCGCCCGCCTCGCCCGGTCCGATGGCGTAAAGCCCCCCGGCGTGGATCAGTGCGTCGAGGCGGCCGAAGGCCTCGCGCACCTGCTCGGGGAGCGTGCGCAAGCTCTCATCGAGAGAGAGATCGGCCACCAAGGCCTTTGCGCGCGCACCGAGGCCAGCGATCTCGCTCCCGACTTCTTCGAGAGCGCGACGGTTGCGACCCGCCAGGCCGACCGATCCGCCACGGGCGGCATAGGCCAGCGCGATCGCGCGACCGATGCCGCTGCTGGCTCCGGTCACGAGAGCGACGCGGCCCGCGAAGGAACGCTTCATCTCGGGCGCTTCAGCATCTCACGATCTCGAGAGATCGATCGGCGGGCACCGCCCACCGCTTTCGCATGCCTGCCAGCTTAACAAACCAGGCGCGCTCGCTGAGGACCATCTACGCGCAGAGTTTCCGCGCGTAGAATCCCTCGGCGTACCGCGCGCCACACTGCACACCCCGCAGGCGCATCAGCGAGAGGAAGGTGTCCGGCGTGAACCAGTGCTTGTCGGCCTGGCTCGGGTAGGCCTTCACGATCTCTCGCGCCTTGCGCTCGGCGAGCGCGTCGTCGAGGGGCACGAAGAAGTTTGGAGAGCCGAGGTCGCCGTCGTACTTCGGCACCTCGTACTCGAGGATGAGGTGGTCGCGGAAGGTGTTCCAGGTGAGCTCCGCCAGGGTCCGATGATCCTGGTGAAGGTCCTGCGCGTGGTGCGTGAAGACGAGGTCCGGTCGCAGCTCCGCCTTCAGGGCTTCGAACTCGTCCTTGATGCGCGCCCACTGGTCGGGGAAGTAGCCGTTCCGGAATTCCTTCACGACGACCCGCTTCTCCTTCGCGCCGCGCAGCAGGCGCTCGGCCGAGGCCTGCGCCTCGCGGGCGCGCACGGGGTTCGACGTGAAGACGACCCAGTCGAAGCAGAGGTTGCGATGGGCGGCGAGCAGCGAGAGCAAGGTGCCGCCACAGCCGATCTCGATGTCGTCGCAGTGCGCGCCGAGCGCGAGCACGCGGAACGAGGCGCCGGGATCGCGGACGAGATCGAGCTTCAGCACGCGGGACTCCTCCCGGCCGTCATGCGGGACGCAGCAGCTCGTGCGCCTCGAGCAGCTCCGCCGTCTCGCGCACGAGGTCGAAGGGGAGATCGGCGCGCAGCGCGATGTCGCGCAGCGAGTGCTTCCCGTCCGACTGGTTCAGCACCCACAGCATGGCGAGCGTGCGCGTGCCCGGATCCGGACGGCCGCCGAGCGCGTCGTAGAGGCCGCGCCGGCCGAGCTGCGGCTCGCACATCGGCTGCGTGTTCACGTACATGCGATCGCCCTCCACGACCTCGAGGATGCGCAACAGCATGTCGAGCGAGTCGACGAGCGCGTCGGGGCGGATCAGCGTGAGGTCGTCGGCCGACGTGTGGTACTCGGGGTATTCGCCGTTCGGCGTGCGCGTGAGCCGCCCGACCGGCAGATCGAAGCCCGGCGAGCCGTACTGGCGCTCGTCGTAGCCGTAGGGCGTGAAGGGGCGCGCCTCGCACTTCCGGCCGGAGCGCGCGAGCGCGAACTCGACGGCGCGGTCGATCGAATGATCGCCCTGGCGGCTGCGCTTCCAGGTGAAGGGACCCGGGTCGCCGAGGCACGCCAGCACCATTCCGTGTCGGATGCGCCGCGCGCGGTCCGCGTTCCGAGAGAGCCAGGCGATCGCGCCGATCGTGCCGGGGACGAAGAGGAAGCGGTAGCTGAAGCGCCGGCGCGCGCGCGCGAGCAGCCGCGCGAGCGACGTCGCCACCGCCAGCGAGGAGAGGTTGTCGTTCGCGAGCGACGGATGGCACGCGTGGCAGGAGAAGAGCACCTCCTCGGAGGTCTCGCCGGGAAGCACGAGCTCCGCCCAGTCGAGCTGGCCGTCCTCGAGGCTCGCGTCGATGCAGACCTCGTACTCACCGTCCTCGAGACGCGCGAGTCGCTCGTGCTCGAGGCAGAAGCCCCAGCTCCGCTGGTAGTAGCTCGTGCGGTACGGGATCCAGCGCGGGCGCTCCGGCAGGCTGTGGAGATGCGGGCGCAGCGCGTCGAGCGACATGCGCGCGCGCACCGGCTCGCTGTAGCTGACCACGTGCAGGTTGTGATCCGCGAAGTCGACGACTCGGTCGCCGTAAGGGCCGCGGATCCAGGCCTCGCGGATATTCCACTCGGGCGGAATGGTCCAGTCGAACACCCGCGTGCCGCTCGCGATCGAGTGGCGTTCGAGCGGAAGCCGGCGACCGAGCCGGTCGAGCGTCTCGCGCAGACCGGCCCCGGTGATGCTGCGGCAGATCGGGTACAGCTCGGCAGCGAGCTCCATCATCGAGCGGCCCTGCGCCTCGCGGTCGAGCTCCGCCCGCAACGCCTCGATCGGGACGCCGCCCGGCGCGCTCGGCTGTGCGATGCGCTCGGCCACGCTGAACCTCTAGCTCCGCCACGAGGGATAGGAAGCGTCGCGCTCGGAGATCACGCGCACCTCCCCGGGCCACTCGATCCCGAAGGCCGGATCGTTCCAGCGCACGCCGATCGCGGACGCGGCCTCGTAGTACTCCGACATCTGATAGAAGACTTCCGTGTCGTCCGCGAGCGTCAAGAAGCCGTGGTACACACCCTTCGGAACGAAGAGCATGCGGCCGTCGCCGGCACAGAGCCGCACGCCGACGTGCTCGCCGCGCGACGGCGAGCCCGGCCGCAGATCGAGAATCACGTCGTGCAGCGCTCCACGCGTGCAGCGCACGAGCTTCGACTCGGCGTGCGGCGCGCGCTGCGCGTGCATGCCGCGCAAGGTCCCGCGCCAGCGATTCTCCGACAGGTTGCACTGGACGACGCGCGCGTCGAGTCCGTGCGCCTCGAATTCGCGCGCGCAGAAGGTGCGCGCGAAAGAGCCGCGCTCGTCGCGTTGCGGCTCGAGCTCGACTACGAAGGCTCCTGCGATCCGCGTCTCGCGGAAGATCACGGCAGGACCGTCACCTCGGGAATCGGGACCACGAATTTTCCGCCCCATTCCCGGATGCCGGCCATCTGCGCGACGATCTCGTCCTTGAAGTTCCAGGGCAGGATCAGCACGTAGTCGGGGCGCGTCTCGAAGATCTTCTCCGGGCCGAAGATCGGGATGTGCGTCCCCGGCAGGAAGCGACCCTGCTTGTACGGGTTGCGGTCGACGGTGTAGTCCAGGAAGTCGGTGCGGATGCCGCAGTAGTTCAGCAAGGTGTTGCCCTTGCCGGGCGCACCGTAGCCCGCGATGCGCGCGCCCTTGCGCTTCGCGTCGATCAGGAACTCCAGCAGCTTGCGCTTCGTCTCGCGCACCTGCTCGCTGAAGTCGTCGTAGCAGCGCGGATCCTGGAGCCCGAAGGCGCGCTCGCGGGCGGAGAGCTCGCGCGAGCGCGCGGTCTCCGCGCGCGCGTCGTCCCGGTGGCAGGCGTAGATGCGCAGCGAGCCGCCGTGCGTCGGGATCTCCTCGACGTCGAACAGGCGCAGCCCGTGCGCCTCGAAGATCCGCGCCGCGCAGGTGTAGGAGAAGTAGGAGAAGTGCTCGTGGTAGATCGTGTCGAACTGGTTCTCCTGCATCAGGCGCAGCAGATGCGGGAACTCCATCGTCACGACGCCGCCCGGCGCGAGCAGGATCTGCATGCCCGCGACGAAGTCGTTCAGGTCGGGCACCTGCGCGAGCACGTTGTTGCCGAGCAGCAGGTCCGCGCGGCCATGCTCGCGCGCCACGCGCGCGGCCATCTCGCGGCCGAAGAACTCGACGAGCGTCGGAACCCCGCGCTTCTCCGCGTCGCGGGCGACGTTGGCCGCCGGCTCGATGCCGAGGCAGGGCACGCCGCGCGCGACGAAGTGCTGCAGCAGGTAGCCGTCGTTGCTCGCGACCTCTACCACGAAGCTCTGGCGCCCGAGCGAGAGCCGCTCGCAGATCGCGTCGGTGTAGCGGCGCGCGTGCTCGACCCAGGAATCGGCGTAGGAGGAGAAGTAGGCGTACTCGGTGAAGATCTCCTCGGGCGGCACGAACTCCTCGAGCTGCACGAGGAAGCAGTCGTCGCACACGTAGACGAGCAGCGGATAGAAGGGCTCCATCGCCGAAACCCGGTCCGCCGGCACGAAGCTCTCGCACAGGGGCGACATGCCGAGGTCGACGAAGACGTGATCGAGCGCGCTGCCGCAGAAGCGGCAACGCGGCATGCGCAGCTCGGGCTCGGGGCTCTCGCCGGGAGACCGCTTGGTCTTCACGCGGCTTCCCCGGCTCGCGCGACGCGCAGGTCGCGGCGCAGCACGCCGTCGGCGAGGAGCTGTTGCACGTGCGCGATGCGGTTGAAGCGCGGCCCTTCGAAGGCCTCGGGCGAGAGCTTCACGCGGCGATAGGCCTCGTAGAGCTCCTGCGCGCCCTTCGCGATCGTCCACTCGGGCCGGAACTCCGGCAGCAGTCGCTCGATCTTGCGCGTGTCGACGCGGTAGCAGCGCGTGTCGGGACCGGCTCCCGCCGCGAACTCCAGCTCGCAGTCGGGGATCGTGTCGCGCACGACCTTCGCGATGTCGCGGATGCGGTGGTTCTCCGAGCCGAGCGCCACGTTGAAGGCCTGGCCGCACACGCGCTCGCGCGGCGCCGCGAGCGCGGCCAGGAAGCCGCGGCAGATGTCGGAGACGTGGATCAGCGGCCGCCAGGGAGAGCCGTCGCTCTTCAGCAGCACCTTGCCCGTCGTGAAGGCCCAGGCGGAGAGGTTGTTCAGCACGAGATCGAAGCGATGGCGGGGCGAGACGCCGTAGGCGGTGGCGTTCCGCAGGAAGACCGGGCAGAAGCGATCGTCGGCGAGCGGCGCCACGTCGCGCTCGGTGCGGACCTTCGAGATGCCGTAGGCCGTGACCGGATGCAGTGCCGCGTCCTCGTCCATGAACGCGTCGCCGGCCGCTCCGTAGTTGCTGCACGAGGAGGAGAAGAGGAAGCGCGACACGCCCGCGGCCTTCGACAGCTCGGCCAGGCGGACGCTCGCGCGCCAGTTGATGTCGAAGGTGAGCTCCGGGTCGAGGTTGCCGAGCGGATCGTTCGAGAGTGCGGCCAGGTGCACGACGGCGTCGATGCCGCGCAGATCACCGGCCTCGACGTCGCGCACGTCCTTCTGGAGCTCCGGCACCTCGACCATGCCGTCGGTGAAGGTGCAGCGCCGGTAGAGATCGCTGTCGAGACCGACGACCTCGTGGCCCGCATCGCGCAGCATCGGAACCAGCACGGCTCCGATGTAGCCCTTGTGTCCCGTCACGAGGACGCGCATCTGCACTCCGTTCCTCCGTCGATCAAGCGGTCGATTCCGCTTCGGCCTCGACTCAACGAGCCTTCCAGACCTCCCACGGGGCGTTGCCCTCGCGGTGCATGTCCGAGAGCTGCTGGTGCTCCTTGAAGGTGTCCATGCACCAGAAGCCGTCGTGTCGGTATCCGACGAGCTGCTGCTCCTGGATCAAGCGATGGAACGGCTCCTCGACGAGCTCCTCTCCCTCCTTCATGTAGTGGAAGATCTCGCGGCGGAAGACGAAGAAGCCGCCGTTGATCAGGAGATCGGTGTCGCGGACGTACCGGATCTGATCGACGCTCTGGTCCTCGCGCAACGTCACGACGTTGAAGCTCTGGGACGGCTTGACCGCCATGAACGACGCGATCTTTCCGCGCTCGCGGAACCACTGGAGCATCGACGGCAGGTGCAGGTTCGTGAGGCCATCGGAGTAGTTCGCGAGGAAGGTCTGCTCACCTTCGAGATAGGGCTGAACAGCCTTGAGCCGCTGCCCGATGTTGGCCTTGAGGCCTGTGTCGACGAACGTGATCGACCAGTCGTCGATGTCGGTGCGCTCGAGCTCGACCGCCCGACCGCCGCGCGTCAGCGTGAAGTTGTTCGAATGCGTCTCGTCGTAGTTCAGGAAGTAGTGCTTGATGGTGTCGGCCTTGTAGCCGAGGCACAGGATGAAGTCCTTGTGTCCGAAGTGGGCGTAGTACTTCATCACGTGCCACAGGATCGGGCGGTAGCCGATCTTCACCATCGGCTTCGGCGTGTCGTCCGCGGAGCCGCCGAGGCGGGTCCCGAGACCGCCGCAGAAGAGCACGACCTTCATCTCAACCCCCTTCCTCCGCGCTGCGGATTCGCAGCGCCGCCGGGTCTCACATCCCGCAAGGAAGGTGCCTGGCTGCACGGAAAGAGTGACGAAGAGAATCTAACGCCGTCGTAACCCCCAGGGAACCGGCAACTTCGCGGTCTCCGACCGGCAGAGACGCGGCAAGAGGGCACGCGGCGACACGTTGATAGCCTTGCCAGGCACTGGTCCTTCGGATGCGGATCTCGAACGTCCTGCTGGCGCTGGCGCTCTTCGGAGCGGGCGTCCTCGCCTGGTCGATCCAGCTGCGGGCGCCCCTCGGCGTCGACGTGCGTCCGCTGGCCGCGCTCCCGACCCGCATCGGGAGCTGGCGGTCCGTCGAGGACGTCTCGCTGGGCCCCGCGGTCGAAGCCGAGCTCGGCGCCGATCTGAACCTGACCCGCACGTATGTCGGCCCTTCGCCGCAACCGATCTGGCTCTACGTCGGCTACTACGGAACCGATCGCGGCGGGCGACCCACGCACACGCCGCGCGGCTGCTATCCGGGTCAGGGCTGGGCGATCACCGCGGACCGCGTGCTCGACGTCACGCCCGCCACACATCTTCGCGTCAACGAATATCGGGTGGAGCGCGGAGACGAACGCCAGCTCGTCCATTTCTACTACCGCTCGCACCTGCGCACGGGGATGCTCGGCGGCCTCGATCAGAATCTGGATCGGATCGTCGGGCGCATCGCCTACGGCCGCGCGGACGGCGCGCTGATCCGGCTGTCGACTCCGATCGGCGCCGAGGGCGAGGTCGAAGCGCGCGGCCGCCTGATCGCCTTCGCGTCCGATCTCGATCCCCAGCTCGGCCCGCACTGGCCGATCGAGTCGCCGCGAAGCTGAACGCCGCGTCGGCAGACTCCGAGGCCTGGCAGACCGGGTCTGATCCTCCGAGCTTCGTTCGCCTTCGGCTCCGCCGTCCCGGGCCACGCCGCGATGATCCTGCGAAGTCTCGCGAGAGGGTTGCGCGCGCGCGCCATGCTGCGAGGCTACCGGATCGAAGTCGCGCCGCGGCGTCGAACGCCGCTGACGAGGAGGATTCCCATGAGCCTGCGCTACCTGCACACGATGGTGCGCGTCAGCGACCTCGAGAAGTCGCTCGACTTCTACTGCAAGAAGCTCGGGCTCGTGGAGCAGCGCCGCGTCGACGTCGAGGCCGGGCGCTACACGCTCGTGTTCCTGGGAGCGCCGGGCAACCCGGACGCGCAGGTCGAGCTGACCCACAACTGGGATCCCGAGACGCTGTCGGGCGGGAGGAACTTCGGCCACCTCGCCTACGCGGTGGACGACCTCTACGCCGTCTGCCAGCGCTTGATGGACGCGGGGGTCACCATTCACCGCCCGCCGCGCGACGGCCACATGGCGTTCGTGCGCTCGCCGGACGGCATCTCGATCGAGCTGCTCCAGGCGGGCCGGCCGCTGCCGAAGCAGGAGCCCTGGGCGTCGATGCCGAACACCGGGAGCTGGTGAGCGGCTCGCGCGCGGGGTCAGCTCGTGCGTGCGCGAGTGCGAAGAGTCAGCGCGGCCCCGCCGGTCAGGGCGAGCGCGAGGCCGGCAAGCAGCGCCGCGTTCCACGGCAGCGCTGGGATCTGCTGTGCGGAGAGGATCGCGTCGATCTGCGAGCGGTAGTACGAGATGTCCACGCTGTAGGTCGACTGGCCGAACACCGCGCTGCTGTAGTAGTCCTGCCCCGAGAACGCTGTGATCACGAACATGACCCCGACGAGCTGCCACTGGCCGTTCCGCTTCAGGAACACGGCTCCGCCGGAGTCGCCGGGCACGGCTTGCGCCTCGTAGGTCACGCCCGACTGATCGAATTGGACCTCGAAGGCATGGGTGAGCCAGTCCCCGTATGGGATGTCCACCCCGACCGTGTTCACCTGGTTGCGGCCCCAACGGACGCGGAAGGGTCCCGCCGACTTGTATCCGCGATACCGCGCTGACGCGTCGCAGGTGACCCCGGCCCAGCTCGAGTCCCAGCAGGTCAGGCCCGGCGCGCGGTCCCACGCATTCCCGATCATCGTCACGACGTCGCCGACGTTCGGCGGCGCATCGGAGAGCGCCACTGGGGAGAGCGGCGGCTCCGGCGCGAGGCGGAAGAGGACGAAATCCGACAGCGTGGCGCTCTGGTGCCGGAGCTGCACCAAGGAATTCGGGACGTCTTGATAGGTGACTCCACCAAGTGTCACGGGATGCTGGCCGACGTGGGCGGCGCTGAGCACCCAGCCCTTGCCGATGTAGACCGCGCACAACCCGGTCGAGGTGACTCCGAGACGATCGAATCCCGGATCGTCTGACGGGGGGGTGGTCGTCCCCATGCCGTCGCCTGCGCTCTCGACGACCGCATCCGCGGGAAGGCAGTGGAGAAATGCGCAGAGGAAGAGCGCGGCGCGCACCGCGCGAGCGGTTCGAGTGACAGCCAGCATCCTTGGAACTCGTCGGTCGATCGCCGCTCTCGCTTGTCGACGCCCGTCCTCGCGCAGGCGGCGGCGCAGTCTACCACCGGCAGGCGGCGCGCAATGATGACAGCACGGTCGCAGTCCCGGGGCCGCTGATCCGCTGCGCCGAGTGTCAGGCGATCGTGCGCATCTCGTCCGGCTGCTTGGATCGAACCCTCCGCGCGCCGGGGAAGTACTCGCCGCGCAGCTCCCACGAGACGCCGAGCGTGCGCAGGATCTTGCGCTTCGTCGCCTGCCGGCAGGCGCGACCCTTCTCGATCGCGTGGATCGTCCGCGCGGAGACTCCGGACTTCTCGGCGAGGACGTTCTGCGTCCAGCCGAGCGCCTGACGAGCGGCGCGGATGCGATTCATGAGCGTCGGCGACCTCCGGAAACGAACGCTCGGCATGGTAGCCGCAGCCTCCGGCCGCGATCCAAAGTGGGGCTCGATGGGCCCGCACGCTCCGATCGGATCGCCTCGGATTCCGCCGGCTTTTCGAGAGCTTGCCCGTGGTGCACTGGATCGACACCCTCGGGGAAGCGCCCGATCGCGATACCTGGAAAACCCGTTCCGGATCGGGAACCGGGGCGTGATGCCGAGCGTCGGTCTGCGAGAGAATGGACGTGTCGGCTCGCGCCGCGCTCGGACGCATCCGAGCTCATCGAAGGAGGCACCGTGCAGGTTCACTGGCGTCATCCGAACGAGCTCTCCGAGGAGATCCGCCAGGACGCGGAGCAAAGGCTCCAGCGCCTCGCCAACGGACACACCGATCTGATCGATACCTGGATCGACGTCGCGCTCGACGGGCACCACCGCAAGGGCCACGGCCGCGTCGCGATCCGCTGTCAGGCCCGCGGCACCGAGATCGTCGCGCACGGAAACCGCGAAGACCCCGATCTCGCGCTGCACGAGGCGCTCGAGGTGTTCGAACGCGAGGTGAAGCGCATGCGCGAGCGCCGCAAGGATCGGCGGATCGAGCGATCGGCCGGCCCGACGCTCCGCGGTGTCGTGGATCGGGTGGAGCGCGCCGCCGATCACGGCTTCCTGATCACCGACGCGGGCGAGCGCGTCTACTTCCACCGCAACGCGCTCGTCGGCGGACTGCGCTTCGATGCGCTCCAGGAGGGCGAGACGGTCGCGCTCGAGGTCGAAGCGGGGCGCGAGGGTCTCCAGGCCACCGTCGTCGCGCCGCCGTCGAAGGCGTGAGGCCTCGCGCTCCGGCGCGTCAGCGAATCAGCGAGTGGGGTGAGCGAGGGGAATCGAACCCCCGACCTCCAGGGCCACAACCTGGCGCTCTAACCATCTGAGCTACGCCCACCACTCGGAAGGCTGGAAGGTTCGCAACCTATCGGCGCAGTAGGGGGGTGTCAAACGAGCGACGGTGCGAGCCTGCTAGCCTGCGCGAGTCGCCCCGGTAGCTCAGTCGGATAGAGCACCTGCCTTCTAAGCAGGGGGTCGCAGGTTCGATTCCTGCCCGGGGCGCCACGGCTGGCGCACCCGGCCGCGCCGCGCGCGCAGAGACGCGATCAGTCCCATCCCCGCCCCGAGCGAGAACGCGGCATCGGGCTCGGGCAGGTAGCGCTGGGCCTGGATGCTCGTGTCGAGATCGCTGCCGTAGCTGTGGCCCGCCCACGCCACCACGTAGTTTCCGTTGCTCAGCGGCGCGAGCGAAGGTCCGACCGCGGAATAGCCGACGATGAGGTCGGAGCCGTGCGCGGTGCCGTCCGAGGAGTAGCGACGCGCGCGGACGTCGGCGTAGGAAACGTTCGACCACACGACCACGAAGTCGCCCCCATCGACCGCAGCGACCGACGGACCGCGCTGATAACCCGTGGTGAAGGTGTTGACCTGGAACTGATCGCCGAGCGCTGTCCCGTCGGACGCGTAGCGTCGGCCCTGGATGCTCCAGAAGGAGGTGTCTCCCCCGCTGGAGCCTTTGCTCTCCCACGCCACCACGAAGTCGCCGCTCGGAAGCTCGGCGATCGCGGACGCGAACTGGATGCCCGTGGTGTAGGTGTTGACCTGGAACTGGCCGCCCTGCGTCACCCCGTCGGACGCGAAGCGCTGCGCCTGAACGCTGAAGCTGTAGGGATCGGAGGGCGAGGTGCCGGCCCATGTCACCACGAAATCGCCCGCGGCGGTGGACGCGACGGCGGGTACCAACTGACCTCCCGTGGTGTAGCTGTTGACCTGGAACTCCGATCCCTCCGCCGTGCCATCCGAGGCGTAGCGCTGGCCCTGGACGCTCGAATTCGAGGTGTCCGTCCCGTACGAACCCGCGCTCTCCCACACGACCACGAAGCCCCCGTCGGCTCTCGCGGCCACGGCGGGCTGGACCTGATAGCCCGTCGTGTAGGTGTTGACCTGGAACTCGGAGCTCAGCGCGGTGCCGTCCGAGGCGTAACGGCGCGCGTGGATGCTCCAGTTGCTGTTGTCGCCGCCCGCCGCTCCGTAGCTCGACCAGACCACGACGAAGTCGCCGCTCGCGCCTGCCGCCACGATCGGGGTCTGGTTGTAGATCGTCTCGGTGTCGACCTGGAACTCGGAGCCGAGCGCGGTGCCGTCCGACGCGAAGCGCTGCCCCTCGATGCTGTAGGCGCCGCCGTCGCGGTTCGAGGTCACGTAGCTCTCCCACACCACCACGAAGTCGCCGTTGGCGAGCGCGGCGACGTTGGGCCTGTCCTGGAGGTTGGGGGTGTAGGTGTTGACCTGGAACTGCGAGCCCAGCGGAACCTGCGCGACGGCGCGGTCGGGGGCCGAGAACGACGCGAGCGCCGCGAACGCGACCCCGAGCGAGCAACCAGCAAGCCTCGTCGTCCACATCGGCGACCCTCCTCCGCGTCTGGCGCGTCCTCCGAAGACTGCCCTTGTACCCGCGTCGGGGCGGGGAAGGCAAGTGCGGGGCGTCGCTCGAGCGTGTCAGAGAAGATGACGAAAGTGTAATACTCGGCGCCGGCGCGCCTCGGACCGTCAGTCCGGATCGAGCTCGAGGCCTCGCAGACTTCCCTCGGCGCGCCATTGCTCGAGGATGCGGAAGAACTCAGGCGACCCGCCGCCGTAGAAGCCGTTCTGCGCGGCGACGTCCGAGAGCTTCCCCTCGTTGTTGTAGTAGCCGGGCGTGCACTGCTCGAGGAATTCGCGGCCCATGCCCGCGAGCCGGATGATCGTGTCGACCCACTCCTGCTCCGCAGCCTCCGACACCTCCACGGTTCGCGCGTCGCTCTTCCGGCAGTGTCCGACGATGTAGGCGATGTGCCGGCTCTCCTGATCGAGGAGGTGCGGGAAGTTCGGCGTGAAGCCGGCCTGCTGCGGCCCCATGATGAAGCAGTTCGGGAAGCCGCGGCTGTGCATGCCGTGCAAGGTGCGCACGCCGTCCTTCCAGCGCTCCGAGAGCTTCACCCCGCCACGCCCGATGATCTCGTAGCCGGCGCGCCGTGTGTAGTCGGTGCCGACCTCGAAGCCGGTCGCGAAGATCAGACAGTCGAGCTCGTACAGGGTGCCCCCGACGACCACGCCGTTCGGCGTCACGCGCTCGACGCCGCGGCCCCGCGTATCGACCAGCGTGACGTTCGTCCGATTGAAGGTCTGGAGGTAGTCGTCGTGGAAGCAGGGGCGCTTGCAGAACTGGCGATACCAGGGCTTCAGCGCATCCGCGGTGGCGCGGTCGCCGACGATCTCGTCCACGCGCGCGCGGATCGACTCCATCTTCTGGAAGTCCGCAAGCTCCATCGTCTTCGCCAGCCCTTCCGGCGAGAGGTTCGAGCCGGGCTCGCGCACCATCACGAGCAGTTTGCGGATGATGTCGGTCCAGCCGTCGGCGACCAGGTCTTCGGCCTGGTAGCCGCCGGTCACCAGGACGTTGAAGTTGTCCATGCGGTGCTGGTGCCAGCCGGGGGTGAGCGACTTCACCCACTCCGGGTCCGTCGGTCGGTTGCCGCGCACGTCGATCGAAGACGGCGTGCGCTGGAACACGTAGAGGTGACGCGCGCCTTCTCCGAGATGCGGCACGCACTGCACCGCGGTGGCGCCCGTACCGATGATGCCGACGCGCTTGTCGGCGAGCTTCGAGAGCCCACCGCTCGAGTCGCCGCCCGTGTAGTCGTAGTCCCAGCGGCTGGTGTGGAAGGCGTGGCCGCGGAACGACTCGATGCCCGGGATGCCCGGCAGCTTCGGCCGGTTCAGCGGACCGGTCGGCATGCACACGAAGCGCGCGCGCAGGCGGTCCCCGCGCTGGGTGGAGACGATCCAACGCGCGGCGGACTCGTCCCAACGCATCTCGGTGACTTCCGTCTGGAAGAGCGCGCCGCGGTAGAGGTCGTACTTGCGTCCGATCGCGCGGCTGTGCGCCAGGATCTCCGGAGCGCGCACGTACTTCTCGGTGGGCACGTACCCGAGCTCTTCCAGCAGCGGCAGATAGATGTACGACTCGACGTCGCACTGCGCGCCCGGATAGCGGTTCCAGTACCAGGTACCGCCGAAGTCGCCGCCCTTCTCGAGGATGCGCACGTCCTCGACGCCGGCCTCGCGCAACCTCGCGCCGACGAGCAGGCCGCCGAAGCCGCCGCCCACCACGGCGACCTCGACCTCGTCGAAGATCGGATCGCGCGTGAAGCCCGGCTCGACGTAGGGATCGTCGAGGAAGTGCGCGTACGCGCCGATCGCGTTGAGGTACTGCTCGTTGCCGTCGTTGCGCAGCCGCTTGTCGCGCTCGGCGCGGTACTTCTCACGCAGCGCGTCGGGATCGAAATCGATTCGTGAGGCGCGAGTGGGGTTCGGAGTCGCATCGGTCGTCATGCGCGACAGTATGACCGACGATCGCACTTGCATCACCGCGACCGGCGTCGGATGCTCGCGCCCACTCCGCCACGGGGACGCGATGCTCGACAAGCCCACCCGCAAACGCATCGAATGGCTGGTCGATCCCTACCGCATCACGCGCGGCAAGGGCTTCCGCCTGAAGGACATCGACCCCCGCGACACGCACGACATCGCGTCCGAGCAGAAGAGCGAGGCCAAGGAGCTGCTGGCTCGCGGAACCGAGTGGCTGGCCGACGCGCAGGACCGCCTCTACGCGCAGGACCGCTGGTCGGTGCTGCTGGTGTTCCAGGCGATGGACGCTGCCGGCAAGGACGGCACGATCAAGCACGTCATGTCGGGCGTGAACCCGCAGGGGTGTCAGGTCTACTCCTTCAAGCAGCCGTCCGCGGAGGATCTCGACCACGACTTCTTGTGGCGCACCAGCCGGTGTCTCCCCGAGCGCGGCCGCATCGGCATCTTCAACCGCTCCTACTACGAGGAGGTGCTCGTGGTGCGCGTGCACCCCGAGATCCTCGCGAGGCAGAAGCTGCCCCAGGAGTGCGTCACGAAGAACATCTGGGACGAGCGGCTCGAGGACATCTGCACCCTCGAGCGCTACCTCGCGCGCAACGGAACGCTGATCCTGAAGTTCTTCCTGCACGTCTCGCGCGCGGAGCAGAAGCGGCGCTTCCTGGAGCGCCTGGAGGAGCCGGAGAAGAACTGGAAGTTCTCGGCCTCCGACGTGGCGGAGCGGGCGTTCTGGGACGACTACATGGAGGCCTACGAGGAGGCGATCCGCGCCACCGCGGCCCCGCATGCGCCCTGGTTCGTGGTTCCCGCCAACAACAAGTGGTTCACGCGTCTCGTGGTCGCGGCGGCGATCGTCGGCGCGCTGGAAGACCTCGATCTGCGCTACCCCGAGGTCGACGCCGCGCAGCGAAGGCAGCTCGCCGCCGCGCGCAGGAAGCTCGAGAGCGAGTAGCGGCTCGCTCCGCTCGCGGCGAACTAACGAGGGTCACCGCGCCGCGCCGATACGGCGAGCAACGCGCCGGCCAGCGCGGCGAAGGGCGCGAGCGTGGCCCAGGGATTCGCGAGCCATGGACCGGTGTCGGACTCGGCGCCGATCCCTGCGAGCACCGCGTGCAGCAGGCCCGCGATTGCTCCGCCCGCGATCAGGCCGGACGCGAAGAGAACCCCCGGCGACGCGTCGCTCTCGGCTGCGCTCCGCCTCGTCCTGCGGTCCGCGAGGTGGCGGACGAAGCCGCCCAGCGCGATCGAGGTGGAGGTCGAGAGCGGCAGATACGCGCCAACGGCGAAGGGCAGGCTCGGCACTCCGCAGAGCTCCATCATCAGCGCGAGCGAGACGCCCATCAGGACCAGCTCCCACGGAAGACTCCGGCCGAGCACGCCGTCGATGATCAGTCGAAAGAGCTGCGCCTTCGGCGCATCGAACTTCGAGACGACCTTCTCGACCTTCCCGTCCGGACCGATCTGCTCGGGCGAGGTGCCGCAGACGCCGGGGTCGACGAGCCAGGCGATGCGGTCGTCGTCGCCGACGAGATATCTGCCGACCGGCACTCCGTCGGTCGGCTGGCGCACGAAGAGCACGCGCCACGACGTGCCGCGCCAGTCGACGCGCTCGCGGGCGAAGGCCAGCGAACCCGGGTGCGCGACCGCCTGCCCCGCGACCGCGGCCTCGCTGGCCGCGAGCTGCGGGTGGCTCTGCGGGACGTACGTGGTGGCCGAGCGATCGAGATGCAGCAAGGTCACGCCGATCACGAGCGCGCTCGTCACGCTGCCGACCGCGATCGCGATCTGCTGCGCGCTCGGCGTCGCGCCGATCAGGAAGCCCGTCTTGAGATCCTGCGACGTGGTGCCCGCATTGCCCGCGGCGACACAGACGAGCGCCGCCGTCGCGAGCGCCATCTCCTTGTAGGGAACGCCGGTCCAGCCGACGGCCGCGAAGAGCAGGCAGGTGGCGAGGAGCGTCGCGACGGTCATGCCGGAGATCGGATTCGACGACGATCCGATCTGCCCGGTGATGCGGCTCGACACGGTGACGAAGAAGAAGCCGAAGAGGAGCACCAGGAAGGCGGACGGAAGCCCGAGCCCGAGGCCGGGCGCGAGTGGGATCGCGACGAGGAGCGCGAGCACGCCGCCTGCGACCCACGCGAGCGGGAGATCGCGCTCCGTGCTCGCCGCGCCGGCGTCGCGCGCGGACCGCCAGCTCGCCGCGGTCGCGCGAAACGCCGCGACCAGGCTCGGCAAGGTCCGCAGCAGCGAGACGAGTCCGCCCGCCGCGACCGCCCCGGCCCCGATGTAGAGGAGATAGGCGCTGCGGATCTGTCCCGGACTCATGTCGCGCACCGCGAGCGTTCCACCCGCGACGAGCGGCGACGTGAGGTCTGCCCCGAAGTGCTTCACCGCCGGCACCAGCACCCAGAACGACAGCAGGCCGCCGCCTAGCATCACGAGCGCGATGCGCGTGCCGACGATGTATCCGACGCCGAGCAGTGCGGCATTCGTCTCGAACGAGAGCGAGCCGCCGCGGTAGAAGCGATCGAAGCTCCAGCTCGCGATCTCGCTCCACAGCCGCGCGACCTGCCCGAGCGCGTTGAAGGCGAACCCCGCCCCGAATCCCGAGAAGACGGTGCGCGCCGAGGCCCCGCCCCGTTCGCCGACCATCAGCACCTGCGCGCAGGCGGTGCCCTCCGGATATGGCAAGGTCGCGTGCTCGCGGACGATCAGGCCGCGGCGCAGCGGGATCATCAGCAGCACGCCGAGGAGCCCGCCGAGCAGCGCGACCGCCGTCGTGCGCCAGAGATCGAGCTCGAAGCCCATCAGGAGCAGCGAGGGCAAGGTGAAGGCGACGCCCGCGGCGATCGACTCGCCCGCCGATCCCGTCGTCTGCACGATGTTGTTCTCGAGGATCGAGGCGCGCCCGAAGGCGCGGAAGAGCGTCACGGCGAGCACGGCGATCGGGATCGAGGCCGACACCGTGAGGCCCACCTTGAGCGCGAGGTAGACCGAGCTCGCTGCGAAGACGATGCCGAGCAGTGAGCCGACGACGAGGCCGCGCAAGGTGAGCTCGCGCGGGGCCTCGAGCGCGGGCTCGTTCAATCGAGCCCCCAGCGCTTGCGCTTCCGCCACAAGGTGGTCGGATCGATGCCGAGCCGGTTGGCGGCCTCTTCGAGCGTCGCCGAGCTCGCGAGCACCTGCTGCACGTGGCGCCGCTCGAGCTCCTCGAGCGAGAGCGGCTCGCCGCGCTCGGCCTCGCGCGACGGCAGCGGCGGCGCGAGCACGGCGTCCGGAAGGCTCTCGGTCGTGATGACGTCGCCGGTCGTCAACACGAGCGCGCGCTCGAGCGCGTTCGCGAGCTCTCGCACGTTGCCGGGCCAGGTGTGCGCCAGCAGCGCGTCGCGCGCGGCCGGGTCGAGGCGCGGCGTCGCGCGGCGGTGTCGCGCGGCCAAGGTCGCGAGCAGATGCTCTGCGAGGGCCAGCACGTCCTCGCGGCGCTCGCGCAAGGGCGGCAGGCGCAGCGGCACGACCGCGAGCCGGTAGTAGAGATCGGAGCGGAAGCGTCCGCCGGCGACCTCGGCCTCGAGGTCGCGATTCGTGGCGGCGAGGATGCGCGCGTCGACCTCGCGCGTGCGCTCGTCGCCGACGCGCTCGAAGCGACGCTCCTCGAGGAAGCGCAGCAGCTTCGCCTGGAGGTCGGGCGGTAGCTCGCCGACCTCGTCGAGGAAGAGCGTGCCGCCGTCAGCCGCCTCGATCCGGCCCGGCTTGTCCTTCCAAGCGCCGGTGAAGGCGCCCTTCACGTGGCCGAAGAGCTCGCTCTCGAGCAGGTGCTCGGCCAGGGTCGTGCAGGCGATCGTGACGAACGGTCCCTCGTGGCGCGGGCTCGCGCCGTGGATCGCTCGCGCCAGCACGTTCTTGCCGGTGCCGCTCTCGCCGAGCAGCAGCACCGTCGCGTCCGAGCCCGCCGCCTGGCGCGCGGTCTCGAGCACGCGCCGCATCGCGGCGCTCCGGCTCTCGAGCAGCGCGGGCGCTTCGAGGGCTCGGCGCAGATCGCGGTTGTCGCGCCGGAGTGACAGCACCTCCTGCGCGCGCGCGATCAGCAGTCCGACCTCGTCGAGCCCGAAGGGCTTCACGAGGTAGTGGAATGCGCCCTCCTTCATCGCTTCGACCGCGCCGGGCACCGTCGCGAACGCGGTCATCAGGATCACGAGCGCATCGGGACGCCGGCGGCGCAGCTCGCGCAGGAGCGCCATGCCATCCATGCCCGCCATGCGCACGTCCGAGAGCACGAGGTCGAGGCGGGGCTCGGCGTCCGCGACGCGGAGGGCCTCGGCCCCGTCGGCCGCCTGCAGCACCCGATGCCCCTGCCCCGAGAGATACGTCGCGAGGTGCTCGCGGATCCGCTTCTCGTCGTCCACGATCAACACGGTGGCCATGGCGCAGGATGCTAACGCGGCGCGGCGCCCGGTTGGAGCTTCACCGACGATGCCTGTTCGCCTGCCGGCTCCTTCTCGAGCCGCTCGAGGTTCGTGCGGAAGAGCGCGTTGCCCGGATCGAGCTCGATCGCGCGCTTCAGCGCCGCGATGGCTCCGGCCCGGTCGCCCATCAGGTGCGCCACGTTCGAGCGATAGTGCGGGATCCGCGCGAAGCGCGGCGCGATCTTCTCGGCCTCGTCGAGAGTCTTCATCGCGCCGGTGTAGTCACCGCGCTCGGCCTCCGCGCGCGCGCGCTCGGCCATCGCCGCGGCGAGCTTCTCGTTCGCCGTCGCGGACTCGACGGGCGGCGCATTGCCCCGCAGTCGCGCGAGCGCCCGCTGCGACGGCTCGTAGTCCGGCGCGAACTGGAGCGCGGTCTCGTATTCGTGGATCGCGGCTTCGCGCTCGCCCTTCGCCTCGAGGATCACGCCGCGGTTGTGATAGGCCTCGGGATTGGCGCGGTCGATCTCGATCGAGCGGGTGAGCTCGGCGAGGCTCTCGTCGGTGCGCCCGAGCGCGCCGAGCGCGCCCGCGTAGCTGGCGTGGAGTCCCGCGTCGTCGGGGCTCTCCTTCACGAGCGCGGCGTAGAGACGCGCCGCCTCTGCGTAGTCACCCGACTCGAAGCGCAGCGCGGCGAGGTTGCGATCGCCCTTCGGCGAGCTCGCGTCGAGGTATCCGAGCGCGCGCAGATGATCGAGGACCTGCGCGTCGACGTCGGCCCCCGACGCGTCGGCCGCAGACGTCGATGCGGACGCAGCGGTCTCGTAGCTCGCCACGCGCCGCGGCACGGCCGCGAGCTCGGCGGGGACGTCGACCGCCTCCGTCAGCACCTGGCCGGGCATGTCGGCCGGCGGCGGCACGCCCCGCAGCGCGAGCAAGGTCGGTGCGACGTCGAGGATCGACGGCCGATCGAGCCTGCGGGCGGCTCGCACGTGGTTCCCGTAGAGATAGAGGATCCCCTCCATGCGATGGAAGCGCTCGCTGACGCGCCGCAGGTCGCGCGTGTCGCTCGGATCGTCGTGCAGCTTCCCCAGCTCGAAGCCGTGGTCGGAGAGCACGATCAGCGTGTCGTCGCCGCCGAGCGCGTCGAGGAACGAGCCCACGATCTCGTCCGCATAGCGGTACATCTCCTCGGCGGCGTGGCCGTAGTGTCGCTGCTGCTCCGCGAGCTCGCCGGAGAGCGGCCCGGCGCGAAAGAGATGCCCGAAGAGATGCGCCGTGGAGTCGGTCGCCTCGATGTAGGTGAACAGCACATCCGGGTGTTGCTCCTGCCAGAGCTTCAGCCCGATCGCGCGATAGCTGTCCGCCGTGGCGAGCGCCCACTTGAAGTGGCTGAGGTCGTCCTGGAAGTCGAAGGGGCGCGCGAGCGCCGCGGCATCGACGTCGACGAAGCGCGCGAGATCGGTCGCCGTCAGGTCGCCGGGACGCCGGACCAGCGGCTTGATCTCGTCGAGCAGCTCCGGAGGGTGCGTCACCCCGGCCGGGTCGGCGCTCCCGTGCGCGCCGGCGTCGAAGAGGAAGTGGTAGCAGGTGTGGTCGCTGACGACGGCGCCGCGCACGGGCTCGGCGGGCCAGGTGGCCCACCACCCGACCACGTCGACCGTCTGTCCCGCGTCGGAGAGGATGTTCCAGACGGCCTTCACGCGTCGCATGCGGCTCGTGACCGGAATCTCGGCGCCGCTCTTCGGGTTCACCGCGACGAAGTGCGAGATGCCGTGCTCGAGCGGCGGTTTCCCCGTCGCGATGCTGGTCCAGACGACTGGAGACAGGAGCGGCTTCTGGCTGACCAGGCGGCCGTACGCGCCCTCCTGTCGCAGCTTCGCGAAGTGCGGCAGCCCGCCCTCGGACAGCAGCAGATCCACCACCTCGGGGTCCATTCCGTCGAGACCGAGCACCACGACGTGTCCCGACGACGACGATCGACACGCCGACGCGACAGAGAGCGCGCACAGGAGCACGGCGCAGAGCGCCATCCGCATCGCTCGAAGGTTCACTCGCGCGCCCGCCTCATTGCGACCACGATACGCGCGCACCGTCGCCAGCGTCCAGCGCGAGCGCTCGGAGCCGGTGACCGCGCGCCGCGACCGCCTCACCGCGCGCCTCGAGCAGCGCCGCGAGCGCCCGGTGGCCGGCGGCGTCGCGCACGGGCGCGAGCCCCGCGCCCTGCTCGAGCTCGGCCTCCAAGGACGCCAGCCGCCTGCGCTCGACGTCGAGCTCGGCCAGTCGATCGCTCGCGCGCGGCCGGTTGCCGCTCGGCAGATGGCGCGGATTGATCGCCCTCGCGCGCTCGAACGCGGCGGCCGCCTCGTCGAGCAGCCCGTTGCGGCGGTAGAGGAGTCCCTCGTTGTAGAAGAGCACGTCGTTGTCCGGCGCGGCGCGCGCGGCCGCCTCGAGCTCGCCCCGAGCGCGCAGCCAGTCCCGCGTCTCGAAGGTGACGCCGAGCATGTAGTGGAACTGGCCGATCAGATCCTGCGTGAGATCGTCCTTCGGCACGCGCGGGTCGTCCTCGCCGGCGAGCGTCGACGCCGGCAAGGTCGGGTCGGGCCACGGCCGTCCGCTGCGCGCGATCCGGAACACGAGCCCGACCGGCACGACCTCGAGACCGGGCACTTCCCAGTTCGGATGGTGCGTGAAGAACACGGGATCGCGGTCCGGGTCGAAGTGGAGGGGCGGGAGATCGGCGCCGCCGACGCCCTGGAGGATCAGCTCGACGTCGGGGCGCATGCCTTCCACGAAGTGCAGATAGAGCAGCGAGAAGAGGACGTTGTCGTCGCTGGCGGAGAGCGTGGCTCCGGGCGGCAGCTCGCGGAGTAGCTCGGTCGAGAAGGCCTCGGCCACGCGATAGCGGCTGCGGTCGAACGATCGGAATCCGGTCGCGAGGAGCGCTAACGGCACGAGCAGCGGGAGCGCGCGCGCGGCGCGCGGCAGGCGGCGGAGCAGCTGGTCGCAGCCGAGACCGGCCAGCAGCGCCGCCATCGCGTAAGAGGGGATGTAGTAGCGGTGCCACAGAAAGAGGTCGCTGCGGGATCCGTGCAGCGCGAGAGCTGCCAGATTGCCGAGCATCACGAGCGCCACGAGCCCGACGGGCCAGCCGCGGCGGCGACCCGCCACGAGCCCGACGAGCGCCAGGGCCGCGCCCGCGTACGCCAGCTCGCCACCGAGGCTCGCGAGCCAGTCGCGCGCGATCGGCACGAGGTCCGCTGCGCTCTCGATCCACGCGCGCTCCCAGAAACCGCGCCGCAGCACGACGTCGACGAAGTTCTCGAGCGTCTCGGGATTGCCCCAGTCGAGCGGCGGGTCGGCGAGCGAGCGCAGCGGCAGGTAGGCATATGGGAGCAGACCCGCGAGACACGCGCCTGCGGCAGCGGCGATCTCGGACGGGCGCAGCAGGATCCGCGGATCGCAGGCCACGACGAAGAGCGCGAGCGCGAGCGCCTCCACGCCCATGAACGTGTGGTTGCTCGCGCCGAGTCCGCACAGGAAGAAGGCCAGCGCCAGCGCCGCCCCGGAGCGCGAGGCGTACCAACGCCACGCCGCGTGCATCGCCAGCACCACGAAGAGCGCGTTCAGCGCATACACGCGTTGGATGTTGGCTTCACCCCAGAAGCTCGGACCGAAGGCCAGCAGCAGCGCGGCAAAGGCCGCCGAGCCGACGCCCGTTCCCGCGGCGCTCCGCAGCAGGACGAAGAGCGCGGAGACGGTCCCGGCGGCGCAGGCGGCGCTGAAGAGGCTCATGCGCCACGCCACGGACCCGAACGGAAGCGCGAGCGTCCAGAGCTTGCCGAGCAGGACATAGAGCGGATAGCCGCTCGGGTGCGGGATCCCGAGCACGGAGACCGCCGTGACGAGCTCGCCGCTGTCTCCCACGTAGATGCTGCGACAGGCCCCCCACGCGTAGACGGCGAAGGCAAGGAGTCCGATCCCGAGCGCGAGGACAGCGGTCACCCGGCGTTCACGGCGTTCCGTCGCGATCACCCGCGCAGAGTACACTCGCGCGCTCGTGACGCGCGCGCAGCGAGCCTGCATCGGAATCGCCCTCGCCGCCTTTCTATGGACGGTGCTTCGCAGCTGGGGCTACCTCGTCGACGACACCTTCATCGGCCTGCGCTATGCGCGAAATCTCGTCGAAGGGAACGGCCTCGTCTTCAATCCGGGCGAGCGCGTCGAGGGCTACACCAGCACGGCCTGGGTGCTGCTGGCGGCGCTCTGGCTGCGGCTGCGCCTCGACCCGATCGCGGCCCTCACGGCCGTGACGGCCGCGTCGGCGGCGTGCGTGCTGGTGCTGACGGCGCGGCTCGAGCGGCGACTCGCGCCGCCGGACCCGGCGCGGATCTTCGTGCCGACCTCTGCGCTGCTGCTGCTCGCGAGCGCCGCGTTCGCCTATTGGTCGCTGGTGGCGATGGAGTCGATGCTCTTCACGGCGGTCTTCCTCGCCGCGCTCGCGCTCGCACTGCGAGAATGCGACACCGGCCGCTGGCGCGGCTCGGGCCTGCTGTTCCTGCTGCTCGCGTTCACGCGACCCGAGGGCGTGCTGCTCTTCGTGCTCGCGCAGGGCGCGCTGTTCGGGATTCGCCGCGCAGAGCGAGGCCGCTGGGGTCCCGCGTTGCCGCTCGTGACGAACGTGGCGCTGTTCGCGGTGGGCGTGCTGGCGCTCCTGGTCTGGAGGGCGCTCTACTACGGCGAGCTGCTGCCGAACACCTTCTATGCGAAGGTGACCGGCGGGCGCGAGCAGCTCGAGACGGGCATCCGGTACCTCGGCGAGGCGGTGCTCGAGTCCCCCATGCTGCTGATCGCGCTCCTGTGTCCGCTCGCCTTCGCAGCGCGCTCGCTGCGCACGCGTCTTCGCGAGCCCGCGCGGATGCTCGCGCTGTATATGGTGCTCCTCGGCTACGTGCTCTACGTCGTCGCGGTCGGCGCCGACTTCATGCCGTACCTCCGCTTCTTCCTCCCGGTGCTGCCACTGGCCGCCCTGCTGGTCGCGGCGCTAGTGCGAGCGCTTCCCGCGCCGAGCCGCGCGCGCGCCGCGGCGTTGCCCGCGCTGCTCGCGCTCGAGTGCGTCGCCTCGCTCGCGAGCGACGAGCCGTATCGCGCCTTCGTCGCGCACCGCACGGCGGTGGTCGGAGAGCGCGTCGGCGCCTGGCTCGCCGCGCACGTGGCCCCCAGCGATCTCATCGCCGTGAACACGGCGGGCAGCCTGCCCTACACCGCGCGGGTTCCCACGATCGACATGCTCGGCCTCACCGATCCTCGGATCGCAAGGCGCCCGGTCTACGTCGTGACACCGGGCTGGGCCGGGCACCGCCGCGGCTGGGGCGAGTACGTCCTCGAGCGCAGGCCCCGCGTCGTTCTCTGGTACAACTCGGCGGGCCTCGGCGAGCCGCACTACCTCTCCGACCGCGAGCTCGCCGACGATCCGCTCTTCCGCTTCTTCTACCGGATCCATTCGGCGACCCTGCCCCCCGCGGCGGGCGGCCAGGACGAGCGCCGAGCGTCCCCGATCCGCCGCTTCCTCGGCCACCCCTTCGGCGACGACCCCTCCGGCCGCTCCGCCATTCCGGACCTCGGCCTGCGGCTCGCGTTCCACGGTGGATTTCCCGCGTGGACGAGCTTCTTCGAGGGACCGCTGCAGATCGTCTACTTCGAGCTCGACGCGCGCGACACGGATCTGTGGGAGGATGGCTTGCGCCTGCACCGCGATGTCCCGGGATTCGTCGATCGGGTCGTCGCACGAGATCGAGATCGGCGCGCGCAGACACCGACGCGTGACCCGGCCGACGTCGCCGGGGTCGCGGCGCTCTGCGACGAGTCGCTTCGCGCCATCGAGAGCCACGATCTCGAGCGCGCACGCTCGCTGCTGTCGGAGGCGGCGTCGCGCAACCGGAGCGCGCAGTCGCCGCTCGTCCCGCAGTACGTCGCGAATCTCGCGGTGGAGACGGGGGAGCTCTTCACGGCCGTCGGCGCCGAGAGGGAAGCGCTGCGCCTCGACCCGGAGAATCCGCTCTACCGTGAGAACCTCGCGCGTCTGCTCAGCGTTCCCTACGAGAGCTTCCGGCGGAGCGCGAGGCCGGTCGCGGCGCGCTGAGCCCTCGCCTCACGCGCACGCCGCAGCGCGAGCACCATCGCGCCGCCCGCGGCGAGCGCGAGCGTCGCGTCCGGCTCCGGCAGGAAGCGCTGGCCCTGGATGCTGTAGCTGTCGCCGTCGTTGCCGACCGATCCGAGGCTGTCCCACACCACGACATAGCGTCCATGATCGTCCACCGAGGTTGCGGGGCTGCGCTGCGAGAGGAACTTCGCGGTGTTGACCTGGAACTCACCCCCTAAGGTCAGGCCATCGGACGTGTAGCGCTGCGCCTCGATCATCGGAGTCGCATCGGAGCTCCCGAACGCCCTGCGCTCTGCCACGTCACCAGGAAGTTCCCGTCTCCCTCCCGCGCCAGCGACGGCAGGATCTGCTGGCCCGTCGTGTACGTGTTCACCTGGAACTCGTCTCCGAGGGGCGTCCCGTCCGACGCAAAGAGCTGGCCCTCGATGCTCGTGCTCGAACTGTCCGTCCCGAACGATCCGTTGCTCTGCCACACCACGACGAAATCGCCGTTCGAGGCCTTGGCCACGTTCGGATACTTCTGGAACGACGTCGTGTAGCTGTTCATTTCGAACTCGACGCCCAGAGGCGCGCCGTTCGACGCGAAGCGCTGTCCCTCGATGTTCCAGTCGCTGACAATCGCCACGCTCGACCACACCACCACGAAGTCGCCGCTCGGAAGCGGTGTGACGGACGGGAACAGCTGTTGGCTCGTCGTATAGCTGTTGACCTGGAACTGACCGCCGAGCGCGCTGCCGTTCGAGGCATAGCGCTGGCCCTGGATGCTGTAGCTGCTCTGGTCGGTGCCCGGCGAGCCCCCGCTCGACCACACGACGACCCAGTCGCCGTTCGGCCCCGCTGAAACGAAAGGCGAACCCTGGCCCCCGGTCGTTTAGGTATTGACCTGGAACTGAGGGCCGAGCGTGGTCCCATCCGACGCGAAGCGCTGTCCCTGGACGCTGGCGCCGCTCGTATCGGTTCCCGGCGAGGTCTGGCTCGACCAGACCACGACGAAGTCCCCGTTGTCTCTCACGGCAACCGACGATCCGTACTGAGTGCCCGGCGTGTAGGTGTCGACCTGGAACTCCGGCTCCTGCGCCACGGGAGACAGCGCCGTGGCGGCAGTCGCGAGGACGAACGGCGCGAGCGCCACGAGCCCGCTCGCCGGGGTGCTCCGCATCCTTCCTCCGGCCGCTGCCTCTCGGCTTCCGCTTGCGCACCGGCGAGGTCAGTCCGGATCGATCCTACGCCTCGGAGTGGAGCGAACTCCAGCGAAGCGAGATGTCGTTGCGGTCATCCCCACGCGCTTGCGCGACGCTGCAGCTACCTCGCCACGTCGCGCGGCAGCTCCAGGATGAAGCGGCTGCCGTGGCCAGGCTCGCTCTCGAGGAAGATGCGGCCGCCGTGCGCCTGCACGACGTCACGGACGATCGCGAGACCGAGGCCGGCGGCGCCGCCGTCGTGGCCCTGCGCGAAGCGCTCGAAGATGCGCTCGCGCTGCTCGGGCGGGATGCCGGGGCCGCTGTCCGACACCGAGAGGCGAACGACCTCCGGCAGCCCCGTGGCCTCGACCCGGATCACGCCGCCGTGCGGCGTGTAGCGGAGCGCGTTGCCGATCAGGTTCGAGACCGCCCAGCCGAGCTTCGTGGCGTCGCCCGAGATGCGGAGCTCCTCGTCCGGCACCCGCGTCTCGAGCTCGATGCCGCGCTCGCGCGCCTGCAAGGCGAAGATGTGCGCGGTACGGATCGCCAGGTCGCGGATCGAGACCCCTTCGCGCTCGAGCGCGATGGTCATGGCGCGCGAGCGCGAGACGTCGAGCAGGCGCTGCGCCACGTCCTCGAGCCGCATGACGTCCTCGCGCGCCGACTCGACCCACTCGCGCGGCTTCTCGCCGAGCGCCGGCTCGCCGCGGCCGAGCAGATCGAGCGCCATGCGGAGCGAGGTCAGCGGCGTGCGCAGCTCGTGCGAGAGCGTCGCCATCAGCTGCTCGCGGCGCGCCTCCTGGTCGCGCAGATAGGTCACGTCCTGCAAGGTGAGGATCAGGCCGGTGGAGGTTCCGTCCGGCGCGCGCAAGGGGGTCGGACGCAACACGAAGAAGTGATCGCGGCCGCGCAGGAACATCGCGATCTCGAGCGCGTGCGGCGCGCCGGACGGATGCGCCAGGAACTCCGCCACCGCCGCGCGCAGCCGCAGGTAGTGCGGATGCGAGGTGCCGAGCTGCTGGAAGGGGCGCCCGAGCGCGTCGTCGCGCTCCACGTCGAGGATCGCGCACGCGATCTCGTTCATGTGGACGACGCCTCCGCTCGGGTCGAGCACCACGAGGCCGTCGTCGATGCTCTCGATCACGGCCTCGGTCTTGGCCTTCTCGGCCAGCACGGCGTCGATGCGCGTGCGCTCGATCGCGACCGCGGCCTGACCGGCCAGCGCCTCGAGGTGCTGGCGCTGCTCGAGCGGCAGGAAGGCGTCGGGCCGATCGCCGTGCAGCGCCAGCACGCCGACCACGCCGCGCACGGTCGCGAGCGGAACGTGCAGCCACTCGCTTCCCGGCAACGTGTCGGTGCCCTGCCCGGCCGGCTCGCCGTGCTCGAAGGCCCACTGCGCGGTGGCGCGCTCCGCCGCGGCCAGTGCCGCGCCCTGCGGATGCGCGGCGCGCGTGCGCAGCGACTCCCCTTCGGCGAGCAGCAGCACGACCTGCGCGCCGAAGGCCTGCGCCACGTGCGTCGCGATCGCGCGCAGCAAGGTGTCGGCGTCGGGCGCCGCGGCCATCTCGCGCGCGAACGCGTAGAGCGCGGCGGTGCGCGTCTCGCGGCGGCGCGCCGCGTCGGCCTGCTCTCGCGCGCGCGCGGTCAGCTGGCTCGTGAGGATCGCCACCAGCAGGAAGACCGCGATCTCGACCGCGTGCTGCGTGCGGGCGATCGTGAAGGTGTAGATCGGCTCGACGAAGAAGAAGTCGTACGCGAGCACCGAGAGCACGGAGGCTGCGACCGACGGCCAGAGCCCCGCGAAGACCGCGGTCAAGAGCACCGCGACCAGAAAGATCATGCCCGGGTCGGGCAGTGGCACGACCGCCATGAGCCCGCGCGAGACGAGGGTGGCGGCCGCGACCGCGCCGACGGCGAAGAGCATGCCGAGCGAGAACGGCGCGACGCTCAGCCGAGGCATCCCGCGCGCGGCCGGCGCCTCGGTCGTCTCGACCACCCGCACCTCGATCGGGCCCGCGCCGCGGATCACCTCTTCCACCGGCGAGGGCTCGAGCCAGCGCAGCAGCCCGCGGTGATGGGGGCGTCCCAGCACGATCTCGCTGGCGTTGCGCTCGCGGGCGAAGCGAAGCAGCTCTTCCGACACCCGGGTACCGGGCAGCATCACCGCCTCGCCGCCGAGCTGCTCCGCCAGGCGCAGCAGGCGGCCGACGTCTGCACGTGTATCCTGAGTGGCCTGCTGGAAGCGCGGCAGCTCCACGAAGCACGCAATCCATGGAATGTCGCGGCGCTCGGAGATGCGTCGCCCGGCGCGCAGCAGATTCTCGGAGCCCGGGCCGCCATCGATCGCGACCAGCAGTCGGTCGGCCACCGGCCAGACTCCCGGCGCGGCCTGCGCGCGCCGCTGCGCCTGCATCTGCTCGTCGACGTGCTCGGCCGTCTGCCGCAGCGCCAGCTCGCGCAGCGCGGTCAGCTGCCCCGGCTGGAAGAAGTGCTGGAGCGCGCGCTCGGCCTGCTCCGGCACGTAGACCTTGCCGTCGCGCAGCCGCTGGAGGAGCTCCTCGGGCGAGAGGTCGATCAGGCGTACCTCGTCGGCGCGGTCGAGGATCTTGTCGGGCACGGTCTCGCGCACGCGCACGCCGGTGATCTGTGCGACCACGTCGTTCAGGCTCTCGAGGTGCTGGACGTTGACGGTGGACCAGACCTCGATGCCCGCGTCGAGCAGCTCCTCCACGTCGAGATAGCGTTTCGGGTGGCGCGAGCCCGGCGCGTTGGTGTGCGCGAGCTCGTCGACGAGCGCGACGGCCGGACGCCGCGCGAGCAGCGCGTCGAGATCCATCTCGTGGAGCGTCTGGCCGCGGTAGGCGATCGCTCGGCGCGGAATCACCTCCAGGCCACTCAACAGCGCCTCGGTGTCGGCACGCTTGTGCGTCTCGACCACGCCGACCACGACGTCGCGACCTTCGGCGTGGCACTGCTGCGCCGCCTGGAGCATCGCGTACGTCTTGCCGACCCCCGGCGCCGCGCCGACGAACAGGCGGAAGCGGCTGCGCTCTGCGCGCGCCGCCGCTTCGAGCAGCGCATCGGGCGAAGGGCGCGCCAGATTGTCGA